>WNGA01008314.1_pt1 | contig 14244 bp, 10 predicted proteins | sample 5400061 | NCBI WGS metagenome assembly WNGA01 (sample SAMN13153366, study PRJNA577476) | soil metagenome | isolation source: 100 cm soil or saprolite under grassland replicate 2 | place: USA:California | collected 2016-06-15 | reverse complement strand
TCACCCCCCTCACCCCCCCCGGCCCCCCCCCCTGCATCGGGAGCCGGATCCCATGACGGCGGGCCGCGGCGAGTGCCTCGGGGTATCCCGCGTCCGCGTGGCGGGCCACGCCGATGCCCGGATCGTTCGTGAGCACCCGCTCGAGCCGCCGCCCCGCCGACGGCGAACCATCGGCCACGCTCACCTGCCCCGCATGCAGCGAGTTCCCGATCCCGACGCCGCCACCGTGATGGAACGAGACCCATGCCGCCCCCGACGCCGTATTGAGCAGCGCGTTGAGGATCGCCCAGTCCGCGATCGCGTCCGAGCCGTCCTTCATCGCCTCCGTCTCGCGGAACGGTGACGCGACCGAGCCGGTATCCAGATGGTCGCGCCCGATGACCACGGGTGCGCTGATCTCGCCCCGCTTCACCAGCTCGTTCAGCGCGCAGCCGAATTGCGCCCGTTCCCCCTGACCCAGCCAGCAGATGCGGGCGGGCAGCCCCTGGAACGCCACCCGCTCCTGCGCGAGCCGGATCCAGCGATGCAGGTGCTCGTGCTCCGGGAAAAGCTCGAGCACCAGCTGGTCCGTGCGGTGCAGGTCGCCTGCGTCCCCCGAAAGCGCTACCCACCGGAACGGACCCTTGCCCTCGCAGAACAGGGGCCGGATGTACTCGGGAACGAAGCCCGGGATCTCGAACGCGTCGGTGACCCCCGCGTCCCGCGCCTGCGCGCGGATGTTGTTTCCGTAGTCGAAGGTGACCGCCCCGCGACGCTTGAGGGCGAGCATGGCCTCCACGTGCACCGCGATGCTCGCAACCGCGCGTTGCACGTAGTCCGCCGGCGCGCTTCGCCGCAACGCCGCCGCCCGCTCCACGCTGAGCCCCGCGGGAATGTACCCGTTCAGTGGATCGTGGGCCGACGTCTGGTCCGTCAGCGCGTCCGGGACGAACCCCCGGCGCGCGAGCTCCGGCAGCACGTCGGCACAGTTGCCGAGCAGGCCGACCGAGAGCGGTCGCGCCGTGCGCTTCGCCTCCTCGCACCACCCCACCGCCTCGTCCAGGGAGGCCGTGGAGCGATCGAGATAGCGGGTCTCGAGGCGGCGCTGCACGCGCGCCGGGTCCCCCTCCACGGCGAGGCACACGCCGTCGTTCATCGTCGCCGCGAGCGGTTGCGCGCCTCCCATGCCTCCCAGGCCGCCGGTCAGAACGATTCGCCCGCGCAGCGATCCACCGAAGTGCCGCCGCGCCATGGCGCCGAACGTCTCGTAGGTGCCTTGCAGGATCCCCTGCGTACCGATGTAGATCCACGACCCGGCGGTCATCTGGCCGTACATGATCAGCCCCTGGCGCTCGAGCTCGCGAAACACCTCCCACGTCGCCCAGCGCCCGACCAGATTCGCGTTCGCGATGAGCACCCGGGGAGCCTCCGGGTGGGTCGTGAAAACGCCGACCGGCTTTCCCGACTGCACCAGCAAGGTCTCGTCGTCGGCCAGCGTGAGCAGCGTGCGGCAGATCGCGTCGAACGCGGGCCAGTCGCGGGCGGCCTTCCCGGTGCCGCCGTACACGACCAGGTCTTGGGGCCGCTCCGCCACCTCCGGATCGAGGTTGTTCATCAGCATCCGGAGCGCCGCTTCCTGAATCCAGCCCTTGCACGAACGAGCGGGGCCCCGCGGCGCCCGAACGATTCTGGCGCCGGTCACGTTCCCCGCCCCTCCGGATCGAACTTGCCCTCGCGGATCCCGGCCGCGATCCGTTCGATGTCTTCCGTGAACGGCCGATCGCCGTCAAGTGCCGCGGCCACCGTGCGCACTCCGGCATAGGTGCGCCCCACGCCCCGCCCGGGCTGGAGCGGTTTCAGGAATTCGAGCCCCTGAGCCGCCGCGAGCAGCTCCACCGCGACGATCCGCGCCGCGTTCCCGAGGATGCGCTCCGCCTTCCACGCGGCGGTCATGCCCATCGGGACGATGTCCTCCTGGTTCCCCTCGGTGGGCACGGATTGGACGCTCGCCGGCGTCGCGAGCACCCGGCACTCCGCGACGAGCGCCGCGGCGGCGATCTGTGGAGTCATGAACCCGGACTCGACGCCTGGATTCCGGGCGAGGAAGGGAGGGAGCCCGGAGGACAGGTCCGGGTTGACGATGCGCTCGATCCGCCGCTCCGCGAGGCCCGCGAGCGTGGCGAGCGCGATCCCGATCACGTCGAGCGCCAGGGCGATCGGCTGTCCGTGAAAGTTGCCGCCGGAGAGCACGTCGTCGTCGAACACGAGCGGGTTGTCGGTCGCGGCGTTCAGCTCGGTCGTGACCAGCCGCTCGGCAAACGCCAGCGCTTCTCCCGCCGCGCCCAGCACCTGGGGCGTGCAGCGCAGGGAGTAGGCGTCCTGCACGCGCGGGTCGTTCTCACGGTGCGACTCGCGGATCTCCGAGCCGGCGAGCAGCTCGCGCAGCAGCGCCGCCGAGCGCTGCTGGAGCGGGTGGGGGCGCGCATCGTGGATCCGCGGGTCGAACGGCTCGGGGGTGCCCCGCACCGCCTCGAGGCTCATCGCTGCCGCCGCGTGCGCGGTGCGCCACAGCACCCAGGCGTCGTGCACGAGCAGCGCCGCCATCCCCGTCTGGGCCTGCGTCCCATTCACGAACGCCAGCCCCTCTTTCGCCTCGAGGGTGATGGGTCGCAGCCGACTGGCGCGGAGCCCCGCGCCGTCCGCGCCCTCGCCGATCATCGCGAGGGCCAGGTGCGCGAGCGGTGCGAGGTCACCCGATGCCCCGACGCTTCCCTGCGAGGGAACGCGCGGGTGCACCCGGGCATTCAGCATCTCGATGATGAGCTCGGGCAGCGCCGCTCGCACCCCGCTCGTACCGCGCACCAGCACATTGGCACGCAGCAGCATCATCGCCCGCACGGCATCCACGGCCAGCGGCTCGCCCACGCCCGACGCGTGGCTGCGGATCAGGTTCAGCTGCAGCTGCCGCGTCTGCTCCGGCTTGATACGCACGTGGGCGAGCTTCCCGAAACCGGTGTTGACACCGTAGATCGTGTCACCACGAGCCGCGGCGGCCTCCACGGTGCGGCGCGATGCCGCCACAGCCGCGAGAGCGTGCCGGGCGATGGCGACGGGCACACCCTGGCGGGCGACGGCGACGACGTCCGCGATCGAGAGGGAGCGGCCGTCTATGGTGACAGAGGCTGGCATGCGGGAGGAAGCTACGTGCACGAGTGGCGAGACGCCAAGGGAGACGCCGAGATGCCGAGGCGCCGAGTGGATGTGAGCGCTGAGGGGTCAGGATGGATTCCCTGACCCCTCGACCCTGGACGTCCACTCGGCGCCTTGACGGCTCGACGTCTACCTCGAGGCTACCGCTTGCCCGCTTGTCGCCGGTCGTTTCGGTACCACGAGCTCCGGGTTGCCCGGATCTGTCTGCACGCTCCAGTCAAAGATCACGTACTGGCGGCTGACGTGGGTCACCCGCAACGCGCCGTAGTGCAACACCGTGCCGTCCACGATTTCGAAGACGTAGCCGAATCCCGGCCGGGCGAGCAGCGAATCGCCGGAGTATCCGCTCGCGGGCGCGAAGTCGATCGCCGTGAGATCGGCAACCGGGCTCGCGCTGTAGAGCCGCAGGCTCGTTCCGGTGAACACCGGCACGACCCACAAGGTCGAATCCGCGTGGCGATGAATGACGAAATCGATGTCCGTCCGGCTGCCGTTCTGGATCAAGCCGAGCTCGCTCGCCTGGCCGACGCCGTCATTGTTGAGGTCGGACCAGAACCGGAACCCCGACGAATCGGCGTCGGTCTGGAACGCATAGGCCAGGACGTTGCGCGCATCCGGACGCGGCGTATCCTGCCGCAGCGGCGACCAGAGACTCTCGTAACCTTCCGTGCTGATGGCCGCTGCGCCGAAGCAGCGGGGCGTCCCGTTGGCGAGGAGCGTGGCGAGGAACTCGTTGGACACCGTCGTGCCTTCGAGCACCCAGTCGGTACCGCAAAACCCCGTGTCCAGATTGTAGCTGGCACTGTAAACACGATACCACTTGAAGCGCGTCGATTGGGCCGCATTGTCCGCCCATCCAAGGTGGATCGCCTGATTGAGGGAAATAGAGCCCAGCGTGTCCGGCTTCGGGAGCTGGAGTCGCTCGTCGACCGTGATGGTGTTCGAGGCATCGCTTTCGCCGCCGCCCACGTCCACCGCCGTCACGTAGTACTGCAAATGCGGCACGCCGTTGTCGTGGAACGTGTTGGACGTGGTCTCGCCGCGCAGGAGGAACGAGCTACCCGTGCTGCCGCGCGAGTAGACGCGGTAGCTCGCCAGGTCCGCGCTCTGCACGTCGTCCCAGGCGAGCCGGATCCCGGCCGGAACACCGGGATCGCCGCTCGGGTCGAGCTCGTAGGCGAGGTTTTGGGGTGGGGGAAGCGTGCCTGTAGAAACGGTGTTGTCCTGGCACGCGACGGCGACGAGGCCGGCGACGACCAGCAGAAAGCGGAGCGAGAGCCGCATAGCGTCCTCAGGGTCTTCGGGTTGGCTTGGGAGCAAGCACGCGGCGTGCCCAAACGCAAGTCATGGACGGTCCGGCAGTTGGACAGCGGCGCCGGACCCGGTGTGTCATCTGGAGGGGACGCCTAGCGCGCGAACGACTGCTGCTCGTAGTCGAACTTGATGTCGGGCTGGTCGAGCAGGGCGACGTAGAAGCTGAACGCGAAATTGCCGTTCGGGGCTTTCAGGAACGAGAAGCTCGCGTGCCAGCGGTGCAAATCGCGCTCCAGGCGAATCGTGTGGGAGCCGAACTGGCGGGTGTCGAAATTGTAGTTCGAATCCCAGGTCGCCGACCAATGCGCCGTCGGTTGGAATGAGAGGGAGAATACCAGCTGCTGACTCCCGGCGCTGCCGCCGATCGATGCCGAGTCCGTCTGTGGGCGGGTCCGTGTTTGGGTGTAGCTGAGCGTCAGATTGAACCCCTTGCCCCCGCCGCCGATCGGCAGCGCCCCCGGCCCCGCAAACCCCTTCTGACCGAACCCACCGGCGGTACCCGACGGGCCCTCGGTTCCAGCGGGTGGCGGGGTGGCGGCGGGTGGGCTCGTGGCGGAGCGCCCCCCCAGACCGAGCAGGGCGGCGATGCCGTGGATGGTCGCCGGGGTAATGGCGAACCCGGCCGAGACGTTCGTCAGGAAGGGATCGAACTTGGCGGTGTCGGTGCCCACCTGACCTTTCCACAAGTCGTGCGTCACGCTCAGCCGGAAGCCCGGTAGCAACTCCGACGCGAAGGAGTTGTTGATCAACGCCGTCTGCCAGCCGGTGTGACCCGGCTGCTTCGCTTGCTCGAAGTTGTAGGACAGCGAGCTCGTGTTGATGCTCAGGAGCCGGATCTTGCGCGCCGCACGCTGGGTCGTGTCGCCAGGCGGCGGCTTGAGCTTGGCCTCGAAGTTCTGCGACAGGCCGAGGCTAATCGTCTGCTGGGGATCGCTGCGTGCGGTGAAGGTCCGGCGCGTCGGATCGACCGCGAACGCGAAGGCCGAGTCGACGGTGGACCCCGGGGCGTAGGCGTAGCTGATCTGCGGCGAGATCGCATGACGGATCCGGGCGATGGGTCCGATCCCCGGGAAGAACCCGAAGAAGGTGGGACTGAGGCCGGCGCTGAACTGGAGCCGCTTGCCCTGCCTGAGGAACTGCCCGTTCGTGAACTGATTGCGGATCATGAACGGCCCCGCCGACGTCCGGTTCACGATCGCGATGCCCGGCTGCAGCTTCCAGCTGCCCGTGAAGAGCGACGGCAGGTTGATGCCCGTCTGCCAGTTGATCATCGTGCTGAACGTCTGGTCGAAGAGCACCCGGCGGCGCCCGCCAGGGACGGTCGTGTCCGCAATGTCGAACTGCTGCCGCGCGTTGCTGATGTTATCGGTCACGTCGAACGTGTTGCTCCAGTTCCAGGGTCCGATGCGGAGCGGTGTCTGAAAGCCGAGCGTGGTGACCCGGTTGTCGGCGAACAGCGTGTCCAGGGCGCCGCCGGGCAGGAGCACCGGGGGCTGGAGCTGGTGGAACGTCTGCTGATTGTTGAACGCAAACCCGGGCGACCAGGTGATGGACGGCGTGATGTTGATTGGGACCGGCGCGAGGCTCACCGAGGGTATGGTCTGCGATACGAGACCGCTCCCGACCTCCTGCCGCCGGTTGCCGCCGAGGGTGAAGGTCCCCCAGTCGAACTGCTTGGTAAAGTTCAGCTGCGAGCCGAGGGCCGCGGTCGCGAGAAACGGATTCACCGTGTTGTTCTGAATGACCTGGGTGTTGCTCGAATAGTCGACGCTCGCGCTGAAGTGCGTACGCGAGGAAAACCGCTGCTGATGCTGCCACCCGAGGCGGATGGAGGAGCCTGGGACGTCGAGCTGCCCGTACCGCTCGAACGAGATGCCCCCGTCGATGAACCGATCGAGCCACTTATAGCTGCTCTTGGCTCGGAGCGACAGATAGCGCGCCGCATACCAGTCCGCCGAGACGAGGAAATCGAGGTAGTCGTTGATGGCCCAGTAGTACCCGACGTTCAGCACGTGGCGGTGGTAGCTGCGGACGGGGCGGACGATGTCGTTGAGGCCGAAGCGCGGCACCAGGATGCCGCTGCGCCGGCCCTTCCGGACGTCCTGGAAGATGAACGGCAGCCACATGATCGGAACGTCGTGGATGTAGAGCACGGCCGGGCGCGCCACCATCACGTTCTTGTTCAACCACTTCATCTTCCCGGTGGAGAAGTGATAATCGGGAACGGGGTTCTCGTCGGAGGTGACCTCGCTCCGCGAGCCGTACAGACGCGTGGAGCCCGAGTCGACCGCGAGGTCGCCGCGCACGTACCACCGGGCGGCACCCTGCTGGAAGTCGGTGAGCGCGTTGTGCACGGTCCCGCGCTTGACGCACGTGTCGTACCGCATCCCTTCCCCCACCATCACCGTCGCCTGATCGAACAAGCGGGGATCACCGATCGCATCGAGCCGACAGCTCCGCTGGTGGTAGCGGATCGAGTCCGCTTCGAGCTTCGTGCCTTCGCGCTCAACGTATGCTTCGCCGCGGAGATGAATGGTCTGGGTATCACCGCCTTGGACGGTCAGCGTGTCGGCCACATACTGCGTGATGCGGTATCCGTGCAGCTTGAGGAGCGAGTCGATCACGGCGTCGGCCGCTGGGAAGCTCCGGGTCGGGCCGGTCGGCAAGCCGAGCCGGCGGGCGGTCGCGGTGTCGAGGCGGCCCTGCGCGGCCGAGTCCGCGGCGGTGCGCGGCGTGGTGTCGGGCCGGGCGGGGGGAGGGGGCGGCCGCTTGGGTGTCTGAGCGTCGAGTGCGCCGGCGGCAACCAGCAGCAGGGCGACGAGCCCGGCGGCGCTCGCCGCCCCAGCTCGCGCGCGGCGCGCGCGGCGCCGCTCGACCACCCACGCACACCAGATCCCGACCTCGTACAGCAGCCACAACGGCACCATCATCAGGACCATGGAGACGGCGTCGGGCGGCGCGAGCAGCGCGGCGGCCACGGCCGAGATCACGATCGCGTAGCGCCGGTTGCGCGCCAGAAACTGCGGTGTGACGAGCCCGAGCGCCGCCAGGATCACGATCACGAGCGGCAGCTCGGTTACGAGGCCGAACGCGATGATCAGCTGCGCCGCGAACGCGAAGTATTTGTCCGCGGTGATGAGGGGGTCGAACACCCCCTGTTGGAAGCTCAAGAGCACGGCCAACGCCCGCGGCAGCACCCAGAAGTACGCGGCGGCGGCCCCCGCCAGGAACAGGAGGGCGCCGATCGTCAGCGCCGGTACGATGAGTCGCCGCTCCCGCGGGTAGAGCGCCGGCACCAGGAAGGCCCACACATGGTATCCGACCACCGGCGATGCGAGGACCAGCCCCAGCACGAACGCGAACTTCAGCGTGATGAAAAACGGCTCTGTGGGACCGGTGACGCGGAGCTTGCCACCAGGGATGAGGGGAGCGATCGGCCGGATGAGCAGACCGATGACGTCCACATGCTCGACGATGAGCCAGCCCGCCAGTGTCCCGACCACGATCGCGAGCAGGCTGTAAAGGATGCGCCAGCGCAGTTCCTCGACGTGGTCGAGGAACGGCATCTCGGCCCGGTTGTCACGAGGCTCCGACACGCCGGCTCCCAACACCCCGGCCCCAGACCCTGGAGAGGCTACCGCCCCAGGCGCTGGAGCTTGTCGCGCGCGAGGTTGGCCTCTGGAGAGCGGGGGTAGCCGGCGATGACCCGGGCGTAATACGTGCGGGCCGCCGCCTTGTCGCCCCGCTGCTCGGCGAGGAAGCCCAGCTTGTAGAGCGCCGACGGCGCCCGCGGCGAAGCCGGATAGTTCTTCACGACTTGTTGATACACGGCGGCCGCCGAATCCGCATTCTCCCCGGCAAACGACTCACCGATGAAATAGAGCGCGTCGGGCGCCCGCTCGTGGGCCGGGAACAGCCGCAGGAATTCCCGAAAACCCAGGCGCGCCGTCCCGTAGCGGCTCGCCCGGTACTGCTGATACGCGAGGTCGTACATCTGTTCCGGCCCCGGGCCCGCCGGATTCCCCGACGGCCCGACCGGTACCGCCGGTCCGCCGCGGCTGGTATCCAGGACCGGCACGGGCTGACGGGCCTGCTCCTCCAGCCGCCCGCGCAGCTCCGTCAGGCGCTGCTGGCTCTGCCCCGTCAGCTCCTGCACGCTCACGAGCTGTTGCTGGACGGCGAGCAGATCGGTCTTCATGTCGCCGCGGAGCTGCACCAGGTATGCCTGTTGCGCGACGAGTCGCTCCTGGATGCCGGCGAGCAGGGTGCGCACCGAATCGACCGCAGCCCGATGCTGGCTGTCCGCCCGGGCACGCTCGACGCGCAGCGCTTCGACCTGGAGCTCCACGCGCCGGACGTCGCCTTTCAGCGCGCATCCGGCGGTGAGCCCCAGGGCAAGCGCGAACGGCTGGGCGTATTTCAGCTGTCGCTCCGGCTCACGGCTGCTTCAGGCTCTCGCCGCCCGAGAGAATCTCGAACTCGTCCCGGCGATTCTGCGCCCATGCGTCCTCGTCGTGTCCCGAGGCCATCGGCCGCTCTTCGCCATAGGACACGGTCTCGATGCGGCTCCCATCGATGCCGTGACTGACGACGTACTGCTTGGCGGCGGTCGCGCGCCGGTTCCCGAGCGCCAGGTTGTATTCGTCGGACCCGCGCTCGTCGCAATGACCGCTGATGCGAATCCGCAGCGCCGGGTTCGCCTGGAGGATCGCCACCTTCTGGTCCAGGACCGCGGCGTCCCCACCCCGGATGAGCGCCTTATCGTAGTCGAAGTGGATCATCGTCCCGAGGAGGGTCCGCACGGCTTCCGTCCCTCGGCCGAGCGCGGCGAGCGAATCCGCGACCCGCTGCCGGCGGTCGGCTTCTTCCCGCGCCTTACGGTCTGCTTCAGCCTGTGCCGCCGCCATGGAATCGTCGTGCGCCTTCTGAGCTTGGGCGAGCGAGTCCGCGTTGGGGCCGGCCGCCGGCGCTGGTGGCTCCGGCTTCTTGCCGCCGCACGCAGCCATAGCCGCCACGGCGAGACCGCTCAGAAGGAGCAAGGGTAGGCGTTTCATCGGTTGAAGTCCTCTCCGATTTCAAGGGGTCGACGATGCGGTCTCCGGCAACCGCGGAGACCAGGCCGGCAGGCGCGCGCCACTCTTCTGCAGCAGCGGGCGGATGCGGCCGGTTTCCACATCGATGATCCAGAGCTGCCGATACCCCGAACGATCCGACACGAAGGCCATATGGCGGCTGTCGGGTGCCCAAGTTGGATCCTCGTTCCGCCCGACCGAGGTGAGCTGCCGCACCGCACGCGTCCGCACGTCCAGGACGAACACCTGCAAGGTGCCGCCCACATCGCGGTGAAAGGCAACCGCCTGGCCGTCGGGCGACCACTCCGGCGCGTTGGACGAACCGGTGGCACCATAGTCGAACGGCGCGAAGAGCTGCTGGTCCGTCCCGTCCGCCGCCATCGCGTAGATCTGCGGCAGCCCGGCTCGCGTCGACACGAACGCGATCCGCTGGCCGTCGGGACTGTAGGTCGGTGACAAGTTGTCGTAAAAGCGCCCCACGGTCAAGCGCTGTAAGCAGCAGCCGTCCTTGAAGTTCACCGTGTAGAGGTCGGTGCCCTCCTCGGTCGCGCGGCTGAATGCGAGCGTCTTGCCGTCGGGCGAGAACGCCGGTGTGAAGTCGAGCGCCTGACCGGTCGTGGCGACGGGCGCGCGCTTCCCGCTCCCGACCTCCTGGACGAACAGTCGCCCGTGGCCCTGCCAGAACTCCATGTACGAGAAGCGACGCCCGTCCCCTGCCCACGCCGGCGACATCGCCTGGTGATCGCTCGAGGACACAAGCTTCTGGTCGGCGCCGTCCTGATCGATGGCGTACACCTTGCCGTCCATCACGAACAGCACCCGTGTGGCTCCGGTCCCGCCCACGCCGAGTGCCGCTTCGAGCACGCGGTCAGCCAGCTGATGCACCGCCAGCCGAAACCCGGCGTCCTTGAGCGCCGGCAGGCGGGCACGGAGCTCGCGCCGCACGCCACCCGCCGCCACGTCGTGCACGGTGACGATCGTCGTATCGCCCGGCGCGGGCGTCACGGCGACGGCGAAGTCGGCGCCGAGCGCCTGATACAACGGATAGTTCAGCGTGGTGGTGGCCGCGGCGCCGCCTCCCCCGGTCCCCCGCCCCGTGCCGCCCGCGGCCGGGGGACGAGCGCCGGGCGCCGGGGCGGTGACACGGATCGAGTCGCCGCCGGGCAGCGTGATCAGCTCGAACCGGTCGCTGTAGTCGAGATCCCGCGACATGATGCCGCGCACGGAATCGAGCGTGGGCGCGTGCACCGGCAACACGACCATGCCCGGGCGCACCCCGGGCCGGTAAACGATGCCGATGCGGACTCCCCGATCGATGGCGGAGGTATCTTGGGCGGTCAGGCGGACCGGCTGACCGGCGGTCAGAACGGCGATTCCGAAGAGCAGCCGCCTCACTGGCGCCTTCCGGAGAAGTAGAAGCGCACGAACAGCACGTCGGCACCCCAGCCGTCCGGGAGCGCGCGGAACGCCTTGATGCGCCCCGCCTGCTCGACTGCCCCCTGCGCTTCGAGGTCGAACGCATAATTCCCCGAGCGCTTGAGGAGCTGGAGATCGCTCACCGACCCGTCGCGATGTACCAGGAACGAGACCTCCGCCTCGAGAGGAGTGCTTTGGAGCGGGCGCTGCCAGACCCGCAGCACCTGCGCGACGATGTTCTGCAAGTACTCGGGGAACGGAAACTCCACTCCTTCCGTGCTCACCGTCGCGACGTCGGAGCCGGTCGACGGCTTCTCTCCGGGGAGCGGCGCCACCGTGGGCGTGGTGCGTGGCGCGGCCTCGCGCTTGGTGTTGTCCGCCACCGGCGGCGGCGGCGCCGGGGACACCGTGCTCTTCGGCGACTTGGCCTTGGGTGCCGGTGCCGGCTTTTCCTCGGCCGGGCGATCCACCGCCTCGGGCGCCTTGCGCGCGTCTTCGGTCGGCTCGGGCGCCGCCACGAGGTGCACACGATACGTCGGAGGCACGGGTTTCCGCGCGGCCGCCGCCCCGACCACGAGAAACAGTGCCGCGAGCGCGTGCACCGCGACGGTGCCGACCAAACCGACGCTCGCGCTCTCGGAACTTTGGGGCTCCCGTCTCACCGCGCGACGGCCTCCGGCTCCGCAACGAGGCCGACGTCGTTCACGCCCGCCGCGCGGATCACCGCCAGCACCTGTACCACGGCCGCATACGGCACCCGTCCGTCGGCTCGGAGGTACACCCCAGTGGGGCGTTTGGTTCGCACGAAGGCCGGAAACGTGGCCCGGAAATCCGCGTAGGAGAGCGCCGCCTGATCCATGAAGATGCGGCCCTCGCGGTCGAGAGTCACCACGAGGCCCGACTTCGGCTCGAGGGGTCGCGCCTCGGCGCGGGGCAATCGAACGTCCACGCCGCCCTGCATGATCGGGGCGGTGATCATGAAGATGATCAGCAGCACGAACGCTACATCCACGAGCGACGTGACGTTGATGTCGGCGTTCAAGGGTAGCTCGCCGTGCCCGCGCAGCCCTCCCCCACCGCCCAGGAGCCCGGCCATTAGAGCCTCCCTTCGCGCGCCATCGTCCCGATGATTTCCTGGGCGAATCCTTCCAGCTCGCCGGCGAACAGACCGAGGCGGTTCACGAACAAGTTGTATGCCATGACGGACGGCACTGCAACCGCGAGCCCGGCGACAGTCGTGACCAGTGCTTCGGCGACCCCTGGCGCCACGGCCGCGATGTTGCCGGAGCCACCGACGGCGATGCCGATGAATGCGTCCATCACGCCCAGCACCGTCCCGAGCAGCCCGAGGAGCGGGCTCACCGAGCCGAATGTCGCCAGCCAGGGAAGGAAGCGCGCCGCGGCGTCGCGCTCCGCCGCGACCTCCTTCGCGAGCACCATGCGTAGCGCCTCGAGCTGAGTCGTGGTCAGCGCCGTCTGGGTCGCCACGGCCGGCCCGTTTTCCTTCAACCCGCCCGGCTTCAACTCGGAGAAGAAATGAATGCCCTCGCGCAGCAGGCGATTGTAGGGCGAGGCGGGCAACCGCATGGCGGCGTGGTAGGCGTCGTCGAGCCGCGTCGCCCGCTCGATCTCGGCCATGAAACGGTCGGCCTGCCGACGCATCCGGCGGAACTGCCACCACTTGAGAAAGATGAGATACCAGGAGGCGATGGAAAACACGACGAGGATGGCGAGGACGAACTTGGTCTCGCGGCTCGACGTGAGGACCAGCTCCCAGGGCGTTGTGGGGACCGCCCGGCCCACCTGAAAGAGCACGCTGTCAGTCCTCCTTGAACGATTGCAGCGTCCGCCTCAGACCCTCCGTGATCGCGACGCTGGCGCGCCACCGCAGCCGCTGCGCCGCCTTGTCCACGGCGAGGGCGTTGCGCCGCAGCTCGCCCGGGCGCTCCGGCGCATGGCGGATCGCCAGCTCGCGGCCCTCGATGGCGACCAGCGTCGCGGCGAGCTGGTTGACCGACGTTTCGACGCCCGTGCCGACGTTGAAGGCGCGCCCGTCGATCCCATCGACTGGCGGGAGCGCGACATCGCTCGCGGCCAGGTTGGCCACCACCACGTCCTGGACGAACACCATGTCCCGCGTCTGGTCGCCGTCGCCGAACACGGTCAACGGCTCGCCCGCGAGCACGCGATGCGCGAAGATCGCGACGACCCCCGCCTCGCCGTGCGGGTTCTGGCGCGGGCCATAGACGTTGCTATAGCGGAGCGCCACCGTCTCCAGACCATACAAATGCGAAAAGGTCGCGAGGTAATACTCCGAGGCCAGCTTGGCGGTGCCATAGGGCGAGGCAGGCAGCTTCGGGGCCGACTCGACGAGTGGGAGTCGCTCCGTCTCACCGTACACCGTGCCGCCCGACGAGGCGAAGACGACCCGTCGCACCCGGCCCAGCCGGGCACCCTCGAGCAGGTTGAGCAGGCCCAACACGTTCACATCCGCGTCGAACAACGGATCCGCGACGGAGCGCCGAACGTCCATCTGCGCCGCATGATGGTTGAGGAGTGTGAAGCCGCCCTTGGCGAGGAGCTCCCGCGCGGCGGGCGCGCGCACGTCCGCCTGTACGAAGGTCGCGCCCACCGGGACCTGCTCCCGCTTCCCGGTCGACAGGTCGTCGAGCACGGTTACCTCGTCCCCCGCCGCCAGGTAGGCGTCCACCACGTGTGAGCCGATGAACCCCGCCCCACCCGTCACCAGGACCTTACGGGTCATCGCGGCGCTCCAAGCCGAAAAGCCGTTTGAGGGCCTCCAGGAGGCCGTAGCCCCGCCCGGCCTGCGCGGCTTCCTTGAGCGCGATGGTCGGCTGGTGCAGAAACTTGTTCAGCAGCGTCTGGCTGAAGTGCTCGATCTCGCCGCGATCCTCGGGGCTCAGATGCGAGAGGCGGCGCAGCGCGCGCTCCAGCTCGGCGGCGCGCACCTGGTCCAACCGCTCGCGGAACTCCTTCAAGACCGGCACGACGACCAGCCCGCCATACCAGGCCCAGAAGCGCTCGACCTCCTCGCTCACGATGCGCTCCGCCGCCGGAATGTCATCGCGGCGCTCGGCCGCGGCCTGTGCGGCAACCGCCTGGAGATCGTCGATGTCGTACAGGAAGACGTTCTCGAGCTGGGCGACGGCGGGCTCCACATCGCGCGGCATGCCGAGGTCGAGGATGCAGAGCGGACGCCCCCCGCGCCGTGCGACGGCCGGCGCCACGCGGT
>WNGA01018644.1_pt1 | contig 14246 bp, 8 predicted proteins | sample 5400061 | NCBI WGS metagenome assembly WNGA01 (sample SAMN13153366, study PRJNA577476) | soil metagenome | isolation source: 100 cm soil or saprolite under grassland replicate 2 | place: USA:California | collected 2016-06-15 | reverse complement strand
TGATTGCCTACGCACCCATCGGCAAGCCTGTGAGCGTTCAGATGAACAAGCTCCACGGCTCGTCAGTGAAGGCTCAGTGGTACGACCCGCGCAACGGAACTTGGAAGGCCCTAGGCCAGTTTCCCAGCAAAGGCATCCAGGAATTTGTTGCGCCGTCCCGCGGCGAGCAAGACGACTGGCTGCTGGTGCTGGACGCTGAGTGATGAAACAGCGGTCTGCTAATTTTGACGCCGCCCATGAAGCGCCACCGGACAGTCCTGCTCGTTACCCTCCTGCCAATCCTGGCCGCCGTTCGACCGGGCTTCACACAGGACGACTTTGCGGCAACGTTGCCCGCTGGCGTCAACTTGGTTTGGGATTTCAACAAGGCGGATCGGGAACAATCACCTACGCGGGAAAGAATCTGCATCGATGGGCTGTGGCGCTGGCAACCCGCACGCACGTCGGTTGACCAGGTGCCCACAAAGAATTGGGGCTACTTCAAGCTTCCGGGGTGCTTGCCCGGCATCACGGATTACATGCAAAAAGATTTCCAGACGGTCCACGCGCATCCGAGCTGGAAAGACGAGCGGCCTGGCAGCATCTCCGCCGCCTGGTACGAGCGGACGATTACCGTGCCCCAGGAGTGGGCCGGGCGTCGCGTTGCGCTGTCGGCGGAGTACTTGAACTCGTATGCGGCGGTGTTTGTGGATGGAGTCCGACGTGGAGAGATACGGTTCCCCGGCGGTGAACTGGACCTGACGGCCCATCTTCGGCCCGGCGGGACGAACGTTCTCAGCCTGCTCGTGGTGGCCATGCCGTTGAAGGGGGTGCTGCTTTCGTATACCGATTCCAATTCGGCGCGCGAGGTAAAGGGCAAGGTGGAACGGCGCGGGTTATGCGGCGACGTGTTTCTCGTCAGCACGCCAGCGGGTCCGCGCATCGGCGATGTAAAGGTGGACACCTCCGTGCGCGAATCAAAGATTACATTCGACGCCACGCTCCAGGAACTGACGGCCGACGGGCAGTACTCGCTTCGAGGCCGGATCACCAGGGCTGGCGGCACCGTCCGGGAATTCACGAGTCGAACGTTCAGCGGCAGCGACCTCGACCGCGGCCGCATTGCTTTCTCGGAACAATGGAAGCCCGACGCGCTGTGGGACATTCACACGCCGACCAACCAATTCGACGTCGCGCTCTCGTTGGTCGCGGCTGACGGCCGCGTGCTCGACACAAGCTTTCGCACTTCGTTCGGCTTTCGAGAATTCTGGATCGAAGGCCGCGACTTCTACCTGAACGGCTCGCGCATTTTTCTGTGCGCCGTGCCGCTGGACAACGCGCAGGTCGGCGCCGCGCTCGCGACGTACGACGGCGCGCGGGAAAGTCTGGAGCGCCTCAAGAGCATTGGAATCAACTTCGTCTATGCGCACAACTACGGATGCGAACCCGGCTCGCATCTCAGCTTCGAGGAAATTCTGCGCGCGGCCGACGACGTGGGAATGCTCGTCGCCCTCTCGCAGCCGCATTTCTCCCATTACGAATGGAAATCGGCCGAAGCTGATCGGACGAACGGCTACGCCCGCCACGCCGAATTCTATGTGCGCGCCGCGCGGAACCATCCTTCCGTCGTCGCCTACTCCATGAGCCACAACGCCACCGGCTACGAGCAGGACATGAATCCCGACATGATCGACGGCATCCAGGATCCTCGCGATCAATGGTCGAGCCGAAACGCCGCGCTCGCCTTGCGCGCGGAGGCCATCGTGAAGCGGTTCGATTCCAGCCGAGTCGTCTATCACCACGCCTCCGGCAACCTCGGCTCGATGCACGTGATCAATTTCTATCCAAACTTCGTGCCGGTGCAGGAACTTTCGGACTGGTTCGAGCACTGGGCGACACATGGGGTGAAGCCCGTGTTCACCTGCGAATACGGCGCGCCCTTCACCTGGGACTGGACGATGTATCGCGGCTGGTACCAGGGAAAGCGCGAATGGGGCAGCGCCGTCGTGCCATGGGAGTTCTGTCTCGCCGAATGGAACGCGCAGTTCCTCGGTGACCGCGCTTTTCAAATCAGCAAGGCCGAAGCCGCGAACCTGCGGTGGGAGGCCAAACAGTTCCGCGCCGGGAAGGTCTGGCATCGCTGGGATTATCCGCATCCCGTGGGCTCGCCGGTTTTCGAGGAACAGTACCCCGTGTTCGCGATGTATCTCGAGGACAACTGGCGCGCGTTCCGAACCTGGGGGGTGTCGGGGATTTCGCCCTGGGAGCACGAGCATTTCTGGAGACTCCGCGACGGCGTGGACAAGCGGCGTCGTGAATTCAAGGTGGATTGGGACCACTTGCAGCGGCCGGGATTCAGCCCCGATTACGTGGACAAAACCTACGAGCGCTGGGACCTCGCTTTCGAGCGCGCCGACTGGATTCCCACTGCCGCGGCGCGCGCCTTATTGCGCAACAACGGTCCGCTGCTCGCGTACCTCGGCGGAAAGCCCGGCCAATTCACGAGCAAGGATCACGTTTTCTTCGTGGGCGAAACGGTTGAGAAACAACTCATCGTCATCAACAACTCGCGGGAAACGGTGACATGCGAAAGTGACTGGTCGCTCGGCCTGCCTCAGGCCATTGCCGGCAGCCGGTGCTTCGCTGTGGCGACAGGTCATCAGGAACGCCTGCCTTTGCAGTTCACACTGCCGGCGACGCTGGCCGCCGGCCAATACGAGTTGAACGCGCGCGTGCGATTCAGCAATGGGGAGACACAGACGGATGCCTTTGTGATTCACGTCGTGCCGCGCCCGCGCGCTCCGCGGATGCGCGGCCGGATCGCGCTCTTCGATCCCAAGGGCGAAACGGGCGGATTGTTGAAGGAGTTGGGCGTGCGTTTCAAGGCCGTCGCTGCGAGTGCAGATCTGGCGGCGTTCGACACCTTGATTGTCGGAAAAGCCGCGTTGACGACCGAAGGCGCGGCACCCGACATCACGCGCGTTCGCGACGGACTCAAGGTCGTGATTTTCGAGCAGACTGCGGACGTTCTCGAACGGCGGTTCGGGTTCCGCGTGGCGGAATATGGCTTGCGCCGGGTCTTCGCGCGCGTGCCCGACCACCCGGCTCTCGCGGGAATTGCCGCGGAGCATTGGCGCGACTGGCGGGGCGAAGCCACGATTCTTCCGCCGCGTCTTGATTACACGCTGCGTCCGCGCTACGGCCCGACGGTCAACTGGTGTGACATTCCCGTCCCGCGGCTCTGGCGCTGTGGCAATCGTGGCAACGTCGCCTCCGTCCTCATTGAGAAACCGGCGCGCGGCGATTTCCTGCCGATCCTCGATGGCGGCTACGGCCTCCAGTACGCCCCGCTCCTGGAGTATCGCGAAGGCCGCGGTTTGATTTTGTTCTGTCAGATGGATGTGACTGGACGAACTGAAAGTGAGCCGGTTGCCGGGACGCTGACTCGAAATATTCTTCAGCACGTGTCGGATTGGAGGCCAGCCGCAGCCCGGACCGCCGTTTATGTGGGCGAGCCCGAGGGCAGGCGCCATTTGGAATCAGCCGGTATCACTGTCGGAAATTACGATGGGGGAAGACTCACGCCCAATAGGGTGCTGGTCGTCAGTCCCGGCGGCGGACGCGAACTCACGCAGAACAAGGCCGCGATTGCCGAGTGGCTGAAGGCCGGTGGAAACTTGCTCGCGCTTGGCTTCGACCAACAGAATGCGGAAGCGCTGCTTCCAACTCCGGTCACCTTCACCAAGGCGGAACACATCTCAGCCTTCTTCGAATTGAACGGGATAGACTCCGCTTTCAAAGGCGTTGGACCGGCGGACCTGCACAATCGCGATCCCCGCGAACTGTCCTTGATCACTTCCGGGGCAACGCCCCTCGGCAACGGCGTGCTCGCGACGACGGCCCATCGCAACATCGTCTTTTGCCAACTCGTCCCCTGGCAATTCGATCCGACGAAGCAGTCGAACCTCAAGCGCACCTATCGGCGGGTGTCTTTCGTTGTGACGCGGCTGCTGGCCAACCTTGGAGTCGCCAGCACGACGCCCATGCTCGCGCGAGCGAATACCCCAGTTGACCCCGCGAAATCAGAAAAGCGCTGGCTGGACGGACTCTATCTCGATCAACCCGAGGAATGGGACGACCCGTACCGTTTCTTCCGTTGGTGACGGAGCCGTGGTGACGATGCGCATGAAATATGCGGGCTGACGCCTTGGCCGGCCAGCCCGCAGCAGCCGCCTGGGCGGTTGTCAACGCGAGTACGCGATGCCCAGATCGGATGTTTCCACACGCCGCCCGGAGAGGCTGGAAGGTTTGCTGAATGTCTCCAGCAGACCCGCAATGAGGAAATTGCGTTCGATGGGCCAGGGTGAATTGCCACTGCGGAAAAATTCCTCCATCACGGACGCAAGGCGGCTGAAGTGGTGTTCGGCCGGCGGAGGCGCGCGGAACAGTTGGGCGGAGACAATCTCACTGTTCTGCGCGCGCACGGCGAAGTTGAAGTCGGCCACGACGCCATCGAGGACGAGTATCGTGGAGCGCAGTCCGTCGCGATTTTCGAGCAGCCAGCCTCGCGGATTGCGCGCAAGCTTCGGCACAAGACCCAGGCCGACGAGGTCCTGGGTGCGTCCGTCCAGCACCGGGTCGCCTTGCGGCGTGTGCGAACGCGAAAGGGCCGACGCCAGCAGCGGCCAGGACCAGAGGCCTTTATGACCTGCGCGCCAAAGTTCCTTGCCCTCCAGGAACCTCACGCTGCGAATGCCGGACTCGTTGCCGCCCCGCCGTTCGATCACCGGCAGCAATCCTTCCAGTGCGTGCAATTCGGCGCCCGCGAGCGTGGCGGGAGGTGACGGTGGCGTCGCCTGGATGGCTTGCGGGTTGAGCTGCACCACGATCAATGCCTCGGTGAGCGGAGTGCCGGCTGGCAGTTCCACCGGGGGCAATCGCCAGCTGTCGCCGCGAAGTTGCGGGCGCCGGTCAGGCTGTTGGCGAGCGCACCGTGGATGAAGCAGGCCGAGCCTTCGGGCGCGTGTTCCAGCGCGATTTTCAAGAACGCCTCATTGGCCTGAGCCCCCGGACGCCGCGAAACGATTACGACGGCATCCGCCTCGGCAACCGCTTCCTCAACTGTGGGCGCGATCAACAGATCGAATTCCTTCGGTCGCTCTCCGAAGTTCCCTTCGACGGAGACGGCCAGGTAAGCCGAGACCTGCGCGCCTTCGATTTTGTGAAATACGCCGTCGCGCGGGTAGCCGATGAGGAAACGATCGAGCAGTTGTTGCGCCGGCGAAGGCGTCGTGAACTCATCGAGCAGGAAGGCGATTTTGCGAAGCGTTCGCATGGTTCAGCCCGGACGATTCCTACGCGCCGTAGCCGCCGACGTGAGGAGGCGGGTGGACGCAACGGGTAAACGAATCCGCCTCCTCACGTCGGCGGCTACAGGTGGTGAGCGATTCATGCGAGTTTTGGAGTATTCAGGTCAGGCGTTCCAATACGTGGATTGCGCGGGCGCCCGGTAGGCCACATTCAATTCGGGCGTTTCCACCGGCACTTGGCCGCGATAGAGCGATTCGAGCGCGAAGATGACCATGCCGGAGGTCAGCAGCGTGCGCTCGACCGGGTAGGGCGCGGCATTATCGATCAACATTCGTTCGATGTTGTTTACGAGCGGATTGAAAAAATCCGCCAGCGTCGCGAGCGCCGGTGGCATCGGCAGATACATCTGGCAGGAGAGGATTTCACCCGTGCGGCGCAGCAGGCCAGCGTAATTGAAATCGCTGACGATGCCGTTCAATAGAAAGAGCGACGTGCGAAAGCCGTCCAGATGCTCAATGAAATAGGCGACAGGATTGCGGTGGTTTTGGCGCAGCCACTCCAGGTCCGGCAGAGTGCCGGGATACTTCGCCGGACTTCACACCCGTCTCGCCGCCGGCGCGCCGTTCGGACATGCACTGCGCCGTTTCGAGCCCGTGAATGTCATAAGCGTCGATGCCGCCGTAGCCGACGCACACGCTCTCCTCCATCGCCGTGTTCAATGGCACTTCAATGGACGGAATGCGCCACGTCACCGGGAGCGACGAGCCGGCCAGAAACGGGAAGCCGAGCCGCCGGGCCTTCTGCACCATCGAGACACATTCGTTCCAATCGGTGGAGAGATGCTTGTCGTTGAATACGGGCACGGCCCGGCCGCTGGCTTCAAAGACCTTCACCGTGCGTTCAAAGAATTGATGCCGCGGGTAACGGGTCTGGCCCTTCTCCGTGCGCGGATAGAAACCGTGCTCGGCGATGATGAGCACGCCGTCCACCGCCAGTTGCGAACGGCCCAGCGTGAGGGCTTCCTCGATGGTCGGATAAATCTTCACGCGATGCCGTCGCGCGCGGTCGCGGCTGAGGTCGCCCTCGTTGAACTGGTCCACGTAGAGGCCGGCCAATTCAAACGGCGGAAAGTGGTGGCGCCCCTGCCAGCCGTAACCTTCGAGGAAGCGATCGATGAAATGCTGGGCGTGGGAATACTTCCGCACTTCAGTGGCCAGCAGGGCGATTCTCTTCCGGCGCGCGCTGGATCGGCCGGCGCTCGTTCGGATTGCTGCCGCGGCCACGGGCCAAGCGACGAAAGCGCTTGCGACGACGGCAGACTGCGCGACCGTGGACAGAAACTCGCGTCTAGTGACGCCGGAATGGTCGTCCTTCGGGGACACGGAAGAAATGGCGGACTCCGGCTTCATGGGAACGGCCGGAGACTTTGCGCGGTCCCGCGACGGGAGTCAACGTAGCAAGGAGCACGCGGACGAATTGTGCTGCTTTCCGCATGGATTTCCGGCTATTGTCCGACTGGCATGAAAGACGCCCGGCCAAAGACCACCATGCCGTCGCAGAGCGATCTCCTTCGCTCGTCATCCGCCGCATCCCCTCAAACTTCAACCACCAACTCTCAACCTCTCTGCGTCCCCGACCACGTACTCCTCCAGCGCATCGGACGCGGCAGCTACGGGGAAGTCTGGCTGGCGCGCAATATCGTCGGCACCTGGCGCGCGGTAAAGGTGGTGCGCCGCGCCACCTTCGAGCGCGTGGAACATTTCGAGCGCGAGTTCCGCGGCATTCAGCGCTTCGAGCCGATCTCCCGTTCGCACGAGGGCTTCGTGGACATCCTCCAAATCGGGCGCAACGACGAGTCCGGATATTTTTATTACGTGATGGAACTTGCGGACGATGCCAACGCCCCCGTAGCAGCCGACGTAAGGAGGCTCACTTTTTCCGATTCTCAACTCTCAACCTTCAACTCTCGACCAGAAGATCAGAGCCTCCTCACGTCGGCTGCTACGTACGTTCCGAAAACGCTTCGCGCCGCCATTCGGTCCGACTCTCAACTCTCAACTCCAAACTCGCTGCCCGCTCCCACTCGCCTTCCCGTCTCCGACTGCGTGAACATCGGCATCACGCTCGCCTCAGCGCTGGCGCATTTGCACAAGCACGGACTGGTGCACCGCGACATCAAGCCGTCGAACATCATCTTCGTCGGCGGCGTGCCGAAGCTGGCGGACATCGGGCTGGTGGCGGACGCAAGCGAGGCGCGCTCGTTCGTGGGCACGGTGGGGTTCATTCCGCCGGAAGGGCCAGGCAGCCCGCAGGCCGATCTCTACAGCCTCGGCAAAGTGCTTTACGAAATCAGCACCGGCCAGGACCGCCAGGACTTCCCGCAATTGCCGCCCGATTTGCTTCGAGGGACAGCGCCCGGTCTCCAAGCTACCCTCTCCCATCCGATGGGAGAGGGGCTGGGGGTGAGGGCAACGGACGTGGAGAGGGCGGACCAATCCCGTAGCAGCCGACGTGAGGAGGCTCAATCCAACTCGGAACTCGGAACTCAGAACTCGGAACTTGAAGTGAGCCTCCTTACGTCGGCTGCTACGAGTTCCAAAGACGCCTTGCCCCTCATCGAACTGAACGAAGTGCTGCTCAAGGCCTGTCACAAGGACGTGCGCCAGCGCTATCCCTCGGCGGACGCGATGCGGGCGGAGTTGGAACTGCTGCAACGCGGCCAATCGGTGCAGCGCAAGCACGCGGCGGAACGGCGCTGGACACTAGTCAAACGAATCGGCCTCGCTGCCGCGGCGATGGTGGCACTGGTCGCGGTGTTGCCCTACGTGAAACTGGGGAAGCCTCAGCGCAATGGTGCTCCGCCCGCAGAAATCAACTCCATCGCCGTCCTCCCCTTCGTCAATGAAAGCAAATCACCAGCGCACGAGTATTTGTGCAACGCGTTAACCGACGAGACGATGAACGCGCTCACCAACTGCGCCCGGCTGAGGGTCGCGTCGCATTCTGCCGTCTTCGCTTTCAGACGCACGACGAATAGCCTCCGGCAAGTTGGCGAACAGCTTGGCGCGCGCACGGTGCTGGCCGGGAGCATGAAGGAATCCAGCAACCAACTCCACATCGCCGCGCGCCTCATTCGCGTGGCCGACGGTTCGAACGTGTGGTCGGTGAGCTACGACCGCGAGCCGCGGGACATCGGCACTATGCAGAGCGAAGTTGTCCGGCAGGTGGCGCGACTGTTGAATCTTTCCCTCAATGACCGCGCGCTGCGCCGACTGGAGGCGAACCTCGTCCGGAAACTGGCCGCATATCAGCTCGTCCGGCAGTCGTATTCCATTGCGGATGACACGCAGGACGGACTGAACAAGATCATTCAATTGCTCAATCGCGCCCTCGTCGAGGATCCCGACTTTGCCCAACCGTACGCACGACTGGCCCATTTCTACGCGGAAACATCGGGATGGATGCTGCCTCCGGAACAAAGCACGTACGAGGCGAAGAAGAATGCCCTGCGCGCCATTCAGCTTGATGATTCGCTCGGCGAGGCCCACATGGCGCTCGGTAATGTGCTTTGGCGTCACGATCTGGATTTTGCGAAAGCCGAAGCCGAATTCCAACACGGCATCGAAGTGGATCCAGACGACGTTGGAACTTACGGCTTCTATGCCATTGGGCTTTCCCAGGTCGGACGCTATAAGCACGCGGAGAAGGTCCTGAACCAAGGGAACCAAGTCTCTCGGAATGCCCAAATCATCCTCGCTGGCTGGTGCTGGCGCTATTATCTCGACCATCGCTTCGACGAGTTGTTGGGTGCTGCGACGAATTACCTGGCCGTTCTTCCCGAGCATCGCGTTGGGCTCAGGTTTGTGGGCTGGGCGCAGGAGCGACTCGGCCGCTACGAGGAGGCCCTGGCCACTGCGCAAAAGATGTCGCAACTGTCGCCGGGGCTGGATTTCACCGCGTTTCTGGGCCGCGTTCATGCCAGGATGGGGCACCGCGACGAAGCGCAGAAAGTTCTGGACCAACTGCGTGTACTGACCCAATCGCCCCGTGCCTCAGGGCTGTATTCCGCCGAGGTTTTGCTCGCTTTGGGAGACAACGCGCGGGCGATTGAACACTTGCGACAGGCCGTGGACGAGTACCCGCCCACTGTTTTACGTTTGAAAACGGACCCGCAATGGGACGACCTGCGCTCCGACTCGCGCTTCATCGCATTGCTCAAGAAAGCAGGTTTGGGGAGATGACCCAAGGCACTGCTAAGTCGAAGTAGAAGACCGATCCAGACGAAAAAAGATGTGGCCACTGCTGTCGTATTTCGCAATCCCGCCCGACCAACCTGTCAGTTGTGGATTTCATGTTCATGTTGCTTTGGAAATCCAGTCAGTTAAGCCTGACGCGGTAGAATCGTTGCGGTCTCCCGGAGCCAGCCGCATCGATCACTGCTACCACCGCACCCGTGCCGGCCACGTCGGTCGCGCCAGGTACGGGTTCCCAAACGATCGGCGCGGACAGGCTCTCCGTTCGCTCGACGCGGTAGGTCTGGTTCGTCTGCGTGGTGAAACTTATGCGCACGTCGCCGCTGGTCCGTTCAACCGCCGTCACCTTGAAATCGTCGTCAAGGATGGTGCAGCGGCCCTGACTGTCGGCGATTGTGGCGTTGGTCGGGCTGCTGAGGTTGACGAAGAAGGTTTCGTTGGACTCGATGAGAGCGTCGGCGATGATTTTGATGGTCACGGGCTGGCTGGTCGCACCGGGTGGGATGGTGGCCACGATGTTCGTCGGGACGTAATCGACCCGTAAAATGGCCGAACCGTTGGCTGTCTGGGCGCGCACACTGATCGATTGGCCGCTAGGCGCTGACAAGCTCAACGTGAAGGTCGCGTCCGGGAGGCCCGTGTCGCCTTCCTGCACGCTGATGTCGTTGATGGAAATGGCGGGCGGCGGATCGTTATCCACGATGGTCCCTTGGGCTTGCGTGTAGGCGAGGGTGATGTTCGTCGGATTGCTGAGAGTAACGTAGAATGTTTCGTTCGTTTCGTCGAAGAGGTCGCCGTTCACGACGACCCTGATGGTCTTGTTCGTCTCGCCGGGGTTGAAGACCAGCGTCCCGTTAGTGGCCACGTAGTCCGCACCCGCCAACGCCGAACCATCGGCAGTAGCGAATTCCACGGAGATGATTTGGTCGTTGGTCCGCGCAAGACTCGCGGTGAAGACGGCGTCCGTCGTGCCCGCGTCGCCTTCGGTCACGGTGGTGTCCGTGACGACGACGTTCAGCGGCGGCACGACGCGCCCCCACCACGTGCCCCAGCGATCTTGTCCGCCCGACGGCGTGGCGGCGTATTCCTGAATCGTCCACAGGTCGGAATCGTTGACTGGATCAACGACCGTGGCGCTGTAGTCACCCCAGCGGTTGACATTGCCTGAACACAACGGGCTGTAGGGCACATAAAATGGCGCCTCGCCTGCCTTGAGAACCGCGTCGCCGCGCAACGTGCCGGGCGGATCGCCCGCCGCTCGAAAAGCGAAGTTGGCACTGGGAAACTGGTTGCTGGAAAAGCGCGAATAACCAACCAAAACCTCATTGAATTTATTTACTGCGATGCCGGGATAGCTATAGGAATTTCTTCCCGCGAGATCGTCAATGAGACCGCGCTGAAGAACAGTTCCTCCCGGGCCGATTTGCCACCATTGGATCGAAGTCCGTTGCGGGGAGCCACCTGCGGGCAAATGGACATGATGGGCCGCCCATAACGAACCATTGCGATAGATGATCGCGCTGCGAATGAACGCGCTTTGGGGAGCTATTTTGTTCGTCGTGCCAAGCTGGGGGAGCACGTTCGCATTGCCGCCGCCACGCGGCAGATCGTCCCAGCGATTGGTGGTTGTGACCGTCGGACCTGAAGTGAAGACTTCAGCACCGACTGGTCCGCTGACTGTGAAGATTTGCAACGAGTTGACGTTGATCGGCCCATCTCCAGCCGCAAGGAAATACAGCGTCGAGACCGAGGCATCGTAAGTGAGGGCTGGCATCACAACGCGGTTGACAGAGAACTCGGAGCGTTGGAATAGCGTATATTGCCCGGCGCCGCCCGCGTAGAGATTGGTCTTATTGAAGACGTAGAAATGTGTGCCTTGATAGCCCGTCGTTGGGAGGTAATAGCCGGCAAACATTGCGCCACAGACGACGATCCAGTCTTTGGTGAAGCCCAAACGATCGAAATCCATCCATTGCTGTCGCGGCGAATCGAGGTAAATGCGATACAGATTCCAGTTACCGGTGGGATCGCTTGTTTGTGACACGCCAATGAGCAGTGAAGCCGCGTTGGTGATAGCATCACTGAGGGAGGTGAGAATCCAACGTTGGCCAAATGGATCGTAGAGGATGCGTGGGTCGAAGATGGGAAACTCAGTGTTCGGGCCACAAGTGGAGTTGCCGGGAAAGATGCCGAGGTTGGCCCAAAAATTCGTGTCCGCCACCGTGCTGATCACGCCACCGAGTCGGTCTTGAATGCGCAGCGTGCCATTGACTGCGACCATCAGGTGCTTGGGTCCAACGGCACCTTGCGTATCGGGCACGTACGAAATGCCTTGTTCTTGGTTGAACGCCAGAAAACTTGAGGCAGGGGAGGGCGAAGGTGGAGTCCCGCCCATGCTGGCAGGCGCGAACCTCGCTTGTGCAGCAGGGGCGGCTTCCGGCGGCGCCGCAGCGGGCGGAGCGACCTGGCGGGCCAACTCGGCGAAGTTCACTACCGCCCGCTGCGTCGCCACACCCGGTGTGCCTGATCCGCTGTCGGCGGCGCCGGCAGAATGCGCGTTCACGCAGAGGAGTCCGCCGGCTAACGAGGCGAGGACGAATTGATTCATTTTCATGTTCATCCACTCACATAAAGGGGCGCGGCAGCCGAATCTTTCACGGAAAGTGGAAAAGCTTTGACCACGGATGGCGCGGCGAGCAGGGGGTCTTTTTGCTTCGCCACTGACGCCCGGAATCGGCTGCCCGGAATCGGCTTGTTTGCGCACGATGCCTGGCCTATCGTCCAGCGAATGAAATCGTTTGGTCAGGTGCTCGAATGGGCGGACGAACTTTCGCCGGATGAACAGGAGAGCCTCGTCTCGATTCTTCAGCGCCGGCTGCGGGAGCAGCGTCGGGCGGAATTGGTCGCGACGGTCAATGAGGCGCGGAAGGAGTTCCGGACGGGCCGGTGCAGACCGGCGTCTCCGAGCCAAATCATGAAGAAAATCCTGGCTTGTAACGGTTGCTCCTGCCCACCAAGGCCTTCGTCCGTTCGGCCAAGCGGCTGACGCGAAAGAGCAGCGATGCGGCGGCAGACCTTCAAGTGACTCTGGAGTTGCTGGCGGAAGATGCCTTTAATCCGAAGCTCAAAACCCACAAGTTGAAGGGCAACCTGGCCGGCTCGTGGGCTTGTAGCGCCGCGTACGAGTTGCGCATCATCTTCCAGTTCGTGAAGCACAAAGGTGCTGACGCCATACTGTTGGAGGCTGTCGGCACGCACGATGAAGTTTACTGAAAGGGACTCTCCATCAGGCGCGCGGCAGCCGAATCTTTCACGGAACGGGAAAAGGTTTTGACCACGGATGCGCTACCCGTGTTCCTCGCCCGACGCTCGAAGCACCATCGCCCTGTAGCAGCCGACGTAAGGAGGCTCTGATCTCCTTCTCCCAGTAGCGACCGGCTTCTTGATCAGAGCCTCCTCACGTCGGCTGCTACGGTAAGAAGTGTTGAATATTGTTTGAAAGAAAACGGTGCGGCGCGCCTTTGATCCCTTAGAATGACGAACGGCATGAGGCACGGAGCGGAAGAATGGCTGGCCACGCGGCGCAGCTTGTTGACGCGCCTGCGGGATGCCGGCGACCAAACCGGATGGCAGCAGTTCTTCGAGGCGTATTGGAAACTGCTCTATCGCGTGGCGCGCAAGAGCGGGTTGACCGAGGCCGAGGCGCAGGACGCGGTGCAAGAGACGATCATCACGGTGTCGCAGCAGATGCCTGAGTTTCGCTACGAGCCGGCGCGCTGCTCGTTCAAGGGCTGGCTGCTCCTGCTCACGCGCCAGCGCATCGCGCACCAGTTCCGCAAACGCAACAAACCGGGCGGTGACGCCAATCGTGTTCATGCGGCCGCGGCGCAGCACACGCCGGGGGGCGGCGGCAGCGCGTTCGTTTCTGCCGACGCCGGCCCGGCGACGGTCGATCAGTTGCCGGATGTCAGCGACACCGGCTTGGAAGCGATTTGGAACGAGGAATGGCGGCAGCATCTTTATTCCGCCGCGCTCGAGCAAGTGAAGCGGCAGGTGAGCGACCGGCAGTTTCAAATTTTTGATCTTCATGCTTTGCAGAACTGGTCGGTGCGGGAGGTGGCAAGAACGCTCCGCGTCAGCGCCGTTCAGGTGTACCTGGCCAGGCACCGCATTTCCTTGTTGTTGAAAAAGGAGGTCAGGAAGTTGGAGCAGGCGGAGGGGTAGTAGGACGCGCGAGGGCCTGTGCGTCTCGCGGCGCGTGGTTCCAAAACAGCCACAACGCCAGAAACGCCGCCAACGGCAGACATCCCGCGATGGCCAGGCCCAGGTCGAAAGAGTGGGTCTTGTCGATATGCCTGCCGAAGAGTGTGTGGACCGGCGAAAGCGCCCATGCCGCGACGCCCGCAATGCCCGTGACTTTGCCCTGATGAAACGGGGACAATTCTTGCGTCAGCGCGTGGTAAACCGGGAAGACGCCCAAGGCGCCCGCGCCGACCACCAGCAACATTGCCAGCAGAGGCCAGCCTTTGGGCAAAATGAAAACGGAAAGGCTCAAGGCTGTCAGCGCGGCACAACCAAAGAACACCAGCAATCGCGAGCGATGCACCGGCAAGCCGCGGCGCACGAGCCAGAGCGTGAGCGCGCCCGCGCCCAGGCAGCCCACGTCGGTGGCCACATAATAGAGCGAAATGTAATCGAATGTGG
>WNGA01022363.1_pt1 | contig 14247 bp, 7 predicted proteins | sample 5400061 | NCBI WGS metagenome assembly WNGA01 (sample SAMN13153366, study PRJNA577476) | soil metagenome | isolation source: 100 cm soil or saprolite under grassland replicate 2 | place: USA:California | collected 2016-06-15 | reverse complement strand
GCGGATCCTTAATTATTCGCAAAGCCTCTGCGGACGACTTACGGAAGGTGGCGGGGGACCTTGGGATCCAGGTCCATGCTGTCGCTGATGCACCGTCGGTGAAGACGCACCCGGTTAAGACTGCTCGCGTGGCGTTTATGCATACCTGGTTGAGCACACAAGACGAAGGTTGGTGGCGATTGGCGTTGGATCAGGTGCAGGTACCCTTCGCTTACGTCAGCACCCAGGACGTAGCAAAGGACGCCGATCTTAAAAATAAATACGACGTGATCGTTTTTGCTCCCGTAGGACGAGGCTCCGCCGGAATCATCAACGGGATGCCGATGTATGGGAATCCCATTCCGTGGAAGACGACATCCCTAACTCCCAACCTCGGCAGAATTGACTCGACTGATGACATGCGTCCCGGCCTGGGATGGTCAGGTCTCGAGAACTTGCAAAAGTTTGTGCACCAGGGTGGAGTATTCATTACCATAGACGATACGGCCGATCTCGCCGTGAGTTACAACTTCACACCCGGAGTGACTATCCAACGGGCGCAACGTCTGCGAGCTGTGGGCGACATCTTACGCATGAAGACGGTCGATGCGGCGAGCCCGATTGCCTACGGCTATGGAGATTCTCTTGCGATGTATTGCGCGAACGGACCAATCTTCAACATCAGCAATACGGTTGGTGGACGCGGTGGGCGACCACGCCAAGGTTCACGTTCGACAGGACGAGGCACCCCCGACGATCCTGACACGCCCCAGGGTAGGCCGCCGATGGAAGCTCCGGAACCGCCAAAGGCCGAAGTATGGGAGGCAGTGCCTCTAACTGACGAACAGCGCCGAAATGGGATCAACATCATCCCCCCAGCTCAGCGGCCGCGAGTCGTCTTGCGTTACGCAGACAGCAAGGATCTATTCGTCTCTGGTTTGCTTGACGGTGGTGATGAGATCGCACAGCACGCCGCCGTTATCGACTCGCCACTTGGCAATGGTCACGTGGTGCTCTTCTCAACGAACCCGATGTGGCGCGGGCAGACAAAGGGCAGTTACTTTCTCGTCTTCAATACGATTCTGAACTTCGATAACTTGAACGCCGGCAGAAAACTGGCCGAGAAGTAGCTTGGCGACCTGGGAAATTAGCCACAGATTAACGCGGATAACACAGCGCGATCATGACCGCAACCAAATCGAAGAACGATCCACGAAATCACACGAAGGACTACCGATAACATTCGTGTGGTTCGAGTGCCTTGTTCGTGTGGTTTCGTGGATCGATCGCGCCGACCAAAAGCGTGTTTAAGGACAAGAAGTTAGGCTTTGTATTACAGATCAGAAACAGAAGGGGTAGATAAAGTCGAACAAGGCGTGTAGTCATTTTTCATTTCTGCCGGTGCTGGCCCGCCTTTGCGACGGTGAAGGGCTCGACGGTGCTGGACAATTCTCTGGATTTGCAATCACAAAATGATAAATGTGATATGGAAAATGGGAAATGAACTCTTTGCATTGCCTTCATGTGTCAGAACTTCGGCTTCAAACTGTCAATAACATCCTGATCCTTTGTGCCCTGATGGCACACGACACAGGATTGCTGTCCCCGCTCTTCAAGATCAGATACTAACGCGTAAGTCAGCCCGCGATCTGACCACGTTATGACCTTAAGACCGTTAATCGAGTCGTAATGGAAGGTCAAACCTTTTGCGGTGACCTCCTGTCCTCCCGCCGGTTTGGCTACTAAGGATGAGGTAATGACCAAACTAATGGGTCGCTGCCGCATTTGGTAGGAAACATAAGCGGCGTAGTCGTTCTTGTAGCCAACCAGCCTCGCGCCTTCCAGTTCATACAGTTTTTCCTGTCCCGATGACTCCTGATAGTTTGGCAACTTCACACTGAAGGAGAGCTTGTTCTCGAACCACGACGAGATTTGTTGAGGCGCTGCGGAGACGATCTCGAGTGGCAAACGACCTCGCAGGTGTCGCAGATGAGTATCTACTGCCATGAGGGCAAATTCGGACGGACCAGCAAAATGCAAATCTCTCGTTTCTCTCGTCCCCCACCACACGCCAACAATGATAAGAAGAGTGACTATTAAAGTCCCCGCTGCAAGCAGACGAAAGTTTAAGAGGCGTGGCGTCACGTTGAGTTGCGATAGCGATCGCTGGATGCGGTGTCGAAGATGAGCCGGTGCTATAGGCGCAGGTTGCGAAGTGCTTACTAAACTTTCGATGCGGATACGAAGTGCAGGCGAAGCTCGATGAAGCGGTCGGCTCTGACGAATCGCTGCGAGAAATCGTCGCTCGCTCTCCAACAACGAGCGGCAGGCCTCGCAGTTGTTCAAATGCGTCTCAAACTCGACACGTTCATTGCCCTGCAACTCGTCGTCCAGGTAAAGCATCAGCCGGCCCCGAATATCCTGACAGGCACTGTTCATACGACTCTTGCCTCTTTGGCGCTTTTCCATGCTGCAAGCGATCTCCTCAATTTGTCACGGGCGCGCCCCAAGCGCGACATCACCGTACCGGCAGGACAACCGAGCATCGTAGCAATCTCTTGATAGGTGAAACCTTCGACGTCTCGAAGGACCACGATTTCGCGATAAAGCCCTGGCAAGCTATCGATTGCAGCCTTGATCTCCTCACGTTCCACTTTTCTGAGATAAATGACATGCGGATCATCGGTTCGCTGGTCGGGCCATTGCGCGAAGTCACCTTCAGCTCCGTCCAACTCAATAAAGCGTGGCCCACTGCGCATATGACGTATTTGGTTGAGCCAAACGTTGCGCATGATTACAAAAAGCCAGCTCTTTAAGTTGCTGTTAGGGACGAGTTGTCCCAAAGCCCGCACCGCTCGCAGGTAAGTTTCTTGTACGAGATCTTCCGCCTCGGTCTGGTCGTGAGTCAGAGTCATAGCATAGCCATACAGCGAGTCGATATGCTCGATCGCTGCCTGAGTAAAAATTGCGGTGCGATTGCCAACTTCGCTCATCTTCCCACCCCCCGCACAACCCAGCCGTATTCTATTACAACACCATCAGCGCCGATATATTCCCAGAGCCCAATTTGGAGTGCGCTGGCCCGGCTGACCCGGCAGCACTTTGACCTACGTTCGGGGCGGTCTCCCTTGCGCGAAATCACTTGTGGCACGAAACAGCGTGATTCGCAGCTGAGTGGTAACGAGAAAAGGCCAAAGCGGCGCCGGGCCGCCGCACTCCAAAAAATTAGTCCCGGGAATGAATTGCGGACTCGCGTGTTATTGCGGTTATTAAGATCAATCTCAAGCCGAAAAAGGAGCGCCATGAAGACCTCAAGACGACTCAGAGTAATGGTGGTACTGGCATTTACTTTGACATTAATCGCTGCAATGCTTGTAACGCGGCAAGCGGGCGCGCAGAAACGCGAGTCTTCTTACACACCGGTGGTGGAAGAACCCTTCGAAGTTGTGCGGGCCAGAGACAAGGCTGCAAAGTCGCGCGTCAACGCTGCGGCGCAGAAGCTGCTGGCGGAGCGGTACGATTTGACCCGGCGGGTCGACGAAAGCGTTCGCATGACGCGTGGTAAACCCATTCCGGTTGGACCAACCGCGAAATTAAAAGGGGGCATGACTTGGGAACAGCTCGGCAGGATGACTCCCGAGGACATTCAACAAAAAGACCTCTTCCCTTATCTACCCCTGCCACACCCGAACCATCCGGTGGGTGGCATGCTGTTTCCGCAAACAGAGATCAAAGCGCTGCCGCGTCTCGAGCGTTTTGACCTCGACTTTGATCTGCCAGACCATTTCTTGCCTGAGTTTCCGCCAGCCATCTTCTTGACAACGCGGCCAGATCTCGGCGACGTATCTCACGGACAGGTTGTTACGGTCAATAACTTCTACGGGCTTTTCAATGGCATTCTGAATCCCAAACAGATCGAGGGCTTGCGCCTGCTCGTCACACAGTTTCCGCAGCAACAATTCAATGCTACTGACGACCGCAAAACGGAGCGTGCGGATGGGATGATAGGTGTGGCGTGCCTCGATTGCCATGTTAACGGCCACACATCTGGCGCGACTCACCTTGTCGGCGACATTCGTCCGCAAGAGAATCGCCGGCGCATTGAGACACCTTCGCTGCGTGGCGTCAACATTCAACGTCTGTTCGGATCGCAAAGGGCATTGAGGTCAGTCGAGGACTTCACCGAATTCGAACAACGTGCAGCCTACTTCGACGGTGATCCGGTCATCGCAACTAAGAAGGGTGCGAATATTCCCGAACGCGGTTCGCAGGTTCACTTCATGGCAGAAGTCCAGGAGCTTTTTGATTTTCCACCGGCGCCAAAATTAAACATCATGGGACGGCTTGACCGTAGCAAGGCCACTGAGAGTGAGGTCCGGGGCGAGGAATTGTTCTTCGGCAAAGGGGACTGCAGTGTCTGTCACACGCCGCCGTACTACACGGACAATCTGATGCACAACCTGAAGGTGGAACGGTTCTACCGGCCACGCATGGAAGGCGGCATGATGATCACCGCACAGGGTCCGATCAAAACGTTTCCGCTGCGCGGTATCAAAGAATCTCCGCCATACCTTCATGATGGTCGGCTACTGACATTGGAAGATACGGTCGAATTTTACAATCTAGTCTTACAGCTCAACCTGACAGCACAGGAGAAAAAGGATCTGGTCGCGTTTATGCGGGTGCTGTAACGACAAATCGTTCTAAACGACGAATCAACTAAGAGAATTTCGTCACAGATTGGCGCTGATAACAAAGCGCGGCTGACGCCGCAGATTATATGAAGTTAGGTTCGGTTCGGCTTTGCCGCCGGATGTGAGGCGATTGGCTATGCCTCGCTGGTTACTGGGGCTTTTAACCTTGGGCTTCGCCCTTGGTTCGGGCTGTGCCCCTCTACCATCAGACGACTCGGCAGGGACTAATGGCGCTGCGTGAACAAGCACGCGTTCTACTGCTAAGGGCAAAGCCCGAACCAAGGGCCGAGCCCGAAAGTTAAAGGGCCGCTGACCGGCGAGGCATAGCCATCGCCTCACATCTCGCGGCAAAGCCGTTACGCAATCAAATTTCCCCTCGACATGCTTTGGGCCCCTATCAGGCTGCGAAAAAGGGACTGTTTGCAGCACTCGCCTTGTTTTTGGAGGTTTTGGAAACAATGACAACAGCACGATCCACGAAATTTCACGAAATAACGAACGAATTTAGTATTCAGTTCGTGTGGGTTCGTGGATCGGGTCTTTGTCTTCCTTTTCTCAGCAGCCTGCTAGGCCTCAAGCTGCCATGCGTTTGAACCTGAAACTTGAACCTGGAACCTGAAACTTGAAACTTACGAACCGCCACAGACTGAAGTCTGTGTCACTCACCGCCAATCGGGTGGATTGAGGCTGGACGGCGTGTACTCGGGTTCGCTTTCGGTCGTTGCTTTGATTCCGCGCACAGTGGTGTGGTCGCGAATGTGACGGGCCAGTAACTCCCGAAAGGCGTCTTCCTGCATTCGATTTTGAAAAGCCCTCTTCGGAACCAGCGTCATCATTCGGGTTTCTTTGCCATAGACCAGCAGATACATGCCGGCGCCTTCGATCACCCTGGTGTAAAGGCTCCAGGCAAGTTTTGAATCGATGTGTTTGGTTTTGACCGCAATGCCGTCATCGGAAAAGGTCACCTCATATTTATCCCGAAACTTTCCATCGCCGCGAAAATACCGGCGCGGGCCTACTACCAGAATGCTATAGAGCAGCGATGCATCGACCAGTAGCGTCAGGAGGATTGTGGTCCAAAAAGGAAAGTCACCGATGAGAAATGTCAACATGAGTGCCCCGGCCATCACGAGGACGAACAAAACTGTCAGACGGACCACAATCGTTGGCGAGCTGAGGAGATAGAGACGAGTCGCCGCCAGGTATTCAGGTTCCGTGTACAAATATTCAATTTTGATTTCTTGCCCACTCATTTGTTGGTCATTCTCTGTGAGTTCTGAGTCCCGAGTTCTGAGTTCTGAGTTCCGAGTTCTGAGATCTCAAATTCCTCAATCTCAAATCTCAGCACTCAAATTCCAAATCGCTCAGATTCAACTTCTTAGATTATCTCAGATCTCGAATCTCAGCACTCAAATCTCAGCACTCAGTACTCAGTACTCAGCACTCAAATCTCAGCACTCGATTTCTAGCTGTCCCATTCCTTTAGTCCGTCAACGACTCGCAAGACTTCACCGCGCTTCTTTTCAAACACGGCAAACATGAAGATGATAGTAGCGCCGGTCACGATCCCCGCCACATACCAAAGCCAAGTCCACCCCAGGTTCACTGAAGCGTAATAGATCATCGTGATAATTGAGAGCAACAGAAATACCGAACCAAGCAACAACAAACCGCGAATACGCAAACTGATGCCTGCAAATATTCCGCACAACGAAAGCGCCGCGAGAATCAACGGCAACCAGGGTGAATCCGCAACTCCATTCACAAAGATGTCTGCCGTCGAGGAGGCGTATACCATCAAGAGTGAAAAATATCGGACACTGGTCATTTGCTCTTCTGAGAACTGCTCGCGATTCAGGTACGCCGCGATAAGGACGGAAAAGGCGACCGGGATCAACCAGAGCTGCGGATGCTGGAGAAATCCGTAATTCTGAGTTCGGTGCAGCACGTACCAGAGGCCGCCGTTACCCGCGATCGCTGCCAGTAATCCAAACGCGAACGACCGCCGCAGAATTGATAAGCCACCGTAAACACCGCCGACAAGAAACAATAAAACTGAATAGTCGACGCGAGACTGTGCAACCCAGAAACCGAGTACAGGTAACAACGGCAGAAACGCACCCGTGCGCTCTATCGGTCGCGCCAACACCAGTAAATCGCGACGCCTGAGCGCCTCGCTCGCAATAACCCCGACGTACGCAATCGTCATCACAACAAACGGCCAGTAGTCGTCGAAGAAGCCAGTGAACAGCCAGGGCATCGTCAGTCTGACATGCATAAACAACAGCGCCAGGATGACCTCGGCCGCATAAACATATTTCATCTGACCTTTTTCTGACAGGTTTAGTGGATCATGTTTAGGCGACAAGGCAAACAGCACGCTGACCACAATTGCCGCGATTAACGTGAGGCCGACGACGACAAGTGATGTCGCATTGATACGAACTGCGCCAAAGTTGATCTGGTAGAAGACTTCGGTGCAAAGCGCGAAAGTCAGGGCCACCAACCCGGCGCCTACAACCCACGGAACACTCTCCCGCACCGCTTTCGTCCACTCGGGTTTTCTTTGCAAACCTTTTTCGAGTCCCAAACTGTAGGCAGCCGTAAATGCAAACATCTCGACCATCAAGATGACAACGCCGACGGCGGCTCGTTGCCAGCGCGCTCGCGTCCTGCCTTCCGCCAGCAGGGCAAAGGTCATCGCCTGTACCACAACGGCCAATGCCGCAGTCATTCGTAGAGTCCAGTCGAAAAACGTGAGATCGATCCAGTACGCAAACAAACCGACGATCGTCACAAGCGCAATGCTGAAAACCGTCAGCCACTTCAGACTCGTGACCGTGGGTTCGATTCGTCGAGGTATTTTCACTCGATCTGTCCAGAGCATTATCTGTTCGCGCCATCGCCAAACAACATTCGCTCCAAAACCGAATATTGCAAGCGACAGCGTACCAGCCCAGGCCATAGAGTGCGCTGCTAGAGCAAGCTGGTCCAACCCGAGGTAGATCATCAGCAAAGCAGCCAAATAAATGGCAGGAAGCGAATGTTTCGCGCGTTCATCCCAAAGGCACGCAAACAGCAGGGCTGTTATTGAAATTATGCTCGGCCAGTCGAGCCAGCCAGGAGATGGTAGCGGCAACTCCAGAGCGGAGAGCGTCAGACGCAGCAGGCAAAAACAGCCGATAACGATCAGGGATCCTACGGCTGCGAGATTGTGAAGCGATAACGCTGTGCTGCCATTGAACCGAGTTGCCTTGCGCGCCCGTAATTCAAACGCTAACCACACGATGCTGGAAATACACAGAGCGATAACAATGATTTCCACACTTCTGCCGGACGCGGATAACGGGAACTGCATTCTCCACCAGATAACCCCGGCGCTGCTAAAGAGCATTCCCGCGGCGTACAGATAAGAACGCTTGAGGACTTGCCAATGAAGGACCGCAGCTACAGTTGTCATTGCAAGCAGGGGCGCGATGGACCACCAGGCGGTAGAAGGTTCACCAAGTCGGGCGCGAAAGCTGAGAAAGGCCGTGAGAATACCGCCGATCGTAGCGAACAGCGCGCAGTCCCATTCCCAGTCGCCTGCCAGATGCAAACCAAATAGCTGCACCCGCGACTGCGTTAGCCACGATGGCGCGGATCTCGCAAGAACCAGGAACGACGCAGTGAGCACCGACCCAATGATGAGCGTGTGAAAACCGGTCCAGTTGCCAACATCCCAGCGAGAAGCAGCGAAGGAGAGCAGACAAGTCGCTCCCAACAACGTCGCAAACAGATGTCCAGGCTTGAAGTGTTTCGCATTTGCCCTGGCAAACCAACCAGCAGCGATGAGAGTAAGAAGAAATGCCAGCCAGCCACCGGCATTACCCGATTCGAACGTTCCCATACCTGCGAGGTCCGGTCGCATCAGAAGCCGCATTGCAACCGGAAGCATCACCAGCACATTGGCCGCCAGGCAGATTGCGATCTGAATGCCGAGGATGCGCTTTGCTTCCAAGGTTCTTGCCGGCTCCAGTCGAGCAATCCACTTCTTGCGCATGGCTAGCCAAACCAATGCGTACAGTGCGCTGACGATGCCGTTGAGTTGAATCACGTGCGCCACGACCACGCGATTCATCGACCCGTGGACCGCAACGACCGAGAATAGATAGATCATTGTGGCTGCGATGTTGAAAAATAGTCCACCTGCAAAGGCATAGATCGGCAGCCTGTCTCGCACTGCATAGCCAATGAGTACCAGAGCCGCAGTCACGAGAGGCACGCCATACAAGACCGGATTGTCGAGTAAGAAAAAGATGCCCGAGGAAGGTCCGTGCACCGGCATGTAGTAGACAGCTCGAAGCGCCGGATAGCCGGTCAACACGAATAAGGGGACCAGCGTCGAGATTAGGAGAACTGCGCGCAACAGTCGTGCAAGTTCGCCACCATCTATACCGTCAGCCACAGTCTGTAGCTTGAATTGCTTGCCCAATCGGTCACGAAACCAGAGCGCCACTGATGCCAGGACTAGAAAACCTGCCGCTATCCAGCGCCAGGCTGAGGCTGTAGCCAACTCGGTTTCCCACCGCCCGGCAAGAAGCGGGGCGATAGTAGTTACCGCCGCCACGGCGCCCAGACAGTAAATGTACCGAGCGCGCTCGCGGAAGTTGACGAGCATTAAAGTCGTCAGCAGACCAAGAAGGATCCAGGAACCTGGGCCGAACGCTTGCTCGTGCGGGAAGCCGGCAACGTTCCAAACGTGCGTTTGAGTCTCAGCCGAGGTCAGCTCCTGGGCAAGCCCGGACCATGCGCCGTACACGGCTAAGCAGACAAAGCCTGCCAGGACGAGCCACGAGACAATTCGGTCGAAAGCGTAAGGAGCGTTGAGCAAGCGCCATGCGTCAGTAATCCAGCCATGCTCTTCGTTTGCAGTCCCGTGTTCGCTCCCCTTCTTCGTCCAGAAGCGGAGTGTGCTCCAGGCAAGGCCAATCAGCACTAACGCCGTTCCCTGAATTTGCAAGCTCCAGGGATGCATAAACGCATGAGGCAGGTACGCATACCAATCGTACTGTTGCAGCATCGCTTTGATCGAGATCACGACCCCGCAGGTAAGGGCAATCTGGAATAGACTTAGCAACCCCCGCTGACGGTTCAGCCATAGCAAGCATAGCCAGACGCTTGAAAGCCACAAAACGCTCTCGGCCTGCAGCGCTGTTGCTTCCCATGGTCCAGCTTGGACCAGGCATAGCACGACAACAAACGAGCTGATCAGCGCGGACTGATTTAACGTTTTCGCGAGAAAATGCTCGGTGTTTTTCTCGTAGTGCGAGCTGACGATGGCCGCTATGGCCGATATGCTTGTGTGCACGAGGAACGCCGTCTGCCACGGGAACTGTAAGTCCAGCCATTTGGCACACGTTTGTGCGAGAGCCGCCAACAAAAGGGCTGAGCCAATCCAACTGAAGGCCACCAGGCGCCTGCGCCATGCAATCCAGAATGCGCCAACTGCATAAAGCGCAAACACAAAACTCACCGCCTTTGGATCGCCGTTGATCCCGAGGCCGAAAACGCTGACCAGCAATAGACGCCACTCGGAAGCAGCAAGGAAAAGCACAAACAGCAGTGACAGCGCTTGTCCGCTGCTTATTGAAATTGCGACGCCAAGCAAAGACGTAACGCGAAGGTTCTCCCACGAAACGTGTCTCGACATGACATGAAATAGAACAATGTACGCCAGACCAAAGCACAGCGAAGCTACAAAGTGGCCAACTGGAATCTCGAGCCAAACGGCCAGGGCTGTGAATACAGCAAAATTGAGTAACGCAGCGGGAACAATGCTCGCGGGGTTTGGCCACGCCAGGATCATCCCAAGCAAAACGGAAAGCGTACCAATGATCGCAAGCGTGGTTCCCGCCATGCGATGGACCAGCAGTTCTCGTTTGCTAATGCGCCGCCACAAAATAGTCCCCATCGCCAACGCCGGCAGACCACCGAGGCTGACCAGGGGTGCGAGATACATCATCGACATCCCAATAGGTCCGCCCTTATAAAGAAGCAAACCAAAAGGCAGGGCTGCAGCAAACGTTAAGGCGCCCAGGGTAATGAATATCGATGTTGTGTCTTGTTCCCGGATTTCTCGGCGCGCGAGCGTCTGGCGTAACATCCAGGCGGTACTACCGACATAACAGATCACTGGGAAAGCACCCAAAGCAACGAGCAATGTGTGCGACACATCGGGCGCCGCAAAGTGGCGCACAAGCAACTGTCCGATTGACGAACCAAGCACACCGGCCGTTAGTAAGTGTGGCCACTCAGGCGTGAGAACGCGTCCAGCGAAATAGACCAAACAAAGGAAAACTGCTGGCGCAACCAGTTCGCTGATGATCAAGAGCACGTCCGGCGGCGAGGTTCCACCCGAAACAGCTGCAATCGCCAGGAAGTTCAGCGGCACCAGCAGGGTGGCGGTCGTGAGAATGCCACGGCTCGTAGTCGGTAACTTCCAGCGATGTTCGGTGTAGAGACCTACTCCAAAAAGCGCGGCCGTGACAGTTGTAAAGATCAAAAACTTCAACACCGGAATGCTTGAGATCGCTGTCCAGAGGCTTACCACCAAGGCAGTCGAGCAACCGATTATCAGGAGACCACCGATAATCTCGCCCCACCGTATGTTGCTCTCTTCCATGAACGCCGCGATTACTTCTGTGAATGGTTTCCGCGGAGGCGGCGGGGGCGTAACGCGTCTCGGCGGATCGACTTGCCGCTGTTCTCCATTGTCCGATAGTGGTGTCATCTCAACCACAGAGATGGCGGAAATATGCGTAGGAGCAACTGAGATCGCTTCCACGGAAGTTACAACTACGGAAGGTGGCGTCGCGGGAGGAGGAATGTCCAACTGTTGGGGGAGGGATTCCGTGACGCTTGCAGGCTGCGTCCTAACGGCAGAAGGAACTGAAGGCTCTGGTGAAGGTGAAACTGCTGACTCACCGCTTGATTTTTCGGGACCAGCACGCGCGAGCAACCGCAACCGTTCGTTTTCGATGTTTGCTTTTAGCGTTTCATAGAGTGAGCTCCCAACCGCTCCCGAACGATGAAATCGCTCCAGTTGCCGGGCTGTCGCGGCCAGGTCCTTGAGCAGTTCCACAGTAATGCCGGACGGTTTGACAACGCCGCAGACAAAACAAACCACCGCTTCGTTTCCCATTTGGGCATGACAATTCGGACAGAGCGAAGGTCTAGCGGACGGAGGTTCCGATGCATTGGCCGTGCGCGAAAAGCTCTTGATAATCGCAGCTACAATTAGCCAGATTGCATGGCCAACCAGGGTCACCACCGTCAGGAAGACCACAAGAATTACTATAAGTGTTATGAGTACGAACAGTGGTTCCACAGAATTCCTTTCCTAACGAGGATCAGACGCCTAAACTTGCACGGGTTGCTGCTTCGTCAGAACATCAGGATTAACTGTGAGCGATAGAGAGGGCTTGGTGGCAATCATTTGTGGAGCGACTATGATTCAGAAACTCTTTTCGTCAGCAGTCCCGGTTAAGACACTTTTTTGTTCGCCTTAATGAACCTCTACGACGCCATTTTCCGGAGCGACCGCCGTGACAACATAGCCGTCCTGGGCGATGGGCTGCACCTCACATACAAGGATCTGCGCGACTTAACAGCTGACGCCGTCAATGTCCTGAAAGAACTCAACCTTTCCGCCGGGGACCGCGTCGCTATTCTGCTAAACGATTCTCCTGAATTCATCGTCTCTTTTATCTCCATCTGCTCTCTGGGAGCAATCGCCGTTCCCATTAACATGGCGCTGCGGCTGGATGCCCAGAAGCAAATCCTCGACGATTGTACCGCAACGGCAGCCATTGTTGAGGCGGATTTCTGCAGCAGACTGTTGACAGGTGAATGGGAAAGACTGCGTCACCTCAAGAATGTGGTTGTTGTCGAGCGATGCCAAGCTGATAGCGACTTCATTGAAAACGCCAAAGAAAACGCCAAAACAAACTCATCGGAGACAGAACTACCGATCAGGATTCACTCCTGGACCAAACTAACTGGGAGAGGCGAGACTGGGGACCAGGCACTCGCCGAGCCCAACTTTCCAGCAAACGGCGAAGACCGCCCTTCCTTCATTCTCTACACTTCGGGAAGCACAGGAGAACCGAAAGGCGCCGTGCATCGGACGGCCGACATCTTTTACACTAATGAGACTTTTTGCCGGCAGGTGCTGAGACTTAGGGATGGCGACCGGCTCTTTTCCTCGTCGCGTCTTCCTTTTGCCTATGGTCTGGGGAATGCGTTTACGTTTCCGTTGTTAAATGGGTTCACCACAGTACTGTGCCGGGCAAAGCCGACCGCCGAAGTGATCGCTGGCGTATTGCGAGATTTTAACCCCACGATCCTCTTTGGTGTTCCCGTGGTTTACACTTCTCTTCTCGATTATCACAATCGTGTTGAGATGCTGGATTGCTCGAGTCTGCGTTTGTGTATATCTGCGGGCGAAGCGCTGCCGGCGCGAATCGGCGAAGATTGGGAGAAAACTTTTCGCGTGCCGATACTTGACGGCATCGGTTCGACAGAGATGCTGCACATGTGGATGTCGAATCAACAGGGCAAGGTGCGTTATGGCAGCAGCGGAAATTTGTTATCGGGTTACGAGGCACGTCTGCTCGATCCGGAAGGAAATACTACGGCACACGGCCAGGAAGGAAACCTGTGGGTGAAAGGCGCCAGCGCTGCGCGTGGGTACTGGGAACAACCGGCTGCAACTGCGCGCACCTTTGTCGACGGCTGGGTGCGCACGGGAGATCTCTATCGCGTCGATGACGATGGTTACTGGTATCACATGGGCCGCAGCGACGACTGTTTCAAATCCAGCGGGCAGTGGGTTTCACCGATAGAGGTCGAGAACGTTCTGCTGCGCAATCAGAACGTAAACACCGCAGCGGTGGTTGAAGATTTTGACGAACTCGGTTTGCCATGCGCCTGTGCATTTGTCATCAAACAACCCTTAGAATCTGATGTGACTCTGATTGAAACAGAATTGCGAGAGCAGTGCCGCCAGTTGCTATCCCGTCATAAACAACCGCAGCGCTACATTTTCGTCGATAAACTGCCATATACAGCGACGGGGAAGATTCAGAGATTTAAGTTAAGGGAAGCGTTAAGAAATTTAGAATTTAGTAGAATTTAGAAATTAGAATTTCGAGTTTGCAAGATATAACCTTGTGCAAGGAGGAGAGAGGTGAGAGGTGAGAGGAGAGAGGAGTTTTCAGGTCTACAGATCTCTACAGATCGCAAATTCTAATTTCTACTAAATTCTAAATTCTAAATTTTTTGATGACTAAGAAAAGCATTCAAGAGACGTTTGCTCCCGATATGGTTTGTTTTGGTTGCGGGCCGGCAAATAAGTCAGGGCTCCACGTCCGCAGCTTCGTCGAGGGCGACGAAGTTATAGCTGAGTGGCAGCCACGACCGGAGTATGAAGCCTTCGCGGGCGTGCTCAGTGGAGGGATCATTGGAACGCTGCTCGATTGTCATTGCAACTGGGCTGCCGCCTGGCATTTGATGAAGCGCAATGAAGCGGATA
>WNGA01032763.1_pt1 | contig 14251 bp, 14 predicted proteins | sample 5400061 | NCBI WGS metagenome assembly WNGA01 (sample SAMN13153366, study PRJNA577476) | soil metagenome | isolation source: 100 cm soil or saprolite under grassland replicate 2 | place: USA:California | collected 2016-06-15 | reverse complement strand
GCATTTCGAACGTAAAGGAGCACATCGACGTGCCCATTGTACTCTTCAGTTATCTCAATCCCCTCTTGAAATTCGGCAAAGATCGGCTGGCGGAGACGGCGAAGGGAGCTGGCGTCGATGCGGTGCTGATCACCGATTTGATTCCTGAAGAAGCAGACCCTTGGATCACAGCATTTCGTGACCACGGCATAGATCTAATCTTTCTCGTCGCACCGACTACTTCGAACGAACGCCTAACGCGCATCGCTCAGCAGGCGAGTGGATTCATTTACGCTGTTTCACGTGCAGGCGTTACTGGCACGCGAAATGAAATGCCCCGCGACGCCGAATCTCTTGTAAAACGTGTGCGAGCAGTAAGCGACTTACCCATCGCGGTTGGGTTCGGCATCTCAACGGCACAACAGGTTCGCCAGGTCTGGAGTTTTGCGGATGCAGCGGTCATCGGCAGTGCCATTGTAAACGAAATTGAAAAACTGGCCGGCTCACCGGACTTGGTAAATCGCGTAGGCCAATTCACGCGATTCCTACACCCGCCCGTTCGTGAACAGGCGCCTGGTCATGCCGATTGAATACGACGCAGTCATAGTCGGCTCGGGACCGAATGGCCTTGCCGCTGCAATCACGCTGGCGCGTGCAGGATATTCCGTCCTCGTTTGCGAAGCGAACGCCACAATCGGCGGTGGTGCGCGTTCGGCGGAATTAACGTTGCCAGGCTTTCTTCATGATGTTTGCTCGGCAGTCCACCCGCTCGCAGCAGGTTCTCCATTTTTCAAGAGTCTTCCGCTCGAGCGATCTGTCCTCACATGGATTCAACCTGAAATCCCACTGGCACATCCGCTCGATGACGGTTCCGCGGCCTGCCTGCATCAGGATATCGATCTTACGGCGGACCAACTCCGCGGCGATTCGCGCGCTTATCGGCGCCTGATGAAGCCGCTCGCGCGCAATTGGAATGAATTGGCTAACGAGTTCCTTCAACCGATGCTGCACTTGCCGCGGCATCCGTTCGCGCTTGCGCGATTCGGCATTCCGGCAATTTGCCCGGCAACATTACTCGCGAAGTCTTTATTTAAGCACGAACCAGCCCGCGCACTCTGCGCCGGAATTGCTGCGCACTCATTTCTTCCCCTGGAAGCGCCGGCCTCCTCTGCGTTTGCGCTAGTGCTCGGACTCGCTGGGCACGCCGTGGGATGGCCAATTCCACGCGGCGGCTCGCAGCAAATTGCAAACGCGCTCGCCAATCATCTCCGAGAACTTGGCGGGAAGATCGAGATCAATCATCGGGTTGAAGACTTGAATGATCTTCCGAAATCGCGCGCCATTCTTCTGGACATGTCTGTCTGGGAATTTTTGCGTATCGCTGGCCGGCGAATGCCATTGCGGTATCGCCGACGGCTGGAATCGTTTCGACACGCGCCTGGAATCTTCAAAATCGATTACGCTTTAGGCTCTCCAGTTCCGTGGAAAGCAGAAGAGTGCCGTCGCGCCGGGACAATTCATCTCGGAGGAACCCTCGACGAGATTGCCGCGGCTGAACGCGATATTTCACTCGGAAAAATTCCTGAGCGCCCGTTTGTCCTCGTCGCGCAACAAAGTCTTTTTGATGAAACTCGGGCACCCGACGGGCAGCACACGCTCTGGGCATACTGTCACGTTCCATTCGATTGCAAGATGGACATGTCCGAGAAAATTGAGTCTCAGATCGAGCGGTTTGCCCCCGGTTTTCGTGATTGCATTCTCGCTCGTCATAAACTGAGTGCCGCTGACCTTGGGAAATCCAATCCGAATTTAGCCGGTGGCGACGGAGTTTATTTGTGTTCGGCTTCGACCCCGCCTGGTGGCGGTGTGCACGGTATGTGCGGCTATCACGGAGCGAGGGCAGCGGCACGTGACATTTTCGGAAAGGGCCAGTAACCCCTAAGGACTTTCTGAGCCAGTATTGGCTGTCCACCAACGGGGCTGTGTGTGTTGCGATCATTTTTCTACGCGCAAACCCTCGTTCATCTTCGAACCGTACCTTGGTAAATATTGATAAAAAAGGAATCAGCCCATGAAGATAACAAGACTAATCGCCGCAGTAACCATCAGCGCGGGCCTCATGCTCGGACCGGCCGCGTTGGCGCAAGAGGAAACTCCAGTAGATATGAAGGACGTACCGTCCCCGGCACAAACTACTATCAAGGAAAAAGCCGGGAGCGATCAGATCCTTCGGGTCGCAAAGGAGACTCGCAAGGGCAAGGAATGCTACGACGCGGTCGTGAACCGGAACGGGAAGGAAATGGCGATCCGGGTCGACGGCGATGGCAAATTCCTTGGCACTCACCCTGAGAAGGCCGAGAAGAAGGCAAAGAGCGAGAAATATTAATCAGCGTCAGCGTCTCCACGACTTTTGTTCGTAAGCGAACGGGACTCGCCCTCATAAGACGTTCTATGCACGTTGATGGCGCGAAGCCGCTCGTCACGGATACGGTACATCCTGGGGTCAGGGACTGTTCAGTTTCAAAGTAGTGAGCAATCTCGCTCAGATATACGGCCAGCAAGCATTCGAGAGCCGTCAATAAAATCGATGGGAGACCCACGAAACGTCGCGCACGCGAAAAAAGTCAGCCAAGAGAAGCATCATAAGGACAAGCATGCTTCAAAGACTGGCTCTGCTCAATCGCAGCGTACCAAGAACGTCCAAACTGAAAAAAAGGAGGCTGCACCTGTCGGCGAGCACACTACTCCGAAGGCCGAAACTGCAAAGCCAACTCAGCCGCTAGAACCGACACAGCTGGAGAAATCGCTTGTCGTCCTCTCCAAACTTAAAGAGCTGGAATTTCATTCTAGAGCGAATATCGAAAAGCTAGCTGAACTCAGCTTGACGATTGAGGAGGAGCTAAAGCAAAAGGCATTTGCAGAGGCCATTGGCACCGTTTACGCAGCGCAGGATGCGTTTCAATCCAAGATCGTGAAGTTAATTGAAGACTACGAAGCGGAATGCACCCGTTTGAAGCCGGCGGGATAAAGTTCCGCGTCTTAACAATTAAAATCAATTTCGAACACTGTCGGAGCACAACGGTCAAAAAAATTAACAGATATGAAAACAAAAGACCTGCTCACAGCAGCTGCGGTCAGCGCCGGACTTATGTTTGGTATGACCGCACAAGCGAAGGAAAGAGAACACGAAGGGGTGGATCGCGTTGTCCTGCAACGCGATAGTGGGTGAAGCGCGGCGAAGGCGAATTGCTTTAGCATCGTCTTCGCCGCCTTCTTTTGCGCTAAAGACGCTTGCGTCATGTCAAGCCGGAGCGTCGATCCCAGGAATCCAATCATCGTCGCATAAGCAGGCGCCGAGAGCGCGAGTCAATGTGCCGGAAGCGTCAATTTCTGCTACAGCTTATGCGCGATACAACTGCGATTATACCTACGACCGCCGCGCTGACGCCGGCGAGAAACGCCTGAATCATTCGATTGTCCCGAACTTTTTCGACATAATGCACACCGACAATCACGAAGATAAACGACGGCAAAAATACAAAGAATGTGGCTAAGACCGCTCCAGTAACTCCGCTGGCGAGATAACCCACGAACGCCGTGAACAACATGAACGGCCCGGGTGTGGCGACGCTCAACGCCACGCCATCCAGCAGCTGGCCATCGGACAACCAGTGATATTGTGCAACTGCGCCGCGCTGCACGAAAACAAGTGACGCATAGGCGCCGCCAAAACTCAGTAGTCCCGTTTTGAGAAACAGCCAGGCAACTTGAAATAATCGCGAATCGCCAAAAGGAACCAGCAAACCGATTCCGCCGACCATGGCCGGTAACGTCGGCGCAGTTTTTTTGAGCAGTGGCCAGCCTTGATCAACAATTAGGTTCAAAACGCCGGCTATTAAAAGAATCAGTAGAAAGTTAATTCCAGCGAATCGCATGCCTGCGAATGCGCCTATGAGCAGGATTGCCAGAAAAAAATTCGGAATGGCAGCACGACCGAGTTTGATGATGCCAGCGGCGATGATGCCGAGCACGGCAGGTTTAAGCACGTAGAGGGCGTTTAGGACCTGCGGCAGTTGGCCGTATTTAACGTACAGCCAACTGAGAACGACCATCACTACTGCACCCGGCAAAATGAAGGTCAGGCCGGCCAGAATGCCGCCCCAAAGCTTCCTTTTCAGATATCCGACATAGATCGCAAGTTGAAGCGCTTCAGGGCCAGGAAGCATGTGGCAGAAAGCCATGATTTTGACGAATCGGTCTTTGGACAACCACTGGCGCTTTTCCACCATGTGATTGAACATCATCGTGATCTGCGCAACTGGACCACCGACGTTGACGAAACCGAGAAAAAGAAAATAGAGAAATACCTCACGCCACGCAGGTATCTTGTCGTCTCCGTCCGCTTTCTCAATCTGCTTCACCTCATCCATCAGAGAGCCCAATCTTGTTCGAATCTACCTCTACTGGTCCTTCCCCGACATATACTGAGCCAAGGTAACGAATACAGCGGCTCACGCGCTCCTGAAGTTTTCTTCAGAATCTCACCCTTGGCGCGAAAAGGCGGTAAGTCTTACCGTGAGTGAGTGAAGGTCTTATTGATCGAAGATGATCCCAAGACTGTTCGCGCGCTGGCGAGCGGATTGCGGGGTGAGGGCTTTGAGCCTGTGACGGCCAAAACCGGCGAAGAGGGTTTTTTTCTGCTTGGTCGCGAAAGTTTTGACGTCGTGATCCTCGATTGGCTGCTGCCGGGACGCGACGGAATCGAGGTGCTGAAGACCCTGCGCTCGAGCGGTTCCAAAAGTCCGGTGCTGTTGCTCACCGCTCGTGATGCGGTGGAGGACCGCGTGCTCGGGCTCAATGCTGGAGCGGATGATTATTTAGTAAAGCCGTTCGCATTCGCTGAACTGCTCGCGCGGGTTCGTGCGTTGCTGCGCCGAGCCGATTCCGCAAATCCACTGCGACAGCAAATTGGTGATCTCACGCTTGATGTGCAAACGCGTCGCGTCGTGCGTGGATCGAGGGAGATTGCGCTAACACCGCGCGAATTCGATCTGCTCGCGTTCCTAGCGCAGCATCATAATGAAACGGTGACGCGGCAAATGATTGCGCGTGAGGTTTGGCGAGAACCGAACCGCGCGACGCCGCTTGATAATGTAATCGACGTTCATCTCGCGCATTTGCGCCGGAAGCTCGACGATGGTGAGGACGTGAAGCTAATCCAAACGGTGCGCGGCGTCGGTTTTGTTTTACGCGCGGAGGCGGCAGCGGCGTGAAAAGTTGGTGGCAACGGCGCTCCGTCCGTTTTCGACTGGCTTTGTGGTACGCGACAGCGACGGCGGTGGTGTTAATGGCATTCGCATGGTTCGTCTATGAGGTAATCGAGCACCGGTTAGGCGCGGAGATAGATCGACAATTGCGCAGCGATTTCGATCTGGTCGAAGTGCAAGTGGATCTCGACGCCGAGGAAGGTGCGCGGTGGAATGTGCACAGTCCTCACGGCGATGAAACATCTCCGCCGGTTTCGACGTGGTTCGAAGTTTGGTCGGAAAATGGCGAATTACTCCTGCGGCATTGGCCCGTTTCACCAACGAGCATCGACAACCCGCTCCCGCCGCCGCGCGCGTCGACGCTCAAGTTTACTACGGTCGAGCTCGAACACGGTCTGTTTGTGCGCATGATGGAAGCACCGGGCCAAGTGGAAGGTCAGAGTGTGCTTATTCGCGTCTTTCGCGATCAAACGGAAATGCGCCGGACGCTCGGCGAGATTGTCAAAGTATCGACTCTCGGTTTTCCACTTGCCGTCATGCTTGCAGCGATTGGCGGTTACCTGATTGCGACACGTTCATTGCGACCACTCGATGCAATGGCGCGGCAGGCGCGCAGGATTAGTTCGGAATCGCTTTCGAAACGCTTGCCGAATCCGAATCCAAACGATGAGCTTGGCCGTCTCGCCACCGTATTCAACGACACACTCGCGCGACTTGAAGCGTCGTTTGCCGAGTTGCAGCGGTTCACCGCGGACGCGTCGCATGAGTTGCGCTCGCCGCTCACAGCATTGCGCGCCGTTGGTGAAGTGGCATTGCGCGACGGCAACGATCCGGCCGTGCTGCGCGAAACGATCGGCAGCATGCTCGAGGAGGCACAGCGCCTAACGGATCTCGTTGATGCGTTGCTCACCCTTGCGCGCATGGACTCGACGAAGGCGGATGCGGCGCGCGAGGAAGTGAACATTGCGACGTTGCTCGATGAGGTTCGCGATCAATTCGAAGTCCTCGCTAACGAAAAACGCCAAACGATTGCGGTGACGAGCGATGACGATGTCACCGTGCAAGCGGACCGGACACTATTGCATTTGGCCCTGGTAAATCTCGTCCACAACGCGATCCAGCATGGTCCCGCCGATTCAAAGATTTCAATCACGGCGGTGCGCGGCGCGCGCAAGATCGACATCTCAGTGAAGGACAACGGTCCGGGCATACCGGGCGAATATCACGAGAAAGTTTTCGAGCGATTTTTTCGTGTTGATAAAGCGCGATCGCGCGCGCGAGGCGGCGCTGGTCTTGGCCTCGCCATCGCCAAGCAATCGGTCGAGCGCAACGGCGGGCGAATTATTCTCGAAAGCAATTCGGATCGCGGCAGCGTTTTTCGAATCGAATTCGAAACCTGAAGAAAACTTCAGGATTTCTTAAGTGCCGATTGCGCGGGAACGGTTGTCTATTGGGAAAGTAAATCTGATGCCGAATCCGCATTCGAGTGAATGCGGCTCTTCGCACGAAACACAAAAACCCGAGGCGTCCACACGCCTCACAATGCTAAACGAGAAAGTAGAAAACGTATGAAATACATCATTCGAGTAATCGCGGTAGCCACGGTCATGACGCTCGGCGCTTGGGCACCTCTTTTCGCCGATGAGGAAAACGAGCAGACGGTCAAGATGTCCGATCTACCCGCTGCGGTTCAGACGACAATCAAAGATAAGGCTGGCAATAACGAGATCGAAAAGATCGAGAAGAAGACAGAAGCAGGACAAACCGTTTACGAAGCGGTCGTGAACAAAAACGGTAAAGAATGGAGCATCGAAGTCGATGCAAACGGTAAGTTCTTGAAGCAGTACGAGGAGAGTAAGGAGAAGGAGCAAGGCGAGAAGGGAGAGTAATACGAAGCGAGAGATGGCGATCGCTGCTGGTCTCGACGGCAGCGGTACGCTCCCTCTACTAAATGACCATGAAACAAATTTTTACAGCAGTGTTGGCCTTGATCGCCTCTGTTTACGCGTCTGTGGCAGCCGAGCTCAATACGGCGCGCATCGACGAGTTAACCGGGCTCAAAGGAAAAATGAACGAGAAAGAAGGCGTTTATAAAGTTACCTTTCCACGGAATGACGTGAAGATCGTTGTCGATGGATGGACCATGCCGCCTTTCATGGGACTCGGCACTTGGGCAGCATTCACCGCCACACAGAACGGCGCCATGGTGATGGGCGACACCGTTCTCTTTGAAGATGAAGTGAACGCAGCGATGTCAGCCGCGCTCGATAACGGGCTCAACGTGACCGCGCTGCACAACCATTTCTTCTTCGATGAGCCCAAAGTCTATTTCATGCACATCGAAGGGGAAGGCACGGCTGACAAACTGGCCGCCGCGGTGAAAAAGGTTTACGAAGCCATCAAGGAAACTCGCGCGGCCAACTCGCAGCCGAAAGATTCTTTCGGGGCTAGATCGTTGCCGGAAAAAAATTCGATCACCGCTGGGCCTCTTAACGAGATATTCGATTTCCAGGGAGAATCGAAGGATGGAATGGTTAAATTCACAATTGGTCGTCCGGCAAAAATGCACGGCACAGACATCGACAAAGATATGGGCGTGAACACATGGGCGGCCTTTGCTGGCAGCGATGATAACGCAGTCGTCGATGGAGATTTCGCGGTGACGGAAGACGAATTGCAACCGGTGTTGAAATCCTTGGTCAAGGAAAAGATCAACATCGTCGCTATTCATCAGCACATGACCCACGAAGAGCCGCGGATCATCTTCTTCCACTATTGGGGACGAGGTGCAGCCAAAGATTTAGCACAAGCCGTCAAGGGCGGTTTTTTGGTTGGCGGCCTGCTGAAGGTGAGTTCCCCGCTGCCGTGAACTTAAGTCAATGAGAAAGGAAATTATGAAAACATCGATCATCGCAACATTCGTGATGAGTGCGACAACGGCACTGGCCGCAGGAGAGACTGTCAATTTCGACGACATGAAAACGGGGGCAGCGCCTTCCGGCTGGACGGCGACGGAAACTGGCAAAGGTTCTGGAAAATGGAGCGTCGAAAAAGATGAGTCCGCGCCAAGTAAGCCGAACGTGCTGAAGCAATCTGGCCAAGCGACGTTTCCGGTTTGCCTCAAGAACGACACCAACCCCAAGGATGGTTTCGTTGAAGTGAAGTTTAAGCCAATCTCCGGAAAAGAAGACCAGGCGGGCGGCGTGATCTGGCGCGCCAAAGATTCGAACAACTATTACATCGCGCGCGCCAACGCGCTGGAAAACAACGTGGTCCTTTACAAGACTGTCAACGGCAAGCGCAGCCCGTTGGATATCGTAGGCCGCAAAGGCGGCTATGGCGTGAAGGAAACAGTCGCGCCCGGCCAATGGCACACGCTGCGCGTCGAGTTCGCTGGCAACAAGTTCAGCCTGCTCTTTGACGGCAAGAAGCTCTTCGACGTGGAGGACACGACGTTCACCCAAGCAGGCAACGTTGGCGTGTGGACGAAAGCCGACAGCGTGACGCTGTTCGACGATTTTACCTACGCTGGCAAATAACTTAAAGGTTGTGAAGGGTGCGAGAATTCCCTCGCCTCTTGATAAAGATGAATATGCCTAAGTGGATTCACCTGGTTTTGATTCTATTGCTCGCAGGAGTCTTGAACTCCTGTAGAAGTGCGAGTTCAAACACGGTTGTCGTGTACGTGAGCGAGGACCAAGTCTTTTCGGAGCCGATCTTGAAAGACTTCGAACGCGAGACCGGCATCACAGTGAAATCTGTTTTCGACACCGAAGAATCCAAGAGCACTGGCGTGATGAATCGCCTCATTGCCGAGAGGGACAATCCGCAGGCGGATGTGTACTGGGCGAACGAGCCGGTGCGGGCGGACCTGCTAAAGCAACGCGGCGTGTCCACGCCGTACATTTCCCATTCTGCCGAAGGGATTGCCGATCAGTTCAAAGATCCGGATCATTATTGGACCGGTTTTTCCGCGCGCGCGCGCTTGCTCTTAGTGAACACGAAATCGACCATCAAGCCTGCCGGCGTGATGGCCTACAACGATCCTTCAGCCAAAGGGCGTGCCGCGATCGCGAACCCGTTGTTTGGGACGACCACCGATTATGTTGCGGCTCTGTTCACGATGTGGGGCGACGAGCGCGGTCGGACCTTCATGAACGAGATGAAAAACAATGGCGTGAAGATCACTACGAGCAATGGCGAAAGCGCTGACTTCGTCGCTGCCGGACAAGTTGATTTTTCTCTCGTTGATAGCGACGACGCGGTGAACCGGAAGAAACAAGGCAAGCCAGTCGAGATAGTCTACCCGGATCAAGATCCAAATGGTCTAGGCGTCCTGATTTTGCCCAACGCGGTCGCGCTGATCAAAGGGGCCCCTCATCCCAAGGATGGAAAACGGCTCATCGATTACCTGCTTAGTAAATCGACCGAACGCAAACTTGCGTTTGCCGACTGTGCCCAGATTCCGTTGCACGCCGGCATCGACACACCTCCAGAGGTCCGGCGCATCGAAGAGATCAAAGCAATGCGCGTCGGCTACGCAGACTTGGCGCGCAAGATGGAAGCGATCCAGCCGTTCCTGAAAGAATGGGCCGGACAGTAAGAACCGAAAACATCGTCCTCTGGCTGTGTACTTCTGGCCGTTGTTTGGCAACAGCATTCAGTTAGCGCTGGCCACGACAACCGTTTGCGGATTGATCGGAGTGCCTGCAGGAATCTTGTTCGCGAAGTCCGACCTTTCGCTGCGCTCCGGATTCATGTGGCTGCTCACGGTGCCGCTGGTTTTGCCGCCGTACTTCGTCGCGCTCGGTTGGGCTCGCGTCGTCGCGCGCATCGGAACAATCGCATCAGACTGGCTGTTCGGATTCGGAGGCTGCGTCCTGGTGCTTTCCTCGGTCTTCCTTCCCATCACCATGCTCCTGACGTTTGCGTCGATTTTGAATGTTGATCGCCGTCTCGAGGAAGCGGCCCGTCTTGTATCGGGATGGCCGGGAGTTCTTCGGCGAGTCACACTGCCACTCAGCGCTCCGGGGGTCGTGTTTTCCATCGTGCTCGTGTTTCTCCTGGCGATGGGCGAGTTGAGCGTTCCAAGTTTTCTGCGTTACCCCACCTTGCCAGTGCTGAGCTTCACACAATTTGCCGCTTCGTATAATTTCGGCGCAGCGACAGCAGCGGCGGTGCCACTCGCTGCCATTGCCTTCGTCGGAGTTCTCGTGGAATCCGCCTTCCTCCGCGACCGCGACTACACGTTTCGAAGCACAGGCCAAACTCTGTTCATCTCACTGCGGCATTGGAAGAGTCCTTTGGCAGCTCTCATGGCCGCGCTTTGTTTCGCGCTCGTGATTCTTCCCTTAAGCGCGCTGTTCGCTGACGCATTTTCTCCGGCCGCAATGCACGAAGCGATGCAACGCGCCGGAGCCAGCGTCTTCAGAAGCGTGATGTATTCAGCCGTAGCCGCAACGATCCTGATGGCTCTCGGATTTCTGCTCGGGCACTTCATGCGCGGCGGCAGACAACGAGTGCTAAGCGCGTTTACGCTCGCGCTGTTTGCAATTCCGGGAACCGTGCTTTCGATTGGACTGGTCCGCCTTTGGAATACCCCGGGCACATGGTTCATCTACGCGACACCAGCTCTGTTGATTCTGGGGTACACCGCACAATACTGCGCTGTCACCACCAGGCTGTCGCTGGCGGGACTGATGCTGATCCCAACATCGCTGGATGAAGCAGGTCGACTCAGCGGCGCGATGTGGGCGCGGAGATTGTTTCGAATTTCCATTCCGCTCTCAACAAGGACGCTCGTTTGCGCGTGGCTCGCTGCATACATTTTGTGTCTGCGTGACGTTCCCATTGCTCTCATGACCGCGCCGCCCGGCGGCGATCCGTTGCCCGCACGCATTCTAACCCTGATGGCCAATGCCGCTCCGCCTATGATTGCTTCCCTTTGCCTAATCATGGCGCTTGCGTCGCTGATTCCGCTGGTCATCCTGGCACGAGTGATTCCGTCCCGAGGCATAACAGGGTGAGCTACATCGACGTTGATCGCGTATCGAAGAGTTTCGGCACACGCGTCGCAATGAATGAGCTATCGCTTCACATTGAGAGATCGGAGCGTCTCGTGCTCTTCGGGCCATCGGGTTGCGGAAAGACCACGGTCCTGCGGCTTCTCGCCGGATTGGAAATTCCAGAGCAAGGATCAATCCGAATCGATGGTCGAGTCGTTGCAAGCGCAGGAAAGAACCTCGTTCCCCCGGAGAAACGGGACCTGGGAATGGTGTTTCAAGATCTTGCCCTCTGGCCTCATATGACCGTGCAGCAAAACCTGATGTTCGGTCTCAATGCTCGAAGAGTCCAAAAACGTGAGGCTGACGCTCGCGTCCGCGAGATGCTACACCGTGTTGGCCTCGAGCACCGGATCGACGCCAAGCCTCACCAGCTTTCTGGAGGCGAGCAGCAGCGAGTCGCGCTGGCGCGCGCCCTGGTGTCGCGGCCGTCCATACTCCTCATGGACGAGCCGCTCTCCAGTCTCGATGACGAACGCAAGCGCGCGATCGCCTCCGACTTGTTAGGCCTACAGAGCCAGTTTGGCTTTACATTAATCTACGTGACGCATGACCGCAGCGAAGCCGACATGCTGGTGTCAAGAGTGTGCCAGTTGCGCGATGGCCGTGTCGCATAGTTAAGGTGTGCGATACACTGAAAGTTCATTGCACCGTATTCGGCGCTGGATGGTTACTGGCGATTGGTTTGGCACAAGCCGGGCCGCCATTTGTTACTGACGATCCGGAGCCGCCTCCGCCGGGCGGCTGGGAAATCAATGTCCCGTTCATCCTCGAGCGTACCCCGGGCACGACCGACATGGACGCACCGTTGTTCGACTTCAACTACGGATTGCCCGACATACAACTTAAGTTGGAGTTTCCAATCAAAATCGTCCACGAAGATGGCGATGACACGGCCGCGGGCGCGGGCGATCTGCTGCTCGGAGTGAAGTGGCGTTTTTTCAATAATGAGCAGGCGCAATTTCAACTCGGCGTTTACCCGCAGTTGTTGTTGCCGACAGGAGATCGGGCGCGCGGCCTAGGCGATGGCGGGTCTGCGTTCGTATTCCCGCTACTCGCACAGAAAAATTGGGAGAAGTGGACGCTTTACGGCAACGTCGGTTTTTGGTGGCAAACCGGCGCCGAAACGCGCGATTATGTTTACGCAGGCGCAGTGCTCGAACGTGAGATTACCGAGCGACTGACGCTTGGTGTCGAGTTGTTCGGCAATTCGCCGAAAGAGCGTGGCGGCCATTCCGAGCTGGCGTTCAACGTCGGCGGGGTGTGGAAGCTGGGCACGCACCTCAACCTGCTCTTCTCCGGTGGACGCGACATTGTCGGCGATACAACCGCGATGGGTTACATCGGATTGCAACTTCTTACAAAGTGAACGTTGCGCCCTAATCGGATGTTCATGACGGAGCTTTCGTGGAGCGCGATTGCCTCCCGTATTGACTTCGCCAGGCGAGTGGGCACTATCGTGCAGTGGTGAAGCGCAGAACAGAGATTGCCAAGTGGTGCAAGCTGATTGCGGCAATCGGCGTCTGCGCTTCGATAGCTTGCAGCGAACAAATCTTGCCACAGCTCATTGCGCAACTTGCTTTAGTTGATCATGACCACGGCATTTCGCTTCACGCGACCAGCGACGGAGTAGATTTAGTTCTTACTCACGATCATCGCTCTTTCCCGGAAAATGACGAAGCGCAGGCTTTGGCATTATCAACGCCAGAACCAGCGCACGTAGTTCATATAATGTTTGGACCCGCGACCGCGAAACAATCGGCGTCGCTGATGGTCAGCACTGCGCGAGATCTGGTTCCTTATTTTTCGACAGCCATCGTTAGGGAGTGGCGGACATTCGTTCCGCCGCTGCCGCTCGTTTATTCGCGCCCGCCGCCCGACGAGTTGTCGATCCCGTTAGTCCGGCGCAGCACGCTGTTGCTGATCTGATCCCGTTTCGCGAACCCCGAAAGCGTTCGGGGTTCTGTCGTTGAGCCACACACGCGTTTGGCGTGCGAAGTCATTTTTTCTTAAGCAATTCATTTGGAATTTTGAAAACATTAGTTCACATCACAGTCGCAGCGTTGCTTGTTTCGGCGAGCTGCGGCGCGTCTGAGGCGACAATCGACGCGCTTGTCGCCGAAGCGTTAGCGCGCAATCCGGAATTGAATTTTTTCGCAGCCGAAATCGCGGCCGCGCGCGGGGAACGTCGCACTGCCGCGCAATGGGCTTACCCTGAGCTGAGCACAAACGTTGGAGGAATACATTACAACGATCTCAATGGTAATTCGCTCGGGACGGGACCGGCGTGGTCGTTGTCGGCGACGCAGCGGTTTGAGTATCCCGGACGGATCGCGTTGCGCAAAGCAATTGCCAACCGGCAGATTGCACTGGCGGAGCTCGGCCTGGAGAATTTTCGGATTGCCCTAACGAACAAGGTACGGACTTCGGCGCATCGCGTTTTGATCGCGCAGCAAAAAGCCGAAGCGGCACGCGAAGTTTCTGCACGGCTCGGCGATTTGTTTTCCGTGCTCGAGCAGCGGCCGCCGGCGGGAGTCGTGCCGATGATCGACATGCGCGTCATCCAGGCGAGCGCGATTGTGCAGGAACGCCGCGGCGCCGAGGCCGTACGCGATGCGGCAGCCGCAACATACGAACTGAATCAGCTGCGCGGAGCGAACATGAATGCGTCGCTGACATTGGTTCGGCAGTCGCCGGATAAAGATGTCGATCTTGCGCCGATTCCGGAAACGCCGGTTTTGCTGACCTGGGCGCGCGCGAGAAATTTCGAATTTCGCGGACGGATCGTCGAGCTGGAGCAACATGGCTTCAAGGTGCGCCTCGCGCTGAACGAACGCTGGCCCAGTTTCACAATCGGTCCTTACACGAACGGCGAGCGCGCGGTCGACCAGCAAGTTGAAGGCGGGATCGCGTTCGCCATGCCGCTGCCATTCTGGAATGCGA
>WNGA01008309.1_pt1 | contig 14252 bp, 10 predicted proteins | sample 5400061 | NCBI WGS metagenome assembly WNGA01 (sample SAMN13153366, study PRJNA577476) | soil metagenome | isolation source: 100 cm soil or saprolite under grassland replicate 2 | place: USA:California | collected 2016-06-15 | reverse complement strand
ACGCCGGACGTGGCAGGCTCGGCTCGTCACCTGGAGCTGGCTGGCCGTGGTGATGGCGTTGATGGGCTGGATGCTGGGGGCTCGGGCGTTTTATTCGAGCGAGTTCAGCGCATTGAACATTTTTCTGGCTTCGGCGCTCGTGGGCAATGTCGCCCTGACCTCCGCCGGGAGCCTGCGCCGGGAGCGCGAGACGGGCGTCATCGAGCTGCTGCTCGTCTCGCCGCTGTCGATTCAGCAGATCGTTGGCGGCCGGGTGCGGAGCATCGTGGGACAGTTCCTGCCCGCGGCAACGCTGATCTTTGGTTCGTGGCTGTGGCTGTTGCAGGCGTTCAAGGGCATCTATTATTCCGGCAATCGCATCGGGGAGGATTTGCAAATCGTTGGGTGCTTCCTGATCACGCTGCTCTGCGTGCCGGTGGTGGGACTCTACTTTTCGCTTCGCTGCCGGGTGTTCTTCGTCGCGCTGTTCTGGACGGCGGTGGCGACCATCGCGCTGCCGTGGCTGGCGGCCCATGGCGTTTGGAGTTTAGTGGCTCTGAATCCTTCGTCCGGCCAGTTGCCATTTTATTGGGAAACGGGCCAGGGTCTAGTGGCCGGAGCGGGCGTGGTCGCCCTGCTGCGCTGGCGCGGGGCGGGTTCGCCGGGCATCTCGGTGGCGCTTGCCGCCGCTCTGACCGTATTGGGAGCGCTCAGCCAGGCAGGTCGTATTTGGACGGGCGCATGGTACGGGGACCGCGAGTTCATGCCCGGTTTGTTCTCAGGTTTGGCCGTCCAAATCGGAATCGCTGCCTGGCTGGGAGCGCGATTGCGGCGGCGTTTGGAAACCCGGCAATTCGCATTGCCCCAGTGAGACCCACGCCCCGGGGGCTCGGCGATGTCTCCCCGCGTAGCGGCGCTCTGGCGAGCGCCGCTGACTGATCATACGCATGGCCAGGAAGATGGCGGCGGACACCAATCCGCCGCTACCTGGGCGCGGCCTTCTAGGCCGCCCGCAGGACCCGTCCAACACCTGATGCACGCCGGCGGACCGAGCGCATCCCAGTTTCCTGCAGCGCGCTTCCTCTCATTAGCACCCGGCTTCAGCCGGGTGATCGAGGGACCGGACGCCTTCAACCGCTCTAGCGGTTTACAAGCGCCGAAAAACCGCTAAAGCGGTTGAGCCGCTGACGCCAACTCTCCCACCCGGCTGAAGCCGGGTGCTAATGAGAGGCGCCTGGCGGTTGCAATAAAGTGGGATGCGCCAGCGGACTGTTCCGCACCCACATTGCGCTTGGCAACCCGGCCGGCTTGCCTACACTCGCGCCCTCTTGTTCGACCGGCCCATCGCGCCGGTTTTTTAGTCGCCGGCGCCTGTCGCCCGGCAGCACATCCTATGGACGTCAAACTGCCCAAGCTGGGCGAAAGCGCCGAAGGCGGCACCGTCGTCAGCATCCTTGTCAAAGAGGGCGACGCCATTGACAAAGGCCAGACCATCCTCGAATTGGAGAATGAAAAAGCCGTCGCGCCGATTCCAGCGCCGGCAGCGGGTGTGGTCGGCCAAATCCGCGTCAAGGAAGGCGAGCGCGTCGCCGTCGGCCAAACCCTCCTGACGCTGCGGGTATCCGGTGCTCCGGCCGCGCCCGCTCCTGCTGCCGCTTTGTCCAAAGCCGCCGCGAAGCCCGCGGCAGTCGCCGCGGCGGATCCAGCGCCCGTGCCAGCCGAAGCCGCTCCCGAGCCGACGGCCGATGGCCCCATTCCTCCGGCGTCGCCGGACATCCGCCGCATCGCGCGCGAACTGGGCATCGACCTCCGGCGCGTTCGCGGCAGCGAGAGCGGCGGACGCGTCGTGATGGCCGACCTGCGTGGCTACATTGCCCGCCTTCACGCGTTGGCCGCGCAGCCCAAAGTGGCTCCCGGCGCCACCGCCCGGCCCGCGGCTGAACCGGTGGATTTTTCCAAGTGGGGTCCAGTCACCCGGAAGTCCCTGTCGCCGCTGCGCAACACGATCGCGCGGCGCATGGTCGAGAACTGGAATTCCATCCCCCACGTCACCCAGTTCGATGAAGCGGACATCACCGCGCTGATGGAACTGCGGAAGCAATTCGCCGCCGATTACGAAAAGCGCGGCGCCCGCCTCACGCTCACCAGCTTCGCCCTCAAAGCCGCCGTGGCCGCGCTCAAGAAACACGCCATTTTCAACGCCAGCCTCGACGAAGCCACCGGCGAAGTCGTCTTCAAGGATTACTTCCACATCGGACTGGCCGTCGACACCGAGCAGGGCCTCCTGGTCCCTGTCATCCGCGACGTGGATAAGAAATCCCTCTTCCAACTCTCCAAGGACGTGCAGGAACTCGCCGACAAAGCCCGCGACCGTAAGGTGACGCTCGACGAAATGCGCGGCGGCACCTTCACCATCTCGAATCAAGGCGGCATCGGCGGCGCCCACTTTACGCCTATCGTGAACAAGCCCGAAGTCGCCATTCTCGGTCTGGGCCGGGGCGCGCTCAAGGCCGTGGTGAAAGACAAACAACTCCAGCAAAGGCTGATGATGCCCGTCGCGATCTCTTACGACCACCGGCTCATCGACGGCGGCACTGCGGCGCGGTTCACGGTAGACCTGGTCGCGGCGTTCGATGCAATTGGCACGGTTGACTTGAAATTGGGATGAGACTTTGCAAAGCGTGAAGCACTCCGTAGCGTGAAGCATGTGATCGAAACCGGCACCGACGTGGCAATGGTCACCTGTTTCGATCCCAGTGCTCTACCGAACGACTTCGACCGGCGTGTGAAGGAAGACCTCGACGCAACGTTCAAGGCTGCCGCAGCCGAAGGACGGCTTTGGATTCAAGCTACTGGTGCGGACGGCGCCTACTTGTTCCATTTCTACGTCGACGAAGACGTTCCTGCCCGGATCCAGACGTACTCAGAGGAGCCAAAGACAGTCGATTGCTTCCACGTTCCGAGCGGGACGCTCTGGGCTTGCGGGGCTGAATACGCAGCGTGCAATCCACTGAAAGCAGGACTGGATCGATTTTCCCACATGGGAGCGAAGTTCGAACTGCTGCCTGGCGAATACGCATTGACGGCATGGCGAATCGAGTGGCCCGAAGGCATGGAAGAGCGCGAAATGGAAATGCGCCTCGGCAAATCCAAAGTTTCACGATACCAACGGATGGGAGTGTTCTCGGGAATACTGTGCGTGAGCACGTTCCTCGCAACTTTCTTCGCAGTCATCAAGTCGATTCATGCGTTGACGCGGGGTGGATTTGGCACTCGGCTCCGGTGGTTCTGGGGTGTGTTGATTTTCGTCTGGTCAGTCTGCATATCGCTGATGTGGAAGCTGACCAAAACGGGAAAAGATCCCAGGCGGATGGAAGTAGCGCTAGAGTTCCCTGGCATTGTCATTCACATGAAAAAGCTTGGCTGAGTATGGACCCAATCAAAACGGAACTTGTGGTCGTTGGCGCCGGACCGGGCGGTTACGCCGCCGCGTTCTACGCCGCTGATCTAGGCAAGAAAGTCATTCTCGTCGAGCAGGACAAGCGCCTCGGCGGCGTTTGCCTCAACCGCGGGTGCATTCCCTCCAAGGCGCTGCTTCACGCCACCGAATTGATCGCCGAAACCCACGACTCGGCCGCCCGGGGAATCACCTTCGCTCCGCCGCAACTCGACGTCGCGAAGCTTCGGGTTTGGAAGGAGGCCATTCTTACCAAACTCGGCCAGGGCATCGCCGGACTCGCTCAACGCCGCGGCGTCCAGGTCATGCACGGGCGCGGTTACTTCGAAGACTCGCGCACTTTGCGCGTCGAGACCGAAGCGGGGCAGCAATTCGTCCAGTTCGAAAAGGCGATCATCGCCGTCGGCTCCAAACCGGCCCTGCCGAAGGCGTTCGACCTGGGCAACCCGCGCATCATGACCTCCACCGAGGCGCTCGAGATCGAGGACGTGCCGGCCGAGCTGCTCGTGATTGGCGCCGGCTACATCGGGATGGAGCTGGGCACCGTCTATGCCCGGCTCGGCAGCCGCGTCACCGTCGTCGAAGCCCTCGATTCGATCCTCACCGGCGCCGACGCCGATCTCGCCCGGCCCGTCGTGAAGTTCGCCGAGAAAGCCTTCAAACAACTTCGCGTGAAAACGAAAGTCGCGAAGCTGGCCACCGCCGGCAAGCAGATCAAAGCCGTCATCGACGACGGCAGCGGCGCGCTCAAGGAGGAGCTTTACGACCGCGTGCTTGTCAGTGTCGGCCGCGTGCCAAACGCCGCCGACCTCGGCCTGGAAAACACGAAGGTCGAGCGCGACGACAAGGGTTTCATCAAGGTCAATCCGCGCCTCGAAACCACCGATCCCGCCATCATCGCCATCGGCGACATCGCCGGAGGCGTGCTCCTGGCCCACAAGGCCCACAAGGAGGCGCGCGTGGCCGTTGAAGCAATCTGCGGTGAATCGAGCGTGTGGGAGAATATCATCGTCCCCGCCGTGGTCTTCACCGACCCCGAAGTCGCCTGGGCCGGCCTCACCGAAGCGGAAGCCGCCGCGCAGGGCCGCAAGGTGGAGATCGTGAGATTCCCTTGGGGCGCCTCCGGCCGAGCGCTCACCTTCGATCGCATTGACGGCCTGACGAAACTCATCATCGATCCCGAGACCGAACGCATCCTGGGCGTGGGCATCGTCGGCCACGGCGCGGGCGAACTCATCGCCGAAGGGACGCTGGCCATCGAGATGGGCGCGACCGCCCGCGACCTCGCCGAGACTGTCCACCCGCACCCGACCCTCAGCGAGACCCTGATGGAAGCGGCCGAGATGTTCTTCGGCCACGCCACGCATGCCTACGTCCGAAAGCGGTGCGTGGAGTAACCTCAATCTACCTCGCACTGAGCAAGCAGGTTCTTGTAGGTCACGCGGGCGTGATCGTAGGCATCCTGGGCGCCCTTCATTTCGTCCTCCTTGATGAACTTCTTCTTTTCCGACCAGCATTGGTCGACGGATTGGAGGCACCACTCGACGCTCTTGCGCGAAGCGCGAATCGGCTTGCCGTCCACGAGCACGAAGATTGGGTTTGTGTGCGAACTGGGCAGGATGCGCAACGCCACCCAACTGCTCCGGGGTACGTCGACCTCGAACGACACGTCCTGGAGCTTGCCGTCGGCCAATAGAGTCTTTCGCACGACCGACTGACCATTCACAATGACCTCCAGCGGCACTTCGCGGGTGTCGCCCAGGCGCGCTTTTTCGAGGTGCCAGTAGTAGCGGCCGTAGTTGAGGCCCTTGGCCCGTCGTTCGTCGAGACGGGCGGCGACTTTGGCGGTGAGCCGGACCCTGCCAGGTTTGGTGAGCTTCAACTCGCCGGCGCCTTCGCCCATGGACAGGGTCGTTACCGGCGCGCGATCAATGGGCGTTGGGATGGTTGAAGCCGCGAAGTCCATCAGGTGGCTGTGCCCGTCACTGACATAGTTGCGCCCGCGCCGGATGCCTTCGCACCAGGCATCGTAGTCGAGCTTGCCTTCGAGCTTCACGTAGCTGCGGCCCAGGCCGACGCGCTCGCCGTAGATGCACGGGAAATCCGTCTCGCCGCTGCCGCGGGTGCGGAAGCCGGCGTTGAGCGTGTGATACCAGATGTTGAGTTCCCAGATGGGCGGGGTGTCCACGAGCGAAATGAAATCCACGGCGGGCACCGGCTTGCCGTCCGGGCCGGGCACTTGATGCGTAACATCAACGATGTATTCGTTGGCGCCGATGCCGTCGAAGGGCGGCACCTGGTAAGTCGGCAGCGTCTCACCGTCCACCTTCAAGCCCCAGCCGGAGTGCGCCGGGCCGACGACGGCACCCTGCTTCTTCGCCCAGCGCAGCGTGTTGAGGCAGAGCTTGGGCCAGTGCTTGTCGGAATCGCCGCCCGGATAAATCTGTTCCTTAAGCCGCAGCAGCACCAAGTGCCCGCTCTGATGCGAGCCGAAGCCGCTCACCTCGACATCGTAGCGGAGCAGATACGGATACTGCGAAACCTTATCCACGGTGCCGCAGAAAAATTGCTTCTGATAGTCGAAGCACGGCCCCCAGGTGAGATTTGCGCCCACCTTCAAGTCTTCGCCCAGGCAATGGCGCATCATGTCCGGGGCGTGGACGCCTTCGCTCGGCTTGGTGTAATGCGCGCAGCCGGCCGCGTGGATGTGATGGTCGCCCGACCACCAGCCGGATTTCGAGGGATCAATCCAGCGCTCGACCTGGCAGGAGATTTCGCGCGTGCTCGAATCGACTGTCAGCTTGCGCGTCTCGGTGCGGGACTCCGGCCCGCGCGAGAATTCCATCGTGTAATTCCCCGCCGGGAGCTTCAACGTCTCGCCGTCGGCGCGATAGACCTGCGGATGAAACGCGAAGTCCGGCGCGAGCCGCTTGGCCTGCGACGGATAGACCCGTTGCTGGGCGTCGCGGATGAGGAACGCGGCCGTGGTCGGCTGGCCGTTCTCGTCGCGCACGCGCAAGGTGACCGCGTACGCCGGGGCGCAGGCAAACAACACGTCCACCTCGTTGCGAAAGCCCAGGTCCTGCGTTCCCTGGCCAATGTTGAACGAGAATTTCCCCTCGCGCTTGCCCGCATCGCGGCTGTAGAGTTGGAGGATGCGATACTCCACCGCCAGTCCGCTCAGTGACTTTTGCAACGGCTGCTTGTCGAACATTTGCAAGTCGAGCCAGAGCTGGGCCGGGTCCGTCAGCGGAGGCGTTTTGCCCTTGGGGCGGAAAAACGTGTCCGACGGGTTTTTGGCGCTGCCGGACTCGAAGACGGAAACGGCGTTCGGGCTGACGGCCTGCAATTCGGACGTTGCGCCCGACTCGTTGGCGACCTTGACGAGGAAATGCCGCCAGCCCTGTTCGACCAACTCGGGCCGGGCCGGGCCTTGCTGCACCTTCACGCGCATTTCGGGGTTGATGTTCACGCCGAAGAGGCAGCGGGTGTCGAGCAGGCCCTGGATTTTCTCGGCGTCGCCCGCCTTCGCGGCGGCGTTCAGCGCGTCAAGTTCGTCGGCCGGCAGCGGTTCACCCAGGTAGGCCAATGCCTCGGCCACTCGAGTGACCTGCGCGGCCAGCGGCTGGGCTTCGACGCCTTTGACCATCGGCAGCGGGGCAGCGCCCAGGGTGAAGAGTTGGGAATGGAGAAGCGCGCAGGCCATTGCGATGCCCGCGCCGGAGAGAGTTCGCCGAAGCATCATAGAAGTTTCTTCGTGGGGTTAAGTTCAGGCGCAGCCTAGCAGACGGAGGCGAGTTGCCCAGCGGAATTTGAGCGGGGAAAGTTACCACCAGAAAACAGTCCAAGGGGGGCGCTTGAACCCACATCCCGGCTTGTCAGCGGCGGCGGCTTGAAGGTTAACTGGCTGGCCTATGGACTGGAATCTCGCTTCGGTGGCGGCCGACGGAACGTTTCTCGGCGTTCACTGGGACTTTTGGAAAGCGCTCGGCTGGCTGGGCAACGGACTGTTCACCTCGCGCTTCTTCGTGCAGTGGTGGGCGACCGAACGCCTGAAGCGTGTCGTCGTGCCGCCAGCGTTCTGGTGGCTCAGCATGGCGGGGTCGGGCTGCCTGCTCATTTACGGAATCCACAAGCGCGACTCGGTTTTCATTTTTGCCTATCTCTTCACCTGGATTCCTTACATCCGGAACCTCATCATCGGCGAACGGGTGAAGCGGTCGGAGGTCGCCTGCGCGGCGTGCGAAGCCCCCAGCCCGGCCAACGCGCGGTTCTGTGCCCAGTGTGGCGTGAAGCTGCAATCGGCAGGCCAGGCGGCGGGCGGCTGAATCCGGGTACGATCCAAACTGCGGGTCAGAACCCCTCGAGGGTGGAGCGCCGGACTCCGATCAGGCGCGTTTCTGCGCCCTGGGCCTTCGCGCCGCATCGGAGTGCGGCGCTCCGTGCCCGCCAGGACCGCACCCGCTTAATCCCGGGCTATTGCCCCGGCGGCCGGGGAGCCGGGAGGTGGTTGGCACGAGGCGAAACCACAACGGGAATGCTGAAGTACTGAGGAATGGCCGCGCGATAGCGATCGAGGATGTTGGTTTGGAAATCCCGGTGCGACGCCGCGTAGAGGTGAAGCTCCGACATGAACTTGCGAATCTCCGGCTCGCGGAACTTCCGGAAGGTTTCACATTCGGCCAGCAACAACGGGCGCTTCTCGCCGAGGTCCCGGCGCACGATTCGCGTTTCCTTCGCCATAAAAAGATTCACCCCGAGGGCCAGCGCGATGAGAGCGACGAAGGTCGCGTTGAACAGCCGCTTCAAGTCCTGGGACTGCTGCTGCAACTCCAGGATGGCCAGCGGCTCAGTGGCCACGGGCCGCGGTGGGAGCAATTCCTGTTGCTCGGGGTGTGCTTCGGGGGAATCCATGGGCTAACGGGCGGGCCGGGGGGCAGGCTGAACCGGCGCCGGGGCAGCCCCCGGCCGTGGCTTGAGGTTGAACTGCTGGAGGAGCGGGTGGATGTCCGGATTGTTCCTGCTATACTCGAGGGTGTCGTTGACCAGCCGCTGCATTGCGTCTGTAGTCCTCAGCACCCCCTGATATCGATCGTTCAGTTCGCGCCCCTCCTTGGTCGAGAAGTGGTAGAGTGCAGCCAACCAGCACGACAGCAGCGCCAGCAAAAAGAGGACGCAAACCAGGATCGAGCCGAGGGGATTGTTTCTGAACATCTGAGAACAGACTGTAGGCGGGGGGCGGGAAGGGGCCAAGCGCATTCTGCCCGGTGCCGTGCTTGGAGGAACTTGCGCCGGGAGTTGCGCTTCGGCCATTTGGCCTTATCTTAATTCAATCGCGGATGGAGCCGATAAACACTTGTAGGCGCTATGATGACGGTCATCCAGCCCAATTGCCGGGTCCAGTTTACGGCCGAGGACCTCCAGTTCATCGTCGAAACCCTCGGCCCCAGACTGAATAATCCGGACTGCCTTGTTGAACTGCTGTCCGACGAGCACAGCCGCGACGTGATCCTGGACGACGAACGGCTTCTGCGCGCCGTGCTCGAGCACCGCAATTGCCTGCGCATTTCGACCCACTTCTATTTCTACATCCTCGTCCGTCACACGTTCCGCCGCTCGGGGCTGGCCGAACGGCCCATGGCCGATTACGTCGCAGCGGTGCTCGCGGAGTTTTCCCGAATCGAACGCACCCGCTGCGTCGTCAAGGGCCAGGCTCAGCCGCTGGAATATTTCGTGGACATGCTCGCCGCGCTCGAAGCCGTGGACGACACGACGCGGTTCTACATCCGGGCGCATATCGGGAACCACTCCCTGTTTCTTTCGGGCGTGTTCCCGGACCGGGTCCGCTTTCGCGCCGAACGGCGTGGCGCCCCGGGTCTCTCGTTCCTGGAAGACCTGGGCCGCTCGAACTTCAGGGCGGCCAGCGACCATCGGCTGGCCCGCCGCTATGAGCTGGACGGCATTTTCAACACGCTGGCCGATCGGTTCCAGGAAACACGCCGCGCATTGAACGAACTTCGCGAATGCCTCATTTCGCTGGGCGATCCCGAGCCTCCGGCTGAAGTCCTGATCAAGCCCGCGGGCTGAACGCCGCACCGGCCAGTAGAGCGACTCTCCGGCACCTCGCTGCCGCTGAATTAAGCGGTCGAATCGGGCCTTTGCTCTTACTCCTAATCTTACTCTTACTCTTACTTCTATTCTTACTCTCTAGGCTCCTGGAGAGACTTGGATTATGAGTAAGAGCAGGAGTAAGAGTAAGAATTTCAGTACGGGTGAGGTCCTTTGCTCATAATTCAACAGCAGTGCCGACCACCCCCTGACTAGCAGGCCCGCCCGCGCTGCTGCTTGACGCAACACGCACCACGCAACACGCTCCCAGCCCATGTTCCAACTGCTGAGGACCGATCCCGCCACGCAGGCCCGACTCGGCCGGCTGGAGACCGCGCACGGCGTCGTCGACACGCCCGTCTTCATGCCGGTAGGCACGCAAGCCAGCGTGAAGGCGCTCGACCCGCGCGAGCTGGACGAGATCGGCACCCAGATCATCCTGGGTAACACCTATCATCTTCACATTCGGCCGGGCCTGGACATCCTGACCAAGGCCGGCGGCCTGCACCGCTTCATGAACTGGCCAAAGCCGATCCTCACCGACAGCGGCGGCTTCCAGGTTTTCAGCCTCTCGAAAATTCGGAAGATCAAGGCCCACGGCGTCGAATTTCGTTCGCACCTCGACGGCTCGCTGCTGTTCCTGGGTCCGAAAGAGGCGATGGCCATCCAGCGCTTGCTCGGCAGCGACATCGCGATGACATTCGACGATTGTCCGCCGCACACGGCCGGGCCCCGCGAAGTGCGCGCCGCCGTCGAACGGACGATTCGCTGGGCCGGCGAGTGCCGCGAGCAGTCACGGGCCGAGGGACAGAAAGTTTTCGGCATCGTGCAGGGCGGCGCGGACTCCGCGTTGCGGCAGGAGTGCGCAAAGGCAATCACGGCGCTTCAGTTCGACGGCTATGCCATCGGCGGCGTGAGCGTCGGCGAGCCGGAGCCGGAAATGTTCAAAGCCATCGAAGCAACGGTGCCGCACCTGCCCGCCGGCCAGCCGCGTTACGCGATGGGCCTCGGCACGCCGGCGCAGCTTGTCGAACTGGTTGCGCGCGGCATCGATATGTTCGACTGCGTGATCCCAACGCGTGTCGCCCGCAACGGCAGCGCCTTCACCCGGCAGGGGATGATTAGCCTGAAGGCCGGCTGGGCGAAGGAGGACTTCGGCCCGATTGAGCAGGGGTGCGAGTGCTTCGCCTGCCGGCGTTTCACGCGTGCCTATCTGCGGCATTTGCTGAACGTGAATGAAATCCTCGGCCTGCGAATGTTGAGCGTCCACAACTCGCACATGTTTCTGAAGCTCATGGCGGACGTTCGCGCCCACATCGCTGCCGGAACCTTCGCCGGGTTCCACCGGGAGTTCATCGCGACGTACCGTCCCTCCCGCAAAGTCCTCGCCGCCCGTAAAAACGCGAAGCCCACGGACGAAGACTCGCGCTGAGCGCGCAGAAGCGCGATCTCCGTCAAACGCGAGCCGCCATCAAGAAGAAAGGAGCGCGGACAGCTTTGTCCGCGCGCTCACGGCAGCGCCAGCACGCGGTAGAAGGCGTGGGCAGCAGGTTTGGGCAGCAAGAACCGTGTCTGCGTGGTGGCGGCTACCTTGGTGGCCTGGAGTTCCCATGCGTCGCCCAGGCTCGTGGCGCGTTGCACGCCGTAATAATGGCCGGGCACGCTCCGGAAATACACCGCGTGCTGACCCGCGGGGACAGGCGTGCGGTCCGATGCGCTGAGGTCCGCCGGCCGGGGCGTGAGTTCCATTTCGAGGCGAGAGGCGCGCTGCGTGGGATCGGTGCCAGCGAACCACTCGGCACCGTTGGTGAAGCCATCGCCATCGGGATCATTGCCCTCGGCGCTGGCGTTGGGAAACTGGGCCGTCAAGCCCGTGGACACCGCCCAATCGGCATACGCCGGCCGCGGCGCCCAAACCGACGTGGGCCGACCCGCGAAAGTGGAACCCCAGCCTGTAGCGCCAGCACGGTAGAAGACAGTGACAAAAGGGGAATCCGAGAACACGTAAACTCCAGTCTGCGGCGCGTCGCCCTCAAAATACACGCTCGTCAGACCCGTGCAGCCTGAGAACGCGTAGTGCCCGATGGAGGTCACGCTGTTGGGGATCGTCACGCTCGCCAGACCTGTGCAGCCAAAGAAGCTCCAGTCCCCGATGTTGGTAACGCTGTTGGGGATCGCGACGCTCGTCAGACCCGTGCAGCCATAGAACGCGTCGCGCCCGATGGAGATCACGCTATTGGGGATCGTGACGCTCGTCAGACCCGTGCAGTCAGAGAACGCCCCGACTAGGAAGATCACGCTGTCGGGGATGGTGACGTTCGTCAGAGCCGTGCAGGCAGAGAAAGCGTAGGGCCCGATGGAGGTCACGCTGTTGGGGATCGTGATGCTCGTCAGACCCGTGCAGCCACCGAACGCCCCGAGCCCGATGTTGGTCACGCTGTTGGGGATCGTGACACTTGTGAGACCCGTGCAGTAAGAGAACGCTTGGCTCCCGATGTTCTTCACGCCGTTGGATATCGTGACGCTCCTCAGACCCCTGCAGCCATAGAATGCGTAGTCCCAGGAGATCATTCTGCCGGGGATCGTGACGCTCATCGGACCGTTGCAGCCAAAGAACGCGTACTGCCCGATGCTGGTCACGCTGTTGGGAATCGTGACGCTGGTCAGACCGGTGCAGCCATTGAACGCTTCGCCCCCGATGGAGGTCACGCCGTCGGAGATCGTGACGCTCGTCAGACCCCTGCAGCTATAGAAAGCCCACGGACCGATGGAGGTCACGCTGCTGGGGATCGTGAGGCTCGTCAGACCCGTGCAGCCAGAGAAAGCCCCGCCCCCGATAGAGGTCACGCTGTTGCCGATCGTGACGCTCGTCAGACCCGTGCAGCCAGAGAACGCGGAGGGCCCGATGGACGTCACGCTGTTGGGGATCGTGACGGTCGCCAGACCCGAGCAGAAAAAGAACGCGGAGGGCCCGATGACGGTCACGCGGTTGGGGATCGTGACGCTCGTTAGCGCCGTGCAGCCAGAGAACGCGTAGATCCCTAAGTTGGTCACGCTGTTGGGGATGGTGTAAGCTCCAAATTTGCCCGCAGGATATTCGAGAAGCACAGACTGCGCCTTGTTAAACAAAACACCGTCCGCGCTGCTATAAACCAAATTGAGCGGATCCACATCGAATGCCCTCAGACCCGTGCAGGCCTGGAACGCCCGGAGCTCGATGTTGGTCACGCTGTTGGGGATCATGACGCTCGTCAGACCCGTGCAGCCAAAGAACGCCTGGTATCCGAGGTCGCTCATGCTGTTGCCGATCGTCACGCTCGTCAGAGCCGTGCACGCAAAGAACGTCAGGTCCCTGACGGACGTGACACTGTTGGGGATCGTGACGCTGGCCAGGCCAGCGCAGCGAGAGAACGCCCCCGCCCCGATGTTGGTCACGCTGTTGGGGATCGGGACGCTCGTCAGAGCCGTGCAGTCAGAGAACGCGGCGTCCCCGATGGAGGTCACGCTGTTGCCGATCGCGACGCTCGTCAGACCCGTGCAGCCAGAGAATGCATTGCCCCCGATGGACGTCACGCTGTTGGGGATCGTAACGCTCGTCAGACTCGTGCAGCCAGAGAACGCATCCTCCCCGATGGAGGTCACGCCGTCGGAGATCGTGGCGCTCGTCAGACCCGTGCAGCCATGGAACGCCTGGTTCCCGATGGAGGTCACGCTGTTGGGGATCGTGACAGTCGTCAGGTCGGTGCGGTCTCCGAAGGCGTAGTTCCCGATGCTCGCCACCGGCAAGCCACCGAGACGATCCGGGATCACCACCGCGCCACCTGGACCCACATATCCCGTGAGCACGGCGGTGACACCGTCTGTGGAAAAGATAAAGTCAGCTTCCTGGTCGGCTCGCGCCGTCGTGGCAAAGAGCGCCAGCAGCACGAGCATTTCGGCCAGGCAACACCGGTTTGCGAAGCGAAACGTTTTCATCGGTTTCATGATTGGTTCACGCGTGAGCGGCCCGCCGGCTGCTCCTGTCCTGCGTCTGGATTGTGCAGGAGGGGAGATCAACTTGGTCTTTGCGCGCAACCACGCGCCGACCGCGCTTGGCGGGTTGGCCCATGGCAGGGCCGCGCATCCGGGCCTGGGCGAGACAGCTCCGAACAGACTGAGCAGAATTCTGATGTTCAATTTCATAATCAGCCCTTCGACAGGTACTGGCCAAACGCCGAGGAGCACTACTCCTCGTCGTTTTCATCCCCTCTGCCGAACTCGCGGTTGATGCCGGACGCCTCGATGTTCAAGTTGAGAAAAACGTGTTCGAGAAGCCGACCGTGATACACGCCATCCACCAAGTCGAACTGGGCAATCCACAGGTTGTTGAATCCACTCACCCTTCCCCTGCTGTCTTTGGGGAACTTGACGGGATCGCTTGTGTCGATGCCAAAGGCCTGCATTATAGAATACAGGATGCTGTGGGAACAGACGACCGCCCGGCTGCCGAGGGGGAGCGTCTTGAGGTAATTGATCTGCGGCTGCGTGGCCGAGGATGACGACGTGAACCCCGGATCGCACTCCAGCGGGGTAGAAGGGACGTTGATCACGCCGTCGCCAGGCGCTTGGTCAATGTCGGCGCCGTCGAAATCGCCGTCACCATCGAGATCACCGCCCAAGCCGGCCAGAAATGCGATCTTCTCGACCGTCTGGCGGGTGCGGATCTTGT
>WNGA01010425.1_pt1 | contig 14262 bp, 13 predicted proteins | sample 5400061 | NCBI WGS metagenome assembly WNGA01 (sample SAMN13153366, study PRJNA577476) | soil metagenome | isolation source: 100 cm soil or saprolite under grassland replicate 2 | place: USA:California | collected 2016-06-15 | reverse complement strand
GCGATCGCGACCGGGTCCGTCGCGACAGCGGGCGGCTCCTCACGCGGGGTCGGCGTCGGCTGCGGACTCGGTGTCAGCGTCGGCGCGGCCACGGTCGCCTCGGTCGACGCCGACGGTCGAGACGGCGACGCGAACGGTGCGCTGCTCGAAACGGCGCAGGCGCTCAGCAGCACCAGCGCAGACGGGATAGCGAGGATCCGCCACTTCCCCATCTCAACATTCTCGTCCTTAGCCCGAGCTACGAGGCCGTCTCTCCGCGAGAGCACGCGGCCGCGCGCTCAAGAAGCAGCTCGCGCTCGCGCGCGTTCTGCGTGAGCGCCGCCGCGCGCTCGAACTCCGCGCGTGCTTCGTCGGAGCGGCCGAGCTTCGCCAGGAGATCACCGCGCACGCTCGGAGTCGAAAGGAGTACCCGAAGGGTGCTCCTTCGTCGTCAGGCGCGCTCGAGCCTCAGGCCGCGGCTTGGACCTTTCGCTGGCAATAGGCGTAGAGCGCATCGAGCAGCGGCTTCGAGGCTTCGCGCTGCTTGTGATCGTTCGGGTAGTGGAGATGACGAACGCCGTCGAGCAGCGCCTCGACACCTTGCGATTCGGGAGTCACCGCCTTGTCCGCGGTGTCCGCCCCGCGGACGACCTTCGCCATGTACACCATCGCGGCATCCTTATCGAGACCGTACTTGTGAACGAAGGCGTCGAAGCTGCATTCGGCGCCGTGATGTCCGAGCTCGACATCCTTTATGTCGTAGGGCGTCGCGCCGCGCTTCTGGGCTTCCGACATCACGTCGTCCGACGGCACGTAGATGAACTCCGCCTGCTTATCGACGAACCGCTCGATCAGCCATGGACAGGCGACCCGATCGACGCGCGGGTGCTCGCGTGTGATCCATTTCACGATGTGCCTCCTGGACGTAGCCTATTTCACACGCCACTCCAACTCCTCCCACAGCCGCCGTCGGCTCGCGACGCGGCCTCGCGCAGATTCGGGACGCGGGCCCGGCGGCAAGATCGGCCGTCCCGCTCGACCAGGTCGCACGTCCCGCGCGCGGTGATACCGTCCGGATCTTCATGACCACCAGGGCTGCCGTTCCGACCGGGTATGCGATGGAGCCCGTCGACTTCGCCGGCGCCCGCGATGACCTCATGGAACAGGTGGTCGCTCTGGAGCACGCGCTCGATGCCGAGGCGGTCCCGGAGGACCCGCCACGACCGGCGGAGCTCATCGCCGCCCGCTTCCGCGTCACGTCGAAGATGTCGGCGCGGAAGCAGTGGGGCGCATTCGCGAACGGTCGGCTCGTCGCGCGAGCGTCGCTCTTCCGGAACCTCTCGGGCTCGAACGAGGCCACGCGCGACGTCGATATCGCGGTGCACCCGGGTCATCGCCGCCGAGGACTTGGCCGCGCGTTGTTCGCCGCGTGCGTCGATGCGATCGATGACGCCCAGTCGCGGCTGCTCGAAGCATGGACGACGACGCGTGTTCCCGCGGGAACGACGTTCGCGGAGCGCATGGGTGCGACCGGCGGGCTCCATATGCGCGCGAGTCAGCTCGACCTCGCCAAAGTCGATCGCTCGCTCATGCGCGAATGGGCATCGATCGATCCCGCCGGCTACCGTCTCGAGTGGATCATCGGCGACACACCCGACCAGCTCATGGATAACGTCATCGACGCGCTGCGGGCGATCAACCGTATGCCGCGCGAGGGACTCGAGATGGAGGATTGGAAGTTCACGCCGGAGATCATTCGCGACAGCGAGCGAATGATGAAGGCGCGCGGCCGGGAGGGCTGGTTCGTGCTCGCGATGGACGAGTCAGGGGCCTCCGCGGGCTTCACCGATGTCTCGTTCGACCGGCGATTTCCACATGTGGTCCAGCAGCGTGGGACAGCAGTCGTCCCTGAGCACCAGGGCAAGGGCATCGGCAAGTGGATGAAGGCGCGGATGCTCGAGAAGATCCTGGCCGAGCTACCCGAGGCGCGCTACGTCCGTACCGAGAACGCGGGCTCGAACGCGCCGATGCTCGCGATCAACATCAAGATGGGATTCCGGCCGGCGTGGGAGAACACGATCTGGCAGATCCCGCTCGCCGGGGCGCGGCGCTACATCTCCAAAAGGATGATGACCGTCTAGCGGTGGGGCCTCCGCACTGAGGCCCCACCGCGCGAGATCGTTAGTCGAGGGCGGCGCAGGTCGCGCGGTTGTCGGCGTTGATCGTCGCGTTGTCAGCCTTGCGCTCCGCGAAGTAGTTCAGGCCGGCCGGCCCGGCCCCGCTGTCGTTGATGTCCTGCACGGACCCCGCGCGCCACAGACCGAAGCAGCCGGGGCCGGCCTCAGGCCCGCTCGTCGGCCCTGCGTAGGCGACGCTTCCGAGCGCAAGCGAAGTGACCGCGACCGTGAGTACGATGAGCCTTCTCATCCCACATCCCCTTTTGTGGCGCCTTCGCGGCGCCGCTCGAGCCTAATGAGCGCCGAGGGACTGAGCAAGGATCAAGTGAATGCGCCAGCGCGCAATTGACGAGCGTGGACGCTGGGCCGCTGAACGCGGCCTAGTAGCGATACGTCGCGAGGGCCGGTTGCGCTGTGGAGCGACTCCGCATGATCACGAACGCGCCCAAGATGAGAAGCAGTGCGCACCCGGGCACGACCTCAGGCCAGAGCGCGAGCCAGCCGAGCCACGACGCGCTCACTGCTGCGAGCGTAAGGCTGGCAAGGGCGAGCCAGCGGCGCCGGGCGAAGACGAGATGCCCGCGTTTGCGAAGCAGACCCGCACCGAGATCGCCGATGAGGACTGCGATGAGCAGCCACCACGGGTACTCGCCGCGTAGCGGGATGTAGCGGACGATCGTGCGCACGCCGCCGGAGCGCTGCACGCCGGTGATCTCCACGACGGCAGTCGTGCCGTGGTCGAACGTCTCCACCTCGCGAAGCGCCGTGTCCGGCACGTGGATCTCCCCCTGCGCGTTCACGACGATCCCACTGAGCTGCCGCGAGCCAACGACCCGGAGGCGATGCGCTCCCTCGCCGAGGACCTCGACCGGCACCGCACCTGACAGCCGTGCCGTGCCGTCGTTCGACACGATGGCGCTGTCGATGATCAGTGGGTCACTCGTGATGACGAGGTAGACCCTCGACCCGGGCATGTACTGCGCGACGCTGACGTTGACGATCAACCAGTTGCGCATCGCGGAGGCGCCGCTCACTGCGAATGGCTCCACGCCCTCGAGCTCCTCCTCGGTGAAGCGCCGCAGGTCCGCCGGATCGATGATCGGAACATCAGTGTTCGCCGGAGCGGCCGCGGAGACGAAGGCCATCTCGACCTGCGCATACGCGAGTGTCTGTCGCGCCGCCGAGTCCTGCAGCGATGCGACAAGGGCGGCGGTGTCGATGGTGCCGACCGTGCGCGGCAGGACGAACTGCGCGATGGTGCGGCTTCCCGAGACGCGGACTGTGACCGACGATCCCGGTGAGAAGCCGGCGAGCGATTCGCCCGCGAGTCCGCTGACGGTCGTGCTCGCTGAACTCGAGCTGTCGGGGGCGCTCGTCGCAGACGGCGCGATCGCGCTCGGCGCCGGCGGGGCCGTCGGCTCAGCCTTCACGACCGGCGCCGGCTCGGACGTGGGCGCAAGCGTGGCGGTCGGCGTCGGCGCGGCTGTGCTCGATGCGGGCTGCGCGGTCGCGACGGGTGTCAGAACCGGTGCGTCTGTCTGTATGGGGGCCATCGTCGCGCTCGACGATGGCGTCGGGCTCTGCGATGGGGTCGCCGTCGGCGTAGGCGTTGGTTGTGGCGTTGGGCTCGGCGTCGGAGCAGCGGTTGTACTTGGCGTCGGTGACGGAGTCAGCGACGGCGTTGGCGAAGGCGTCGCTGTCGGCGCCGCAGTGGGCGAAGGTGTGGCCGTCGGTGAAGCTGTCGGCGTCGGCGTGGGCGAAGGTGTCGCCGTCGGTAAAGGTGTCGGCGTCGGCGTTGCTGTCGGCGTTGCTGTCGGCGCCGGTGTGGGCGTCGGCGATGGAGCCGGCGCACTCACCACGAGCGTCCCGCTCGAACTGCCGGTGTAATCGAGGTCGGAGATCGTCGCGGTCACGCTGTACGAGCCGGCAGCGGTCGGCGCGGTCGCGCTCGGGCCGTACGTCGTCCCGCCGGTGCCGGTGTAGGTGACCGTAACGACGAGTCCGCTCGGACCCGTCGTGACCGTGACGGCGCGGGGGGTGCCGTCGTAGGTCTGCGAGAGATCGGTGAGCGTGACCGTGGCCGGCGCCTCGGTGACCGTGAGCGTGCCGTCGACCAAGGTCGTGAAGTCATAGTTCGTAGCGCTGAGCGTGCCCAGCGTGCACGAGATCGCGAAGGCGCCGGGATCCGACGCGGACGTGGCCGTCGTCGAGCAGCTCGCTGAGCCACTCACGCCCGACGTGCCCAGGGTCTCGCCGTTCACGAAGCCGGAGACCGTCGCGGTGAACGTCGGCTCGGCGGCGCCGTACTGGCGGGTCTGATCGTCGGCGGTCACGGTGAGAGGGACGAGCGTGGCCGTGACAGCGGTCGAGACGTCGGGCGCCGCGTTGTAGTTCGCATCGCCCGATTGCGACGCCGTGATCGTGCACGTGCCGGTCCCGCTCGTTATGGCGAGGCCTGCGGAGCACGCGCCCGAGGCGGTGAAGGTCACGATCAGACCCGAGCTCGCGGTCGCGGTCGGCGAAAGCGTCGTGCCGTATGAAGCCGAGCCGGGCGCGCTGATCGCGCCGATGCTCTGATCTGCCTTGCGCGCGGTGACCGTGCGCGTCACGGTCGTCGCGGCGGCGTAATTGGCGTCGCCCGCTTGTGACGCAGTGAGGACGCAGTCGATCGTTCCGCTCGTCATCGTGACGGTCGAGCCGCTGATCGTGCAGCCGCCACTCGCGCCGATAGTCACGGCGAGCCCCGAGCTCGAGGTCGCGCTCACGGAGAAGCTCGTTCCGTACGTCGCGGGAGTGGTCGGCTGCGCCAACGTGATCGTCTGGCTCGCCTTCGCCGCGCTCACGGTGCGTGTGACGTTGGGTGCCGGCGCGTACGTCCCGTCACCGCTCTGGCTCGCGACGAGCGTGCAGTCGGTGGTGCCACTGGTCATCGTGACGGTCGAGCCGCTGATGGTGCAGCCGCCGCTTGCTGCGACGCTGACCGGAAGTCCCGACGTTGATGTCGGGCTCACGGTGAAGGTCGCGCCGTACGCCGCGGGGCTTGTCGGCTGCGTGAAGGTGATCGTCTGCGGTGTGCTGCCGACCGCGTTGACGGTGACCGAGACCGTCGCGGTCGCGCCGTCGATCGTGCCGTCGTTCGCGGTCCAAGTGAAGCTGTCGCTGCCGCTGTAACCGGCGGTCGGCGTGTATGTGACGCTGGCCGTGTCGGCGTACGCGCCGGTCGTGCCGGTGCACGTCGAGTTGGTGATCGCGCTCAGCGTGCCGTGGGTCGGCGGGCTCACGATGGTGAAGGAGAGCTCGCAGTCCTCGGCGTCGCTCGCGCTCAGCGTCACGCTTGTTGAGCTGTTCTGGTTAAGGGCGACGCTCGTGCCCGAGACGTTCGGAGCCGTGTTCGTCGCGACGCCGAAGGCGCCGGGGTTGATCCCGACGATCTTCTCGGTGCCGCCGTCGTGCGTTCCGCCGACCTTGCCGGAGCCGCCGGCCCACGAAGAGGCGCCGTTGCCGGTGCCCCAGTCCGTCGGCGATGCGATGTGCGCGCCGAACGCGACGACGACGTTCGCGCCGGCCGTCGCGGTGTAGAGCAGCGTGATGTGCTTCGTGAGCGCGCCGCCGCTCGCCGAGGTCGTATAGACACCCAGCGAAAGGTTCGATGCGTTCCAGACGCTGACCATGCCGGCGCGCTGGCTCGAGATCGTCACGTCTGACGGGATGCCGATCGTCGTCGGGCTGCCGCTGCAGCCGGTGACGCCGGCGCACGGATCGGCGATCGATCGCGGGATCGTTCGGTCGTAGTTCTCGATGAAGTCGATGAAGTGCAGGTTCGAGCCGACTGTCGAGTCCTGGAAGTCGTAGGAGATGTCGAGCGCGTGAACGCCGAGCGTCTCGCCCGTGATCACGAGGCGGGACGGGATGGTCAGCCCCTGCGCGTACGCGCTGTTCGCCCCGTTCAGCGTTCCGCCCCAGGCCGCGGTCGTGGACTTCCATGATTCCGCGCTCGCGGTGGTCGCCGCCGCTGACGGGAACGGCAGGAGCGCGGCGTCCAGCGCGAGGACAAGCATGGTGGCGACCACCAGGCGCCAGGCCATGCGCGTCCGCGGAGTCTTCTCTTGGGAGAGGTTCGACACGAGGCATTTGTAGGGGCGCCGCGGGCCGTTGACGCTCCCCTGACAGGCCAGTTCTCCCACCCGAACAGGGCATCCTTGAGGACAAAGTGCTGATAATCAGACCATGAGAGCGCTGAACAAGCTCACGCCGGAAGAAGCGCGGGTCATCGTGAACAAAGGGACCGAGCGCGCATTCACCGGCGAGTACGACGATTTCTTCCTCGAGGGCACGTACATCTGCCGGCGCTGCGAGGCGCCCCTCTACGTTTCGGATGCGAAGTTCCACTCCGGCTGCGGCTGGCCATCGTTCGATCAGGAGATCGAGGGTGCCGTCCGTCGGCTACCGGACCCGGATGGCGATCGCGTCGAGATCGAGTGCGCCGCCTGCGGCGGTCACCTCGGACACGTCTTTGTCGGTGAGCGGTTCACCGCGAAAAACACGCGGCACTGCGTGAACTCGATTTCCCTCAGGTTCGTGCCGAAGACGTAGGTCACCCGCGGGCCAGCAGCGCACCTACCTCGGGACGCTATAGGTCGAAGAAGCGGAGGGCCGCAAGGTTCGCGAGCACGGCGGCGACCTGCAACGCCAATATCAGCGATCCCCTTACGGGAGCGTGTGGCAGCCACGTTATTGCGAAGAACCCGACCAGCGGCACCTGTGCGGCCATCAGTAGCTGCCAGAGATGGGCGGCAGTTCCCTCATCTGTTTCACGGACCCCGCCCGATGTTGCGACGTGGCCGAATATCAACGCCAGGCCCGCGAGCGACATCGCCAATGGAAGAATCGCGCTCCATCGCTTCATCGGTGAGGCAGTCATTGGCGGATGATGCTGCCTACCACGAGCGTGATGCGTCTCATGCGCGAGCTGCGCGGCAAGGCACCTGGCAAAGACCAACGAGAGCGAGGGCTGGTCACAGGCTGAGCGGGTGACTCCGCTCGCGTACATGCGCTGGCCCTTCCTCGTGCCGTTGCTCGCCCGGCAGTGCGTCCATCCGACCGCGATGCAGATTCAGCGCCCGATCATGGTCATTCACCGCTGCTGAGGGCGCCAACGGGACCCGCACCGTGACCCGCGTGCCATGCCGCGGGCGTGACTCGATGCGAATCTCGCCCCCGTGCCGCTCGACGATCCAACGTGCGATCGGTAAGCCCAAGCCGCTGCCCGAGGCGTCGATCCGCCGCGCGGCGTCGCCGCGGTAGAAACGCTCGAAGACGTGGGGAAGGTCTGACACGGCGATGCCGATCCCGTCGTCCTCGACCCGCAGCACCGCATCCCTACCGTCGTCGGCGATCGAAACGTCCACCGTGCCGTCTGGGGCATAGCGCAGCGCGTTGTCGAGCAGAACGAGCACGAGCTGCTTGAGGCGGTCAGGTTCGCCGCCCACCGTGACCGCTTCGATAGCGCTCACTCGAAGGCGTCGCCCGGCGATGCCCTGGAGGTCGGCGAACGTCTCCATCAGCACCTCGTCGAGCTGCACCGGGCGAGGCTCGAACGCTTCGAGAGCATCCGCGCGGGCGAGTACGAGGAGCTCGTCGACCAGCCGCGAGAGCCGCTCCGTCTCGCGGCGGATCTGCGCGATCGCGACGCGCTGCCCGGCAGGATCGGTGTCGTCCGCGGCGAGGAGCTCGGCGTTCCCGCGGATCGTGGTGAGCGGCGTTCGGAGCTCGTGCGACACGTCCCCGACGAAACGCTGTTGCTGGCGGTGCGCGTCCTGGAGGTTCGCGAGCATCTCGTCGAACGTGAGCCCGAGCTGCACCAGCTCGTCCTCGTCGCCGCCATCCACGCGCACGCGGCGTGAGAAGTCGCGCGAGCGCGCGATCTCCGCAGCCGTCTCGGTCATGCGCGCGATCGGACGCAGCGCGCTTCCGGCGATGGCCGAGGCCCCCGCGGCGCCGACTCCGAGTGCGACGAGCGCAAGCATGAACAGCGCGGTCCGGAGCTCGGCGTTCGATGCGTCCACCGCGGCCAGGTTCACAGCAGTGACGACCTTCACGGTCGTTCCCGCTACCGCCGCAACGAGCAACCGCGCGCGTCCGCTCGGGGTCCACGTCGTGAGCCAGCCCGGGCCAAGCTCGCCAGCCCGCAGATCGGCAAGTGCAGGATCGTCGGTGCTTCCAGCGCTGTCGAGCAGTCTGGAGCCGTCGAAGATCCAGACGGCGTGCGGCTCCTCGATCATGCGATGCAGCTCGACCAGGCGGACCTCGGCGGAGGACCGTCCTCCGGTCAACTCGAGGACGACGTCGGCGATCGCCCGATCGGTCATGTCCGTGATCGCCGTGTCCACGTCGGCGTCGTGCGACTCCGCATGCAGGACATACGCGAGGCTGAGCGCGACCGCGAGCACGACGCCAAGAAGCACTCCGTAGAACAGCGTGAGGCGGCGACGCAGGGTCACGACGCGTCGCGGAGCGTGTAGCCCGCGCCACGGAGGGTGTGGATCAGCCGCGGTTCGCCGCCAGCTTCGAGCTTCTGCCGGAGGTAGCCCACGTACACCTCGCACACGTTCTCGTTGCCCTCGAAGTCGTAGCCCCACACCCGTCGCGTGAGAGCGGCTTTGGGGATCACCTGTCCAGCCTCGCGCATGAGATGAAGGAGAAGGCGGTATTCGGTCGACGTCAGCGCGAAGCGGCGCTCGCCGCGGCTGGCGTCATGGCTCCCGGTGTCGAGCTCGAGGTCCGCGACGCGAAGCACCTCGGGTGATGGCTCTCGTCGTCGCAGCACAGCGCGGAGGTGCGCCGCGAGCACCTGGAGGCTGAAGGGCTTCACCAGGTAGTCGTCCGCGCCCGCGTCGAGGCCGATGATCTGATCGTTCGCGCCGTCCTTCGCGGTGAGCATGAGGATGCCGAGGTCCGGACGTTCGCTGCGGAGGCGTCGGCAGACCGCGAGACCATCGGTCCCAGGCATCAAGACATCGAGGACGACCGCATCGGGCTTCCACTCGCGCAGGGAGCGCAGCGCCGCATCGCCGTCGGGCGCGGTCCGCACTTCGTATCCCTCGCGTATCAGGGTGCGCGCGACGACGCTTGTGACACCGTCATCGTCGTCCGCCACAAGCACTCGTGGCGCCCGGTCGGTGGACATGGATGCAGTGTCAGGAGAAGCCTGACAGCCGGAACCTGCCGGTAGGACCACCTCGTCGGTGCCGAACGGGCCTTTTTCTCAGCCTCCTCTTAGGCGACGGTTCGTTCCAACCTGAGAGCGCACTGAGAGCGCCGACTCAGCAAGGGAGGCTCGCAAGTGGCGGGTCAAGTGTCGCGGAGGCGGCTCCTCGGGAGCCTGGGGGGTCTCGGAGCCGGAGCGCTCGCGGCTGGCTTCGTCCCCCTGGCGTTCGCCGAGGCCGAGGCGGCCGAGACCGGCCCCCAGCGCCAGTGGGCGATGGTGATCGACCTCCGCAAGTGCGATGGCTGCAAGGCCTGCACGAAGGCGTGTCAGGAGACCCATCACCTCCCGGAGAGCTTCGAGTGGATCAAGGTCTTCGAGGTCCACGACAAGCAGGGCGGCGCCTTCTTCATGCCACGTCCGTGCTTCCAGTGCGAGAACGCGCCGTGCCTGAAGGTCTGCCCGGTCGCCGCGACCTTCAAGACACGGGACGGGGTCGTCCTCGTCGATCAGGACCGCTGCATCGGATGCCGCATGTGCATGGCGGCGTGCCCGTACGGGGCGCGCTACTTCAACTACGGCGACCCGCCCATCGCGAGCAATCCATTCCAGCACCCCACGCCAGAGTTCCCGGTCCCGCAGCAGAAGGGCACGGTCGGCAAATGCATGTTCTGCGTCCACCGCAGCGCGAACGGCGAGCTGCCGGCCTGCGTCGACGCGTGTGGCATGAAGGCGATCTGGATCGGCGACCTGGTGGAGGACGTCGCGACGAACGGCGACGAGACGGTCCGTCTGTCGACCTTCATCAAGGACAACGACGCCTTCCAGTACAAGGAAGAGCTCGGCACCGGACCGCGCGTGTGGTACATCGCCGGCCACGGCCAGCTCCTGGATTATTGATGGACCAGCGCACGCACGAGCGCTACGTGGCACGCGCGATGTGGTCGATCGGCCGCGGCGATGCGAAGTTCTGGATCAGCGTCGTCGTGCTGTCCGCTCTCGTTGCAGCCGGCTTCTATGCCTACGTCTACCAGGTGCAGCGCGGACTCTGGGTCACCGGGCTCAACCAGAAGGTCTCGTGGGGCTTCTACATCATCAACTGCGTCTTCTTCATCGGGATCAGCTACGGCGGCGCGATGACGAGCGCGATCCTCCGTCTCACCAACGCGAAGTGGCGCGCCCCGCTCACGCGCATCGCCGAGGCAACCGCCGTCGCCGCGCTGCTCGTCGGGGCGATCTATCCGATCATCGACCTGGGACGGCCCGACCGCTTCCTCTACACGATCCAGTACGCGCAGGTCGGCTCGCCGATCGTCTGGGACCTGGTCGCGATCAGCACCTACATGATGGCGAGTCTCGTCTTCCTGTACCTGCCGCTCATCCCGGACCTCGCGACGACGCGCGACTCGATGCGGCCCGGTCTGCTGCGCAGGATCTACGGCATCCTCGCGCTCGGGTGGCGTGGCGCCGCGGGTCAGGAGCGCTCGCTGCAGCGCGGCATCGCCATCATGGCCGTGCTCATCATCCCGCTCGCGATCTCGGTGCACTCGGTGCTTGCGTGGCTGTTCGCGGTGACCGCACGCGGTGGCTGGCACAGCACGATCTTCGCGCCGCTCTTCGTGCTCGCCGCGATGCTCTCCGGCGTCGCCGCGGTGATCATCGTGGTAGCCGTCTTCCGCAAGGTGTACGGCCTGCAGGAGTTCATCACCGCCAAGCACTTCCGCTACCTCTCGTACCTGCTCATCGCGCTGGGCATGGGGTACCTGTACTTCATGGTCAGCGAGTACCTCACCGAGGGATACGTGCTCGCGGCCGCCACAACGCCGGTCCTCGAGGCGATCTTCATCGGTGCGTATGCGCCGGCGTTCTGGTCCTTCACGATCGGTGGACTCCTCTTCCCGCTGGTGCTCGCCGCGCTCCCGGGGCGCTTCCTGATCGGGCGCGTGTGCGTCGCGTCCGCGCTCGTGATCGCCGGGATGTGGCTGAAGCGCTTCCTCATCGTGGTCCCGGGCATGGCCGAGCCGATCATGCCGTGGGACTGGGGTCGCTACGCGCCGACGTGGGTCGAGGTGACGATCACGATCGGCACCGCGGCGGCGATCCCGCTGATCCTCATCGTGTTCTTCCGCTTCTTCCCGGTGATGTCCGTGCACGAGATGGAAGAGGTCGAGGGCTCGCCAGAGAGGCGTGGGGTGGTGCTTGTGCCCAGCTACGCGTCGGGAGGCGACGAGTGAGGCGCATGCTCATCGCGCTCGCCGCGATCGGATTCGCGACCGTCGTGCTGCTCGGGCCCGGACGCTCGCTGCTTCCTGCCCCGCTGCGGCTCCAGCTGCCCGCGGGCGCGATCACGTCGCAAGCGCCCGAGGCGGTCGCGCCGACGCATGACGCGAACAGCGCGCCCGCGGCCAGGCCGGCGATCGTGCCGCCGCCCGGCGGCGCACGGGTCGACGTCGCGACGCGCCGCGCGGTGGCGGTCGCGCAGGGATACGTCGTGGAGACGCGCGTCGTCAGCCCCGACGGCAAGCCGGTGAACGACGCGGTCGTGCGCTTCTACGAGCTGGTCGACTTCTTCGGTCCCCGCGAGGAGCTGATCGGCACCGCACGCACCGACGGCCAGGGGACCGCCACGCTCACGTATCTGCCAGCCACCACCGGGCAACACTCGATCGTCGTGCGCTTCGCGGGCCAGGGCTCGCTCGTGCCATCGGTGGGCACCGCGACGTTCGAGGCCAGCCTCGCGGCGCCGCCGTACCGCAGCGACCAGCCCGCGCTGCTCGCCTTCACGCGCTTCGTCCCATACGCGGCCGGGGTGGCACCGGTGAGGCGCCGACCTCCGCGACGAGCGCTCCGACGACGGCGCCGACGGCGGCGGTCGTCCAGCCGCAGAAGGCGACGTTCCTGATCCTGCAAGGCGACACGGTCCGCAGCCCCGAGGGGCTTACCGACGAGGAAAAGACGTACCTCTCCTGCACCCAGCAGAGCCGCTTCCCGCAGGGGTCGCGCATCGTGTGGCGCTTCCGCGCGCTCGATCCGATCACGACCAAGGCCCTCGACGACAAGGCGATCAAATCGTTCGACGTGACACTGCCGGACGGCAAGACACAGGCGTTCAAGTACGGCGGGCACGGCGGCACCAAGGAGAACCCGGCTGAGTTCTTCTGGACCGCCGGCTTCAGCCTGCCCAAGGACTACCCGACCGGAGCGTTCAACTATCAGATCAGGGTGATCAACCTGGACGGCGCGATCGGCACCTGGGACCAGTTCAAGGTGCCGGCGGCACAGCTCCAGGTGGTCCCCGCAGGAGCGAGGTAACGAAATGAGGCGTATCGCCGTCGCGTTCGCCATCGCAGCCATCCTTTCCGCGTGCGGCAACGCATCCAGGGCACCGGAGCCCAGCCCCAGGGTGGACGCAACGCCCAACCCCGCCGCGTCCGCGGCGGCGACCGCCTCCGCGCAAGCGTCGGCCCAGCCCCTCGAGATCGTTGGCAAGTTCTCGCTCCAGCCGGCTCACGGACCGTGGGACACCAAGGTCACGGCGACCGGGAGCGGCCTCAAGCCGGCCACGCGTTACGACGTGGTTTGGACGACGGCGAAGGGCGCGTGGAAGCTGTCCGAGGATCGCAGCAAGTACGTGGGCCGGCAGTACACTCCGGTCCAAACGCCGCTCCAGACCGTCACGACCGACGCGGGCGGCGCGTTCCAGATGACCTTCGCGGTGCCGCAAGGATTCGGCTACGCGCACGATGTCATGGTCGTCGACGCCGACAAGGTGATCCGCAACAAGAGCCTGTTCGACGTCGACATGGAGACGCGCATCAGCCCGACGAGTGGACCGGTCGGCACGCCGATCACGGTCGAGGTGCGCGGCATCGGTTACCAGTCGTACCAGAACAGCTTCCAGCTCGCGTACGACAACGCGTACACGGGTTGGGTGTCGAGCATCACGACCGATGGATACGCGAAGGTCGTGATCCCGGCAACCGGTGCCGTCGGCACCCACTACATCACGCTAGGCCACAGCGAATTCGGCGCTCCCTACCTTAACCCGCAGCAGCAGCCGGTCGTCGCATCGCGCCCGTTCCCGCACATCCCGTTCACCGTCACCGATGGCTCGGCGGTCATGCCCGCGCCGGCGGCACAGCAGGGATTCGGCGCGACGCCGATCCCGCCGAAGCCGGTCGACAAGGGGATCTGGACGAATCCGGGCAGTGGACTGGTCGGGGGCCCCGCCGCGCTGAACGCCAAGGACCTTCCCGGCTACAGCGACGTCGAGGTCACCTGGACGACGATGGTCGGCAACCGCTCCGTGACCGGATTCGAGCAGCGCACGAGGACGATCGGCAAGACGCGGACCGACGCGAGCGGCGCGTTCGTGTTCGGCTTCGCGGTGCCGGACGACCTCGGCGGGACGCACGAGATCGCGGCGAAGATCGGCGACTCCGTCGTCGCGAAGACGAGCTTCTACATCCAGGCGCACGCGCTGCCGCTCACGGTCGAGCGCGGGCCTTCGGGAACGAAGACGACCGTGCACCTGAAGGGCGTGGGGTGGACCGAGACCGAGCAGATCTATCACCTGGTCTACGACAACGCCTTCGCCGGCTACTCGTGCGCGTTCCAGAGCGCCGGTGACATCACGGTCAATCTGACGGTGTCGGGCGCTCCGGGATGGCACTACATCGACATGTACCCCGGCATCTACCAGGGCAGCGAGACGCGGCCGGCGAACTACAAGATGCCGCAGCTCACGGCTCTGGCAGATCATCCGGGAGAGCCGCTGCCGATCTTCCGCTTCGCGTTCCTCATCACCGCTCCATAGGTCATTCCTCATTGCTTGCCTGGATGCGCCGCTCGATGTCACCTCATCGGGGGGCGCATCCGGGCGCCTGAAGAGGCGAGCCCTCA
>WNGA01010890.1_pt1 | contig 14263 bp, 13 predicted proteins | sample 5400061 | NCBI WGS metagenome assembly WNGA01 (sample SAMN13153366, study PRJNA577476) | soil metagenome | isolation source: 100 cm soil or saprolite under grassland replicate 2 | place: USA:California | collected 2016-06-15 | reverse complement strand
TCCGTTAATCTTGAGGAACACTTCGTCGAGGTACCACTTATCGCCAGGCCGCGGAGATCGCCGTCGTAAGTCGTTGGCATAAGTCTGGCCGAACTTGAGGCACCATGCGCGGATGGTTTCGTAAGTGAGGACGACGCGGCGCTGGGCCAACATTTCTTCGACATCGCGAAAGCTCAGGGCGAAGCGGAAATAAAGCCAGACGGAATGGCTGATAATTTCGGCAGGGAAGCGATGCCGATGATAAAGAGAGATGGTGCGCATCCTTGGACTATGCCGTACCAATAGTCAGATGGCACTTCAGCCTTTAACCTGACAATACCGTCCTATCACCTCGGCCAGGCGGTGCTAGAACTCAAGTGATCGAGCGTGAAGCGTCGGAGCTGGGGGGGCCAGCTCAGCAATAACGGAGAAAGGCAAATGACCAAAAAGCTCGAAGGCAAGATCGCTATCATCACCGGCGGCACAGAAGGATTGGATTAGTACTGCAAAACTTTTCGTCAAAGAGGGCGCCTATGTCTTCATCACGGGCTGCCGCCAGAAGGAACTCGATGAGGCCGTGAAAGCAATCGGCACCAACGTTTCTGGAGTTCAAGACCAACCCCGCTCCGTCATCGAATTACAGATGAAAATAGGATGTGATCGCCTTCTTTATCCTTCTGGCTGATTAAGCGCTTACTTGCGTGCTAGAAGAATCCGAACTCTCTCAAAAGCTCGAATAGATCAGAAGCACCATCCTTCTAAACCACCGAACTCCGAACGCTTGACGGCTGTCTTCGCATTCGTCAGATGGGGCGCCACCGCGGCCGCCTTAGGGGTCGATTGTTCAGTCTTCTCAACCAAATGTTGCAGCTCGTCGATCAGAGCAGGGTCCGAATGTTTCGAGAACACAAGCTTGTCACTTGCATCTGTATCCACGTAGACCGAATCACCGAACACTACCTGCCCGGTCGCCATTAGATTCGACAGGGGCTGCACGAGGAATATCTCGATTGAGCGCTTTAGGCTGCGCGCCCCATACTGACGGTCGATTCCTTCGCGAAGCAACATCTCCTTGGCCGCGTCGGAGCAGTGGAAGAAAACCTTCGTGCTCGCTGTCCATATGATTCGCTCCTGTAGGGCTTGAAGTTCTAGGTCCAGAATTTTTCGCAAATCGTGTTCCTGCAAGCCCCGGAAGACGACCACCTTGTCAATCCGGTTCATGAACTCCGGCAAAAACTTACGCCGTGCCGCTTCGACCGCTGTGCGGAAAATTTTTTGATCAACTTCAGAGGAAAGAGGATCTGTCGTGCCGTTGCCCGGCGCAAAACCGATGCCACCAGAAATCAGTTCCGACATCTCGCGAGCTCCGAGGTTCGATGTCAGAATCACTATCGCGCGTGAGAAGTCAACGCGGCGGTTGTCGCCTAAGGTCAACGTTGCCTTGTCCAAAATTCCGAGGAGCAGTCGCCACAAGCTATCTGAAGCTTTTTCGATCTCGTCGAAGAGAACGAAGGTGAGCTTTGTGTCTTTGGTGTGCATGCGATCGAGATTCTCCTGCGTCAGCATCGGGCTGGTCTCACGATGCCCCAAATAACCGGGAGGTGAACCGATCAACTTGGCTATCTCGTGGGAGTGCTGAAACTCGGCGCAGTCAATTTTAACAATAGCGTGAGGGTCGCCGAAGAGAACCTCCGCGGCGGCTTCAACGACACGCGTTTTACCCGATCCCGTTGGCCCTAAGAAGAGCATCGTGCCGACCGGTCGGTTGGACGGATTCATGCCTGCCAAGAAGATTTGAAAAAGGGCACTCGTGTGTCGCACGGCGCGGTCCTGGCCGACAATGCGATTTGACAGCTTCGCTTCAAACTCCTTAGCGGCTGGGCTCTTTTGATCGGCGTCGAGGAAAACCCTTCTCGTTGTCTCATCAACTCTTTCTACTTCGAGTTGCGCAATCATGACCTCTCCCCATTCTCGTCGAGCGATACAATCGAGAAATTTTAGGTCGCTTGTAGGACTCAATGACGGTCTCGGCGTAACCCTGGCTGATTGCAGCGGTGTTCGTGTTTACGCCGTTCAGGAGAACCTGCACGGTGCTCTCGGCACCGCGCCTAAGATTGCGGCGGCTGGCTTGTTCTTCGCGCGCGCGAAGCTGTTGATCGTCGCCGCCGTGAAAGATTTTCGAAACGGTAGCCCAATTTGCCCAGGCCAGGACCCCGGCGATTACAAGTAAGACGACGAGCGCGAGGGTGCGGAGCACCTTTCTATTCCGCGGGCGAGACGGCGGCTCCGCGGGGGACCGCCCGTTGTCCGCGTGGTTCACCGTTCTGGCGAGAACTTCGTTTCCCGTCACAGCTCCTCCTTCCATTCTTTGCTTATGAGTTAGTTACCTGACTCTTTTGAAGATCGCCAAAAACCATCGCCAGATCTTGGTGTTAGCAACCTAATCCCAAGTCTCTGCGGCCGACGTCACGGCTCTAGGTAGTGCTCCTTTGAGCCGACTCTTTGGGCCGCTGGCGATTCCGCGTCGGATGCGGCACGATGCCAAGCAGGCGCTCGATAACCATCAGGTGAGCCCTGTGGTGCATCTCATGCTCCTTGGAGTTGATCAGCATCTCGAAGAGGTTTTTGCCCCCTGGACCGGCCTCTCCGCGCGCTACTATCTCGACTGCCCGGGCTTCGGGGAGCGTCTCGACCCAATCGCACCAGCGTTCCCCCTCGTCGCGCAACACTGCCACGATCTCGGCTTTAGGAAGCGAGCCTTTTTCGTTGGTCGGAAGTCCGGCGAAGAACCCCCGGAGATCAAAACCTTCCATCGAGGTGAGCTTTTGCTCCTCGTGAATGTGAAAATCGAACAGTGTCATCGAAGCCATGTGAAGAAGGGTTTCGCGCACGGAACGGCTATCCGGCGCCGGGCGATGATCGTATTGCGCTTCGGGGATGTCCTCGGCGATTACTATCGTGTTCTTGCGGACAACACGCATACTGTCCGCGAGCTGCTTCGGTGTGTATAGATTCATTGCTCTCCTATCCTAAAAAGAACTCGTCCGGCTTCGACTCTCTGAAACGAGGCTCAGGCGCCCACGGCCGAAATGGCCGTGACCCCGCCGTCGATCAGGAAGTCTGATCCGACGACGTACGCAGAGTCGTCCGACGCGAGGTAGACTGCCAGCTTCGCGATTTCCAACGGATCGGCGATCCGCTTGCTTGGGTTATTGGATCCGAGGACTTCCTTAATCGCGTCGCCCTGCTCTTCGCCTGCGAAGCGCCCGAACATCGCAGTATCCGTCGGGCCTGGGCTTAGGGTATTCACGCGAATCCCGCGGCCCACGAGTTCGGCGCTGAGGATTCGAGCGAGATGGACGACCGCGGCCTTGCAGCTCGAGACGATCGAGGTGGTCGGCCACCCCTTGCGCGCGCCAACGGACGAAGTGATGATTACAGATGAGCCTTGCCTGAGTAGCGGCAAGGCCTTTTGAATCGTGAAGTAAACCCCTTTGAAATCGACGCCTATCACCTTGTCGAAGCTTTGCTCTGTCACGTCTTCGAACGGCAGGAACACGCTGTAACCGGCATTTACGAGGACGCCGTCCAGATGCCCGAACTCCCGCTTGATCGTGGCGAACATCGCGTCGAGGTCGGTGAGATTGCTGACGTCCGCGCGAAGCGCGAGACTTCCGGCGCCAAGCGACTCCTTCGCCGCCTGAAGCGACGACTCATTCAAGCCGCAGATGGCGACGCGCGCGCCCTCTCTGTCGAATTCCTGCGCTGCGGCTAGCCCGATCCCACTGTTGCCGCCGGTGATAAGGATATTCTTGTCCGTTAGCTTACCCATTGTCGTCTCTCCTTAGTCTTCTGATTACTTGCGTTCTGTAGCACGAGTGTTGACAGCGCGGGCACAACAGCCGTAGCAGCGAGTCTAGCCATTGTCGTCAACTCGTTAACGGCGGCGGGCTCCGATGATGAAAGACGCCAGGGTGGCCGGCACGTCCCCAACCACGCGCCAACGGTGGCGAGTTCCGTTCTCAACCAGGACATCGCCGGGAGACAGCAACACCTCCGCGCCATCGTCAAGCTCGAGTGCCATGTTGCCGGAGAGAAGGACCCCGAAATCCGTCGTGTCGGTCCTGTGAAAGCCGTCGTTTGCTCCAGCGGGTTCGTCGCCATCCTCGAGGTGCATCTCGGGAGTGGGTTCTGGCGCAATCACACCGGGCAAGTACGTCCCTATGATGTAGCGGATGCCGCCTACGGGTGGGAATATACCGGGGGCCGCCGGATTGTTCCCCGCGTTCGGGTAGGTTGCGGGCTCATCGGCATTCCAGAGAAAGGCGAGCTCTCCCAGGCCAGGAATGGGCGTCCCATCGACTTTCTCGTCTTGCACAAAAACAGCCCGACCCTTGGCGTCATGGCCGGTGACAACCGTGCGCACCTTCATTCCCTGTCTCTTCTCGTCGGGATTGTTCATGGTCACGTTCTTGGATTTCGTTTTCATTTTTAATTTTCCTTTCGCGTTGTTGAAGTCACCTTCTGTAAATGCCTTGTTCAAATCCCTCCAAAGCGATCTCCAGCCATCGAAGGACCGCTGTTCGAATGAATCATCGCAGCGGCATGAGTAAGCGCAACTCAAGCGCCAGTCCTAACTAACTGAATCCATTACCCTGGCTGGTCTGTTTCACTGCTGAAGTTCAGCATGTGCCGACTTTCGGCAGCTTATAGAAGTGGGCTTCACGCGGCTCTCGATATAACGACACCGCAGTAGGAGTGGCCAACAAGCACTGTGGGACTTGTTTGCGCCGCCAGGGCGCTACAAGTAACGGCGTTATCATGTTCAAGCGAAGTCAGCGGTAGCTGTACTGCTGTCACCGTGATTCCCTTTTTATTGGAGGGGATGGTCCAAGTTTGCCGTAAGCACGGAATAGTTGTTAATGGCCCGCGGCCGCCGCCCCGCCGCGTCGAATGTTCTTGATGAGCAGCACCAACGGAGCTGCCGCAAGCGCCAGCACGCACAGGAGCCAGAACACGTCAAGTGAGGCGAGCAGCGCTGATTGCTTTTGCACCGTGGCATAGATGAGCGCCTGCGCGCGCGCCATCGCTTCGCCTGCCGGCACTCCTGCTGCGATGAGCTTCCCGGTGATGTCTTGCAGCGTTCCGCTGGCCGCCTGGTCATAGGCCGAGACGTGTACGCCGAGCACGCTTTGATGGAACTGGCTGCGCCGGGCGAGCATCGTTGCGACGAAGGCGACGCCGAAGCTGCCGCCCAGATTCCTGAACAGGTTCACCAGACTCGAGCCCCTGTTGTTTTTCTCCGCCGGCAGGTACGAGTAGGCGATCAGATTGAGCGGGATAAACAGGAACGCCACCCCCAGCCCCAGGACCAGGCGCGGTATCACGAAACTGTAATAATCGCCGTTCAGGTTGAGCCGAGTCATGCTGAAAGAAGCGAAGGCGCAGACCAGCAGGCCAAAGCCCATCATCCAGCGCGGCTGCACCCGTTGAGAGATCATGACGATTACGGGCGCCAGCACAACGATGACCATCGCCCCCGGCGAAAGAACCTCTCCTGCGTCGGTCGCGGTGTACCCGTAAAGGTTCTGGAGCATCAGCGGCACGAGCAGGGTGCTCGAGAACAGGATGAAGAAGACAATGAAATAGAGGATGCTCGACAGCGCGAAATTCCGCTCCTTGAGCAGTGTCAAGTCCACCACAGGATCTTTGCGCGTCAACTCCCAGACGACCACCGCCACGAGTGCGACAATTGACGTGATGAGAAACGCGACGATGAAGCTCGACTGCAGCCAGTCCTCTCGCTCGCCTTTATCCAGCACCACCTCGAGGCAACCGAAGCCGACGGCTACGAGCAGGATGCCGATGTAATCAATCCTCAGCTTGCCTTTATTCGCCCGCCGCTCCCTCGTGTACTCCGGTGGATCGGAGATGAGCGCGCCCGAAAGCAACAGTGAGAGCAACCCGATAGGGATGTTAATGAAGAACACCCAGCGCCAGGAGTAAGTGTCGGTGATCCAGCCGCCGAGCGTCGGCCCGATGGCTGGCGCGCTGACGATGGCGATGCTGTAGACGGCGAAGGCCGAGGCACGTTTCTCGGCAGGGAATGTGTCTACGAGAATCGCCTGCTCGACGGGGGCGAGTCCGCCCCCGCCGGTGCCTTGCAGCACCCGGAAGAAGATGAGCCATCCAAGGCTCGGCGCGAGACCGCAAAGCAGAGAGCTCGCGGTGAAGAGCGCGACCGAGAGCATGTAATAGTTCTTACGCCCCATCAAGCGCGACAGCCACGCGCTTAACGGGAGCACGACGGCATTCGCCACCAGATAGCTGCTCAAGACCCACGTCGATTCGTCCTGTCCCGTGCTCAAGCCGCCGGCGATGTGTGGCAATGAGACGTTGGCGATGGAAGTGTCAAGGAGTTCCATGAACGTCGCCAGCGTGACCGTGATCGCGATGATCCACGGATTGATCGCGGGTCGAAGCGCCGCAGGCATGACCCCAGGCACCAGTGTGTCGGCAGCTGCGCTCATCGGACTTTGACCGCCGTCTCTACCGACATCCCCGGTGCGATCAGATGCTCGGGATCTGGTTGCTCATCGAAAACGATCTTGACGGGCAGGCGCTGAACAATCTTCACGTAATTGCCGGTCGCGTTCTCCGGCGGAAGCAACGAGAAGCGCGAGCCGGTGCCCGTTTGGAAGCTGTCAACATGCCCCCTGAAGATTTTGTCAGGATATGTGTCCAAGCTGATCTCGACTGGCTGGCCGGGGCGCATGCGGTTGAGCTGCGTCTCCTTAAAGTTGGCCAGTACCCACATCTCGGCGGGCACAAGGAGGAACAACGCCTGGCCGGGCTGAAGGAGCGCGCCGAGCTCGACCGACTTCCGCGTGATCCGTCCGTCTTCGGGCGCATAGATTTTCGTGTAGGAGAGATCGAGTTCGGCCTGTCGCACAGCGGCCTCGGCCTGCTCGATCTCAGCGGCCGTCGTTTCCAGCTCCGACTGCTTAACTGCGACCTGCTGCGGAGCCGACTTGGCCTCGCTCAATTTTCCGACGGCTTGGCCAACCTGCGCTTCTGTCCCGGTGATCTGGGAGAGTGATTGCTTGTATTGATCTGCCGCCGCTCCCTGTGTGGCGCGCGCCTCTCCCGCCTGCGCTTCGGCAGCGGCGACGCGTTTGCGCGCCGCTTCGAGTTGTGCGGCTGCGGTGGCATCAGCTGCCGTTGTCCGTTCCAACTCCTGGCGTGAGACGACGTCTTCCTTGTAAAGGGCTTGATAACGCACAGCGTCGGCGCGCGCGCGCACGGCTTCAGCTTCCGCCGCGACGACCTGCGCCTGGGCCTGCGCCACGTTCGCCTCGGCGGTTCCGACCGCAGCCGACAACTGATTCGCATGTCCCTTGGCGGCGGAGGCGGCAGCGTGCGCCTGCGCGACACCGCTGCGCGCGGACTCTACCGCAGCAGATGCTTGCTCAACTCCGGCCCCGGCCGTGACGCGGATTAGGGCAAGGCTAGCGCGCGCTGCCTGACTGCGGGCGATTGCGGCGCTGAGTGCTGCACGAGCCTGCGAGAGTTTGGCTTCATAATCTCGCGGGTCGATCTCGACAAGCAGATCACCCGCTCGTACCTGCTGGTTGTCGGTGATGTAAATTTTCTTGACGTAGCCCGGCACTTTTGGGCTGACTTGCGTGGGGTGGCCCTCGATGAAAGCATCGTCGGTCGATTCGTAATGCCGCGAGTTTAGCCAGTAACGCACCCCCACGACCGCGCCTATCAGGAGTACGACGCCGATGACGGCGAACAGGAGGCGGCGCTTCGATCTGACGCTCGGAGGAGCGGGAGTGTTTTTAGCCTCTTGCCCCTCGTCCTCGTGCGCGGTGTTAACGCCATCAGCCTCAGGTTCATCGAGCGTCGGTTCGCGGACTGACGGCAATTGCCTGGTACCGACGCGGTTGCCGTTGGGTCCCGGAAGGTGTGCGCTCCGCCGACTAGCAACAGACTCGCCGTCCTGAATAATTTTCCCCGCTTTCTTCTCTGCCATATCCTTCCTCCCCACCTGACCGGCCCCAAGACTTTCCTTGCTCGCCTGTCCTTTCACCGACTCTGCTGCGGAGTTCGGTGTGCGGGTGCCTATGGCTACAATTTGCCGGCTCTGTCATTTTCCCTGGAGATCCACTCGCGTATGTAAGGTGAGCAATTCAGCAGCTCGATGCCCCTTGCTTCACATCTCGCCAGGAACTGCACGACGTCAAGATCGACAAGTGTCACCTCCTCCAGGTCTATCGCGACCATTCCGGTGCTGCTTTCTATCTGCTCGGATAATGCCTGACATTGTGACGCCACCAGTCGCCCACAGAGCCGGACAGTAGTGTTATGATCATCACAACTTTTCTGGATTCTTAATGTCATCCTCGCTCCCGCGCGCCTAAGCAGGGCAACTCAGGTGCCTGACCTAACTTATTGGATCCATTACGCGAGGCTGGTCTGATCTCACTGCCGAAGTTCGGCATCTGCTGATTTTGGGCAGGTTGAATGCCAGGGAGCAGGCAGTCGCATCGGGAAAAATGTGAGAGTCGGTACTTCTTGTAAACTGAAATGAGAGGATGAATCGTCCTGACCGCCAACCGCCTGCAGGGTCGACCTAAAGAGCTGGCTTTCTAAGAGACGAAAGTTACGCGTGCCGGAACCTGTGCTTGTCGATGCCCAGGCTACGAATCTTCGACTCGAGCGTTTGTCGCGGAATTCCCAGCCTGGTCGCGGCCCCGGACGGACCCGAGACGCGGCCCTCGCTATCCGCGAGCGCAGCTTCGATGAAGGCCCTTTCGCGCTTGCGATCCCGGCTCAACGCACCGTCCGGTATGCTCCCGCGACGCGATTCTTGAGATGATTCGTGCTTCAGCCATTTCTCATCGACGGAAAACGTTTCACCATCGGACAGGATGACCGCTCTCTCAATGACATTCTGCAGTTCGCGGATGTTACCCGGCCAATCGTAGGCTTGAAACAGATCCAGGGACTTCTTTGTTATGGTCTTGATCTTCTTTCCCGTTTTTTTCGCATAGCGCTCGATGAGGTATTCGACGAGCAAAGGAATGTCGTCCACGCGTTCGCGCAGCGAAGGTATCTGGATCGGAAATACATTCAGCCTGTAAAAGAGGTCCTCACGAAATGTCCCTGTAGCTACGGCGGCCATCAGGTCAATATTTGTCGCGGCCACCACCCGCACGTCCACTGAGATTGGCTGGCTGCTGCCGACGCGTTCAACTTCTCGCTCCTGGAGGACCCGCAATAGAGCGATTTGAGTCTCGGCCGGAAGGTCGCCGATCTCGTCTAGAAAGATTGTCCCGCCGTTGGCGGATTCGAAGCGACCCAGCCGCCGCTGCGTCGCGCCGGTGAAGGCACCCTTCTCGTGTCCGAAGAGTTCGGAGGCGATCAAAGAAGGAGGGATCGCCGCGCAATTCACTCGGATAAATGCCCGCGTCGCACGATTCGACCTCTTATGAATTGCGCGAGCAATCAATTCTTTACCTACTCCGGTCTCACCCAGGATCAGAACTGTCGAGTCCATCGGCGCCACTCTGGCCACGTGCCGCAATACTGTGCGTAAGGGTTCCGACGAACCAACGATTTCTTCAAACATCGAGGCGCGGTCGATTTCTTCCCGTAAAGCCAGGTTTTCGCCTCGCACTCTCTCTTCGGCTTGCTTTCGATCTTCGATGTCGGTGCCGGTCGCATACCAGCGAATGATTTGCCCCTGTTCATTCCGCAGCGGCTTGTAATGAATGAGAAACCATCGATACTGTCCATCTCTGCGCCGCGCCCGTTGTTCGTTTCCAAACGGGACGCCTCTTGAAAGGGCTTGCCGGCGTTCGTCGCGGAGCCTCTCCACATCTTCCGGATGAAAAAACCGTGTCCGAAAGTCCGCTGCCATTACCTCGCGCATCGTGAGGCCGCTGAAATCGAGCATCGACTGATTGGCGTAGAGACCAGTCCCATCCGGTGCCAGGACCATGATGGTTTGCGTGATGGCATCGGTGATTTGTCGCAGCTCCATTTCGTCTTGCCGGAGCTTTTCTTCAGCCCGCTTTCGGTCTTCGATGTCGGTATTGGTTCCATACCAGTTGACGACATTCCCGTGCTCGTCGCGCAGGGGTTCGGCCCGGAACAAGAACCACCGATATTCTCCGTCGAAGCGTCGCATGCGTGCCTCGACCTCACCCGGCTCCTCGGAGGCGATGAATTTGAACGATCTATCCATCAACTTTTCTAAGTCATCTGGATGAATCGTAACCTTCCACCCCCAACCGCTGGCCTCTTCCGGAGAGAGACCCGTATAGTCGTGCCACCGCTTATTGAAAAATTCCTTGGAAGCGTCCGGCAGACCGCACCACGCGAGTGTTGGAATCGTATCGATGATTTTTCGCAGTCGGGCTTCCGATTGCTTGATCTCCTCGAACGCATTTTTCAGCGCCGTCTGTGATCGTTCTCCCTTGATGGCGATGACGGCGATGTTAGCTGCCCCCTCGATCAACTTAAGATCACTGTCGCTCGGCTGTCGTGGTTCCCGATAATAGATTGCGAAGGTGCCGAGCAGTTCATTGTCTTTCGAAATGAGTGGTTGGGACCAAGCTGCTCGCAGTCCGTAACTCAGGGCAATCTCTGTATAGTCTGGGGCTGTAATGTCCGACCACGGCGGCTCACTCGCGATGTCAGAGATGATCACTGGTTTCTTCAGAAACGCAGCCGTGCCGCACGAACCCATGCCAGGCCCAATTTGCAAGGGAGTGATGGTCCGAACCCACCCTTCGGGAACGCGACGACCCGCCGCGGGCCAAAGCCGTTCGCCGTTTGGGTCCATCAGTAGAATCGATGAAATGATCTCAGGAGCTTGATCGTCAATTGTGTCGCATAAATCTTCCAGGACATCAGTGAGGCTGGCGCCACCGGCGATCATTTCCAACGTTCGCCTCTCCGCCGCCAATAGTGATTCCACCTGCTTTTGGTCGATGACCTGCATAGCCACTTCACCGGTCGTTATCTGCCTTATGGCGTCTGGTCCGAGAGACAACTCTGTGGTACTCATGATGGCTTCACCTCCACGAATAGATACTCAGGATACGACTGGTGCGCCGAAAGTGCCTGGTTCAGCTCAGACCGCTACGCAATCTGTGACTGCCTCTTCGGGCAAGCCGTTGTATCTCTCAATCATGCGTGAAATCGACTCTTTGCTGGTAGCGCCAACCACGCGTTCAACTTCCTTTCCGCCGCTGAACAGGATCAAGGTCGGAATGCCTTTGATTCCGTACGTCGCCGCGGTAGACGGATTATCATCCACATTCAGCTTTACTACTGCGAGGCTTCCCGAATATTGTTCGGCGATCGCTTCAACCGTCGGCGACAATATCCGGCAAGGCGCGCACCAGGCAGCCCAAAAATCAACCAGCACTGGCTTATCGGATTTCAGAACTTCGTGCTCAAAAGAATTGTCGGTTACTTCTTTAACGCTCTCATTCATTTTTGTAGTTCCTTCTTACTTCGCTTGCTTGTTAGAAATGCTTGAGAATTTTTACGCTTGACTCCGCTCTTACCGTTCACGTCTCCCGTCGCCAAGCACTGCTCGCTCAATTTTTTTCCCGCCTGCAAAAACTCGTCGCTGAGCCGCGTGCCGGCCACCGCCTGGGACAAGGAGAGCCCGCCGTACATCAAGACGAGCAGGGCGACTGCCTTTTCGCGGCTTTCGCTTCCAGCATCAATCATGTGGGCGAATGATTTGATGAAGCTCGACAACTCTTTCTCGAGAGCACTGCGATACGGCTCGCCCGCTCGGGCCACTTCCGCTGCGGCGCCGGGCAGCAGGCAGCCGGCATCCTTACAGTGAGCCCGAGGCGAATCGCCTCTTGCCGATTTCAGTAGGCTGTTCCAGTTCGCCCGGGACCCGTTTTGCAGTACGTGGACGAACAGCTCTTCCTTCGAATCGAAGTGGTTGTAAAAACCACCGACAGTGAGCCCGGCGCCTTTCATTACGTCCATCACAGAGCTCGCCTTGATGCCTCGTTCACGGAGGAGCGCAGCAGCCGAGGCTTGAATTGCTTGGCGAGATTCCTGTTTCTGCTTAGCTTTCCGGTTCGTCATGGGCTCACATCCTTTCGATGATCGTGGCGATGCCCTGGCCGCCGCCAATGCACATGGTTATCAGCGCCGTGTGTTTGCCGCTCCGCTCAAGTTCGTCTAGTGCCGTGCCGAGCAACATTGCGCCGGTCGCGCCCAGCGGATGGCCGAGCGCGATCGCGCCGCCGTTAACGTTGACAAGATCGGGATCGATTTTGAGCGCGCGAGTCGTTTGCAGCACAACGCTGGCGAAGGCTTCATTGATTTCCCATAAATCGATGTCGCGCGGTTTCATGCCTGCCAGATGCAGAGCTTTTTCGCTCGCCAGAGCCGGCGCGGTGAGCATGATCACCGGCTCGCTTCCCACCGTTACCATCGCGCGAATTCGAGCGCGCGGTCTTATCCGACGTTCTTGCACAAAGCGTTCGGAGGCGAGAGCTACTCCGGCGGCTCCATCGCTAATGCCGCTTGAATTACCCGCCGTGTGCATGTGCCGAATCACCTTTGCTTCCGGATAAACTCGAAGCGCAAGTTCGTCGAATGTCTCACCATTCGGCCCTGCAACCGATTGACCAAGATTGATGAAGGCAGGATTGAGTGCTGCGAGTCCTTCAGCAGTCGTGTCTGGCCGCGGAAACTCATCCCGGTCTAGAACCACTTGACCCGTAAATGGATCGCGCACTGGAAAAAGAGATTTCGAAAATCGGCATTCCCTTATAGCCTTGGCTGCATCCTGTTGCGAACGCAATGCGAGGGCGTCGAGATCCTCGCGCCTGAAACCTTCCAGTGTAGCTATGAGATCGGCGCTAATGCCTTGAGGGATTTGAAACACGCGTTCGCGGAGGTGGGTATTGTCGCCGTCCTGATCGGCGCCGTCAGAGCCCATGGGAACACGCGACATGCTTTCTACGCCGCCGGCAATCACGAAATCCATCGCGCCGGAGCTAACACCCATAGCGCCAAAGTGAATTGCTTGTAGTCCCGAGGCACAGAAACGGTTGAGCGAAACTGCCGATATTTCATACGGCCAGCCAGCCGCGAGCACCGCATTGCGGGCCACGTTGGCGCCCTGTTCGCTGACCTGGGAAACGCATCCGGCGATGACGTCGTCCACCTCACGCGGTTCAAAGCCGACGCGATCTTGGAGGGTAGTTAAGGTTTGCGCGAAGAGTTCCTGCGGGTGAATTCCAGCGAGCGCGCCTTTATCTCTCTTGCCCCGCCCGCGCGGCGTGCGCGCGGCGCCGACGATATAACTCGCAAGCATGCTAACTCCATCGTATTACGTATGTAATATTACGAGCATAATATTTAGAAGTCAAGTGCAACCGACGATCTGACCACCTCCGCCGAAAGTCGGCAAATGCCGAACGTCGGCACTGAAACAAACCAGAGCACACTAACGGACTCAGTCAGTTAGGTCAGGCACTTGAGTTGCCCTCAGCAATCGCGTCAGGTGAGTAAAGCGAGGTTAAGAGTTATGTGCGAACACGAGATTGAAAGAAAGGTTGCACTCATTACGAGTGGGAATAGCAACGCCGAACAAAGCTTCGTCCACACCGATCACTTAGATCGCGATCTAGAGACAAGTTACCAGACTCGCGAACGCGCCTTAAACGCGGCTATCGTCCAGGCCAACATCAGCGAAAGCTTCGAAGAGCATCTTGGGATCTTCGACGCCTTTTACGCCGACGATATCGAGGTAAGCAGCGAAACCCACGAAGAAAAGATTCGCGGAAAGGCAAGAGTGCACGCGCTTCTCTGCGACTTCCTTATTCCGCTTCACATATGGCTGAAATCGGCGGTTTGCAGGTGTCGATTCGACAGATCGCGATGCCTGGAGACACTGCAGGCGAGACGCATTCTGAGTGGACACTCGACTTGGTCGGGGTGTCCGGTAGGACGTGCACTCTGAGTTGGCGCGCAGTCCGGAAATGGAATGGATCGCGGGTAGTGTACGAGCATCACTATGAGCATCAGCAGAGCGGCGGACCTTTGACCATGGCCGATTTGAGTTTCGATGCGACTAAGCCTGCTGAAGCGTAAGCCATGCCTTCGAACAATATGCCTTCGAACAATATCACTGTGCATTGGAAGAATGACCAAACGGTAGGAGAACTCATGAAGGATTTGTTAGCCCGCGCCCTCGACGCGCACGGCGGCCTGTCGCGCTGGCGGGAGA
>WNGA01008298.1_pt1 | contig 14264 bp, 15 predicted proteins | sample 5400061 | NCBI WGS metagenome assembly WNGA01 (sample SAMN13153366, study PRJNA577476) | soil metagenome | isolation source: 100 cm soil or saprolite under grassland replicate 2 | place: USA:California | collected 2016-06-15 | reverse complement strand
TGAGTGGCCGATCGCCCCGGACCCGGCTGCCTGAGTGGCCGATCGCCCCGGGCCCGGCTGCCTGAGTGGCCGATCGCCCCGGGCCCGGCTGCCTGAGTGGCCGATCGCCCCGGGCCCGGCTGCCTGAGTGGCCGATCGCCCCGGACCCGGCTGCCTGAGTGGCCGATCGCCCCGGGCCCGATCGCCCGTGGGCCGCTCGCCCCGGACCCGCTCGCCCCGGACCCGCTCGCCGTGGGGCCGCTCGCCGCGGGTCCGGTGTAGCGTCCGCGGGCGGAGGTGGTGACCGTGATCACCGGCGTACACGCGATCATCTATGCCGAGCGGCCGGACGCGACCCGAGCGTTCCTGAGCGACGTGCTGGGCCTGTCCCATGTGGACGCCGGCCACGGCTGGCTGATCTTCCGGCTACCGCCGGCCGAGCTGGGCGTGCACCCCACCATGGACGGCGCGCCGTCGTCCGGTCGGCACGAGCTGTACCTGATGTGCGACGACATCGAGGCCACCGTGGCCGACCTGCGCGGCAAGGGCGTCGAGTTCGCTGGCGAGGTCACCGATGCGGGGTTCGGGCTGCTGATCACGGTGCGGGTCCCGGGCGGCGGCGAGCTGGGGCTGTACCAGCCGAAGCACCCGACCGCAATCGGCACTCCCTGAAGTCCATCCGCGGGACTGTCTCGGCGGGCGGACGGGCGGACACTGTGTCGGGCGGTGCGTCGGAGGCGACAGACCGAATTTGGGCTGACCCGGATGATCCACGCCGAGTTGTGGCGGTCCTGACCGTTCGGACTCGGCGACGATCATCGTCAGGGGCGGCAGGGGTAGACGATCACCGTCGGAGGCGGCACCGTACGCCGGTACGCGGCCACATCCTGTGATCGTCGCCGGGTTACGACGGCCGTGACCGGGATTTCCCGGCGACGATCACCGCCAGGGGACGCACAAGGGGGTAGACGATCACCGTCCGAGGCGCAGAGGGTAGACGATCACCACAGGAGCGGCACCGTACGCCGATCCGCGGCCACATCTGTGATCGTCGCCGGGTTACGACGGCCGTGACCGGGATTTCCCGGCGACGATCACCGTCCGAGGCGCAGGGGGTCGACGATCACCGTCCGAGGCGCAGAGGGTAGACGACCACCACAGGAGCGGCACCGTGCGCCGATCCGCGGCCACATCTGTGATCGTCGCCGGGTTACGACGGCCGTGACCGGGGTTCCCGGGCGACGATCACCGCCGGGGGTACACAGGGGGTGGACGATCACCGCCGGGGGACGCACAGAGGGTAGACGATCACCGTCCGAGGCGCAGGGGTAGACGATCACCGTCGGGGCGGCACCGTGCGCCGGTCCGCGGCCACATCCTGTGATCGTCGCCGCGTTACGGCGGCCGTGACCGGGATTTCCCGGCGACGATCAACGAAGGCTGGTTGCCGGGCGCCTCATCGAATCGATCAACGACACCCTCAACGCCAGCTCGACCTCGAACGGCGCTGCGGACAACGCCCACCGGTGTCATCGTCGCCGTCTACCCATCCTCGACCTCATCGCCGAGATCTGGCACAACGACCGCACCCACCAGCCCGTCAAGCGATCCCGCCGGTCCACGACCGCATCCCTTCGGACCGATCATCTAGTCCTCGGCCAGCCCGGTACGCACTGCATACAGCGCCGCCTGGGTGCGGTCGGCCACCCCGAGCTTGGTGAAGATCGCGGACAGATGCGCCTTGACGGTCTTCTCGGACAGCGCCAGCTCGCGGGCGATCAGCCGGTTGGACAGCCCGCGGGCGATCAACCGCAGCACCTCCGACTCGCGCGGGGTGAGCAGGTCCCGGGCCGGCTCGGCCACCTGTGCGAGCACCGTCGCGGCGACCTGCGGGTGCAGCGGCGCACCGCCGCTGTGCACGCTGCGCAGCGCGTCGGCCAGCTCGGCCGGCCCGACGTCCTTGAGCAGGTACCCCGACACCCCGGCCCGGATCGCCGGCAGCACCGAGTCCTGCCCGGCGTAGCTGGTCAGCGCCAGCACCTTCACCTGCGGGTGGTCGGTGCGGATGCGCCGGACCGCCTCCACGCCCGGCATCCCGGGCAGGTTCAGGTCCATCAGCACCACGTCCGGGACCAGGCGCGGGATCAGCGCCAGCGCCTGCTCCGCGGTGGCTGCCTCGCCCACCACGGCCATGTCGCGCTGCAGCTCGAGGAAGGTACGCAGCCCGGTGCGCACCATCTCGTGGTCGTCGCACAGCAGCAGCCGGATAGGTGCCGCGCCCGGCCTACCCGCGGTGTCCGGCCCACCCGCGCTGCCCGGCGTACCGACCCTATGCGGCCCACTCGCGCTGTCCGGCCCACCCGCGCTGCCCGGCCCACCCGCGCTGCCCGGCGTACCGACCCTGTCCGGGGCCTGGGCGGAATCAGCACTCACCGGGCACCTCCAGCCGGACGGTGGTGCCTTCGCCCGGCGCGGTGTCGATCCGCAGCACCCCGCCCAGCGCCTCGGCCCGCTCCCGCATGCTGGTCAGCCCGAACCGGCGGGACGACCGGCGCTCCTCGGCCCGGTCGAAGCCCTTCCCATCGTCAGCCACCTCCAGCCGCACCAGCCGCTCGGAGATCTCCAGCAGGACGTCGATCCGGCTCGCCTCTGCGTGCTGCAGGGCGTTGGCCAGCGCCTCGTTCGCCACCCGCAGCGCCTCCCGCTCGACCGTGCGGGTGGGCCGCCGGCCGCCGCGGACGGTCAGCTCGATCGGGGTGTCGTGCACCCGGCGGAGCAGCGCGACCCGCTTGCGCAGCGCCGCGGCCAGCCCCTCGGCGTCCACGTCCGGCGGCCGCAACGTCTCCACCAGCGACCGCAGCTCGGTCAGGGCGGTACCGGTCAGCAGCCGCACCCGGTCGAGTTGCTCGGCCAGCTTGCCGTCCCGCTCGGCGCTGTCCCGGGTACCACCGCCGGCCGTCCCGCTATCCGCGCCGCCGCCGGCCGTCCCGCCATCCACGCCGCCGGCCGTCCCGCCATCCGCGTGGCCATCCACGCCGCCGCCCGCTGTCCCGCTCCCCGTGTGGCCATCCGTGCCACCGGCCGCCCCGCTAGCCGCGCCGCCGCCCGCTGTCCCGCTATCCACGCCACCGCCCGCCGTCGCGCCATCCGCGCCGCCCCCGCCGCCGGCCGTCCCGCTATCCGCGTGGCCATCCGCGCCGCCGGCCGTCCCGCTATCCGCGCCGCCGCCGTCCGCCCCGCCATCCACGCCGTCGCCCGCTGTCCCGCTCCCCGTGTGGCCATCCGTGCCGCCCGCCGTACGGCCATCCGCGCCCCCGCCGGCCACCCCGCCATCGGCGCCGCCGCGCCCGCCGTGCAGTGCCAGTGCGCTCTCCGCGGCCAGCGACAGGCTGAACAGCGTCTGGGTGACCGAGTCGTGCAGGTCGCGGGCCAGCCGGTTGCGCTCCTCCGCCACCGACAGCTCGCGGGCACGCTCGGCGCGTTGCGCGGTGGCCACCGCGAGGGCGGCGTGCGCGGCCAGCATGCCGAGGACCCGCTCGTCGTCCTCGGTGAACTCACGAGCCCCGATCTTGTCCGCCAGGTACAGCTCGGCCAGCACCTCGCCGCCGGCCACGATCGGTACGCCGAGGAAGGACCGCATCACCGGGTGGTACCGGGGGTAGTAGCCGAACCGGGGATCCTCGGTGATGTCCGGCATCCGGATCGTCTCCGGGTTGCACAGGATCGCGCCGAGCACCCCGTGGGTACGGGGCAGCGCGCCGATCCGGTCCCACGTCTCGGCGTCCACCCCGCTGGTCAGGAACAGCGCGAAGCCGCCGTCCCCGTCCGGCACGCCGATGGCCGCGTACTCGGCGCCGGCCAGCTCCCGGGCCGCCTCCAGGATGCGCTGCAGCATCGGCTCGGTACGCCGTTCCTCGCCGAGCGCCAGGGCCAGGTCCAGCAGCCGCCGCAGGGTCTGCGCCTCGTCCACCATCGCGGCTCCCATCCTGTCACGCCCACCCTCCCCTTCCCCGCTGATCACGGTGTCCACCGCGGACACCTGCCCCGACGCGCACGGCGAAGGCCGATGATCAACGCAGGATGGGGCTTGCCGACGACGGCCGGCCAGGCATATCGTTCGGGCCGAACAGTTCGTACCGAACGGAGTTGGTCGGATGGCGGCGCGGGACGCACGGGAGGTGGCCGAGGAGGTGGGCCGCCTTTACCCGGCCGTCTACCACCGGTTCCGCGCACCGGCCAGGGGCGCGAACGGCGCCGACCTGACCCCCCGGATGCTGGCCGTGCTGCAGCACCTGACCGCGTCCGGGCCGCTGACCCTCGGCGAGCAGGCGCAGCACCTGGGGTTGTCCAAGGCCACGGTCAGCGAGCTGATCGACCGGCTGGAGACGCGCGCGCTGGTGGCCCGGATCCGGGACGACCGGGACCGCCGTCGGGTGTTCGTGTGGCTCACCCCGGCCGGGCAGGCGCGGGCGAAGGCGCACCCCCAGGTGCTCGGTACGGACGCGTTGACCATGGCGGTGGCCGCGATGCGGCCGGCCGACCGGGAGTCCCTGGTACACGGGCTGCGGGCGCTGCTCGCCGCGGCCGACGACACCGACCTGGCCGACGACACCGACCTGGAGGAGAGGCGATGAGCACCCAGACCTGCGAGAGCTGTGGCATGCCGATGGCCGGCCCGGACCAGCACGCCCCGGGCCACCCCGAGAGCACCTGGTGCGCCTACTGCTCCACGCCGACCGGCGAACTGCAGGACTTCGACGAGCGGTTCGAACGGATGGTGCAGTGGTCGATGCGCCAGCAGGAGCTGGACCGGCCCGCGGCCGAGGCGGCCACCCGCGACCACATGCGCGGCATGCCGGCCTGGAAGGACCACCCGAAGCTGGCCTGACCGGCCCGCGGCACGCCGACCGGTGGTAGCGACACGCGGCCGACCAAGGGGGGTCCACGAGGGGTGCGGTCAGGCCGGGTAGACGGCGAGCTCGGTGGCCTTGACGGCGGCCCACACCGCACGGCCCGGTGCCAGGCCGAGCTCGGCCACCGCGGCGGCGGTCACGTCGGCGTACGCCTGCGGCCGGCCGACCAGCCGGACCCGGATCGTGCTGCCGTGCGGCTCCAGTTCGGCCACCGTGGCCGGCCAGCAGTTACGCGGGCTGCCGTCCGGCCGGCTGCGGTGTACCGCGACCGCGGTCGGCGGGAACGCCACGAAGGCCGGCCCGTGCACCGGCTCGGCCACCACCAGCTCAGTCCCGTCGGCCAGCCGGACCATGCCGCCGCCCACCACGCCGCCGCCCACCACGCCGCCGCCCACCACGCCGCCGCCCACCACGCCGCCGCCCACGCCGGTGCCCCGGTAGAGGTTCAGCCCGACCAGGCGAGCCACGTGGTCGGTACGCGGGTGCCGGGCCACCTCGGCCGGCGTGCCGGCCTGCACGATCCGCCCGGCCTCCAGCACCGCGATGCGGTCGGCCAGCACCAGCGCGTCCAGCGGGTCGTGCGTCACCGCGAGGCAGCAGCCCTCGTACTCCCCGACCAGCCGGCGCAGCTCGGTCCGCAGCGCCGCCCGGGTGCCGGCGTCCAGCGCCGACAGCGGCTCGTCCAGCAGCAGCAGCCGCGGCCGCGGGGCCAGCGCCCGGGCCAGCGCCACCCGCTGCGCCTGTCCGCTGGACAGCCGCCCGGGCCGCACGGCGGCGAGCTCGGCCACCCCGACCCGGGCCAGCCACTGCGCCGCGACCGCCCGCGCGGCGGCCCGGCGCATCCCGCGGGCACGCAGGCCGAAGGCGATGTTGTCGGCCGCGGACAGGTGCGGGAAGAGCCGGTGGTCGGCGAACACGTACCCGACCGGCCGGTGCTCCGGCGGCACCCACACGCCGGCCGCCCGGTCGTCCAGCACCGTGTCGCCGAGCGCCACCCGGCCGGCGGCCAGCGGGTCCAGCCCGGCCAGCGCGCGAAGCACGGTGGTCTTGCCGGCGCCGTTCGGCCCGACCACCGCCAGCACCTCGCCGGGCGCCACCCGCAGCTCTACCGCCGCCTCGAACGCCCCGCGCCGGACCCGCAGGACGGCGTCCAGCGTCATGCCGCCAGCCCGCCGACCCAGCGGCCGCGCAGCGCGACGAGCACCACCACCGACACCGCGATCAGCACCAGGCTCAGCGTCACCGCGCCGGCCGGGTCGGTCTCCAACGCCAGGTAGACAGCGATCGGCACCGTCTGGGTACGGCCCGGGAAGTTGCCGGCGAACGTGATCGTCGCGCCGAACTCGCCCAGTGCCCGGGTCCAGCACAGCACCGCGCCGGCCACGATACCGGGCGCGACCAGCGGCAGCGTGACCCGCCGGAACACCGTCCACCGGGACGCCCCCAGGGTGGCCGCCGCCTCCTCGAACCGGCGGTCCATCCCGCGCAGCGCGCCCTCCACCGCGATCACCAGGAACGGCATCGCCACGAACGCCTCGGCCAGCACCACCGCCGCGGTGGAGAACGGCAGGGTGACGCCGAACCAGGCGTCCAGGTACCGGCCGAGCACCCCGCGGCGGCCCAGCGCGAGCAGCAGCGCCACCCCGCCGACCACCGGCGGCAGCACCAGCGGCACGGTGACCAGCGCCCGCACCATCCGCAGGCCGGGGAACGCCGACCGGGCCAGCACCCAGGCGACCGGCACACCGGCCAGCAGGCACACGGCGGTGGCCAGTGTGGCGGACAGCACCGACAGCCGCAGCGCCTGCAGCACGACCGGGCTGCGGAGCTGGCCGGGCAGGGTGCGCCACGGCGCCCGGACCAGCAGCGCCGCCAGCGGCAGGACGAGGAACGCCAGCCCCGCCGCGGCCGGCAGCCATAGTACCGCCGGCAGCCCGGACCGCTGGCGGGTGGGCGCCGTCCGGGTCATGGCAGGGTGAAGCCGGCGTCCCGCAGCACCGCCCGGCCGTCCGCGGACAGCACGTACGCGACGAAGGCGCGCGCCGCCGCGGCGTTCCTCGCATGCGCAAGCGCGGCGATCGGGTACCTGTTCACCGCCTCGCCCGCCTCCGGGATCTCGATGCCGGTGACCTTGCCGGCGGCCGCCTGCACGTCGGTGCGGTACACCAGGGCGGCGTCCACCTCGCCGAGCTGCACCTTGGACAGCGCGGCCTTGACGTCCTTCTCCAGCGTCACCGGGTGCGCGGTGACCCCGACGGCTCGTAGCAGCTTCACCGCGGCCGCGCCGCACGGCACCTGCTCGGCACACAGCGCCACCTTGATGCCGGGCCTGGCGAAGTCGGCCAGGCCCACGACCTTCGCCGGGTTGCCCGCCGGAACCGCGATCTCCAGCACGTTGCTGGCGAAGGTCTGCGGGCCGCTCGCCTCGCCGGCCGCGGTGACCGTCTCCATGGTGGCCGGCGACGCGGAGGCGAACACGTCCGCGGGTGCCCCCTGTGCGATCTGGGTGGCCAGTTCGGAGCTCGCCCCGAAGCTGAACGTGACGTGAGTCCCGGGGTGGGCCGCCTCGAACCGGTCGCCCAGCGTGGTGAAGGCCCCGGTCAGCGACGCGGCGGCGAACACCGTCAGGTCGCCGGTCACGACGCCGCCGTCCTGCTGCCCCGCCCCGGCCGGGGTGCGGTCGTTCTCCGACCCGCAGCCGGCCGCCGCCGCCGTGGCCAGCAGCGCGACCCATCCGCGCAGTCTCATCTCCTCGCCTCCGCGCCCGCTCCGCGCCTGGCTCGTTCCTCGCTGCGAAGCTCACCCAACGTCGGCTCGGGCCTCATCGCCGTTCCTCCCTGGTCGCGGCCCGCGGGTGCGCCTCGGCGGCGGGCCTGGGATCCTCGATCTCGACCACGACGTTCGTGGACTTCACCACCGCCACAGCCAACACCCCCGGCTCCAGGCCGAGCTCGTCGGCGGCCTCCCGGCTCATCAGCGACACCACCCGGAACGCCCCACACTGGAGGTCCACCTGCGCCATCACGCCGTCCCGGCGGACGACGGTGACGATGCCGCGAAGGTGGTTGCGCGCGGACTGGCGGCCGCTCTCGCCGGGGCGTGGCTCGCCCGCCTGGGCCTGTACGAACGCGGCCAGCTCCCGGCCGTCGACGGCGAGCCGGCCGGACTCGCCCCGCACGGTGGCCAGCCGCCCTGCGTCGGCCCACCGGCGGACGGTGTCATCTGAGACGCCGAGCAGCTCGGCCGCCTCGCTGATCCGCAGCTGCGTCACAAAACCGCATGGTACGCCGCATCTGCGGGTCTGCCGCCCCAGACCCTGCCGTCCAGGCCCAGGTTCCAGACCCGCCGTCCCGGACCCGCCGTCCCGGACCCGCCGTCCCGGACCCGCCGTCCCAGTCCTGCCGTCCCAGTCCTGCGATTCCACACCTGCGATTCCAGACCCGCGGTCACAGACTCGCGATCAGAGACCCGCGATCCCAGACCTGCGATCCCGGGCCTGCGACTCCAGACCCGCCGTCCCACACCCGCGATTCCAGACCCGCGGTCAGAGGTCGAGCAGGGACTCCAGCCCGACGGTGACCCCCGGCCGGGACGCCACCCGCCGCACGGCGAGCAGCACGCCGGGCATGAACGACACGCGGTCCACGCTGTCGTGCCGGATGGTCAGCGTCTCCCCGGCGGCGCCGAACAGCACCTCCTGGTGAGCCACCAGCCCGGCCAGCCGGACCGAGTGCACCCGGATGCCGTTCACCTCGGCACCGCGGGCGCCGTCGGCCGCGGTCGTGGTGGCGTCCGGTGGGGCGGCCAGTCCGGCGTCGGCGCGCGCGGCCGCGATCAGCTCGGCGGTGCGCGCCGCGGTGCCCGACGGGGCGTCCACCTTCTGGGGGTGGTGCAGCTCGACGATCTCGACCGACTCGTAGAACCGGGCGGCGAGCTGCGCGAACCGCATCGACAGCACCGCACCGACGGCGAAGTTCGGCGCGATGAGGATGCCCAGATCCGGCCGCTCGGTGCTCCACTGCCGCAGTGTGTCCAGCCGCTGCGGCGTGAACCCCGAGGTGCCCACCACGCAGTGGATGCCGTTGTCGATGGCCCACCTGATGTTGTCCATCACCACGTCCGGGTGGGTGAAGTCGACGACCACCTGGGCGCCGGCGTCGGAGACCGAGAACAGCCAGTCGCCGGCGTCCACCATGGCGACGACCTCGAGGTCGTCCACCGCCTCCACGGCGCGGACCACCTCGGTCCCCATCCGCCCTCGCGCCCCGATGACCCCGACCCGGATCGGTTCTGTGCTCATCTGTCCGGCTCCGCGCTCGCTCCGCACCTGCACGCTGGGATGCTCACCCGCCGTCGCCTCGCGCCATCACAGCAGCACTCCGTCGAAGTCGGACTCCTCGAACGGGCCGATCACCGAGAGCGAGCGGGGCCGCGCCAGCAGGTCGGCGGCAAGCTCGCGGATGTCGTCCGGGGTGATCGCCTCGACGGTGGCCAGCAGGTCGTCCACGCAGAGCACCTCCCCGTACACCAGTTCGGCCTTGCCGATCCGGCTCATCCGGCTGCCGGCGTCCTCCAGCCCGAGCACCAGGCCGCCCTTGACCTGCCCCTTGCCGCGGGCCACCTCGACGTCGGTCAGCCCGTGCTCGGCCACCTCGGTCAGCACCTCGGCGATGATGCCGATCGCGTCGTGCACCTTGTTCGGCTGCACCCCGGCGTAGACCCCGAAGGCGCCCGCCCCGGCGTACTGGGAGGTGAAGGAGTACACCGAGTAGGCCAGCCCGCGGTTCTCCCGGATCTCCTGGAACAGCCGGGAGCTCATCCCGCCGCCGAGCGCGTTGTTCAGCACCGCCAGCGCGAACCGCCGCTCGTCGGCGCGGGCCAGCCCGGTGCCGCCGACCACCAGGTGGGCCTGCTCGGTGGGCCGGTGCAGGGTGGTGAGCCGGCGGGCCGGCCGGCGCGGCACCCCGCCCCCGGACCGCGGCGGCTGCGGCGGCGCGTCCCCGCCGAGCGCGGCCCCGAACGCCTTGCGTACCAACCGCACCACGGTCCGGTGCTCCACCTGGCCGGCCGCCGCGACCACCATGGCCGGCAGCCGGTACCGGCGTCGCCAGTACCCGGCGACCTGGTTGCGCGCGATGGACTCGATCGACTCCACCGTGCCGAGCACCGCCCGGCCGAGCGGATTGTCCCCGAACAGCGCCTCGGCGAACATGTCGTGCACCAGGTCGCCCGGATCGTCGTCCCGCATCGCGATCTCTTCCAGGATCACGCCGCGCTCGTTGTCCACGTCGTCGGCGTTGATCGTGGCGTTGAGCACCACGTCGCAGACCACGTCCACGGCCAGCGGCAGGTCCTCGTCCAGCACGTGCGCGTAGTAGCAGGTGTTCTCCTTGGTGGTGAACGCGTTGAGCTCACCGCCGACGGCGTCCATGGAGGCCGCGATGTCCAGCGCGGACCGGCGCGCCGTCCCCTTGAACAGCAGGTGCTCCAGGTAGTGCGAGGCGCCGGCCAGGCTGGGCACCTCGTCCCGCGACCCGACGCCGACCCACACCCCGAACGCCGCCGAGCGGACGCCCGGCATCGACTCGGTCACGATCCGCAGGCCACCGGGCAGGACCGTCCGGCGGATCACGCCGCCGTCCCGCCCGGTCACCAGGGTGCGTGTGCTTCCCGGCCGCTGCAGCGCGGCGGCCGGGGCTCCGGCCTCCCTCACCCTTCGGAGCCGGCCGAACCCGCCGCGGCCTCGGCCCCCTCAGGCTCGCCCTTGTCCGCCTCGACCTTGACCAGCGAGAGGCTGATCTTGCCGCGCGGGTCGATCTCGGCGATCTCCACCTGCAGCTTGTCACCCACGTTCACGACGTCCTCGGTCTTGTTGACCCGCTTGCCGCCGCCGAGCTTGCTGATGTGCACCAGCCCGTCCTTGCCGGGCAGCAGCGACACGAACGCCCCGAACGGCGCGGTCTTCACCACCGTGCCCATGTACCGCTCGCCCACCTGCGGCATCTGCGGGTTGGCGATCGCGTTGATCCGGTCCACGGCGGCCTGCGCGGACGGGCCGTCGGCGGCGCCCACGTAGATCGTGCCGTCGTCCTCGATGGTGATCTCGGCACCGGTCTCGTCCTGGATGCCGTTGATGACCTGGCCCTTCGGGCCGATCACCGCGCCGATCTTGTCCACCGGGATCTTGATCGTGGTGACCCGCGGCGCGTACGGGGACATCTCGTCCGGCTCCGCGATAGCCTCCAGCATCACATCCAGGATGTGCAGCCGGGCGTCCCGGGCCTGGGTCAGCGCCTGCGCCAGCACCTCGGAGGGGATGCCGGCCAGCTTGGTGTCGAGCTGCAGCGCGGTCACGAAGTCCTTGGTGCCGGCGACCTTGAAGTCCATGTCGCCGTAGGCGTCCTCGGCGCCGAGGATGTCGGTCAGCGCGACGTACTCGGTCCTGCCGTCCACCTCGTCGGAGACCAGGCCCATTGCGATGCCGGCAACCGGTGCCTTCAGCGGCACACCGGCGTTCAGCAGCGACATGGTGGACGCGCAGACCGAGCCCATCGAGGTGGAGCCGTTCGAGCTGAGAGCCTCGGACACCTGCCGGATCGCGTACGGGAACTCCTCGCGGCTGGGCAGCACCGGCACCAGCGCCCGCTCGGCCAGGGCACCGTGCCCGATCTCGCGGCGCTTCGGCGAGCCGACCCGGCCGGTCTCACCGGTCGAGTACGGCGGGAAGTTGTAGTTGTGCATGTACCGCTTGGTCTTCTCCGGTGCGAGCGTGTCGAGCTTCTGCTCCAGGGCCAGCATGTTCAGCGTGGTGACGCCCAGGATCTGGGTCTCGCCGCGCTCGAACAGGGCCGAGCCGTGCGTGCGGGGCAGCACCTCGACCTCCGCGGCGAGCTGCCGGATGTCGGTCAGGCCGCGGCCGTCGATGCGCACCTTGTCGCGGACGATGCGCTGCCGCACCAGCTTCTTGGTCAGCGAGCGGACAGCCGCGCTGATTTCCTTCTCCCGGCCCTCGAACTTCTCCGCGAGCCGCTCGGCGGCCAGGCCCTTGACCCGGTCCAGCTCGGACTCGCGCCCCTGCTTGCCGGCGATGGTCAGCGCGCTGGCCAGCTCCTCGCTGACCGCCGACTCCACGGCGGCGTACACGTCGTCGCCGTAGTCGGCGAAGATCGGGAACTCCGCGGTCGGCTTGGCGGCCTTCGTGGCCAGTTCCTGCTGCGCCTCGCACAGCAGGCGGATGAACGGCTTGGCCGCCTCCAGGCCCTGCGCCACGACCTCCTCGGTCGGGGCGGTGGCACCGGCCGCCACCAGGTGCAGGGCGTTGGCGGTGGCCTCGGCCTCGACCATCATGATCGCGGTCTCGTCACCCACGATGCGGCCGGCGACGACCATGTCGAAGGTCGCCTGCTGGAGCTGGTCGTAGGTCGGGAAGGCCACCCACTGGCCCTCGAGCAGCGCGACCCGGACGGCCCCGATCGGGCCGGAGAACGGCAGCCCGGCGAGCTGGGTGGACATCGAGGCGGCGTTGATGGCCACCACGTCGTACATGTCCTTCGGGTCCAGCGACATGATCGTGACGACCACCTGCACCTCGTTGCGCAGGCCCTTGACGAAGCTGGGGCGCAGCGGCCGGTCGGTCAGCCGGCAGGTGAGGATCGCGGCCTCGCTGGGCCGGCCCTCGCGGCGGAAGAACGACCCGGGGATGCGGCCGATCGCGTACATCCGCTCCTCGACGTCCACCGTCAGCGGGAAGAAGTCGATGGCCTCGCGCGGCTGCCTGGCCGCGGTGGTGGCCGACAGCAGCATCGTCTCGTCGTCGAGATAGGCGACCGTGGAGCCTGCGGCCTGCCGGGCCAGCCGGCCGGTCTCGAAGCGGACGGTTCGGGTGCCGAAGCGACCGTTGTCGATGGTCGCCACGGATTCGTGCACGGTGTTGTTGTCCGACACGGACAACTCCCTTCCTCGTCGCCGCGCCGGGGCTCGGCGGCGGACGCGGAAGTCGTACGCGTGCCGGTCTTCGATCGAAGCGCTCGCAACGTACTGCTGCGGGGGCCACTACCGAGGACCGGCCGGCGGCGCTATCCGTACACCGGCGGAGCGGATCGGCTCGGCTGTTGTGTGCCGCGCGGGGCCCGCGCGGGTTGTCGATGGTCCCGGGCACGGGGCCGTACCACGGGATCGGGGAAGCGGCACGGTGCCACTCCCCCGGTGATCCTATCGGCGCAGGCCGAGTCGCTCGATGAGCGACCGGTAGCGTTCGATGTCGGTCTTGGCCAGGTACTGCAGCAGCCGGCGGCGACGGCCGACCAGCAACAGCAGCCCGCGGCGGCTGTGGTGGTCGTGCTTGTGGGTACGCAGGTGCTCGGTCAGGTCGCTGATCCGCTTGCTGAGCATGGCCACCTGGACCTCAGGAGACCCGGTGTCGTTCTCGACGGTGGCGTAGTCCGTCATGATCTTCTTCTTGGTGTCGCTGGCGAGCGCCACAGGTCTCCTTCATATCTGGTCGAGTGTGTCCCCCGGTCCTCGCCACGGAGGCAACAAGCACACTGCCGGCGTCGGCCGACGTCGACCCGACGATAACAGCCGGCCACCCTCCGCCGCCAACCGCCGCGCTCAGCCGAACGGATGCCGCCAGCGCAGGCCAGGAAAGCGCGCGTAGTCGCGGTCGGTGCTGATCCACTCGCATCCGTGCTCGATCGCCAGCGCCGCAAAGTACGTGTCCGGCACCAGGTTGCCCTTCGCCTCCACCGCGCGGCACAGGTCGGCGAACAGCGCCCAGTGCCGGGGGCCTTCGGTCAGCACAACCGCCTGCGGCAGGTCGATCAAGCTGCCGCAGAAAGCCAGCGCATCCTCGATGGGGTCCGGCTCTACGAACGCCTTCCGGTTGGTCACGATCCGGGTAAAACCGCTGAGCACCAGCGGACTGATCCCGAATGCCTCGTCCGAGTCGAGCTGATGTTCCAGCCAGGCCCGGCACCGCGAATGCAGGGGCACGTCCGGCCGATAGGCGTACAGCAGTACGTTGACGTCGCAGAGGATCACTCCTGCGGCTCCATCATATCCAGCAGCCCGGCGCTGTCGTTCAGGTCCACTCCTGGGTTCGGCCCCCCGCGGGCCTTGCTCACCGGTAGCTTGACCGGCGTCCGGGCCGCCTCCGTGCGCCGTAGAAAGGACGCCCGGAGCGCGTCCTGGACGAGCTCACTGAGCGTCCGGCCGGTAAGAGCCGCCCGTTGTTTCGCCTCGGCGAGCAGGTCGTCGTCGAGGGTCACCGTGGTACGAGTGCTCATGCATCAGATCATACATGACGTGCATCTTGATGCACGGTCTAGGTGACGAGGGCGCGGGTCTGCTCGACGTCGGCCTTCATCTGGGCGA
>WNGA01008296.1_pt1 | contig 14266 bp, 15 predicted proteins | sample 5400061 | NCBI WGS metagenome assembly WNGA01 (sample SAMN13153366, study PRJNA577476) | soil metagenome | isolation source: 100 cm soil or saprolite under grassland replicate 2 | place: USA:California | collected 2016-06-15 | reverse complement strand
CGCGCTGCGCAAGGACATGTTCAAGTCCATCATCGAGTCGTTCCTGCGGTCCGGGCAGAAGGCGACCCCCGAGCAGGAGGTCTTGAACCTCGAGCTCCTCGTGTACAACTTCCACGAGTCGCTCAATCTGAAGCCTCTCTTCCGGCACATCCAGCGGAAGGTCGAGAACAGCCCGCAGCGTTCTGATTACCTGGGGAGGCTGAACCGCGTCGCCGAGGAAGTGACGAAGAAGCAGATGCTCATCATCGAGGAGGGCGGGCCGAGCTTCGACGCGACGGCGAACCTGAAGACGCTCTCTTTTCGCGGCCCCGGAGGGGATCGGCCGTCGCTGGCCAGGGATCTCACTCTCGACGGCATCCGGCGCAACTTCAAGCTGGACGTCCTGGAGGCGGATCGAAAGAACGAGGGGCTGCAACTCCGCGTGACCGTCCGCACCGGCCAGGGAAATCGAGTCGAGACGACCTCGACGGAGTTCTGGCTCGACTACTTCGACTTTCCGATGATCGACAACACGCGGTTGCCGCACGATCAGCGCTTCGCCGTGGTGTTGAACAACTTCGACGCCGCCAACGACAGCGCGGACATCACGCTGGCGTTTTTCCCGGGCAAGTACACGGGCCTCCGCGAGAAGCCGTACTACGACGAAGTCCTCGCCAAGCTCCTGGCGGAAAGCGAGAAACGGGCGCCGGATGCCGCGGAGTCCAAGACCCCCGCTCCGTGACCGAGCCGGGGTCGGCCTCTCTCCCGGTCAGGGATCTGCTCCGCGCTCGGACCCCTTGATGGCCTCCCGGCAGTCCCGTGAGCTCCCGGGACCTTCCCGCTGCGCTGCGAGCTTCCTCGGCCTAATACCTGATATTCACCCCTGACCCCACTTCTTCCCCTCACAAATCGGGACTCCCTAGTATCCCGAGTCGTAAGTTCGCGGACAAGAGTCCAACCTGTCATCCTGAGCGACCTGTCCTCCGAAGCGCGCCGTCGCCATAGCGGCTCTGGCGCGTCGGCGACTTTAGCGAAGGAGGAAGCGAAGGATCTGCTCTCGTGACCTTCGATATTCTCGGGGCAGATCCCTCGTCGCTGCGCTCGCGCCGTCGCCTTAGCGGCTTTGGCGCGTCGGCGACCTCGGGATGACAGGGTGGGAGTGTTCGCCCGAGGCATTGTCTCGCTATTTCTGAGACAGGACACTAGTCTGATTCCGCGTTCTGGCCGGCAAAATGAGAAAGTAGAGCGCCATGGCAATTTCAGAGGACCTGCCGCAGAAAGCCGAGAAGCTGCGAGCGTTGCATCGGCGGGATCGCCCGCTGGTGCTCGTGAACGCGTGGGACGCGGCGACTGCGCGGATCCTCGAGAAGGCCGGATCGGAAGCGATCGCGACGACGAGCGCCGGGATTGCCTTTGCATTCGGATACCCGGACGGGCAGAAGATCTCGCGCGAGCGCATGCTCGAGGCCGTTGCGCGGATTTGCGCGGCCGTCTCGGTGCCTGTGACCGCGGATATGGAAGCAGGCTACGGAGACACTCCCGAGGAGATCGATCGCACGGCAGTCGGCGTCCTCGAAGCGGGCGCGGTCGGCCTGAACCTCGAAGACGGAACCGGCCGGCCTGAAGCCCCTCTGGCGGATCTTGCGTTGCAAGGCGAGAAGATCCGCGCCGTCGTCGCGGCGGGCCGCCGCCGCGGCGTCCCGATCGTTCTCAACGCCCGAACTGACGTCTATCTCGCCCGCGTCGGCCCGGAGACAGGACGCCTGGCAGAGACGATCCGGCGGGGCAGGGCCTACCGCGACGCGGGAGCCGACTGCGTGTTCATACCGGGCGTGACCGACCCGGCGGTCATCGGCGCTCTCGTGAAGCAGCTCGCCTGTCCGGTGAACGTGCTCGCCGTCGCCGGCAGCCCCACGATCGCGGACCTCGCGCGTCTCGGTGTCGCGCGCGTCTCACTCGGTTCAGGTCCCATGCGGGCGGCAATGACGCAGATGCAGCGGTTGGCCGAAGAGGTGCTGACGCACGGAACCTACTCGACTCTGGAAGGAATCGTTTCGCACGCGACCATGAACGACCTGATGTCACCTTCTCCCCACGGGGGAGGTTCGGGATGATGGACAACCTCTCGGACACCGCGCTGCGGCGCGCCCGTCTCTTCGGCACCAGTTCGGAGCTTTGGCTGGGGCTTCAAGCCGAATACGATCTGCGCATGGCGCGGCGAGACCTCGCCGAGGTGATCCAGGACCGGATCGTTCCATTGAAGAAACAAGCATCCAGGTATGGGGAGCAACCATCGAGCCCCCGCTCGAGCGTCGGCGAACAGGCTGACCGCTACGGGACGGCAAGCACTCATCGCCGCGATCGCGACAGGCGTCGCATGCGGCGTCTCTCGCCCGGCTAGGGGAAGCAAGCGCGGGTGAAGGAGGTCTTCTTCGCGATCGCCGACCGTCTCGTGCGGGCCTCCGATGAAGCGGAACGCAAGAACCTCAAGGAGGAACTGGCTCGGCTGACCCCTGTTCAAGCCTTCTATCCTCGCCAGGCAGCCTTCGCCCTCGTTCGGATGAACGCGTAATTGATCTGGGGCAGCGAGTTGAAGTTGGCGGCCCTGGCGCAGGACTCCTTCGCCTTCCCGGCGTCCTTCCTGGCCTGATAAGCCTGGCAGAGGCGATAGAGGTTCTGGGGGTTCTGTTGATTCGCCTGTTGAAGCTCGGCCACGGCCTTGTCGTAGTCCCTTTCCGCTAACGCGATGATTCCGTCGAGCTCATGAGCCTGTTTCGCCTGAGCCGGATTCCGGGAGGCCGCGGCGCCTTTGCGAAAGTCGTCCGCCTGGCTCTTCGCCCCCGCGAGGTCTCTCTTCCCCGAGAGCACGCGTGCGAGGTTGTAATGGTGAACGAGCAGGGCGTTGTTCTTGATCTCCGCAGAGAGGTTGGAGCCCTCGACCAGCTTCAAGCCGCGCTCAAACTCGCTCCTGGCCTGATCGGGTTTTCCCATCTCCAGCAGGATGTTCCCTTTCAGCTGACAGTCGAAGGCCATCGCAGGAACATCGTTGGTCTTCTCGCCCAGGGCGTATTGCTCGTCCACGTCCTCGAGAGCCTTGGCTATCTGGCCGCTGTCGGCATGCACGACTGTCAGCGCAAACAGCGCGGTCCGGAGCTCGCCGTCGGTCCTGGCCTTCTCAGTGATGTTCTGCAGTTCGGCAGCCGCCTGATCCGGCTTTCCGAGGTACAGCAGATCCATGGCGATTCCCTGGTGGGCATTCAAGAATTTGGGATCGATAAACAGCGCCTTGCGGTACTGGGTGATCGAGTCCTGGAAGCGGCCCATCTTCAGAAGCAGCTCGGCATAGGAATCGTAGGGATTGGGGTCCCTGGGGATCAGCTCGATGTACTTCTGAAATGCCTTCTCGGCGTTGCCGTAGTCCGCGTTCTGCCGGTAGGCATACCCCAGGAGGTTGAAGGCGCTCGAGTAAGTCGGCGCGATCTCCGTGGCTTTCTTGTAGTGCTCGATCGCCTTCGAGTAGTCCTGCTGGCCGAAATAATTGCCTCCCAGATTGAAGTGCGCCCGCTCATCGTTCGGGTACGCCGCGACGAGTTGATCGAGATACTCCTTCTGCTTGACCGCGTTGTTGTTCGCGCCGGCTTCCGTCGCAAGGATGAGTAGCCTCTCTCCGTTGGAAGCCTTATCGGCCAGACTGACTGCCTTCCTGAGATGCTCGAAAAACTCTTTGCCCGTCGGTGCCGAGTTGGCAAGACTGAGCTCGGCATAGGCGAAGTTCGGGTCGAGAGAGGCGGCCCTCGTGAAATGAGAGTAGGAGTCGGTAATCAGCAGTTTCTCGGCCATATCCCGGCCCTTCAGGAATTCGGTCCTGGCTTCGGTCGACGAAGTCGTCACCGGGATCTTTCCGCCGCCCTCAGGGGTCGGAACTGCGGCCTCGCTCGCGACCGCAGGCGCAGGAGTCTCCTTCTTGGCGCTTCCGCCCGGTACCACGCCCGTGGCGACTCCCACCGTCAAGAGAAAACCCAGAGATCGGTTTCTGAGCATCGTGTCCTCCTTCCCCGATATGGAAACGCGGTTTCTACCGAACAGAGGTGAGTACGAATGCGCCGTCGCGAGGTTGCGATGGGAAGCGTCCGCGAAGGACGAAACTCCGTCTTCCAGGGACGAAGCGGTCTCGAGCGGCTCGCCGAAAATCCTCGACTCGGTGGGCCCCTTCACGGCGACCTTGTGCCCTTCTGGTCCCATCGGGTGGACGATGACAGAGCTGTCTACGAAATCCGGGATGAAGAGCCCTTGGACCCCTCCGGTCTGTGACAGTGTCCGGTGTGATAGTCTGGCATTTCCTAACCGCCGACGGATCCCATCCAGCCAGCAACTGAGTGCCCGCCTCCGGTCTCTGGAAGAAAGCAGGCACACTCATGAGCAGCCAACCAGCTCACGCGATCGGGCGTCAGATTCTTCGCCACTGGTCCATCGACAACCAGCAGTCTGTCGGAGGATTCCAACGGCCAGCCCCGGCTCTGCCCTATGCCGAACGAGCTGACGACGGCAAACTTCTTCGCCTCGCGTCGAAGCTCGCCCGAGTCAGGTCGGACCTGACGCGCCACGTCAGCTGAAGTCTCATCCCTGGGGAGACCCCGGGGCCCGGCTCCCGCCTGGACTCTCTCGGCTGCCGTTCGCGGCCGAAAACCGCGTACGCCGGAACACGCTCGATGTGTGATAGTGTGGAACCGCTTCACAAGGTCCAAGTCGGCTTCGGCACCTTGACGACGCCGTCCCTCCTTCCTTTCGGATTCTCCGATGAAGACTACCTGCTCAAGGGTACCGGGAGAAGTGTCATGAGATACGCACGCAACGTCCAATTCCACATCAAGAACGGCAAGGAGGCCGAGTTCAACAATCTCTTCGAGAAGGAAGTCCTTCCGGTCCTGCGCAAACAGGAGGGCTTTCAGGAGGAAGTCACGCTCGTCAACCCGAAGGGCGCGCAATTCATCAGCCTCTGGGACAACCGGAGGAACGCCCAGACCTACGAGACGGCGACCTACCCGCAGCTCCTGGCGAAGCTGACCCCCTTCATCGAGGGAACTCCCAACGTGGAGACCTTCGAAACCGCATCCAGCTACGCTCGCGTGTGATCGCGATTCAGGCGGCGCCTACTGAGCGCCGTTGATTCAACCGGGCCCCCGAGGGGGCCCTCTTTTTTTCCCGCGAAGCGATCCGGCAGGGCGCGCGTCAGGAGCCGGGTGTCCTACATCTTCGCGGGCGCTTTCTCCGCCTCCACCCGCTTGAGATCAAACTTTCCCTCGCTTTCGGCAAAGAATACGCATTCCGAGGCCTTGTCGCAGCTCGTCGTGTGTCGGTAGTTCCCGCCGGGCTGCATCAGGTAAGAACCAGGCCCCAACCGGAATTCGGGTTTGCCTTCCGGTGCCTGAATGTATTTGCCCGACACGATCACGAGCTTTATGGCGTGGGTATGCGTATGGAGTGGAGCTGCGAATCCCGCCGGAAGCTTGATGAACGCGCCGTACCCGCCCTTCGCATGGTCACCCCACACATCCGCGATCTTGACTCCCGGAGCACCGGTGGGGTCGAGGTCGGTCCACTTCAGCTCGCCGGCCGGCATGACGACGGGTCCGCTTGCCCCCGTTTTCGGGGCGCTCTTCGCCTTCGCCTCTCCGGATCCCTGCGCCAGAACCGCCGTCGCCAGCACGAATGACACCGCAAACGCCAGGACGTTTCTTGCTCTCATCGAGTCCTCCTTTGCCAGCTGGAAGTCTTGCGCCGAGGCTATCACCGGACGCCGCGAGGGCGCATCAGGGACGTCGCGCGAAGTGGTCGACGAGCTGGCGGGGCGTCAAGACGACAACGCCCCCTCGAGCCTTCGCCGGGAAGTGCCGCAGATTGCCGGTGACGAGCGGGCAGCCAACCCACGCGGCTATCGCCAGGAACGGGGCGTCATCCGGATCGGGAAGCGGCTCCGGCCACGGCGGCACCACGGCCTCGAGTCCGAAGGCGTCGATCACATCGAGCACCATGGCGACACGCTCCGGCTCCAACGAGAGTTCCGGCCTCTTGAGAACGTCCTCGTACTCGGCGCGAATCCCCGCGTCCAGGGCCGGCTCGATCTCTCCTGACAAGAGAGCCTCAACGATCCACCCCGGTGGACCGGATGCCGACAGGATGCCCGCCACCAGGACGTTTGTGTCGACGACGAGCCGCATCAGGCCCGACGGCGTCGCGCCTTTCGGCTCCTCGCGATGATCGCGTCGATCTGCTTGAAGCTCAATCTGTCGAGGCCGCGGGCCTTCGCGCCTTCTCGCATCTTCCTCACCGCCTGAAGAGCCCGCGCCCGCCGGACGGTCTCCATCGTCTGATCGAGCGAGTCGCTGTCAACTCGCAGCATGAGGGCCACAGGCCGGCCGTTCGACGTCAGGAGCGCCTCACCCTCATCGGCGAGCGCCTTCTGCGCCTGTCTCGGCCGCGTGCGAAAGTCCCGGATTGTGAGCGTCTTCATGGCCCCATGGTACTTTAGCGGGTGACATTTGTCACCTCAGAACACCGGGCAGCCTTGTCAGGCCCGTCGGTCAAACGGGCCACAAAACTGACCCCATCTCGACATTCGTTTAGCTGGAAGGCGTCCCGCGGAGCGCGAAGAGCCAGTTCAAGACCGGACGGCACCGGCTTAGGCCCGCTGGAGGCTCTGGTTCTCCAGCATTCGCTGAAGGACCAACCGGAACAGGTAGAAGCCGAAAGCAGGGTTCTGGTAGTAGAGCTGCAGCACCTTCTCGTCGCTGATTGTCCCGGCTTCCACGTCGCTCTCGCAGACGGCCGTGCCCGTCCGGCGATTGTCCGGAGCGAAAACCCCGATCTCGCCGACGAGCGCGCCGGGGCCGAGAGCAACGTCGATCTCCACCAACTTCACCGATCCCTTCAGGATCAGATACATCGAATTCGCCGGGTCGCCCTTCCGGAACAGGACGTGACCCGCCTCGAGCTTCTGACGAGTCATCAGCGGGATCAGCCAGTCCATGGACATCTTGCCGCGGGATGCTTCCCGGACTCTTCGGATGAGTGCTCGCATCTGCTGCAGCCGGAGGCAGTTCAGAGGAAGCAGGACAGCATGGAGCACAAACACGGGATAGATGCTGCCCGCGAGCCCATACGTCATGAAAGCGACATTGCTCACGATCGCGACCGCGCGCAACGGGATCATCGTCTTCATGTAGAAGGTGCAAAAGACAAGGAGCGAAGCGCAGTACCCGACCCCCTCCACCCAGCCGATTCGAGGCATAGGCCCTCCACTCGTCCTGCCCGCCAGGATGCCCGTCTCGGAAAAGTCGAGCGTAACTCGCTGGAGCGATATTAGCCGGAGTCTCTGGCGGGTCTGCCGCGGCTTCCGATCTGCGAAACCTTTCGTAGGCAGCTGGCGTATTGCAGATGCTTCCATGCGTAGAACCCTTCTTTGCTCCTTCGCCCTGACTCTCTCTGCCTGCGCGTTGCGGTTGGGAGCCCAACCCTTGAGCCCGCAGGACATCAGCGAGATCCGGCTTGCGCGCGACGTGAGGCTTTCACCGGACGCTCGCCGGGTCGCGTTCGTCGTCTCGGAGCCTGCGGAGTCGGGACGGGCCGCCCGGCGCTCCGGTATCTGGACGGTTGCGGCCGACGGAAGCGGGGGTCCGCGCTTGCGGATCTCGGGCGGCGACGACAACTCTCCACGCTGGTCGCCCGAGGGGAAAACGCTGGCGTTTCTCTCCGTGCGGGGAGATGCCCTGGCCGGCGCCGGCGATTCGACCCGTCAGATCTATCGCGTCGCCGAAAAGGAAGATCGCGCCGGCGCTCCGGAGCAGGTGACCTTCGCCGATGGAGGAGTGGACGACTTCGCGTGGTCCCCCGACGGCCGGTTCATCGCCTTCCTGGCGCCCGAGCCCGCCACCGATGAAGATCCGGTCGCCGTCGGTCGGACGCTGAGATACACCCGGTTGGGCATCGTGAATGTCGCGGAGGGCACGACATCCCTGATCACCGGCCGGGAGTTCGACGTTGCCGAGCTTGCGTGGTCCCCGAACGGCGAGGAGATCGCGCTCGTCGTTGCTCCAACGCCGCGGCCGGAGGACGAGTTCCCTCTCGCGCTCGTCGTCGTGAGTCGCCGGACGGGCAGGATCGCCCGGCGCTTGAGTGAGAACGTCGCCTTCAGCGGCGGTCTCCGTTGGGCCCCCGACGGTCAATTCATCACTTTTCTCGAATGTCCTCCGACGCGGGAGTTCGGTTCCTGGCTGGCGATGGTCCCGGCGGCGGGAGGTCCCGTGCGGCCGATTCTCAAGGAGCATCTCTTCACGACGCTCCGGGCCGAGTGGGCCGCGGACTCGAAGAGTCTTCTCCTCCTGACGATCGAAGGGACGAGCCAGACCCTCGTGAACTTCGACGTCCGGAGCGGCCGGATGCGGCGAGTCGCGGACGTCGTCATCTCTCAGTGGGAATTCAGCTTCACCACGAACGGCGCCACGAGCGCTTATCTGAGCCAGAGCGCGCGATCGCCGAGCGACGTCTGGCTGGTAACCGCGGGCGCATCCCCCCGCAGGCTGACTGATCTGAATCCGCAGACCCGGCGCTGGCGGCTCGGCAAGGTGCAATCGGTGACTTGGAAGAATTCCATAGATGGGATGACCCGCAGGGGAGTCCTGGTCACACCTCCCGACTTCCAGGCCGGACGTCCGTATCCGACGATCGTCCAGGGACACCCCGGCGACACGTCCTGGTGGACGGGTTGGCTCGCGACAGCGTGGGCCTGGGGGCAGCTTCTCGCCTCGCGCGGATACGTCGTCTTCCTTCCCAACTATCGCGGCGTCAACGGCGAGGGGTGGAAGATGCACGCCACCATCGGGGACTGGGGCGGCATGGCCTTTCAGGACCTCATGGACGGCATCGACGCGCTGGTAGCGCAGCGGATCGCCGATCCTGACCGTCTCGGCATCGGCGGCTGGAGCAATGGCGGATTCATGACCGAGTGGGCGATCACGCACACCACGAGGTTCAAGGCCGCGGTCGCTCAGTCAGGCCACGCCGACTTCTTCAGCCTCTATGGCACCTCGCACAATCGGGCATCGTTACAGATTTCCTTCGGAGATCCCTACTCGAACCGCGCGATCTATGACGCGCACTCCCCGATGACCTTCATCCGCAACTGCCGGACTCCGACATTGATTCTTCACGGCGCGAACGATTCCGGTGTTCCCGTCGGGCAGGGCCACGAGTTCTTCACCGGTCTGAAGGCGATCGGCGTCGAAGCCGAGATGGTCGTCTACCCGCGGGAGGGCCACACAATTCGAGAGCGGGCGCACCAGGAAGACCTTCAAAATCGTGTGCTCGCGTGGTTCGATCGTCACCTGAAGTGACTCGCAACCAGAGAGGCGGAGTAGACCCTTAGCAGGCTGCTGAAAAATGGATGCGGGCGTCGTGTCTGGCCTTTTGCAACTCGCGACGCAAGAAAGTCCTTTCGCAGAGAAAACTTCTCGCTTGAAAAGCGCCGGGAGCAAAAGGCCAGCCACCGCAAGCGGTTGCGGCGGCGCGGGGCCGTCTGCGGCGTCGGCGCTCCTCTCCGATGCGCCCCGGCATCGCCCTCGTCGCGCCTCCTTGCATCCGGCCCCGCGGCGCTCGCAACGCCGCCTCACACCCTTTTTCAGCAGCCTGTTAGAGGACTTCGATCCGAAGAGGTCTTCAGGAGTGTGAGACGCCCGGGTCGTGGGAACGCTTCTTCTGCTCGCCTCGAACTTCCCGGCGATCCGGGCCCTCGAACTCCTCGACCTGGTCTTCGAACGCCTCCTTCTCCTCACGTGTCATGCGGTCGTCCGGCGTTTGAGGTCTGTCCTTCGTGCTCCCCGGATCGGTCATGGGAACCCCCCTTCCGCGGCAATGACTGCTAATTCGACTTGGACAAGTTGAGGTTGCTCGCCATCACTGGCTTCGGTCCACCGAGAGTACCCGTGTAGGTTATACCGACAACCGCGCCGACCTTCAGCCCTTCGAGCTTCTGGAAGGTGAATCGGTACTCCTTGCCGTCCGCCGCCACGGCGGTAAAGATCTTGGGCTTTTCGTTGATCTCTTTGGTCCTGAGATTCCTGATATTGGATTTGGTCGTGCTGGAGCCAGTCCTCGCCGGCGGCTCCGTCGGTTTGGGCGTGGTCTTCTTGTCCGCGACGGCATGGCTGGCGAGCGATAACGAAACGAGGGTTGCTGCGAGTCTCTTCAGGGGGTCGAAACCCACTTGACTCTCGTAATATGGCGCCATATTATGGCGGTCATGGGCAAATCGGAGGCGATGAAGCGCACGACGATCATGTTGCCCGAGACGCTCCGCCGCCGCGCGGCGTTTCGAGCGAGGCAGCGCGGAATCTCGCTTGGCGAGCTCATCCGGGATTCCCTCGATGCCGCTCTTCCGGGCGTCTCCTACGGGCACGATCCGCTGTTCGAGGACGTCGTCTTCGACGGCCCTGCCCCGCGAGACCTCTCCGCGAAGCACGACAAGTACCTGTACGAAAAGAAGTGATCTTCGTTGATACGGGGGCTTTCGTCGCCCGCTACGTGAGCAGCGACGGCCACCACACCCGAGCCCGGCGAGTGTGGGCAGAAATCGAGAGGCAGCGAACCTCGTGCTTCACGAGCAACTTTGTTCTAGACGAGACGTTCACTTTGCTCGGCCGGCAGTCGTCGTACACCTTCGCCGCGGAGCGGGCGCGGGCTCTCCTCGACTCGAAGGCTCTCACGATCCTGCGGCCCGGCGCGGAAGACGAGCTGGCGGCAGTTGAATTCTTCGCCAAGTTCGCGGACCAGGAACTGAGCTACACGGACTGCATTTCCTTCACTCTCATGCGGCGGTACCGCCTGAGTCGTGTCTTGACCTTCGATCGCCACTTCCGAGACGCGGGGTTCGAGGTCCTTCCTTCACGTTGATTCCTCGCGACCCCGATCCTTCGATGGCCGCCATGGTCCGTGGCGTGCGCATTGTCGCGGTGTTCGAGGCCTTGAAAGGGGCGCTCGTGCTCAGCGCCGGGCTCGGTCTGCTTTCTCTTCTGCACCACGATCTCCAGGCCGTCGCGGAGCGCCTCGTGCGGCATTCACACCTGAACCCCGCTCGCCATTACCCCCGGATCTTCATCGAGGCGGCGTCGCACACGAACGACTCCCGGCTCCGGTCTCTGGCCGCCCTGGCGTTTCTCTACGCGGCCGTGCGTTTCGTCGAGGCGTACGGTTTATGGCGGATGCGGGTGTGGGCGGAGTGGTTTGCGATCATCGCCGGCTCGGTCTACCTGCCCGTCGAGGTCTACGAGATCTTCCGGCGGGTGACATGGATGAGAGGGATGGTCTTGCTGACCAATCTCCTGATCGTGGCCTACCTCGTGAATGTCCGATTGTTGAGTCGGCGCCGGGCTGAAGCAGCGCGTGGAAACAGTTTGTGAGGCGCCATTGGCCAGCCGGGCCGGCGCTCGTCTCACCACATTCACTGGATCGTTAGCGGCTCGACGAGGAACCCAGCGTGATCTTTGAGCACGGCGTGGCCTTCCTGGATCTGGAGAAAAACCGTCGGGGCGTCGGATCTGCGCGGCGGCACGGGCTCGGCTTCCTCATCCGGAATCACCGCCCCGGCTTCGACGGCCTCGAGCTCATCCAGAAGCGCGGTCAGGTCCACCGGCTCGACGGCCGGGACGAAGACCCCATCCAGTGTCGTCTCGTCGACCAGCCCGTACTTCCAGGTGAACCGGGATCGCTTTCCGTACTCGATGACGAGCTCGTTTTTGTAGAGCGGTAAGAGTTGAGCTACGGCGAAGAAGCCTTCGTGCCAGCTCTTGGACCCGAACTTGCCGTTGCAACTGCAGTCGGCGCAGAGGCCCCAGACGTCCCCGCCACTGAACGGGCCGGACGCATTCGATGGCAGAGGTCGAGGAGACTCGGGGGCTAGCCTGCCGCCGACACCCTGATTATCGCCAACTCTCCAATCTAGTTGACGGGAGACACGGCTGACCTCTAACCTTCACGAGGTTCGGAAGGTTTCTTGTTTCTTCGCGGGCGACACCGGAAGAATGCGATGGCTGATCAGCCGAAGCCAGGTAAGGCCGGCTCGTGGAATCTCGCCCCATCTGCGGCCAGGCTCCGGAACCAAGGACATGCGCAGCTCACCGCACAGGTGCCGGAGATTGACAGGAACCCGGACCGGCATGGTGGGGGCGGCGCCGTGTCGACCACATCTGTTGGCGTCAAGTCGAGAGATTGGGCTTGTGGGAGCGCCGTTGCAATAGTCGCCGCGACCTTGTTGTTCGCGGCACCCCTGCACGCTTGGCTGACCGTCGCTGTTCCCGAAAACCAGGAACGGCTGTCTACCGGCAAGGACGCGGTCGGACCGGCTCAACTTCAGCGAGAGCGGGCCACGCGGCAGCTGCGGATGCCGGACTTGAGGAAGCACAGCCTGAGCGACGCGTACGAGATCCTGTCGAAGTACCGCCGCAAGCCGCGAGTTGAACAAGGCCCTTCGGAACTTCCGAGAGGACTGGTCTACGACCAGCAGCCGCCACCCGGCACCGATCTGGCGACCGTCCGCGAGATCGTCCTTCATGTTTCCGAAGGATCGAGGCCGCCGCCTGAAATTCCGCCAGAGCGCACCACACGACAGTTGCGGATGCCGGACTTGAGGAAGCACAGCCTGAGCGACGCGTACGAGATCCTGTCGAAGTACCGCCGCAAGCCGCGAGTAGAACAAGGCCCTTCGGAACTTCCGAGAGGACTGGTCTATGACCAGCAGCCGCCACCCGGCACCGATCTCGCGACCGTCCGCGAAATCGTGCTGCACGTTTCCGACGGGGGGAAGCCGTCCCTGCCACCGCCTGAAATTCCGCCAGAGCGCACCACACGACAGTTGCGAATGCCGGACTTGAGGAAGCACAGCCTGAGCGACGCGTACGAGATCCTGTCGAAGTACCGCCGCAGACCGCGAGTAGAGCAGGGCTCTTCGGACCTTCCCAGAGGACTGGTCTACGACCAGGAGCCGCCACCCGGTACCGATCTGGCGACTGTCCGCGAAATCGTGCTGCATGTCTCCGACGGTGTAAGGCCACCGGTTGAATCCGCGCCTGTGCCCTCCACGCGGTCATTGCGAATGCCGGACTTGAGAAAGCACGGCCTCAAGGACGCGTACGAGATCCTGTCGAAGTACCGCCGCAGACCGCGAGTAGAGCAGGGCTCTTCGGACCTTCCCAGAGGACTGGTCTACGACCAGGAGCCGCCACCCGGCACCGATCTGGCAACTGTCCGCGAGATTGTCCTGCATGTTTCCAATGGAGTGAATCCCGAAGCCCCGACAGTGTCTCCGCCTTCACCGTTGCGAATGCCGGACTTGAGGAGACACAGCGTGAAGGATGCGGTCGTGACCATGTCGAAATACCACCGCAAATCGCAAGTAGAACAGGGCTCTTCGGACCTTCCCAGAGGACTGGTCTACGACCAGGAGCCGCGACCCGGCACCGATCTGGCGACCGTCCGCGAGATCGTCCTGCATGTCTCCAACGGAGTGAAGCCTGAAGCCCCGACAGTGTCCCCGCCTCCACGGTTGCGAATGCCGGACTTGAGGAAGCACCGCCTGAACGATGCGGTCGTGACTCTATCGAGATATGACCGCAGACCACGCGTAGAGCGGGGCCTTTCGGACCTTCCCAGAGGACTGGTCTACGATCAGGAGCCGCGACCCGGCACCGATCTGGCGACCGTCCGCGAGATCGTCCTGTATGTTTCCAAAGGAGCGAAGCCCGAAGCCCCGACCGTGCCCCCGCCTCCAGTGTTGCGAATGCCGGAGTTGAGGAGGCACGGCCTGAAGGATGCATTCGCAGCCCTCTCGGAATATCACGGTGAACCGCGGGTAGAGCACGGAGCTTCGGACCTTCCCAGAGGGCTGATCTACGATCAAGAGCCGCCACCCGGCACCGATCTGGCGACCGTCCGCGAGATCGTCCTGCATGTTTCCGACGGGGCGAAGCCATCGCTGCCACCGCGTCAACCCACGTCTCCGCCACCGACTCATCCCAGACCTCCGTCCCCGACTCATCCCAGACCTCCGTCCCCGACTCATTCCAGAACTCCGTCCCCGACTCATTCCAGAACTCCGTCACCGGCTCATCCCACACCCCCGTCACCGCCTCAGCCCACGTCTCCGCCACCGGCTCAGCCCACGTCTCCGCCACCGGCTCAGCCCACGTCTCCGCCACCGGCTCAGCCCACACCTCCGCCACCGCCTCAACCCACGTCTCCG
>WNGA01013617.1_pt1 | contig 14267 bp, 16 predicted proteins | sample 5400061 | NCBI WGS metagenome assembly WNGA01 (sample SAMN13153366, study PRJNA577476) | soil metagenome | isolation source: 100 cm soil or saprolite under grassland replicate 2 | place: USA:California | collected 2016-06-15 | reverse complement strand
ATGAGGTCGAGCGCGGTTCACCCGCTCCGCGCGAGCGAGGGGCCGGGAACTGATGCTCCCGGCCCCATGCCGGATCTCTAGGCGAACTCCTTGATCAACGCGTGCGGGCTGAGGACGAACGCGCGCGGGCTGAGGACGTGCTTCTTGCTCGCTTGACCAATCCATGGGGATTGAGAACGAACTTCTTGCTTGCCCCCTTGTCGAAGTCCTTGTAGCCCTTCGGAGCGTCGTCCAGCGGGATCACGGTCGCGTTGACTGCCTTGGCGATCTGGACGCGGTCGTGGAGGATCGCCTCCATCAGCCCGCGGTGGTAGCGCATCACCGGGGTCTGACCCGTCGTAAACGAGTGCGACTTGGCCCAGCCGAGGCCGAGCCGGATCGATAGGCTGCCGATCCTCGCCGCGTCGTCGATGCCGCCCGGGTCGCCCGTCACGTACAGGCCCGGAATGCCCAGCTGACCGCCAGCTCGAGTGACGTCCATGATCGAGTTGAGCACCGTCGCCGGCGCCTCGTGGTCGGAGTCCTTGCCGTGGCCACGCGCCTCGAAGCCGACGGCGTCGACGGCAGCGTCGACCTCGGGAACGCCGAGGATCTGCTCGATCTGCTCCGCGAGTGTTGCGCTCTTCGTCAGATCGACGGTCTCGCAGCCGAAGCTCTCAGCCTGCTTCAGGCGCTCGGGGATCATGTCGCCGACGATCACGACGGCCGCCCCGAGGAACTGTGCCGAGTGCGCGGCAGCGAGCCCGACCGGGCCGCCGCCTGCAACGTAGACGGTCGAGCCGGGACCGACCCCGGCCGTGTACGCACCGTGGAATCCGGTCGGGAAGATGTCCGACAGCATGGTCAGGTCGAGAATCTTCTCCATCGCCTGGTCCTTGTCGGGGAACTTGAGCAGGTTCCAATCGGCGTAGGGGACCATCACGTACTCGGCCTGGCCACCCACCCAGCCGCCCATGTCGACATAGCCGTAGGCCGAGCCGGGGCGATCGGGGTTGACGTTTAGGCAGATGCCGGTCTTGCCCTCCTTGCAGTTGCGACAGCGTCCGCAAGCGATGTTGAAGGGGACGGAGACGAGGTCTCCCTTCTTGATGAACTCGACGTCGCGGCCCAGCTCAATCACCTCGCCTGTGATCTCGTGCCCGAGGATGAGGCCGGACGGCGCCGTCGTCCGTCCGCGGACCATGTGCTGGTCGGAGCCGCAGATGTTCGTCGAAACGATCTTGAGGATGACGCCGTGCTCGCACTTGCGGCCGACGTTTCGCTTATTGACCCCCGGTCCGTCCTTGAGAACGAGCTCCGGGTAGTCGATGGTCTGAACCTCGACCTTGCCGGGCTCGATATAGGCAACCGCCTTATTGCCAGGCATGAAACATCACTCCTTCGACACTCTCGTCAGAATCTCGCCATGCGCCGCAGCGGCGGCAGTCAGGCGTGTGCCTCAGCTAGGCCGCCGCGGTTGGGCATCACCTCCTCGCTTTGCGCCAGACGGCGGTGTCGCGCTTCCGCCGGAGCGCATGTCCGACGCCGGCGCGCAGCCGCTCGCTGGGCGCCACGCAGCGCCGGAATCGTGATCGCCGCGCCTCGTACCCGCGTAGAGCGCACTTCGATCGCCTCCCCTATACCAGGAGGTTCCTTATTTTGCGTACCGCGCCTGGAGGCCACCCAAACACATTCGGCACCTGAAAGCTCGCTATTTGCGAAAACCAGGAGCGAGGCCTCCTCTGCAGGCGGCTGCGAGCTCGAGACGGACCGCGAAGGGCGCCGTCCGCCGCCCCTGTCACGATACGCGGCATCAAGGTCGTGCCTGCGTCTGCCGATGTCGCAGTAGTGACCACGGCACTGGATCGAAAAGGAGCGCTGCGCGCTGAACCTCATCGTTCTACAGACTCGAGGAGGCGTCGTGAGCCCTGAGGAGGCGGCCGGGATGGTAGATCGGATGGACGCGATCAGGCTCAAGCAAATCCTCGGCGAGCCACTGACCGATCAAGAGCTCATGTGCCTGCAGATCGAGCAGAACGGATTCGGTTGCCCTGGCTGCCCTAGCGAGCCGCCTCACAGCTCGCTGGACGGCGGCTTGTCTTTCCACTGAACGCTCGGGCGAGTAACGCGAAGTAGGCCGGCAAGCTCTACGCGACGGCGCCCTTCTGTGCGCGCCCGAAGTCCTGCGGGGGTACGCAAAAATCGGTTCCGCCTGCGAATCGGCCTCTGTTCGCGACGGTCCGAGTTTGCGCAGCCTCACGACATTTTGAAGGCCCCTCATGGGCACTCCGACCCAGTGCTTCACGTCGGTATTGCGCTTGTCCCAGCGAGCTCGCGGCCTGCGCCGGACTATCGGAGCCCGGTGATCATCGAGACGATCTCGTCGCCGTCGGTCGCGACCGCTCACGCATGCGCAGGATGATGTCCTCCACTCGTTTTGTCTCCTGGACGCCGAGGGCCGCTGTCCAGGCCGTCTACTAGGATCGGTTGCGATGGCGCGCTGTCTCCGCACCCGTGCGTGGACACCCGCGGGCACGTTCACTAGACACAGCGGCTTTCTCGAACTCGACGATGAACGGATTCGCTTCGTGACGTTTCACGGCACCGAGGTCTTCCACAGTCGCATGGAGGAAGCGGAGCTGAGGTTCCCTCGGCGTTTGCCCGATGGAATGATCGTCTCGATCGAACGCTGCGAGTACACAGTTCTGTTCTCGGACCCCTACAGCGAGTGGTCCGGAGGCGATGCTCGTTCAGCTCGCCGACAATGGAAGCAGGCCGCCGGGCAGATGCCGTTCGGATAGCGCTCGAGCCTCGGCGGCGAGCAGGCGCGCATTACGTAGTGGCACGCGCCTTCAGGCCGAGGATCATTCGCGCCTCGTCCGGCGTTGCCGGCTCGCGATCCAGTAGCGGTGCCAGGGTGATCGCCTTTTCGACCAGCTCGGCGTTCGACCCTGCTCGCCGGTCGAGGGTCACCCGCAGGTTGTCCTCGAGGCCGACGCGGATGTGGCCCCCGAGCATGAGCGCCGTCGCCGCCAGATGGAACTCGGCCGGATAGCCGATCCCGGCCGCGCACCAAGTGAAGCTCTCGGGGCCGAAGAGCTCGCGCGCGGTCTGCAGCATGTGGACGAGCTGCTCGATCGTGCCGGCGTTCGCGCCCAGCACCCCGAGCACAAACTGAATGTGCGCGGGGAGGCCGACGAGGCCCTGCTCAGCGAGGTGCGCGAGGTTGTAGAGATGACCGACGTCGTAGCACTCGTACTCCGGCTTCGTCCCTGCGTCGCGAAACAGCTCCGACAATCGGTAGACGTCCTGGAACGTGTTGCGGAAGACGTAGTCGCGGGACGACTCGAGGTAGTCGATCTCCCACGGCGCCATCTCGGCGCGGCGATGCACCTGGAAGATCCCGAAGTTGAACGAGCCGGTGTTGAACGTGGCCATCTCGGGCCGGAGCGCGGTGACAACGCGCGCCCGCTCTTCGATCGTCATCCCGACCCCACCGCCGGTCGTCGGCTGGACGATCGCGTCCGTACGCTCACGCAGCGCGTCGACGACCTCGGTGAAGAGGCCGAGGTCGGCGCTCGGCCGGCCAGTCTCGGGGTCGCGGACATGCACGTGGAGGATCGCCGCGCCGGCCTCCCGTGCCGCGATCCCAGACTGGACGATCTCGTCCGGCGTCACGGGGATCGCCGCGCTCTGACCGGGCACGGTCATGCCGCCCGTCAGCGCGCACGAAACGAAGACCTTCTCGCCCGCCACCTACTCGACCTCGAGCACGAGCTTCCCCTGGTGCTCCTTCGCCTCCAGGCGCGCGAAGGCAGCCTCCGCGTCGGCGAGCGGGCGGACGGAGTCGATTACCGGCGCCCACGAACCGCCGTCGACCATCCGCAACAGCCCGACGAAGTCGCGCGGGCCCGCCCGTCGCGCCGAAGACGACGAGGCGCCCGCCGGGGCGCAGGCAGCGCAGCGAGTCGCCCCACGTCGAGCCGACCGAGTCGAGCACGAGGTCGACCTCCCCGACCTCGTCCGGCCAGCCGTCCTGCGTGTAGAGCATGCCGCGGTCGGCACCGAGCTCCTTCGCCCGCTCCAACTTCTCTTCGCTCGACGAGGTCACGACCACGTGTGCGCCGACCTGCACCCCGAGCTGGATCGCGAAGGTCGAGACACCGCTGCCCGCGCCGAGCACGAGCATCGTCTCCCCGCCGACAAGCCGACCGCGCGCGAAGAGAGCGCGATACGCCGTCAGCCCTGCCAGCGGGAGCGCCGCCGCTTCCTGCCACGACAGCCGGTGCGGCTTCGCGAAGACGTTTGCCGCCGGGATCGCGATCAGCTCGGCGAACGTGCCCCCGTCAGGGCCGCCGAGAATGCGGAACTCTGGCCCTGGATGGTCCTCGCGCACTCCCCACGCGAGCGAGGGAAGGATGATGACCTCGTCGCCGGTGTCGCGGCGGATGCCGGCGCCGTCGGAGCCGGGCACGAGCGGGAGCGGATATTGGCCCGCGCGCACGCGGAGGTCGCGGCGGTTGAGCGCGGCCGCCCGTAGCTCGACGACGACCTCGCCCGGCTGCGGCTCGGGATCCGGGACGGCCTCGAACGAGGTCGAGCCAGGCTCGCGGATCAGGACCGCGTCCACGCGGGCAGCTCGCCGGCCGGCACCTCTCGGAAGTCCGGCAGCTCGCGCAGCGCCTGCTCGGACCCGGCCGGGTTGTAGAGAGCGAGCAGCCGCAACGGCTCCCAGCCGGTATTGCGCGTCGAATGGAAGACTGCGGTCGGGACATAGATGGTGTCGCCCGCCTTGACCGGGAACGGCTCGCCGTCGTCGAGCATTTGCTCGCCCTCGCCGGAGAGGACATAGAGGATCTCCTCGGCGTTCGGGTGGTTGTGCCGATCGTGGCCCCTGCCCGGCTGGAGGACGACCTCGCCGAACGTGAGCCCGGCGCCCACCTGCGTGTTCGGCGTGACGAGCCACTTGATCGCGCCCCACTCGAACGTCTGCGTCGGAACCGCTTGCGGGTCAACGGCCTGCACCGACTCCTCCTTTCATCGGGATCTCCTTGAAGCGCCGCATGTTCTCCGTCATCGCCACCTCGGTCGGCAACCGCTCCATCGACGAAGCGCCGAAGAAGCCGACGACGCCGGTCGTCCGCTCGAGCACGTACGCCGCGTCGTCCGGCTCGGAGATCGGGCCGCCATGGCAGAGAACGAGGATCTCGGGGCTCACCTCGACTGCGGCGTCTCGCATCGCCTGGATCAGCTCGACCGACTCGTCGAGTGTCTTCGCCGTCTCGGCGCCGATCGCGCCGCCGGTCGTAAGGCCCATGTGCGGCACGAGGACATCCGCCCCTGCCTCGGCCATCGCGTGCGCCTGCTCTATGTCGAAGACGTATGGCGCCGTCAGCAGGTCGAGCTCGCTCGCGTGTCGGATCATGTCGACCTCAAGCGCGAAGCCCATTCCCGTCTCCTCGAGGTTCGCGCGGAACGTCCCGTCGATCAGGCCGACGGTCGGGAAGTTCTGGACGCCGGCAAAGCCGAGCTCCTTCAGCTGCCGGAGGAAGACCGGCATCAGCCGGAAGGGGTCGGTGCCGCAGACCCCGGCGAGCACAGGCGTCTCCTTTACGATCGGCAGCACCTCGGCGGCCATCTCGACGACGATCGCGTTCGCGTCGCCGTAGGGCAGGAGGCCGGCGAGCGAGCCGCGCCCGGCCATTCGGTAGCGGCCGGAGTTGTAGATGATGATCAGGTCGCACCCGCCGGCCTCGGCGCACTTCGCGGACAGGCCTGTGCCCGCGCCCGCGCCGATGATCGGCCGTCCTTCCTCGACCTGCGCCCGCAGTCGGGCGAGCGCCTCTTGACGGTTCATCGTCCCTCCTGGATCTGCTCGTGGAGCCGGTTTGCCATCGCGACCGCGAGCTCCGGATCGTTCACGTCCGTGTCGACCTCGTGGACCTCGACCGACGGCGCGAGCGTCTCTCGCAGGCCCTCGAGCAGGGCCGCGTCGGCTTCGGCGTCGTGGAACGGCTGCCCTTCGACTGCGATCATCGAGACGCCGCGCAGCGGGACGAAGAGCGCGGTGGGGCCGGTGGCGGCCGACAGCTTTCGGCCGATCCGCCGCCCGAGCTCGCGGCATTCGTCGGGCGTTGTCCGCATCAGTGTCACGGTCGGGTTGTGAACGTAGAGGTTGCGGCTCTGGAAGCGCGGCGGGACCGTCTCGCGCGGCCCGAAGTTGACCATGTCGAGCGCGCCGAGCGAGACGACCTGCGGCAGGCCGAGCTCGCCCGCCGCCTCCAGGCGATTCGGCCCGGCAGAGAGGACGCCGCCGACGAGGTCGTCCGCGAGCTCCGTCGTCGTGATGTCGAGGACCCCGACGAGGAAACCGCCACGCGCGAGCGCCTCCATCGATTGGCCGCCCGTCCCCGTCGCGTGGAACACGAGCACCTCGTAGCCGAGCTCCTCGAGCCGTTCCCGTGCGGCCGTCACGCACGGCGTCGTGACGCCGAACATCGTCGCGCCGATCAGCGGCTTCGCGCCGTCCGGCTCCGGCAGCTGGACCTGCGCCATGCCCGCGATCGCCGCTGCCGCGTTCGCGAGGATCCGCTCCGAGATCGGGTTGATCCCGGCGATGTCGACGACCGAGTACATCATCGTCACGTCGACGGCGCCGACGTACGGCCGCGTGTCGCCCGACGCCATCGTCGAGACCATCAGCTTCGGCACGCCGACCGCTAGTGCACGCATCGCGGTCGTCGCGACTGACGTGCCGCCGGAGCCGCCGAGCGCGAGCACGCCCTGGACGCGACCCTCCTCGTGCAGGCGGGTCACTACGTCGGCCGCGCCTTTCCCGAGCGCCTCCATGGCGGCGCCGCGGTCGCCCCACTCGACGCCCGCCTCGTCGGCCACGCGAACGTCCGGCGCGAACGCCGGTTCGCGGACGCCGGTGTCGATGACGAGGACGCCGACGCCGTGCGCGCGGAGCCGGTCGCGCAGGAACGCATACTCGTCGCCCTTCGTGTCGAGCGAGCCGACGAGCGCCACCGTCGCCATCACGCCACCTCCTCCGTGAGCGGCTCGACGCCGAGGAAGCGCCGCTGCGCCGCCACGTCGGCGAGGAGCTCGCGCGACGTCGTCTCCTGGGCGATCCGCCCGGCGACCATCACGAGCAGACGGTCGGCGAGGGACGTTGCGACGCCGAGGTTCTGCTCGATCAGCAGCAGGCCGACGCCCTCGTGCACCAGCGCCTTGCACGTCTCGATCAGACTCTCGACGACGAGGGGCGCCAGGCCCTCGGAGGGCTCGTCGAGCAAGAGTAGACGCGGGTTCGTCAGCAGCGCGCGGCCGATCGCCAGCATTTGCTGTTCGCCGCCGGAGAGCTGGGCGCCGCTGACCTTCCGCCGGTCGGCGAGCTTCGGGAAGAGCTCGTAGACCGCCTCGATCGTCCAGCGGCCGCGCGTGGGAAACGGCCCGCCGATCATCCGCAGGTGCTCGTCCGTCGAGAGGGACGGGAAGAGGCGGCGGCCCTGCGGTACGTACGCAATCCCGGCACCGCAGATCTTGTAGGACGGCCGGCCCAGCAGCTCCCGCCCGTCGATGCGTACCGAGCCGGACGCCCGCGGCGGCGTCATGCCCATGATCGCCTTGCAGAGCGTCGTCTTGCCCATGCCGTTTCGTCCGATGATCGAGACCGGCTCCGCGTCGAGGTCGAAGGTGACTCCCTGCAGGACGTGCGCGCCGCCGTAGTAGGCGTCGAGCCGGTCGACGGCGAGAAGCGACTCAGCCACGGTGCGCCGTTCCCAGGTAGAGGTCGTGCACGAGCTCGTTCGCGCGGATCTCGGCCGGCGTGCCTTCCACGATCACGCGGCCGTCGTGCATCATCGTCACCCGCTCCGCGACCGTGAGCGCGACGTCCATGTCGTGCTCGATCAGGAGCAGTGTCACATCGCGCGGCAGGTCGAGCAGGATCTGTGTGAGCAGCCGGCGCTCCTCGCGCGCGAGCCCGGCGGCCGGCTCGTCGAGCATCAGCAGCATCGGCTCGACGGCGAGTCCCATCGCGATCTCGAGCTGTCGCTGCTCTCCGTGTGACAAATCGCCTACGGGCGTGGCGAGACAGCCGTCCAACCCGATGCGCGCCGCCGCTGCCCGTGCGCATTGCCGCCGCTCGCGGTCGGACGGCGCGTGGAATGGACGGAGCCGCCCGCCGCCGACGCCGGTCAAGGCAAGAAAGAGGTTGTCCTCGACGCTCAGCCCGAGGAAGAGCCGCGAGGTCTGAAACGTCCGCGCGAGCCCGAGCCGGGCTCGGCGGCGGGCGGGGAGCCGCGTGACGTCGGCGCCGCGGAACTCGACGGTGCCCGCGGTGGGGGCAAACTCGCCGGCCACCACGTTGAACAGCGTCGTCTTTCCTGCCCCGTTCGGCCCGAGGATCGCGCGGCGCTGGCCTTGGGGTACGTCGAGATCGACGCCCGCCACGGCCTGCACGCCGCCGAACCGCCGAGCGATCCCCCGCAGGCGGAGGATCGGCTCGGCGGTCTCGATGACGGGGACAGCCGCCATTACTTCGTCGGTGGCCCCTTGATGGCGTGACCGACCCACGGGGGAGGCGTCCGCTTGACGCACTGCGGGCTATCGCGGCCCGGGGACGGCGTGCTCGCGCTGAAGAAGCCGCCGAAGGTCTGGTCGACGTTTGGGATCGTGTAGATCGTTTGCAGCACGCCGCCCTTCACCTGGGAGACGTAGTTCGGGGCGATGCCGTTGCGGTTCTTGTCGAGCTTGTTCGACCCGTTCGGGCCAGTGAACGTCGTCTTCGCGAGCGCCTTCCGGAAGGCCGCCTGGCCGCCCGACAGGTCGCCCTTGACGGCGGTCAGGGCGCGGAGGAGGGCCTCCGTCTCGACCGCATAACCCTCCGCGAACAGGCTCGCCTCGAGTCCTTTCAGCTTCGGGAACGCCTGCAGGAACGCCTTCTTGTACGCCGCATACGCGGCTGACTTCGAGTCGGCGGCCGTCGGGCCGGCGGTCGCGACGCCTTCGAGCCGGTCCCCGAGCGCCTTGATCGCGGTCGGGTCGATCGCGACCCCGCCGCCGATCATCTTCTGCGCCAGGTTGCCCTTGAGGCCTTCGTACGCCTTCGCGAACGCGACGGTGCCGGACCCGTTCACGGCCATCAGGAACCCGTCGACGCCGCTCGTCGGAATCTGCGTCACATACGACGAGTAGTCCGTCGTCCCGAGCGGCGGCCAGATGCGCTTCTCGACCTTGCCGCCCAGCGCGCAGAACTCGGCGACGAAGCCGGCGACCTGCGTGTAGGGGAACGAGTAGTCGTCGGCGATCGTGACGATGTTGCGCCACTTGAGCGTGTTGTACGCGTAGTCGCCGAGGCCGGCCATCCACTGCGCGCCGTCGGTCGTGAAGCGGAAGAAGTTCGGCGCCGGACTCTTCAGCGTCGTGTCCTGTGCCGCCGACGTGCCGTTGATGAACGTGACCTGCGTTTGCTTCTTCGCGTACCGCGACACCGCGATCCCCTCGTCGCCCGAGAGCGGCCCGACGAGGATGTTGACCTTCTCGCGCTCGACGAGGCGCCGCGCCTCGGCGACCGCGACGTCCGGGCTCGCGTCCGAGCAGCCGGTGACGAGCTTGACCGGATGGCCGCCGATCTTGAACCCCGCGAGGTCGCTGTCGGACTTACCGGCCTTCGCGAGCTTGGCGCCACGCTGGATGAACGGCATCCGCGCGCCCGCCTGCGTCTCGTTCCAGAACACCGCAAACGGTCCCTTGCAGGTCGACAGCACGCCGATCTTGATCGTCGCGCTCGCTTGGTTGCCGCTCCCGCTCGCGAGCGCGACGGCGACCGTGACGCTCGCCGCGACGGCGCCCGCGGCGAGCGTAAGCAAGAGCCGCTTGCCCCCATTCGTGCGATACCTCATCGCGCCCCTCCTTCTTGCTCCTGAACAGAACTGTGCTTGACTCCCCGCTCCACTCCGACCAGCCATCCTCCTTTCAAGCTCGTTCCGCCGCTGAGGTCTTTTCTGGTGCTCCCAGCCGGTCGGCAACCAGGCGCCTCGCCCGCTGCGTCAGCGACGTCGCGATGCCCGCCACTCCGCCCGGCGAGAGGAGCACGATCACGAGGAAGAGCGCGCCGATCCAGGTCTCGAAGCGCTCCGTGTAGCCGCGGGTGTAGCTCTCCGCGGCGACGAAGATAAGAGCGCCGATCCACGCGCCCTCGAGTCTGTAGAGCCCGCCGATCACGGCGATCGTCAGAACGTCGATCGTGCGGGTGAGGTCGATCGACCCCGGCGAGATCCGGGTCTCGTAGGCGACCGCGAAGACCCCTGCGATCGAGGCGATGAACGCTGCGAACCCGAAGGCGAGCACACGCTGAAGCGCCACGTGGTAGCCGACGGCCCGCATCCGGACCGGGTCGTCGCGTACGCCCTGGAGCGCGAGCCCGAATGGAGTTCGCACGACGTACCGGATCAGGAGATAGACCGCGGCCGCCGCGACGAGCGCCGCGTAATAGAGCCGCTCGCGGTGCGCGAACGTGTCGCCCAGGATCGCCGGCAGGTTGACGTCGTTGATCCCCTCGTGGCCGCCGAATTCCGGCACCTGCTGGAAGAAGTAGAGGACGATCACCGCATAGGAGAAGGTGATCATCAGGAAGTAGATCCCGCTCGAGCGATTGGCCACGAGACCGAGCAGAAGGCCGACGCCGACCGTCACGGCGATGCCGGCGAAGATCGCGCGCCACGCCCCCCAGCCGTGGTGCACGACGAGGTCGGCGACGGTGTAGGCGGAAACGCCGTAGAGCGCTGTCTGCGCGAGCGACACCATGCCGCCGTACGCGGCGAGGAAGATCAGGCTGGCCGCGGCGATACCGAGCCAGAGCGTCTTGATCGCGACCGCCGTCAGGAAGTAGTCGGTGACGACGAGCGGGACGAGCGAGAGCGCCGCCGCCGCGACGACCCACACGAGCAACTCAGGCCGGACGCGCGTCACGCGGGCCTCCCGAAGAGGCCGAACGGCCGCAGCGCGAGCACCACGACCATCAGCACGAACGTGAAGAGAATCGAGTAGTTCGTCCAGTTCTGCGGCAGGTAGATCTGCGAGTACGACGTCACGAGGCCGAGCAGGAGCGCGCCGGTGGCCGCCCCGCCCAGGCTGCCCATGCCGCCGACGATGACGACGACGAGCGAGTTGAGCAGGAACTTCGCGTCCTCGCCGGGCGCGATTCCCGAGTAGGCGACGCCGATGCCGCCACCGAGGCCGGCGAGCGCTGCACCGACGAGGAACGCGACGGCGAAGACGAGCTGGATGTTGGTGCCGAGCGCCGACACCATCTGGCGGTCATCGACGCCTGCGCGGATCGTCATCCCGAGCCGCGTCTTCGCGATCCAGAGCCAGAGCAAAGCGCCGATCGCGACCGCAAGCCCGAGCACCGCGAGGCGGAAGAGCGGGTACTCGAGCCCATACAGGTGAATCGCGACCCCGCGGTCGAGCCAGCTCGGGACGTTCATGAGCTCCGGCGAGGCGCCGAAGTGGGCGAGCATCTGGTCGGCGAGGATGATCGCGAGGGCGATGGTGATCAGTGCCTGACGCAGCTCCTCGCCCTGGTTCCAGCGCAGCAGGAGCTGCTGCGTCACGAGCCCGCACGCCGCAACGGCGGCGGCGCCCGCGAGCAGGGAGAGGACGAAGTTGCCCGTCGCGTCCATCGTCTCGAAGGCGATGTAGCCACCGAGGAGGTAGAACGATCCGTGGGCCATGTTGACGACGCGCATGACGCCGAAGACGAGCGTGAAGCCGCTCGCGACGACGAACAGGAGCCCCGCGAGCGTGAGGCCGTTCATCGTGACGAGCACGAACGTCGGCATGTCGCCATGCGCCTTGTACGCGATCCATACGACAGCGGCGAGCGCGGCGCCGAGCGCCAACGCCCACCGGAGCGCCCGCACGAGCAGCTGCCGGCGCGCCGCCGCCGCGACGGTCACGGCAGCCGCAGTCACGCTTCGCTCCCCCGAGTGTCATCGATCATCGATGAACTCACGCCGAACGTATCCGCTTGTGCCGAAAGGTTCAAGGATCACTCGATCGTCGTGTAGAACCAGCGCTCGCGGCTCTCGAGACGCGGGATCGCGTCATCGAGCGCGTGGCGCTTGAAGTGCTCGGAAGCCCAGTGGTCGTCGGCGGCCTCGCGGTCGTCGTAGATCTCGTAGAGGAAGAAGACTCGCGGGTCGTCCGGGTCGCGGTTCGCCTGGTAGAAGCGGCAGCCGGGTTCTGCCCGCGAGGCTGGCGCGAGCTGGTTGACGCAGCGCAGGACTTCGTCCTCCTCCCCCGAGTTGGCGACCCAGCGGGCCGCAACGGCGAATGCCACTAGCTGCCTCCTTTCCTGCCAACGGTGTTGCGGAGGACGCCGATCCCCTCCACCTCGAGCTCGATCACGTCGCCGGGCTGCACCCAGCGGTCGAGCTCGATTCCGGAGCCGCCGGTCGCGGTTCCGGACCCGAGCACCTCGCCCGGGTGGAGCGTGTTCGCCATCGACGCGTACGCGATCAGGTCGGCGAACGAGTGATGCATGTTCGCCGTCGTGTCGCCGCCCCAGCGCTCGCCGTTCACGCGTACCTCGAGCGCCGTGTCCGAGACGTCGAGCTCATCGGCGGTGACGATGCACGGCCCGAGCACGTTCGAGCCGTCCCAGTCCTTCGCCTTCGCGGGGCCCATCCCGATCGGCAGCTCGCGGGACTGCACGTCGCGGGCCGAGAGGTCGTTCCAGATCGTCCACCCGAAGACGTGCTCGAGCGCGCGCTCGCGCGAGATGTCACGGCCGGGCTTGCCGATCACCGCGGCCAGCTCGAGCTCGTGGTCGAGCCGCTCGGTGTAGTACGGCCACGGGATCGTCTCGTCCGGTCCGATCACCGTGTCGCCGAAGGCCTTGTAGTAGGCCGGCACCTCGTACCACTCCTGCGGCACCTCGCGGCCCAGCCGCGTCAGCGCGTCGCGCATGTGGCCCTCCCAGGTGAGGAAGTCGCGCAGCGACCGCGGCCGCAGCGGCGCCAGCAGGCGCGCGCCGTTCACCGGCCGCGTCTCGCCGACCGGCGCGCCGGCCTCGATGAACGCCACCATGTCGCCGTCGAAGCCCACGTCGAGGATCTCGTCTCCGTCGAGGACTCCCACGCGCGGGCCGCCACCGTCGTCGTAGGTCACGAGCTTCATTGCGTCGCGGTCAAGCCGCCGTCGAGGGTCAGGACCTGGCCGGTGCAGAAGCTCGACGCGTCCGAGCAGAAAAAGAGAACGGCGCCGACGAGGTCGTCGGTCTCGGCGATTCGCCGCAGCGGGATCCGCTTCAGAAGCCCTTCGACGAACGCCTCGTCCGAGAGGAGATCCTCGACCTGCGGGGTGCGGACGAACGTCGGCGAGATCGCGTTGACGGTGATCCCGTGCTTCGCCCACTCGGTCGCGTGCTGGCGCGTGAGCGCGTTCATGGCGCCTTTCGCGGCGACGTACGCCGAGAAGCCGTTGTCGATCCCGAGCTGGCCCCGGACCGACGAGATGTTGAGAATTCGCCCGCCGCGGCCGCCCGCGATCATCGCGCGCGCCGCCGCCTTGGAGGCGAGGAACTGCGAGCGGAGGTTGAGGTCGACGATACGGTCCCACTCGCTCTCCGGATAGCTCTCGGCCGGATAGAGGGCGGTGCCGGCGCCGCCGCCGATCGCGTTTACGAGGACGTCGACGCGACCCCAACGCGCCATCGCCTCGTCGACGACGCGATCGGCGTCGGCCTCGCTGGTCATGTCGCCCGTGAGGACGAGCGCCTCTCCTCCCGCCGCTTCGGCGCCGCGTCGCGCCTCCCCGAGCGGCTCTGGGCGCCGTGCGATCATCCCGACCTTCGCGCCGACGCCGGCGAACGCCGCGCACAGGCGGACGCCGATCCCGCCGGAGCCGCCGGCGACGAGCACTACCCGGCCGTCCATCCGGAAGCGGTCGAGCTCGCTCACTCCGGCTCCCCCCACGGGTAGACGATCACCTTGAGCGCGCCGCCGACGCGCTGGGTGAACACCCGGTACGCCTCCGCGTAGTCGCGCAGCGCGAAGCGGTGCGTGATCAGCGGCGTGAGCCGGATCTTCCCCGCCTCGACGAGCGCGATCGCTCGCGGCATGTCGCCCGCTGCGGCGCGCACGCCGACGATCTCGAGCTCGTTGAGGACGATGTCCTTCAGCGGCACCGGCGCGGCCTCGAGCGGGATCCCGATCACGGCGACGCGGCCGCCCCTGCGCAGCATCGAGGCGCACTGGCCCACGGCGTTCGGATCGCCG
>WNGA01011084.1_pt1 | contig 14267 bp, 16 predicted proteins | sample 5400061 | NCBI WGS metagenome assembly WNGA01 (sample SAMN13153366, study PRJNA577476) | soil metagenome | isolation source: 100 cm soil or saprolite under grassland replicate 2 | place: USA:California | collected 2016-06-15 | reverse complement strand
AGGGTAAAAAATCAGTTTCGTCATTGCATGTTTCACCGTCGCAACTTAACGCGTCTTGAGTATCTGCGCGTATAATTTGATCACTTCGTCGTGACCTTTGTACTCTTCAGGATGGACAACATAGCGCTTGTAGCCGCGAAACAGCCGGGCGGGCTTGGGCTCCACGTCGATGCGTGAAGGGATGCGTTGAAAATCCCAGAGTTTCTCCTGTCCCTCTTTTGACAGCGTAAAATCGACGAGCAGTTTGCCGGCGTTGGGATGTGCTGCCTTGGCGCCGAGCATGACGGTGTTGACCGAAATAATCGCGGGCTCCAACGGCACCCAATCCACCGGCGCGCCCCTCTCGGCGAGGTTCTGAATGATGTTCGCGTAGGCGATCACGAGCGGGAATTCACCGGCCGCGGCGAGCTGAACTCGCACCGTGCTCCCGCGCATAATTACAGGGTCCTGTTCCGCCAGTTTCTTTAAGTAGGCAATCGCCTTGTCTTTACCCCACGCGGAGATGAGCCCCTGCAGGAAAGTCGTGTAACTATCGTCGAGCGAAATCTTCCGCCCCTTCCAACGCGGTTGCAAGAGCTCTTCGTAGGTCCGCGGCAGTGTTTCACGTTTGATTTGTTTCGTGCTGTAACCCAGCACAATCGAGTTGACGTAAACCGAGGTCCAGTAATGTTTGCCGTCCTTGAGATCATCAGGGATCATTTTTCGTTCGGCGGAATTGTATGGAGCCAGAAGACCCAGTTCCATCAGTGGCAAAACAATCTCACCCGTGCCATGGACGACGTCGAACAAATATTTTCCCGCTTTCGCCTCCGATGAGACGCGGTTGAGCAAAGCCCCGCCGCCGGAACGGAAAACCGACGGTCTCAAAAACGGATATTTTTTTAGAAAGCGATCCATGAACTCTTTGCTCTGATCCAAGCTCATCGTCGTGTACCAGACGATTTCGCCTTCCCGGCGCGCCGCTTCGACGACCTTTGGGTCCGGGCTCTCTTGAGCATAGATCGGTGGGATCAACAAACACACGAGGTACGAGAGAATGATTAGTTTTGACGAGATCAACTTCATGAATCCATTCCTCGGGTTCGTTGCATCGTTCAGTTGGGCGAGGAATTATGCCGCTCACCCCTAACGATTCACGCCTCACGTGTTTCCGTCTTACTTGGGCCAGCGGCGATGGACCGCCATGTCGACCCAATGTCCATCGGGGTCCTGTATCCGATGGTCGGAATCTTTATCTGACTTGGAATCGATCTCGGCGCGAAAGCCCGATTCCTGCAAACGCTGCTTGATGTCGTCGAGGTCGTCAACCTCGAAGCCGAAATGATTGATGCCCTCTCGTTGATCGTCGCGCTTGACTTCGATGAGCGCAACGTTGACGTCGCCGTCGGACATATAGATCGCCCCGCCGAATCCACGCTTCGGCTCCAGGCCAAACACTTTTTGATAGAACTCCACCATTTTATCGCGATTCTTCGTCATCACCGCGACATGCCGAACTTTTGGTCGCATTTTTTTTCAGCCTCCTTCTTTTACTTACAGCCCGTTATAATTTTATGGTTCGATCCATATGCCATAAGCTATAAGCCATATGCGAATTACGCGCGATATACTCTCATCAAAGCGAATAAAGCTTAACCGCGTTCTCCCATTGAATTTGCCGCTTCTCCTGTTCCGGGACGTCGACAAAACTCAGGTCGGCGTACTGCCGGGTGTTGGGCCAAGACGAGGTCGCCAGAGGAAAATGGCTCGACCACAAAATATTCGTGCTGCCGAGATAGCGCCGCACCCGAAGACTCATGCGATCGTACCAGCAAGTGAAATAACACTGACGTTGGAACAGTTCCGACGGCTTCAAAGTGTAACCCTCCGACGGCAAGCCGTCGGCATCCGACTGGTAATCCGCATACTCGATTTCGTAAGCGCCCCAACCGAGCGAGCTTTCCGCGAACACGACTTTCAGTTTGGGGAAGCGGTCGAGGACACGGGAAAGAAGAAAATTAGCTACCACCGCAATCGAACTGACCGAGCGAACGACGCTACTGAATGCGGCGGCCACCGCCGGCTTAAAGGCATCTCCCGGACGCAACTGAATTTTGGCCGACGCTCCTGCGTGAAAGCAAAGCGGCACGCCGAGCTCTTGGCAAGTTGCCCAGAGCGGATCGTAAGCCGGCTCGTTGATATGCGGCACGCCGCGAAGTTCCATCGGCGATGCCGGGTAGATGACACCCTTATGCCCCTTGGCCACGGCGCGCTTGATTTCGGCCACCGTCCACTCCATTGGCCAGATCGGCACGATGCATTGCGGCACGAAACGCGGGCTAACGTTGGCCCATTCGTCGATCAGCCAATCGTTGTAAGCTTGTACGCAAGCCAGTTCCAACGCGGCATCGTCAAGTTTGCCGAAGGTTTCAGCCGCCAAACCGCTCACGCTGGGATAAAGTATCGAGCAGTCGACGCCGTCCATGTCCATCGCTTTCAACCGCTCTGCCGCGCTAAATACCATCCGCGGCACATCGTCCCAGCGTTTTGGCTCCTCGCCACGGTCTGCCATTGCCGCGCCGGCGAGAGCGACACCCGCTAAAGAGCTAGGCTGGCCGTCGACGATCCAACAGTCACTGCCATCGGCCATTCGTGTGATATGAGGAATCCGGTCGCGCCACCTTTCCCGCGACATGCGCGCAGTCCAAACCTGCGGATGTTCCTGCACATGATCATCCGCGCTGATAAGTCCGTACTTCAGTTCCATATTGGTGACCCATAGTTGAGAGTTTTCACGGCCTGCGCGAATTTTCGATAATGCTCGCGCCAAGCTTGTTTCCTAAATTCGAAATTCGAATATCGAAATCCGAAACAATTTCAAAGTTCAAAGGTAGAATAAAATCAAAACACAAGTCCGAATCGAGTTTGTTTGGAACATTGGGTCTTTTTGTCATTTGAAATTGTTTCGAGCTTCGGATTTCGTGCTTCGAATTTGCTTGTTTATCCCTTGGCGGCCTTTGTGCCCTTTGCGCGAGATATTCCGAGCTGTTACTTCCACGCATTTCAATGCGCCGGTTAGATCAATCGATACAACTTCGCTGCGTTGCCAAACAAGACTTTTTCACGATCCGACACCGAAACACCCTTTAGCGAATGCTCTACGGCGTCCCATGATCGCGGATAGGTGGAAGTGATGTGCGGAAAATCGGATTCCCACAGGATGTTGTCAATGCCGATGCAATCGCGCAGTTGGATACCGACCGTTTCGAACCAGAAGTCGACGTAGATCTGGCGCCGAAACAGGTCGCTTGGCCGAGTGAGAATCCCTTCGGTCCAAAGGTGACGCTTCTCCCACTCGCAGTCGCAAGCTTCCAAAACGGAGCTCACCCAGCCCAAGCCGGTTTCGGCAAAAACCCAATTGAGCCGCGGAAATTTGTCAAGCATGCCGGAAAAAATCAAGTACGGCACGAATTGTGTGGCTGTACAAAAATTGCGCAGGGTCGAGACACAATGAGCTTGCCTGTGGCTAAACCCTTTCCATCGCGGCAACGACAGCTTCCCGGCAAGGCCAGCCGACGCATGCAAGTGGACACCGACGCCGAGCTCCTGGCACACATCCCATAGCGGCTCCCAGAACGGGTCGCCAAGATTTTTTAATCCCTTCACCGCAACGCTCGGATCGCCCAACATGTTGATGCCCATGTGTCCGGCGTTCACGGCACGTTCCACTTCGCTGACAATCGTTTCCATTGGGCTCATGAACGGAATGACCGCTAGCGGAATAAACCGCTCGCTCACCTGGCGGAATTCCGCCAGCGCATCATTGTAAGCCCTGACGCAGTCGAGCTCGAACTCTACATCGTCATAAAAGAAAGTTCCTCCCGGACCGTTGGGAAACAACACCTCGGCATCGACACGATCGCGATCCAAAGCTTTGAGGCGTTCTGCCGGCTGGTAAACTTCAAGCGGCACTTCCTCCCAACGTTGCGGGTAGTAGCCACGCTTTTCCATCGCTGTAGGGCAGTTGCAAACGTTGCCGCCTTGGATTTCGCCGTTCACCACCCAACGATCGACCGGACAATCGAATTTATCATCACGCACCTCGATCACGTGAGGAATCCGAGCGCCCCACTTTGTCTTCGACATGCGGGTCGTGTAAGCGTCCTTGCCAAGCTGACCATGAGAGTCGGAGCTGATCAGACCGAATTTAATTTCCATAGCGTTTCCTGGACAATCTTCAGGCCAGACAGCGTCGCAGGTGTTTGGCTGGACGCGACCATGCGTCGTCCGATTTCATTTTCTCCCCCTCGACGGGGGAGAACAAAAGAGGGGGTGCCCGAGTGAATGTCACCCCCATCTCAATCTTCCCCCGTCAAGGGGGAAGAGGTCGGACAAAATCTATCGCAAACCGCCTCTTAATTGCCTATATCAGAACGCGAGCCGCGCTTTGCTTGAACTTTGAACATGGAACCTTGAACGGTCGCGCTTTGCGCCCTACGCCGCCGCCGACTCCTCGATCCGGGCCATGCCGGTTGCCAGCGCGCTGCGGTACGCGCGGTCGATGGCGAGACTGTCCAGCGCCGCGCGAATCACGGCTTGTGCTGTTCGCTCATCGGTAATGTGACGATCATAGATCGGTTCGAACATGTCGGAGTGATCTTCGTCGGCCACCATGTGGACCTTTGTATTGATGTCCAGCCCTTCAATCGTTCCACCCTGATCCGCGACGCGCTTATGCGCGAACCGCGCGGTAAAACCGCCACCCTTCACGATCGCGGGATTATTTTTTCTTTCGGTGATGTGGTTGACCGTCAAAGCTTCGATCCACGGCCGAGTCGTCGACAAATACATCCACGCCATGAGCGCGGCGCGCACGCCGGGAAGTAGGTTGGATTCCGCCGTGGCCTCGGCCATCTGCTGGTCGGTCAAGTGCGCCGATCCCATCCGCTTGTCATAGATCAGCTCGTCTTTCTCATGTTCCCAAATAGCGCGCTTGACATCGAGCGGCGCTTTCACGGCCGCCGCACCCCAGCAATCGCGCCGGCTTTTGATGTAGTGCGGATAATGCAGGTCCCAAATTTTCTGCCGTGCCGGTGTGAGCTTCACGGAAAATAATTGATGATACTCCGGCGTGTCGAAGTGACGATTGACGATAACGTTGAGTTCCTCTCTTACCTTCAGCCAAAGACTCATAGTTTCCCCCTTTGGTATTCCCTTTGTGTTTACCGATGAAGGGTCACCGGCTTAATGAGTAACCATATCCCATCCGAGGCGTAAAAATAAAATGCTCAAGGGACACCGAAAATCTCTCGATAAAGCTTCAAGCTCTCCTGAGCGTCCTGGGCCTTTTCCGGATGAAGAACGACACGCTTGAAACCTTTAATCAGCCGTGGCGGATTAGGCTCCACGCCTTCGCGGAGCGTGACCCGGCTAAAGCTCTGCAACAGCTCTTGTCCCGCCTGAGACAGGATGAAGTCGATAAACAGTTTAGCCGCATTGGGATGCGCTGCCTTAGCGCCGAGCATAATGCCGTCGAATTTGATGACTACCGGCTCAAGATTCACCCAATCCACGGAGTTTCCCTGGGACTTGGACCATTCGACGGTATGCGTGTAGGCGATCGCCAGAGGGAATTCTCCAGCTGCCAAAAGCTGTGTCCTCTGGGTGTTGCCGCGTCCGATCATCGGTTCCTGGGCGGCGACTTTTTTTAGATACTCGATCGCCGCGCTGCGCCCCCAAGCTTGCATCAAACCCACGAGCAACTCGTAGCTCTCGTCATCGACGGAAATTCTTTTCCCCTTCCATTTCGGATTGAGCAATTCCTGGTAGTTTTTTGGAGCCTCTTCCCGTTTCACTTGTTGGGTATTAAAGCCAACGCCGGTGGGCAACGCGTAGGTGCCGATCCAGTAGCCATCTTTGTCTTTCAGATCGGTGCTGAAATGGCGCCGCTCGGATGAGTTGAAGGCCGCGATCAGTTTTCGCTGTTTAAGCTCGGCGATGAATTCCGGCGCAGTCTGCGACACCACATCCCAGCTCGAAAGGCCGGCGCGCGCCTCGATCATGATCTTGTTGTGCAGCCCGACGCTCCCGCTGCGCCAATAAGTCGCCTTGATAAACGGGTAAAGCTTCATGAACTCTTCGATGATTTTCTGCGACTGATCCTGTGCGATGGTGCTCCACCAACCGAGCTCGCCCTCTTTCTTTGCGGCCTCGATGACTTTTGGGTCCGCGGCGGAGACAATGGGCGGCGGCGAACCGAGCAGGATCAGCCATACAAGAATGCCGGCCGCTATTCCTAAAAAGCGAAGCTCTAGAAAAGATCTCACAGCGGAATTCTTTCTTGCGCCAGCGCGATGCCTTTGCGGTACATGGCATTAAACGCGAGAGAATCCTTCGCGGCTTGAATCGCCCGCGCTTCCTTATTGCCAATGGCATGCTCGGCGAGGAACGGCAAGAACATATCACTATGTTTCTCGTCCGCTTGGCTATGCGCCTGGAGATTGGGAATCTGTTTCCAGGTAAATCCCATCTCGTCCATCCATTTTTTTGCCATGCGCGTCGACTGTCCGCCGCCCAGATCGCCGAGTAGGCGGTCGTCGTTACACCATTCCGTGATCGTCATGCCGGCTAGCGATTCGGTCCACGGCATCTCGCTCGTCATCCACGACCAAGCGTAAAGCACCGAGCGGGTTTCGGGCAGCGGTTCGGCGTTGATAATTTCCTGCGGCTCGAGACCGACTGATTTTCCCTGGCGAATGATGAGATGGAGGTGGCCGTAGTCGGAAAAGTCATCGCGAATAATTTCCTCGTATTCATGCTCTAAGATCCGCTGTTTGACCCCCAACACCGGACAATTCGCCGAGACATGGGCCCAGCAATCGCGCCGATGGCGCACGAACAAGCTCTGCTGCTTCACCATGACTGCCGCCCTCGGCTTGTTCATCTTGATCGAAAAATAATACTCCAGCTCGGGCGAACGAATATAGTCGCGCACGAATTCGCCCAAACATTCTCGCCACTGTTTTTCGGTCATGGTTTTGCTCCTTTATAAAGTTTGTCGATGAAACCCTCCTGCGACAAACGGTCGACTATCGAATTATCGAAGAGCTTGGTTTTCGGCGCGGCTTTCGAGCCGACCATTTCCAATACCGTGTCCACCGCGGCTGGGTCCACTCGCGGCACCGAATCCAGATATTTGCTGACAAACTCGTAGTGGAGCTCGCTGCTGCCGCCACGCTGTCCCATGTACTTCTCGAGCAGCTTGAGCGCCTGCGCTTTTCGAGTTTTGAGCGCGGCGATGCCTTCGACGTAGGCCCGGACGATCGCCTCCACCGACTTCGGCGATTTAAGTAGGTAATCGTTGCTCACGGCCAATAGATTCATCGAAAACGGAATGCCAAGCTCAGCGGCATCGACCAGCATCTTCGCTTGCGGTCCCGGCGCCTGCGATGAGACACGCCCTTCGGCTTGGCGAGCGCGAAAACCCACGTCGGCTTCCACCACGCCGCCAAATTGACGCAACTCGGTTTTGCCTTCGAGGTTCAGTTTGCGCAGGATCAGTCGCGTGACGAAATCGCTCGTCGAACCGAAGCGGGTGATCGCCAACGTTTTGCCTTGGAGCTGTTCCGGTCGCTGGATTTCCGGTTGAACCCAAAGCTGCATGCCGGGGCGGCTCGTGTTGCTGCCGACTGCGATGATCGGGGCGCCCTTGATCGTGGCGGCGACCACCGCATTGCTTGCGCCCAGCGCGGCTTGCACACTGCCACCCACCAGCGCCTGAACCGCCGTGGCACCCGAGCTAACGTAAACGAGCTCCGCGCTCAAACCGTTACGTTCAAACGCGCCGATCTCTTTCGCCATCCAGATGCCGGACATGCTCGGACTGATGGCGGCGTAAGCGAAAGCGATTTTTTCCTTGGGAGTTTCAGCGGAATGAATAACGAATGGAGTGAGTAAGATCCCGATGAATAAAATGCTACAAACCCGTCGCGGTTCTTTGTTTAAAAATTTCACGTCGCTCATATTGAGACCACAGAAAATGAACTTAAAGATTCCACTTCGGACCGACTGATTGTTATTTCCTCCCCCTCGACGGGGGATTAAGGTGGGGGTGCCCGTCATTTCAAGAGCGTGCGCACCACCCCCATCCTAACCTTCCCCCGTCGACGGGGGAAGGAACTCGGATCGAACCCACGCGCTCTCTAGAACGGCGAGTTTTTCGACGGTCGCGTCAGTCTAGCTCAGAAACCGCACGTCAACCCAACTGTTCCATCGCATCGGCCAAACCCGCCTGATAGACGCGGTAAAGCTCTTCCGACTCGCGTGCCGCTTGCAGAATCATTTCCTCGTTTTCGCCGTTGCCGAATTCTTCCCAAACCGGCAGGAACATATCCACGTGTCCTTTGTCTGCTTCGCGATGCGCCTTCCAATTCGGCAAATCGTCCCAGGTGATGCCCAACTGCTCGACCCAGCGCTGGCCCATTCTATATGCGTGACCGCCGCCCAAATCTCCGAGTAACCGATCGTCCTGATTCCATTCCGTGGCGCTCATCGCCGCCAGCCCTTCGAGCCAATGTTTTTTCTTGCACATCCAGCCCCAGGCGTAGAGCGTCGCCGTTGTGCTGGGAATCGGCTTGGCGTTCAGGATGTCGTCGGCGCTAAGCCCGATGCATTTCCCCTGGCGAATGATCAAATCGAGGTGGCCATGCTCGGAATGTTGGTCGCGGATCATCTCTTCATATTCATGGCCGAGAATTTTCTGCTTCACGGCAAGTATCGGCGAGTTCCCCGAAACATAAGCCCAGCAATCGCGCCGGTGGCGCACGTAAAGCGAAAGCTGCTGAAGGATGACTTGCGCGCGGGCCTTGGTTATCGGAATCGAAAAGTATCGCTCTAGTTCGGGCGAAGACATCGTTTGCCGCGCCAAGTCGCCGAAGGCTCCGGCCCAACCGTTAGCATCCATGGAAAGTCCTCCTGATGATTGTTTTTTCACTGCCTCTCCGATTGCTGAAAGACCCCTCGTCGAGAGAACCCCGTTTATGCTGAGCTTGTCGAACCATTCTTTATTTTGATTCAGCGCCCTGCTCGGCCAGCCTCTCCATCTCCTTTGAGATCCCATAGCGGAATATTTTTAGCAGCTCCATGGATTCCTTGGCGGCTTGGTAGACCTGTGCTTCCTTTTCACCCGTGGCGAATCTTTCGAGATCTTCCAAAAACATGTCGCTGTGTTCTTCATCCGCCTGGCTGTGCACTTTGAAATTCGGCATCTGCTCCCAGCCGAACCCAAGATCGTCCATCCATCGTTTGGCCATGCGGCTCGACAACCCGCCGCCGACATCCTGCAGCAAACGATCATCGTTGGCCCACTCGGTGATCGTCAGTGAAGCAAGGCCTTCGAGCCAACTCTTCTCCCGCGTCATCCAACCCCAGGCATAGAGAGTAGCCATAGTCGATGGCAGCGGCTCGACGTTCATGACCTGTTCAGCGGTCAAACCCAAAGCCTTGCCTTGCCGGACGATGAGCTCCATGTGTCCATGCTCGGTGTAGTTATCCTTGATCACTTCACCGTACTCATGCTGGAGAATTTTTTGCTTCACCGACATGTGCGGGCAGTTACCCGAAACATGCGACCAACAGTCACGGCGGTGATGAATAAAAAGACCAAGCTGGGTGATCAAGACTTGGGCACCCGGTTTGGTTATTTTGACATTAAAATAGTGATCCAGCTCCGGCGAGCGCATCGCCTCGCGGACCAACCCGCCCAGCTCACGTCTCCACTCCACTCGATTCATGGCCGTCTCCTGAAATTAAAAATTCGAAAAATAATGCGCGGCTCTCCAACCGTCATGCCGGCGAAAGCCGGCATCCAGAGGTTTTTGACATTGCTGGACTCCGGGTCGCGCCAGCTTGCCCGGAATGACGGCCAAATTGTTCAACGGATTTCGGAAACACGACACTAGTCTCCCTCGCCTATTTGTATAATCTTTCGACAAATCCCTCTTTGATAATACGATCGATAATCGAATTGTCGAAAAAATCATTGACCGAAGTTTCGCCCTTGCTCTCCCAATTCAGAACGGTCTGAATGACCGCCGGCTCCACTCTCGCCTGTCGGTCGAGATACTTGACGGCGTACTCATAGGCTTCGTCCAGAGAGTCACCGCCGCCGAGCAGATATTTTGCTAAAACTTTATAGGCAAGTTCCTTCCTAGTTTTCAGCGCCGCCACTCCCTCGATATAAGCCTTGAGCATTGCCTCTACCGTCTTGGGAGAATTCTTGGAAAAATCTCGCTTCACCGCAATGAGATCCATCGAGAATGGAATTCCCAAATCCGGCAGGTCGACCAACATGCGAGTCTTTGGGCCGGGCTTCATGCTGCGCACAGCCCCCGCCACCATACCGGTCCGAACGGCTGCGTCCACCTCTCTCGTTCCACCCATCGGTTGGATCTTCACCTTGTCATGCAGACCGAGTTTTTCGAGCGCAAAGAGAGTCAAAAAATGTGTCGATGAGCCGTGCCGGGTTATCGCCAGCACTTTGCCTTGAAGTTGCTCAGGCTTGGAAATCTCGGACTGAACGAACAAGCTCATCGCCGGCCGGTTGGTGATACTGCCAACGGCCACGAGCGGCGCGCCGCGCAGAATCGAGCTCACCACAGCGTTGCTCGCGGCAATGCTCATATCCAAATTGCCGCCCACCATCGCCTGCACCGTTACGCTTCCCGAGCTGATGTAAACCAGTTCCGCTTTAAGTCCCTGCTTCTCGAAGGCACCAATCTCCTTCGCCATCCACACGCCGGCGAAAATCGGGCTAACGGCAGAATAGGCGATGGTCACTTTTGCTGGAGTCTGCGCGAGCGACGCATTCGGCGTCGTAAGCAACCAGAGGAAAAGAAGTGCGTCGCACAAAGCGCCCACAAGTGAAACGCAAACTCGCACGAATTCGCTACCTAAACGCCGAGGAGACCCAACACTCGGCTCTAATCCGAGGGGGTTCTGAAATTGTGACCGCAAATCGACTGTCCTTCCGTCATTCCGGCGCAAGCCGGGAATCCAGGCTTGCTCGTATTTAATTCGAAAATGAACCTGGATGCCCGGCTGGAGTTTATCCTGAGCAATGTCGAAAGGGCCGGCATGACGGATCTTCACTTCGCCTGAAGCATGCCTAAGCGATGAAATTGACGTTAGATCGGCCAACCGTGCTCGGAAACGTCGACACGGTTGCCTTCGACGTCTTTGATCCAGCTTTCCGCCACTGCTCCGAAAGTGTTTTCTTCCGCTTTGGTATCGGCGATTTTTTCGATTTCTTTCACGCTATCGACTTTGAAACCGAAGTGATGGATGCCCCACGGATATTTGTCGGTGCTGATCAGCGCCAAATCAAAATGACCGTCGGAAAGATAAATCGTCCCGCTCGGTCCGCGGTATTTTTCTTCCATCTGAAAAGTCTTTTTGTAATACTCCGCCGTTTTCTCCCGATCGGCAACGTTGATCGCTATATGTCTGATTCTGGGTTTTTCCATAAATTCCTCCTTATTCGACAATAGTTGTTACGACTCTCAATCTGTTCATTCTCTCGTTCTTACCCTCGCCCACAATGTGGGAGAGGGCAAGGGTGAGGGTTAGAAGTCGAGAGCCCAGCCTCACCTTATCCACGTCAGTTCAACGGAATCTTTTCCATCGCCCGCGCGACACCTTCACGGTAAAGCGCAAACAGCTCGAGCGATTCTTTCACGGCATCAAGCGCGATCTGTTCTTTTTCTTCGGTCGCGTACTTTTCCAGAAATGGCAGAAACATATCACTGTGTTCTTCGTCCGCCTGGGAGTGAGCGACGAAGTTCGGCATGTCGCGCCAGGCGATCCCCATATCCTCCGTCCACCGCTTGCCCATGCGACTGGAATGGCCACCGCCAAGGTCGCTGAGCAGCCGGTCATCGTTGGTCCACTCCGTTACCGTCAAAGCCGAAAGCCCTTCGAGCCAACTTTTAGCGTGCGTCAGCCAAGCCCAGGCGTAAAGTGTCGCGGTCGTACTGACAATTGGTTTTGTGTCGATCACTTCCTGAGCTGTCAGGTCCAGTTTTTCCGCCTGGCGAATGATGAGATGCAGATGGCCGTAATCGGAGTATCGATCTTTGATCACTTCACCGTATTCATGTTGCAGGATCGCTTGCTTGATCGCCATTACCGGGCAGTTGGCCGATACATGCGCCCAGCAATCGCGCCGATGGCGAATGTAAAGCCCCAGCTGCGTGATCATGAGCTGCGCCCGCGGCTTGTTCATTTTGACCGAGAAATAATGCTCCAGCTCCGGCGAGCGCATATGCTCGCGTACCATTTCACCGATCGTCTTGCGCCATTCCGGGACTTGCATTAGGACTCTCGTTCGATCCTATCTTCTTAACCAGGTATTCCCGGTATATAAAAATTCGCCCCGGCTGCCAAACGGACTCCCGTCCGTAAAAACCTCATTGCCTCACACGGGTAAAAAACATACCAGGAACCATTTGTGCGTTTTTCCTAATTCACTATCTCTGCCTCTCTCTGTTTGCCGTAATCGAAAATCCAATATTCATTTGATCACCTTGTCTGCCCGCGCCAGCAAGTCAGAATTAGAGTAGCCAGCGTCATGCGAAGGAGTATTTTACTCATTAATAACCCTTCCTTGACCTTCGTCGCGGCTGGAGGCTATTATGGCCAGATGAAGAAAGCAAGCGTTTCAGACCTCAAGAATCAAATCAGCCGTTATCTCGATTATGTGAAGCATGGGGAGACTGTGCTGGTCTTAGATCGCAACGTGCCCGTGGCCGAACTAAAGCCAGTCACCAGTAAGTCGTCGAGCGGAAAACTTGTCGCTCTGGAACGAAAGGGCATCATCCGATTGGGCAGCGGCAAGATTCCTGAAAAGTTCTTCAAGGAAAAACTCAGCGGCAAGCGTGCGAGGATTTTGGCCGCGCTATTAGAAGAGAGGGAAAAGGGACGGTGAGGTTCTGGGATGCTTCTGCGATCGTGCCTCTAGTCGCGATGGAGAAAGAAACCGGCGATTGCCGTGCGCTTCTAGCCGCGGATAGCGACATCGTGGTTTGGCTTTTGACTCCCGTGGAGGTGATATCAGCATTGACCCGCAGGCTAAGAGAAAAAGCTCTCAAATCGATTGAGTTTAGTACGGCTAAGGAGCAACTCTCTGCTCTAGAGAAAGCCTGGTCCGAGGTCATTTCCATAGAGCGAGTTCGTGAACGCGCGCGACGCCTGCTGGAAACGCATCCGCTTCGGGCGGCCGATTCTTTACAACTGGCCGCTGCGCTCCTTACCTCCGAGGAGAATCCCCAAGGCTTCCCGTTTGTCACTCTGGATCGGCGATTGGGCGGTGCCGCAGAAAGAGAAGGGTTTCACGTTCTAGGAGTCTGACGACGGCTCTTGTCCGCTGCGCTTAATACCTTCTCATTTCCGTACGTACTACTGCTGCTTCAATCTTCGTCGGCATCGGTTCCGACAGGGGCCAGCTTCCCCATCTGCTGCGCATCGGCGGAAGCGCAAGGCATGGCGAATAGCGGAAGCTACCAAATTTTTGGTTATCCATTTCTTCCCTCAAGCCTCGCGCCTTTCGCCTCACGCCTATTTTTCACTTGATCACTTGATTCGCCCGCTCGAGCACGCGGACTGGAATCGTCAGACCAATCTGTTTTGCCGCCTTCAGGTTAATCACGAATTCAAACTTCGTTGCCTGCTGCACCGGCAAATCACCCGGTTTGGCGCCTTTCAAGATCTTGTCCACGTAAACAGCCGCGCGCCGATAGAGGTCATCGAAGTCGGCCCCGTAGGACATGAGGCCACCCTCGTCGACAAACTCCTTCTGGGGGTAGATTGCAGGCAGCCAGTGTTTACCGGCAAGCTCGACAATCCGCTTTCTTTCGGCGAAAAAGGGACGAGTGGGAATCATCGTAATTGCGCCCACCTGCTTCTGCTTTGCGGTTTGAAATGCGCTCGCTAAACCTTTGGCGTCGGGTTGAGTCTCGATCTCCTCCAATTTTAGCTTCAGTGCCAGAACCGCGGGCCTGAGCTCTTTCAGTTGGAGGTCGTCTGCTATACCGCCTCCCAACCGACGCAAAAGTCCAACTCGGACGAGTTTGGGGACTGCCTCCTTCAGTATCTCTAGATTCTTACTCGGTACAGTCTGAGAATTTGTTTCTAACATATTCATGCCGCCAGAAGGTCGACGATTTTTTGAATGGAGTCATCAGCTTTGCGATACGCGGTTTCTAGTTTGCTGTTTACAGAGAGTGTTTGGTCTG
>WNGA01008294.1_pt1 | contig 14267 bp, 16 predicted proteins | sample 5400061 | NCBI WGS metagenome assembly WNGA01 (sample SAMN13153366, study PRJNA577476) | soil metagenome | isolation source: 100 cm soil or saprolite under grassland replicate 2 | place: USA:California | collected 2016-06-15 | reverse complement strand
TCAACCACCGCAGGGTGCCGGCCGCATAGGCCGAATCCGTTCGGCGTCTCTGAACGCGAGGACGACCGGGCTAAGTCAACCTCGGGATTGAGTAAGCCGGGACGTTGCGTCTGCTCGAGGGATCGTGACATCGCGTTCCTTCGCGAGGTCGACGTCGCGTTGATGACGGCACCGCAAGGAACAGCGCCGGGCCGAACTCGCCGTCTCTGTGCGACGTGCGCTTGCGGCGAGCAGGAACGCAGACAACGGTAAGTGCGACCACGAGGATGGGGGAGGAAGCGAGCGTCCACGCCGCACTTCCGTGCTGCTACGGAGACGAGTCCCGTACCCGCTCCGATGACACGGCCCACGGTTCGCCGGAGACTGGCGAGGCACCCCTTTTCGATTCCCGAAGGAGACGAAATGCAGAAGGTCTCACCGCTGATCGTGATCGCGGCCGTCGCCCTGGTTGGGGCGCGCAGCGCGACGTCGGCTCGCCCCACGGTCACCGTCCGGGTTGACGACAGCCGCATCACAGCGCCTTCACCATGGCCTGCCGGCTACGTCGACGTCCACATCATCACCGCGGGCAAGGCCCACCACCACCTCGCGTTCTGGCATCTCAATCCGGGCGTCACGGTGAAGCGCTTCAAGACCGCTCTCAATTCGCCCAAGGGGCCGTTCAAGGTCGCCACGGCCGTGGGGGGCAACGGGCCGATGCTCGCAGGCCACCTCGATGTGACCATGCAGCTCGTTCCCGGCACTGTCGTGTTTGCCGACATCGTCGACGGGCCGACGACGCGGATCGCGAGCTTCCAGGTCTCCGGCCCGCCCGTATCCACCGAGCCGCCGGCGGCCGTCGGAACGATCGACAACCGGGGCTTCCGCTTCGTGCTCCCGGCGCACTTCGGTCGGCCGGGCGTCTACCGCTTCTTGAACAGCGATCCGGTTGCGCACGACGGGGCGATCTTCCGGCTCCGCAAAGGCGAGACCGCGGCCGGCCTCGTCCGCTGGTTCCGCAGTGGTGGGAAGGGGCGCCCGCCCGCCGTCTTCGCGAGGCCGCTGGGCGGACCAGGCGTGATCGGTGCGCACTGGACGAGCTGGTTCACGCTGCCCCGCCTCGCACCAGGGCACTACGTCCTCGGATGCTTCCTTCCGGACGACCGCGGGGTACTCCACGCCGCGATGGGCATGGTCGCCGGATTCGAGGTGCACTGATGCTCCGGGCGATCTTTCTGACAGCCGACCAAACCACAAAGGAGAAAACGATGAAACAGATTGTCTCGCGTGGCGGCGCCTTGGTGTCCGCGGCGCAGATGAAGCAACTCGCAATTGCCGCCTCGGTCGTCGCCGCGCTGGCGTTGTCATCGGTAGCCCTCGCGGGCGGCACGCTGGCCGGCAAGTACACAACGACGATCAAGAGCCCGGCCAAGTTCAAGGGAACCTGGGTCATCAACCTCGCCAAAGGCGGCACCTACACGATCATGGATAACGGCCAGCTCCTCGTCCGCGGCAAATACTCGACGACCGGATCGAAGATCACGTTCGGCCATGAGACCGGCAACGGCGCCTGCGCCAAGTCCGGCACGTACAGCTGGAAGAAGACCGGCAACACGCTCAAGTTCACACGCGTGAGCGACTCTGCCGCCTGCAGCGGACGCTCGGGAGTCCTAGCGCACACGTTCACACAGACGCGGTGATGACACCAAGGACCGCGTGGCAACAATGGCAACGTTCGACGTTCGTTCGCGTTCGCTTGAGCGTTCGGTCGCGGGACGGATTCCGCTTAACCATGCTGTCTGAGCGAACCCCAGCGAACTCAGGCGAACGGCTGCACCAAATCGACAAGCTGGGGGTCACTGGTTCGAGCCCAGTACCGCCCATCGAAGTGCCTGCGAAGTGGCTACATGCGTTGCCCGCTCTGTTGACGAAGATGATTAGTCAAGTTTTCGTCAAGTAGCCGCGCCGCCCAGACAGGCTCCGCGAGCAGCCACGGCGGCGGGACGGGGGCGGGTTTAGATGGTGTCGCAATGTCGTGGCGCGGGTGGGACGGAGATGCGCACCGGCGTGCGGGCGGTGCTCGAACGACTGCGTGAGCAGAGCGGCGAAATCGCTCCTGGCGAGCTCGGCGCGGACGTCGTTGCCGTGCCGCGCCTGTTCGAACAGGTGCGCGTAGGTGTCGAGGGTCATGCTCGTCCGGGCGTGCCCGAGGATGCGGCTGACTTGGACGACGTCGAGGCGGATGTCGATGATCAGGTGGCTGGCGAAGGTGTGGCGTAGGTCGTGGAAGCGCACTCGTCGACCGGGCTGGTCGAGTCCGGCATCGCGGGCGGCTCGGCGTAACACCCGTTTGGAGACGTTGTGGTGCAGGAATGGCGTGCCGCGGCCGGTCGCGAACACGTAGTCGCGGCCGGCCGTGAATCGTGAGGTGCGCTTGTGCTGGCGCAGGACCGCCGCGAGCTGGGGAAGGAGCGGGACGTCGCGCACGGATGTAGGTGTTTTCGGCGGCATCGGATGCGGTGGGGCGCGCCGCGGTGGCCGCGCGCGAGCTGATGGCGGACATGGATCACGCCGGCGGCGAAATCGAGGTCGTCCCACTTGAGCGCGAGCACCTCGGAGAGGCGCATCCCGGTGTAGGCACCGGTCGCGAGCAGCGGTCGGTGTCGCCTCGGGCATGATCGAAGTAGGCGAGCGAGCTCGGATTGGGTAAGGACGCGCTGATCGGAGGGGAGCGGGTGTGGGCGCTCGTCGCGCTCGAGACGGTCGAACGGATGCGAGTTGATGTAGCCGCAGCGCAGCGCGTAGCTGAAGACGCAGCTGAGCGCGCCGAGGATGCGCTTGACCGTCCAGGGAGACAGTCCACGGGCGCGCAGTTGGTGCATGACGTCCACGACGTCGTCCGGGCTGATCAGCCCCAGCCGACGCCGGCCGAGCCGCGGCAGCAGATGCAGTCGCAGCTGCGAGCGGTAGAGGTCGAGCGTCCGCTCGCGCCGTGCGCCGTCGGTGACCTTGGCCTCAAACTCGGCAAGCCACCGCGCAGCGACCTCGGCAAACGTGAGCCTTGGCGAGAGCGGCAGTGCACCCACGCGGCCCGATCGTTTGAGCAGCATCCGCAGTCTTCGCGCTTCGTCGAGAGTTGCCGCGTCGAGCGTGCGGAAGCGCGCCCGACCCGCAACCATCACGCAGACGGCGTATTTGCCGTTCTGCTGCTCGTAGATCCCGCGCTCAAGGCGACGCCGCTGTGGACGGCTGCTTGCATCCATCGCATCCTCCGTTGTCTCTCAGATAGGTCAGGGAAAGATGACGAGCTCGTCGCGACGATCGACCTCTCAGCTTCTCGGCGTTATCCACCCGGGGACGCTGATCTCAGCTTCGATTGGTGAATGTGGTTTTGCAGTGAGATCGAGTTCGTGCATCCGACGGACTCGCTGCGGCAGAGGAAGGCAGCGTTCAGCCGTGGAAGAGGCGGATTTGAGCTTGGGTGGTTCCTGCGTGCAGCAGCGTTGCCAGGAACGATCCGGGGATTTGGTAGGTCTCGCCAGGCGCGATCCAGGGCCGGCCGGCCTTGGTTGGATTGAGAATCAGGACCGTTGGGGCGGCGAAGGGCGTCGCGGTTTGCCGCGGGGTGACGAAGCGTACGAGGAGGCCGCGGAAGGGTTCCGACCGGTACTCGATCCAGCAGCGGCCGGCGGTCGTGTCGATGACGAGCGCCTGCGGCAGCGTCGTCCGGAACGTCGGTACCGCGAGGAGGTAGCGCTGTCCGCTGCGGACTTGCGGTTGGGGTTGGATCCAGCCGAGGTTCGCCTTCTCGTAGGCGCTGAAGTCGAGCATGCCGCTGCCCATTGGGCTGAACGGGTCGCCTGTGTCGTCGATGCCGCATCTGGCGGGAGGGACGACGCAGTCGGAGGCCTGCGCGTGGGCGAGCCCGAAGGTGTGGCCGAGCTCGTGCACGACGAGCGAGAGCGTCGGCCGTCTTGTCAGCAGCACCTGATGGCCCCACGCCTCGCCTTGGAAGCCGCAGTGGCTGTCGGCGAGTGCGTAGATCACCTCGGTGTAGCGGGACGGCTCGTAGCCGGCGCGCGCGGCGGCGACGCGGGCGGGCGCGAGCAGCGCTTCGAAGCTCTCCCGCGTGAGACCTCCGCAGCCAGGATCGCCGCTGAAGGCGGCCAGCCAGGGGGTGACCTCGGTGTGGAGCCGGAGGTGGCCCAGTGAGGCGGTCCGCAGGAAGGCGTCGGCCGCCCGCATGGTGCGGTCGACGGAGGCGACGGTGTACGGAGTCGGGCCTGGAGTGGCGAGCACGACCAGCACGCGCTCTTGCCCGGCCGCGGCGGCGCCGGCCGAGTGCGGCACGATGATCGCGAGCAGGGCCACCAGCGCGCAGGTATGCGCACGCGCCAGGCGGACCCGCAGCCGCCGCCGACGACGTCGCGGCCACCACCGCCACCGATGCGTCCAGCGAGGGGGCGGCTGCCGCCCGACGCGTGGGGCGAACGAGGCCACGCTCACGAGCGCTCGCGCCGGAACGATTGCGGCGAACGCCGAACAGTCATCGTCCCGCGGCTGCCTTCCGTGCGGCGGGTTTGCGTGCGCAGGTGGGCGAGGTGAGCGCGAGCGCGGTAGAGGCGCGGATCTCCGGCTCGGTCAGCGCCAGCCGCTCGAGCTGCCCACGCGCCCGCAGCCGAGCCATCGTCGCCTCGTCGAGGCCAAGGCGCGCGGCGACCCGATCCGGGTGGGGCTGCATCGGTTGTCTAGGCCTCCAGCCGCGGCTGGGCTGTGCGCCGGGGGGTCGCGAGCGCGAGTCTGAGGATCAGCGGCAGGCGGCGGCGCCTCGGCGTGGTGCCGCGAATCTCCCGGGCGAGCCGCTCGGTGTCACCGTCGCGCCGCCGCCGCTGGTGGCGCTCGCGGGTCAGCAGACGGAGCGAGTCAGGGTCGTGCTGGTTCACGGTCTCCTCCTTCTTGATCGGTCCTTGCCGATCGCTGTGTTGGGATTGCGCCACCGAGCTTGCGCCTCGGCTCTGAACGGGCCGTGAACGGTGAGCAAACGGCGGCTTAACGCCGTGCTACCGTCGCTCGCGGGAGGCGGAGATGGCGATCGAGTTCCGGATCCTCGGCCCGCTCGAGCTCAGCGCCGACGGGCGGCTGCTGCCGCTGGGCAGCCCGAAGCAGCGCGCCCTGCTCGGGCTGCTGTTGCTGCACGCGAACGAGACCGTTTCCCGTGACCGGCTGATCGAGGAGCTGTGGGCTGAAGCGCCGCCGGCGACGGTCGGGTCGGCGCTGCACGTCTACCTGTCGCGGCTGCGACGGCTGCTCGACGCGGCCGGGACTGGCGGTGCTCTCGTTCGGGAGGCGCACGGTTACCGGCTGCGGGTCGCGTCGGAGCAGCTCGACGTCAACCGGTTCGAACGCTTGGTCGGCGAAGGCGGCGAGGCGCTGGCGGTTGGGAAGGCGGATCTCGCCGGCGAGCGTTTGCGGCAGGCGCTCGCGCTCTGGCGTGGCCCGGCGCTCGCGGACCTGCAGTCGGAGCGCTTCGCGATCGCCGCCGCCGCCCGGCTGGAGGAGCGACGTGTCGCCGCGCTCGAGCAGCGGCTCGAGGCCGACCTGGCGCTCGGCCGCGATCGCGAGTTGATCGGCGAGCTCGAGGCGCTCGTCGCCGAGCACCCGTACCGGGAGCGCCCGCGCGCGCAGCTGATGCTCGCCCTCTACCGCTCCGGACGGCAGGCAGAAGCGTTGCGTGCGTATCAGGAAGCGAGGCGCACGCTCGTCGAGGAGTTGGGGATCGAGCCGAGTGTGCCGTTGCAGCGGCTCGAGAAGGCGATCCTGAACCAGCATCCGTCGCTGGAGGCGCCGACCGGGGTGACGCTTGCTCCATCCAGATCAGCGCTCGGTTTCACCGGGACGGTGACGGTGCTGTTCATCGATCTCGTCGGCAGCAGCCGCTTCCTGTCGAAGCTGCCGCCGGATCAGTTCGATGGATTCGTCGCCGAATACCAGCGCCTCCTGCGCGCGGTGTTCGTGGACTTTGACGGGCGTGAGCTCGGCAGCTTCTACGACACCGCGTCGGCCGCGTTCGACAGCGCGAGCCGCGCTGCGTCTGCGGCGATGGCTGCGCAGCGCGCGCTCGACGCGTTCCAGCCTCAGCTGGCGATCAAGGTCGGTCTCGATGCCGGGGACGCCGCCGCGCTCAGCTGGAGCAGCCCCGTCGCGTTACGCTGCGCCCAACTTTGCAATACCGCGGCCGGTCGGCAGATCCTTCTCTCCGAGGCGGTTGCGCATCTGCTCGAAGAGGACCGCCATGGCAGGTTCGAGCTGCGCGATCTTGGTGAGCGGTCGCTCGGGGCTGTTCCCGGCGGACAGGTGCGCGTGTACGAACTCCTTGTGCCGGACGTCTCCACGCTCGATCAGGTGACGCCGAGCCAGACGCCGTAGCCCAAGTACCACGGCGCTGCCGCGGAGCCGAGTGTCCGCTGCGCAGCCGCGCGCAGTCGGTCGAGGCCGATCATCTGCTCATCGACGTGCTCGAGCAGCGTCGTCATGCTGCCCTCGCTCAAGAGGAACCCGAGCACGCGTTCGGCGTCGCCGGACTCGATGCTGTGGACGCTCGTCTCGGCGACGAAGCGGAACAGACCGCTCCGCTCGAGCCGCTCGCGGCCCACCGGCCAGTGGCGTTTGCCGCGGTCGAGGGCGAGCTCGCGTCGCAGCCGCCCGACCGCACTCCTCACCGCGGCCGCCGCTTGGTCGACCTCCCAGCTGCCGGTGAGGAGGGAGCGGTAGTTGTAGGCGGCGAAGACGCCGCCTGGGCGCAAAATCCGAGCGACCTCCGCGAGCGTTGCGCCGGGCTCCATCCAGTGCAGCGATTGCGCGCAGGTGACGATGTCGGCGCACTCGTCGGCAAGACCTGTCCGCTCACCCGACCCGTCGACGTACCGGATGTTGTCGGCACCGGTGACGCTGTCCGCGTATCGTCGCATCTCGGGATTCGGCTCGACGCCCACAGCCGAATCGGCGCGTTCGGCCCAGAAACGCGTGGAGAGGCCCGTGCCGCTACCGAGGTCGACGACCAGCGCCGGCCGGTCGGCGTGCGCCAACAACGGAAGCAGGTCGAGCAGGATTTCCGGAGGACGCGGCCGACACGCGTCGTACCGCGCGGCGAACCCCGGTGCGCTGTAGCCACAGCGACGAAGCTCTTCGGCGAGTGACCGGAACATGACGCCGCCGCAGACCCTCTCTCAGTCGGCCAGGAACGCCCGCACCCCGCCGACCCACGGCGTCGGGGGGAGAAGGGGCAGCAGCGTGACCGGATCGCGGAGCGGCTGCCAGTGCCCGGGCTCATCATTCGGCACCCACGGCGAGGGCCGAAAGCGTCCGTCTTCCTGCCGTGCGGCGATCATCGCGTCGGCGGCCGCGCCCCCCGGCGATCCCCTCGCTCTTGAACGGGGAATCGGGAAGCGGGGCGAGTGCCTCCGCGTACTCGGTGACCTACGACGCCAACAGGTGCGCCCGATTCGAAAGGGCGATCGTCTCGGGCACGGTCTAGACGATGTTGGCAAGGACGCGGCACGCGGCGCTCGCGACGGCCGTGTCCGTCGGCGCCATCGGGTCGAACGGCGTCCCGAGGAGATACGGCTAATGCCGCCGCTCAATCGCGTTGACCGCGTCGTAGACGGCACCCTGCTGATCGCCATGTTGATCTGCAGCGCCGGCGGCGCGCCGCCCGCCAGCAGAGGGAACGCGCCGAGCTTGCTCGTCGCGATCCGGTTCCAGTTCGTTACCTCGTTGCCCTCCGCGACCGCCGGCGCGGCAAGTGCAACAACTGCGGCGAGCGCCGCAAGCCGACCGAGTCGTGTGGATCTCATCGTCTCTCCGTCTTGGTCTCCCCGTCCGCGTGCGCGCGCAGATGGACGAGGTACGCGTGGTAGAGGCGGGCGCGGATCTGCGCCTCGGTCAGCACCAGCCGGCGAAGGTGGGGCGCCGCGAGTCGCCGGATCGTACGCTCGTGGAATCCCAAGCGCGCCGCCATCAGCCGTCGCTCTGGGCGCATTGTCGTTCTACGTTTCGAGCCGTCGGGGGCGGCGGCGGTGGCTGGCGCCGAAGGCGGGCTTCACCGTCAGTCGCAGCCGGCCACGGCGCTTGCCGGTGGCGCGGAACTCGCGCGCGAGCCGCTCCGCGTCGGCCTCGCACAGGCGCTGGGCGTGGCGCTCGCGGGTGAGGCGGCGGAGCGAGTCGAGGTCGTGAGTATTCATGGGTCCTCCTCTCTGCGGTTGCGGCGGATCCCCCGTTTTGGATCCTTGGGCCGAGCTTGCGCCTCGGCTCTGAACAAGCCGCGAACGGCGCCCAAACATTGACTTAACGCTGCGCCACCGTCGTGACCAGTGGCGTGAAGGCCGTGCTACCGTCGTCGACTGGAGGCCGGAAATGGGGATCGAGTTTGGGATTCTCGGCCCGCTCGAGCTGAGCGTCGACGGCCGGCTTTTGCCGCTCGGCAGTCCGAAGCAGCGCGCGCTGCTCGCGCTATTGCTCGTTTACGCGAACGAGACGGTTTCGCGTGACCGTCTGATTGAGGAACTGTGGGGGACGCGGCGCCGGTGACGGTCGAGTCGGCTTTCCACGTCTACCTCTCGCGGCTGAGACGGCTGCTGGAGATGGCCAGAGGCAGCGGCGTGCTCGTTCGGCAGGCTCACGGATACAGACTCCGGGTCGAGCTAGAACAGCTCGACGCGACCCGGTTCGACCACCTCGTTAGCGAGGGCAGCGAGGCGCTGGCAGCCGGGAAAGCCGAGCTCGCCGCCGATAGTTTTCGGCAGGCGCTCGCGTTGTGGCGTGGGCTGCCCCTTGCCGATCTCCAGTCGGAGCGTTTCGTGGTCCCCGTCCGCGCGCGGCTCGAGGAGGAACGTGTGGCGGCGCTCGAACAGCGGCTCGAGGCCGACCTCCTCCTCGGTCGCCACCATGAGCTGATTGGCGAACTCGGGTCGCTCGTGTCGGAGCATCCGTATCGGGAGCGCCTTCGCGAACAGCTGATGCTTGCGCTTTACCGCTCGGGGCGGCAGGCGGAGGCATTGCGCGCGTACCAGGAAGCGCGGCGCACGCTCGCCGACGAGTTGGGCCTTGAGCCCAGCCGGCAGTTGAGGGAACTCGAACAAGCGATGCTTCGCCAAGACGACAGGCTGACGTTCCAGCCGAGCAAGAGACCGCACGCCGAGCCGGAAGCCCCGCTGCGTCGAAGCTCGTTTCCTCCGGCGCGTTACGAACGCAAGGTGGTGACGGTGCTGTTCGCCGATCCGGTCGGGTCCACCGATGGGCCGGCAACGGTTGATCCCGAGGATTTTCGCACACTCCACGAGCGATATTTGGCGGCCGTGCGAGAAGAGATCGAGCGGCATGGCGGGATCGTCGAGAGGTTCGTCGGCGCCGCGACGATGGCGCTCTTCGGTGCTGTGGGGTGCCAAAATTGGCGTCCTGCCTGCAAATCGCGCATTTCTCGGTGCGCGCACCGAGTTTTGGCACCCCACACCTAGTACCAGCGCGTGGGGGCCGCCGAGGCGGTCGCGGCGTCGCACAGCGGCTGCCGAGCGACGGCCCAGGCTGGCAGTTAAGGCTGTGGGGTCTCAAACGCGGTCCCGCCCGCAGATCAGATTGATTCCGGAGAACGGACTCTTCGCACCCTTCACGGTGTTCGCTGATAGCCACGGGCGTCGTACGCGACTAGACCGTGCTTGGCCTGATTGTCCGCGCTAGCCAGCGACCAGTTCGGGCGCAGTCGTCTCGAGCGTTGGTCGGCGGATGGATCACGCCGACGCACGATAAGCCGCGATTACGTTGAATTCCGCGTCTCGCAATGACCATAGATCCGGCCGGTCTTTCGCGCAAACGATCTGGTGCGTGACAAAGGGCTGGCGCAGCCTCCGGCGCATGGGCGGAGTGAAGCCGCCAGCGCCGAGCTGTAGGCGATCTGAGGGGATTCATTTTGGGAGCCGGCGTCACCCGCGCAGAAACTCGAAGATCTGTCTAAAGGTCGGGTCGGCGTAGAGCCCAATCAGCGCACAGATTAGGAGCAGACGGTATGTGAACACCTCGAGCCGGTTCATCCCAGTAGGGATCTCGCTCCGCCACCGAAAGGCGGTAAGGAAGCTCCGCTCGGCCCGTTGAAAGAGGTCACGGCTGAGCGCGGGCATAGAGCGCAGGCGGTAAGGGCGCCGCGCGCGCAGCGTGCGAATCACGGCCAGCGCCCATACCAGGACCACGAGAATCAGTAGCGGCCGCTGCGGGCGCACGAGGTAGCCGGCAACTGTCCGGTAGAAGACAACGTCGAGGGCACGTTGCACGGCGCTGTAATGGTGGCTGAGAATGATCTGGCGCTCATAGAACGCGTCGTTGGCGAGCGAGAAGTTCTGCTTGTCTTTGGCGCTTGATTCGATCAGCTCAAGGACATCGCTCACTTGGGGTCCGAAGACATGGTTCGCCGCCTGGTGAGGATTGAGTACGAGGGCGTCCGCGGTCATTCCGAAGGCATCGATCGGCCCGACGAACTCGGCCGAGCTGAAATCGAGACTGCCGCTCGCGTCTACTTCGGCGAGGATTAACCCCGGCTCCTTCGGTGGACGCGGGCGCGCGGCGAAGCGAGCTGTGGCGAAAGTGGCATCAGTAAAGCTCGCCACCGCGAAATCGGCAGGACCATCGAACACCGCGAGGCGAAAGTCCGCGCGACGATGAAACTCGGCGCGCACAAACGTGACGGTGGAGTCGAAAAGAGCTCTGTGAAAAGACGCTAGACCCGCAAAATCGGCTCCGTCGAAGCGGCAGTTACCGTCGCCAGTGACATCGGCGAACGAAGCCTCGCCTCTAAAGCGGGCATCGGAAAAATCAGCAAACCGGAACCTTGCGCCAGTGAAGTCGACGCGGTCGTCGAAGGAGGCGAGTGAGAAATTCACGCCACGCTCGTACGTGCTCGGCTTTCCGCGCCCATGGCTGCCAAAAAAACCTCCCTCTCGAAGCGACTCCCGCCAAGATCCACGCGACCGCCGAACCGGGACCCGGCGACGTTGATCCGCTGGCGAAACGACGCGTTGCGAGCCCGAAACGCACCTGTGAACACACATTCGGTGCACGTGAACGGCTGAGCAACAACTCTCTTGAGCACCACGTCTCCGACCACCGTCACGCGACTCAGAACGACCGGACCGCGGTCAATTCGTCTGAGCAACTCCTTCGCAGGGAGCTTCGGAGGAGAGGGGCGCGATCCCGCTGCGTAGCCCGACGGAAGCGAGAGGCCGCTCCATGCGGCCACCGTCATCCCTAGCAGAAGCATCCAACTGCGCGTGACGAATCGGAACCGCCGTCTCAACACACGCTCCTTCGTCGTGTCCCTGCCTATACGCCCCAAGCGCTCGTTTACCTACTACCGACCTGGGCGTGCGGCCAGTAGTAAACGGCTCAGCTACCAGCGGACTAACGCTCTCGATCTGGTCGCCGGTTGTTGAAGTGAACGGAGCGGCGACCTTGGCGAGCTCCAGCTAGGCTGACCGAAGCCGAGAGACTGGTCAGTGCACGACAAGACGCGGTTAGGTCAACTCATCGTCGCCGGTATTGTGCTGATCCTCTGGCAGGGGAGGCGCTTACGCTCTCACTGCCTGCGTCCCTGAAATGCGCAGGCGGGGAGTGTGGTCCCCTCGTTGGGCGCCGTCAAGCTGGTCCGACTCGTCGAGCGGTCGAACACTTCCAAGCATGCCAGTGGCCGGGGTCGAGCCCTGTTGATCGGTCTCGTTTGGAGGTGTAGGGTCGTTTGTCTGCGGCTTCTGTTGTCGAAGGGAAGGACGCGGTTTGCCGAAACGTCGTCGTTGATGTCTCGGAGCAGCCCAGGTCGCCGGGCGCTGTGCCGGCGCGGGAGATCCGTGGCGCGGTCGCGTCCCATAGCGTGGTGTAGGAGCGCGTCGGACGGAGCCGGTTAGATGGTCCGGCCACCGCGGCGCTCAGACTCGTCGAGTCCACGAAGACGACGACGAGAGGAGTCACCGCGATGGCCGAGACGAAGAGGATGACGGCTGGGCAGGTCGTCAGCTACCTGCTCGAGGAGGAGGGCGTCGACTTCCTGCGCGAGTCGTTGAGTTGGGTTGTGCAGCAGCTGATGGAGGCGGAGGTCTCCGAGCTGATCGGTGCCGAGCGCGGCGCGCGGAGCGAGGAACGCTTGACGCACCGCAACGGCTACCGGCCCAGGCGCTGGGACACGCGCGCCGGCGAGCTCGAGCTGGCGATCCCGAAGATCCGGCGGGGCTCATACTTCCCGTCGTTCCTGGAGCCGCGCCGGCGCAGCGAGCAGGCGCTGGTGTCGGTGATCCAGCAGGCATATGTCTGCGGTGTCTCGACGCGGAAGGTCGACCAGCTGGTCGAGTCGCTCGGGCTGCGGATCTCCCGCTCGGACGTGTCGCGGATCTGCGCCGGCCTCGATGAGCAGGTCGAGGCTTTCCGCTCGCGGCCGCTCGAGGGTCGCTACCCCTACATCTGGCTCGACGCCAAGGTCGAGAAGGTCCGAGACGGCGGCCGCGTCGTCAGGAAGTGTCTGGTGATCGCGCACGGCGTCCATGAGTCCGGCCGCCGCGAGGTGATCGGACTCGACTGCGGCGAGTGCGAGACCGAAGCGTTCTGGCGCGAGTTCCTCCGCGGCCTGGTCAAGCGCGGCCTGAGCGGTGTGCAGCTGGTCGTCTCGGACGCGCACGAGGGCCTGAAGCAGGCGATTGCCCAGATGCTCGGATCGCCCTGGCAGCGCTGTACCGTCCACTTCCTCCGCGAGGCGCTCGGCCACGCCCGCCGCGAGCAGCAGCCGATGCTGGCCGCGCTGATCCGGCCGATCTTCAACGCCGACTCGGGCGAGCAAGCACGCGAGCTCGTCGGCGATGCGATCGCGCGACTGGAGCGGCCGCTGCCGAAGGTGGCCGCGATGCTCGAACGAGCAGAGGAGGACCTGCTCTCCTTTTACGCTTTCCCGGCCGACCACTGGCGCAAGCTGCGCTCGACCAACCCGCTCGAGCGCCTCAACCGCGAGATCGGCCGCCGCACCGACGTCGTCGGCATCTTCCCCGACGACGCCTCACTGATCCGACTGGCGACCAGCCTCGTGATCGAGCAGAACGACGAGTGGCTCGTCGGCCGCCGCTACCTCTCGCTCGACTCGCTCGCGCCGCTCCTCGAGGAGCGGCGCGAGCAGAAGGATGGAGAGGAGGTGCTCGAGCTCACCCCGGCCTGAGCCGCCGACCACGTCGACGAGTTACACCACGTCCTGGGACTTGACTGCCGTTCAGCGGTTCGTGGTATTCGCGCGCGCGCGTGAAACTAATAATTAGGACGTGGCAGCGATGCCCTAGCCGCGAGCGAACACCCACGCGCTCCGGAGCCGACTGCAAGTACGCAGAATGCCCCGGCCACGGCCGCCGAAAACCCACGTCCGAACGTCGGATCGAAGTTTTGACACCCTTCACGCACCGAGCGTTCCGGTCATTGGCGACGCATCTCCCGGTAGCTTCACGTTGTGGCGCTTCGCGCGGGGAAGACGTGACAGAGGCCGACGACGAGCTCCGAGCCGCCTGGGATGGTGGCCTCAACGAGGAGATCCTCGAGGAGCTGTTCGCCTTGCGCAGCGCCGCTGACTTCCGCGCGCTGCGTGCCGTCCGCCCCGAGCTGGCGGCCGCACTCGTCAAGAACCAGCTTCGCGAGCTTGCCGCTGCACCCGGTTACGGTGTCGGCTTCGCGCGGCTCCTCTCGCTCCTTGATGCGACAGACGCGGACATCGACGTCGTGTGGGCCGAGTACGAGCGCGGACTGAACGAAGCGACGGCTGCGGGCGAGGAGCTCGCCGCTGAGGAGAGCGCTGTCCGCGAAGCGCTCGACCGCGGCGACGTAGAAAGGGTCCTCGAGCTGACCACGTGGCGATTCCACGCGCAGCAGCGGCCGGCCTCGGCGCTGGCGTCTCGATGTTGCATGAGCTTCGCGGGCTGGCTTTGCTTCGTCGCCAGTCCGCCGAGCGCAGCGCACATGTCGAAACCGCGATCGAAGAGCTAGAGCGAGCGCGGGTTCTTGCGCCGCCGGGTCCGCCGCGCGGAAGCGTGCTGATGCACCTCGCGTTCGCCTATAGCGACCCGTAGGGTTCGTAAACTCGGTCGTAGCGGATTTCCAGGGAAATCCTGAACCCGTGCCTCCGGCATTTCGGCCGCAACTTGCATCGCGGCGGACAGCGGAGAGTGATTCCAGCGGTGCGCGAGCGTTGGCCAGTGATTTCTCCGGCCCTCTGGCGAGGGCGCGCC
>WNGA01015948.1_pt1 | contig 14269 bp, 10 predicted proteins | sample 5400061 | NCBI WGS metagenome assembly WNGA01 (sample SAMN13153366, study PRJNA577476) | soil metagenome | isolation source: 100 cm soil or saprolite under grassland replicate 2 | place: USA:California | collected 2016-06-15 | reverse complement strand
TCAAATTCCTGCACGTTGATGTGGGTGCCGCGTGGGATATCGTACTCCCTCTCTTCACCATCATCTCCGGTAATGATTAGCTTCCGTTTGCCCTTGGCAATAGGTCCCAGCTTAACAATGCCGTCGATTTCAGACATCACCGCTGTCTCCGCGGGTTTGCGCGCTTCGAATAGTTCGACTACGCGTGGCAGACCGCCCGTGATGTCTTTAGTCTTCGTCGTTTCACGCGGGATTTTCGCTATGATGTCACCTGGTTCGACTTCTTCACCATCAGTTACCATCAGGTTTGCGCGGACCGGCATCTGATAAGTCTTTAAGACCTTGTTAGCGGCATTGCGAATTTCGAAACGCGGCTGCAACTTCTCGTCGGGCGAGTCTTTCACAACCATGCGAGACTGGCCGGTTACTTCATCGACTTCCTCGTCAAACGTCACGCCCTCTTTCAGGCCCTGATACTTAACGTGACCGGCGACTTCCGTAAGAATCGCGAAAGTGAACGGATCCCAGGTTGCGAGTAACTGGTCCTGAACAACACGCTCGCCGTCTCCGACCTGAAGATGAGCGCCGTACACAATCTGGTAACGCGCGACTTCACGACCACGGTCGTCGATAATCGTCAGAGAGCCGTTGCGATTCATTGCAATGCGTTCGCCTTTACGACTCTTCACCGTTTGTAATTCCATGAACTTAACGGTGCCGTCCTGCCGAGCTTCGTGCTTGGACGACTCTTCCAGGCGCGCCGTACCGCCGATGTGGAACGTGCGCATCGTCAGCTGCGTACCCGGCTCGCCGATTGATTGAGCCGCGATTACGCCGACAGCCTCGCCGATTTCCACCGGCCGACCTGTTGCCAGATTGCGGCCATAGCACTTAATGCAGCAGCCGCGACGAGATTCACATGTCAGCACCGAACGAATACGCACGCGTTGCACACCCGAGCGTTGAATCTCGGAGGAAAGATCTTCATCGATCTCCTGATTCGATTCGACAATGACCCGGCCTTCCACCGGATCGATGACATCTTCGAGTGCCGTGCGACCGACGATACGATCACGCAGTGACTCGATTTCCTCGCCACCTTCAACGATCGCGCTTGCCGAGATTCCTCGGAGGGTGCCGCAATCCGGCTCACTGATAATCACGTCCTGCGCGACATCCACCAGACGACGGGTAAGATAACCCGAGTCAGCGGTCTTCAGGGCCGTGTCAGCCAGACCCTTGCGGGCGCCGTGCGTGGAGATGAAGTACTGCAAAACGTCGAGACCCTCGCGGAAGTTTGCGCGAATCGGTGTTTCGATAATTTCGCCCGAGGGCTTGGCCATCAAACCGCGCATCCCGGCCAACTGGCGAATCTGCTGCGCACTGCCTCTCGCTCCGGAATCGCTCATCACCAGGATAGGATTCAATTCGCCGCTCGAACGCTCGCGATCGTCCATCGCCTTAAACATTTCTTTGGCGACCTTGTCAGTAACTTCAGACCAGATGGCGATAATCTTGTTATAGCGCTCACCGTTGGTGATGACGCCGTCGAGATACTGTTGCTCGACGTTGATTACCTCCTTCTCGGCTTTGTCGATCAGGCCCTTCTTGGCATCGGGTGTAACGAGGTCGTCGATACCAATCGAAATACCTGCCTTGGTAGCGTAAAGGAATCCAAGGGTCTTGAGATCGTCAAGCATCTTGACAGTCATCTCGTGGCCCAAACGGATATGGGAATAGTTGACCAGCGATTGCAGACCCTTCTTCTTAAGGGTGCCATTGATGAAGGGCAAACCCGCGGGAATGGAGTCATTAAAAATCACCCGGCCAACTGTCGTATTGATCACGCGACGAACGTCGTCCTGCACGGTCGCCCGCAGGATATCCTGCGGATCGTGTTCCTGCGTCAGGTCGATTAGATCGCCACTGATACGCAGTTTAATCGGTGTCTGTGTCGTAACTTCCTTTGCATCAAGCGCAAGCAGCACTTCTTCGAGGGAAGCAAATACCCGTCCCTCGCCCTTGGACCCTGCCTTGTCGCGGGTCAGGTAGTAAATTCCGAGCACGATGTCTTGAGAAGGCACCGCGATAGGTTGTCCACTTGCCGGACTCAGAATGTTGTTGCTCGACAGCATCAAGACCGCCGCTTCAATCTGCGCTTCCGGACTGAGCGGAATATGAACGGCCATCTGGTCACCGTCGAAGTCTGCGTTGAAGGCAGTACAAACCAGAGGGTGAATCTTGATCGCCTTGCCCTCTACCAGAACCGGTTCAAAAGCCTGAATGCCAAGACGGTGCAGCGTCGGTGCGCGATTCAAAAGCACCGGGTGCTCGCGAATCACCTCTTCGAGAATGTCCCAAACCACGGGCTCTTGTCGCTCGACCATCTCGCGTGCTTGCTTAATGGTGGCGGCGTGCCCCTGCTTCTCGAGCTGGTTGTAAATAAATGGCTTGAACAGCTCGAGAGCCATCTTTTTCGGGAGGCCACACTGATGCAGCTTGAGCTCTGGACCGACCACAATCACTGAACGGCCAGAGTAGTCTACGCGCTTGCCGAGCAGGTTCTGACGGAATCGTCCCTGCTTTCCTTTCAATGTTCCGCTTAACGATTTGAGCGGACGATTATTGACGCCCCGCAGAACACGGCCTCGACGACCGTTATCAAACAACGCATCGACCGCCTCCTGCAGCATGCGTTTCTCATTCCGCACGATCACTTCCGGAGCGCGCAGTTCCATCAGCTTTTTCAGACGGTTGTTGCGATTGATAACGCGCCGGTAAAGATCGTTAAGATCCGAAGTAGCAAAGCGTCCGCCATCGAGGGGCACGAGCGGCCGCAACTCGGGCGGAATCACTGGAATAACGTCGAGGATCATCCACTCCGGACGATTCCCCGACTTAAGAAAGCTGGTCGCCACCTTTAAACGCTTGGAGTATTTTAGTTTTTTCTGCTGCGAGGTCTCTTCCCTCATCCGTTTGCGCAGCTCAGTCGCCAGCTCCGGGATGTTAACCATTGCCAGAAGCTCCTTGATCGCTTCGGCGCCCATCTTGGCAACAAACTGGCCTGGAAAATCGCGCACCAGCTCGCGAAAACGTTCGTCGGAGACCAGCTCCTTTTCTTTCAAACCGGGAGCGTCCCCCGGATCAATCACAATGTAAGACTCAAAATAGAGGACTTTCTCAAGCTCTCGTAAGGGAATGTCCAGCAAGTGACCTATGCGCGAAGGAAGCCCCTTGAAGAACCAAACGTGTGAGCAGGGGCTGGCCAAGTCGATGTGGCCCAACCGCTCGCGCCGCACCTTGGCCTGGGTGACTTCGACACCGCACTTGTCACAAATGACTCCGCGATGCTTCATCCGCTTGTACTTCCCGCAGAGACACTCCCAGTCAGCCACCGGACCAAAGATTCGAGCACAGAACAGTCCGTCACGCTCTGGCTTAAACGTTCGATAATTGATCGTTTCCGGCTTTGTTACCTCTCCATGCGACCACTGCCGGATTTTTTCCGGAGACGCAAGTGAGATACGAATCGCTTCAAAGTCGGGCGCTAATTGCGTCTTTTCTTGTTGAAATCGAAACACGTTCTTTTCTCCATTTCGGATGTCGGATTTCGGATCTCGGTTTAGCGGCTTCCAATCCGCAATCCGCAATCCGCAATCCGAGTTCGTTATCCTTCGACAGCACTGGTGATCAGCGCTTCGCCCATTCCGTCCTGGCTGCCTTCGCCATTGGTCTCAACTTTCTTGTTAATGAGCTCAACGTCCAGGCAAAGCGATTGCAATTCACGCACGAGCACGTTGAACGACTCTGGCAGACCCGGATCGAAATCTGCTTCGCCCTTGACGATAGCTTCGTAGATTTTTGATCGTCCAGCTACGTCGTCTGATTTAGCAGTGAGCAGTTCCTGGAGAATATGGGCCGCGCCGTAGGCTTCGAGCGCCCAAACCTCCATCTCTCCAAAGCGCTGACCGCCAAACTGCGCCTTACCGCCCAACGGTTGTTGCGTAATCAAACTATAAGGCCCGATCGAACGTGCGTGAATCTTGTCGTCCACCAGGTGCGACAGTTTCAACATGTAGATGTACCCAACAGTGACCTTCTGCTCGAAAGGATCGCCGCTCAAACCGTCATAGAGCACGGCCTTGCCTGATTCATTGACTATCTCGGGCAGGCCCAGTTGATCAGCACGCCGGCCGGCTTCCGCCAACTTCTCTTTGATCTCCTTTTCCGTCGCGCCATCAAACACCGGCGTGGCGAAGTAAAGTCCAAGCACGCGCGCCGCCCAGCCAAGGTGTGTTTCCAGAATCTGACCCACGTTCATACGTGAGGGCACACCCAACGGGTTAAGCACGATTTCCACCGGGGTGCCGTCAGGCAGATAGGGCATGTCTTCTTCAGGCAAGATGCGCGCAATCACGCCTTTATTTCCGTGACGGCCGGCCATCTTGTCGCCTACTGAAAGCTTGCGCTTCATGGCGATGAAGACCTTGACCATCTTGATAACACCCGGAGCCAGTTCGTCGCCTTGCCGAAGTTTAGCGATCTTCTCTTCGTAGATGTCAGAGAGGATCTTAATCTGCCGTTCGGTGCGGTCTTCGTACTCTTTGATCTCCGCTCCCACGTCCAGTCGGGAGGAAGCCAGCTGAGCCTTGCGCAAAACCTTGGCCTCAATGCCTTCGAGCATCTCCCGCGTGATGGGTACGTTTTTCTCGAGTACAACTTCACGATTTGAAGTCAGATCAGCTGAAAGCTTGCGACCTTCGAGCAATTCATAGATTCGCGCATCGCGTTGTTCACGCAAGATACGAATCTCGTCTTCAAGGTCGCGTCGTAGCCGGTCCTCTTCTTCCTGCTCGATGGCTAGGGACCGTTGGTCCTTTTCCTGGCCCTTGCGAGTGAAGACTTGAACGTCAACTACCGTACCATCGATTCCCGGAGGGCAAACCAGAGACGCATCTTTCACGTCACCCGCTTTTTCGCCGAAAATTGCGCGGAGCAACTTTTCTTCGGCGGTCAGTTGCGTTTCCCCTTTGGGCGTCACCTTACCGACCAGAATCGAACCGGGCTTAACCTGCGCACCAATGCGGATGATGCCGCTTTCATCGAGGTCACGCAGCATGTTTTCGCCAACGTTGGGAATGTCGCGCGTGATCTCTTCCGGTCCAAGCTTGGTGTCACGCGCCTCGATTTCCAGTTCCTCAATGTGGATCGACGTGTAATAGTCTTCCTTCACCAGTCGTTCCGAAACCAGGATGGCATCTTCGAAGTTGTAGCCACGCCAAGGCATGAAGGCGACCAGCACGTTACGGCCCAGTGCCAGCTCACCCCGGTCCGTGCAAGGGCCGTCGGCAATTACCTGCCCTTTAGCAACGCGCTCACCAACATGCACAATTGGACGCTGGTTAATGCAAGTGTTCTGGTTCGAACGCTTGAATTTGATCAGCGTGTAGATGTCAGCGGTTACTTCGCGTGAGATCGTGCCATCAACGTTGTGATCGGCCTTAACGATGGTGCGCTCTGAATCCACGTAATCCACCACACCGTCGCGTTTCGCCACCACCACTGCTCCGGAATCGCGAGCGGTCGTCTGCTCCATACCCGTTCCAATGTAGGGCGCCTCAGCACGCAGTAAAGGTACCGACTGTCGCTGCATGTTTGAACCCATTAACGCGCGGTTGGCGTCGTCGTTCTCCAGGAACGGAATCAAGGACGCAGCCACGGAGACAAGCTGTTTGGGTGAAACGTCGACGTACTCGATGTCCTTCCGAAGTGCGAGAATGAACTCGCCTGCTTTACGAGCCGCATTACGCTCGTTGACGATATATCCGGTCTCGTCGAGTTTGATGTTGGCCTGACCGATGACGTGCTTGTCCTCTTCCCATGCCGTCAGATAAAACGGCCACGGCTCAGACTGGGCTTTGCGGCCATCCGCAACTACTTTTTTGTTAGCCTTCTCCACTTCCTCAAGAGGGATGTGCTCGCCCGGCTTTAGCTTTGTATCGCCGCCATTGACGATGCGCACGTACTCAACGACTTTGCCGTCGCTCACCTTGCGATAGGGCGCTTCAATGAAGCCAAACTCGTTGATGCGCGCAAAGCACGACAGACTCGAAATCAGACCGATGTTCGGACCTTCAGGCGTCTCGATCGGGCAGATGCGTCCGTAGTGCGTCGGGTGAACGTCTCGTACTTCGAATCCGGCGCGCTCTCGTGACAGACCACCCGGTCCCAGCGCCGACAAGCGGCGTTTGTGAGTGATCTCAGACAGCGGATTGGTCTGATCCATGAACTGAGAAAGCTGGCTCGAACCGAAAAACTCGCGCACCGCGGCCGTTACCGGCTTGGCATTTATCAGATCGCGAGGCATCGTCGTCTGCATTTCCTGATGGATCGACATCTTCTCCTTGATTGCTCGTTCCATGCGCTCAAGCCCAATCCGAAACTGATTCTCGAGGAGTTCACCAACAGCCCTCACACGTCGGTTGCCAAGGTGATCGATGTCGTCAGCCTGATATTCGGACGGGTTCTTACGCATTTTCAGGACGTACGACACCACCTCATAGAAGTCCTGCGCCGACAGCAGCGGATCATTAATCCGATCCCGTTCGGGTTTACCCATCTTGATATTGAACTTGAGCCGGCCCACCCGCGAGAAATCAAACTTGCGGGGGTCGAAGAACATTGCCTCCAGTAAACGGTAGGCAGTTTGGACGGTCGGTGGGTCGCCGGGTCGCATCTTGCGGTAGATTTCCAGCAACGCGTCAACTGGCTTGGTAATAACGTCCTTCTTCAGTGTTTGCGAGAGAATTGGTCCCACGTCATCCCGTTCAGGGAAGAAGACCGAAAACGTATCAATACCTGCTTCGATGATCTCTTGTAGTTTGGCAGGAGTGATTTCGTTATTCGCCTCGAGCACAATCTCGCCGCTCTCGGTGTTGACGATATCGGTAAGAGCGTAGGCGCCCTCAAGCTGCGACGACTCGATCTCGACTTCGCCGATATTCGCTTTGCGTAACCCTTCCAAGCCACTGGACGAGACCTTCTTACCAGTGCGCACAACGGGTTCGCTGCCGCGGCCTTTGATATCGAAGTCGACCTTCATGCCGACCAGGTTCGTTGCACCTTGTTCAGGCACCTGAACCATTAAGCGACCATCTTCGATCCGAATGTCGTCCGTTACGTAAATCGCCCGCAGCATGTCTTCGTCAGTGAATGAGGCATTCTTGACGTTGTCCTCAAGCTGCGAATCATTGCGTACCGATTTCCCCTCAACACGCTTGTTGAACCACAGGCCTAAAGCCCGCAGAAATATGGAGGCGAGAAACTTGCGCTTGCCGACACGGACGTACAGCAAATTCTTCTGGTCATATTCAAACTCGACCCAAGATCCACGATAGGGAATGATCTTGGCAACATAGATGGCACCGCGTTTGAAAAAGACCCCGGGCGAGCGGTGAAGCTGCGAAACGATCACGCGCTCGGTTCCATTAATGATGAAGGTACCGTTATCGGTCATTAACGGAATTTCGCCAAAGAAGACTTCTTCTTCCTTGATGTCGCGAATGGAAAGAGCTTCCGTCTCAGCATCCTTATCGTAGACTGTTAAGCGGATCTTGACCTTTAGCGGCACGCTGTAACTCATGCCGCGCTCCTGACACTCTTGCTGGTCGTGCTTGTGTTTCAGACCAACTGGTTCACCGCAGTTCTCGCACAACTGCGGTCGAACGAAATTGAAAGTGCCGCACTTGTGGCAGAGCGTTTCACCGGCAGCCAGCGGGTTTACCTTTATGGTCGAACCGCAGGTCTTGCAGTTAGCGCGAAGATAGTTAAGGCCTTCGAGGCGTCCGCACTTGCACTGCCAGTTACCGATTTGATATTCGACAAAATCGAGCGTTGCAGTGCCGCGGAAATCCGAGATGGGAAACACCGACTGGAAAACGGCCTGCAAACCGGTGTTTTCCCGCTCCTCCGGGAGCAGATCCATTTGCAGGAAACGGTTGTACGATTCGCGTTGAATTTCGATCAGATTCGGAATCCGCACTGCGGTCGCAATCTTGGAAAAGTCCACACGTTCCGGCGCCTGACTTGTGCGCCGACCCAGCCCTGTATTTATTGTTTGAAGTAAATTCGTAGACATGAGAGGTTCCTTCAAAGAGTTCTGATCCAGGATTTGGGATCTGCGATCGAAAGGCGTCCGTTTCGATGGCAAATCCAAAATCGAAATCTAAAGCACGCGAAGACGCGGTCAGAGCGCACAATGCCCTGACCGCTTCATTCATGAAAAGCGGTTGATTCTTTCGTCAAATTTTTCGGGAGTAACGCCAGCGCCTCAATACTCCCCTAACTTAACCGCCCCGTAAACTACTGTCAAGCGACCAGCTTCAAGGTGAAAGGACACGTGGCCAGACGCCGTCGGCTAACGGCATCCGGCGATTTTAATCCCCGCCTACTTCACTTCGACGGTAGCGCCTGCATCCGACAATTTCTGCTTGATTGTTTCCGCTTCTTCCTTCGAAACGCCCTCTTTGACAGCCTTGGGAGCGGCTTCGACCAAATCCTTGGCTTCTTTGAGGCCCAGGGCGGTCACCTCGCGGACAACCTTAATGACATTAATCTTGTTACCGCCGATGGCTTGAAGGATTACATCAAATTCGGTCTTCTCTTCCACCGGTGCCGCTGCCTCTCCTCCGCCGGCGCCTGCGACCGGTGCCGCAACGGCTGCGGCAGCAGCGGAAACACCAAACGTTTCTTCCATAGCCTTTACGAGCTGTGACGCTTCGAGCAGTGTCAGCTCCTTAACTTGATCCACAATTGACTGAATCTTATCTGTTGACATGACCGTTTATTTCACTCCTGAAAGTTTCTGTCGGGCAGCTGGCTTTTCCACTGCCTGTTTCTGGGCTTGCCACGCTTGGTGCATCTCCGCACGTCGCTCGCCGTCTGACCGCTCCACTGACACCTGCCCTGCGGCCGTTAATATTCGCAAACACCTGTGTCTCTATTACGCGCCTTGCGCTTCTTTTTGGGCACGGACCTGGTCGATAACAATCGCCAGATTTCGAGCCACTGCGCTGGTGACCGTCGCCAGTCGTTGCGCTTGAGCGTTAACGAGGAACATCACCTTGGATATCAACTCCTCGCGCGAAGGCAGACTGGCAATAGCCTCCACATCTCGCAATGCCACAACCTTACCCTCGACCACTCCCGCCTTGAACGTGAAGATATCGGGATTGTGCCAGCTCGAGGGCCGTACCCTCCGCGGCTTTTCGCGCCAGCGTATTCTTGACAACCTCATAGGACATGCCCGCTTCGCGCAACTGATTTCGCAACTCCTGATCCTTCGCTACCGTCATGCCCTTAAAGCCCACGAGCATTGCCGCCTGGGCACTCTTGAACCGCTCAGTGAGGGCTTCCAGGTCTTTCTGCTTCTGCTGTTTCGTCTTCATAACTTGGTCGCTCCTCACTACCTATTTCGCATATGCCGCCTCGTCAAGTAAAACTCCCGGGCTCATAGTGGCAGCCAGGTTCACTTTCTTTACGTATTTGCCCTTTGCCGTGGCGGGCCTGGCCTTGACAACGGCCTCCAGCAACGAGTGGGCGTTATCGCGAATTTGATCGGTGGGGAAAGAAACCTTCCCCACCCCCACGTGAATAACACCAGTCTTATCAACTCGATACTCGACCTTTCCCGCCTTAGTCTCTTTGACGGCCGTCTTTACGTCGAAAGTCACCGTCCCCGTCTTGGGGTTCGGCATCAAACCCCGAGGGCCAAGAATCTTTCCCAAGCCGCCTACCAGCCGCATCATGTCGGGCGTGGCGATTACTGCCTCAAAGTCCAACCAGTTCTCGTTCTTTATCTTGTTGACCATATCTTCGCCGCCCACAAAATCGGCGCCGGCCTCTTCAGCTTCTTTGATCTTGTCTCCCTGCGCGATTACGAGGATTTTTTTCGACTTGCCAAGCCCGTGCGGCAACACAATCGTCCCTCGAACGAGCTGATCAGCCTTGCGGGGATCCACGCCCAACCAGATCGTCAACTCAACAGTTTCATCGAACTTTGCGAAGGCAACCTCTTTTAGTTTCGCTACACCCTCTTCAAGGTTGTATTTGCGACCCAGGTCTATTTTCTCAGCTGCTGCCCGATATTTCTTTCCGTGCTTCTTCATTTTAGCCTCCGAGGTCCAACGGGATTTCCGATTTGCGATTGCCGATTGCCGATCTGTGCAATTCAATCGTTCGCATCCCTCCCTCTCAAACCGACTTACCAAGAACTGATCGCTTCTAAAATCGGCAATCGGAAATCGGAAATCTAAAATCGAAAATTATTCGACCGTCAGGCCCATTTGCCTGGCCGTTCCCTCAATAGTCCTGATTGCTGATTCCAGATTCGTGGTGTTGAGATCCGGCATTTTAGTCCTGGCAATCTCCTCGACCTTCGCCCTGGAGATAGTGCCGACCTTTTCCCGTTTCGGATTACCAGAGCCCTTCGGTATACCAGCCGCCTTTTTCAAAAGATCGGCCGCCGGCGGCGTCTTGGTCTCAAACGAAAAAGAGCGATCAGCATAAACGGTAATAACTACCGGGATCTTCAGGTCTGGATCCATTTGCGTGGTCTTAGCATTAAAGGCTTTGCAGAACTCCATGATGTTGACGCCGTGTTGACCGAGGGCCGGCCCGATGGGTGGCGCCGGATTCGCCTTGCCCGCGGGAACCTGTAACTTGATATATCCTGTGATTTTCTTAGCCATGATTCAATTTGCGATTTCCGATTTTAGATTTTTGATTGGTTGTTTTCTTCAGGGTTAAGAGTTACGTCGCAACAAAACCAATCGGAAATCAAAAATCGGAAATCGACAATCCCTTCATTCCTCTTCTGCGAATGTCACCTTTTCGACATCAAGAAAATTTAGCTCCACGGGAGTTGAGCGACCGAAAATAGTCACCGTCACCTTCAAGGTCGACTTATCGTCGTTAACTTCCTCTACCTTGCCTGTAAAGCTCTGGAATGGCCCTGACTTGATGCGAACCGTTTCCCCCTGCGAATAAGAAAACTTAGGCTTTGGTTTCTCCGCGGCCTCAGTAACATTATGGACAATCTGATCGACTTCCTGGGGGGTAAGTGGGGTGGGATTATGACCACCCACAAAACCAGTAACCTTCGGGGTTGACTTGATGAGATGAAACACGTTATCGGGAATGTGACCACGGTCGTCGCATTCGATCTGGACCAGCACGTAACCGGGATAAAACATACGGGTCGACTCGATCCGCTTGTTACCTCGCATTTCAACCACGGTTTCAGTGGGCACCAACACCTCGGTGATCTCACTTTGCAGATCGGTGTCGCGAACTCGCGCTTTCAAGCTGTCACGAACTTTTTTTTCGTGCCCCGAGTAAGTATGAAGTATGAACCACTGCTGCATGAACTATTCTGACCCTCAAACTCCCGTTATCCAGTTGAGCAGATGGTTAAGCTGTGTCAGCAAAAACGTCCACACCCTATCAACTGCAAACAAATAAACCGCGAAGAACACAACGGCGATGAGTGTAATTATGGTTGTATTCTTGACTTCCTTGGCGCTGGGCCATGAAACCCTCCGCATCTCGGCGCGGACATCGTGCAAAAACTGGACGATGCGACCGAACAACCCTTCTTGCGACCCCCGGCGAACTCGCTCACTGCGTTCCTGCTTTTCCGTGGGACGCTCAGCGCGAGCGGCTTCCCGAACCTCGTCTGAATTGTCTTCGTCAGCCATGACCTCGTCGACCTTCTTCGACACTCAACTCACCTTCCTTGCAAAACTGGCAGGGGTACCAGGATTCGAACCCGGACTTTCGGTTTTGGAGACCGACGTGCTAACCGTTGACACTATACCCCTCCAGAGATTGCCGACTACCGATTTCTGATTGCCGATTTGCGCTCAACGAAACAACACGAGAAATCGGCAATTGGCAATCGAAAATCAAAAGGGTCACTTGGTCTCTTTGTGATCGGTGTGCTTGCGACAGCGCCGACAAAACTTAGAGAACTCAAGGCGATCGGGGGTGGTCTTCTTGTTCTTTGTCGTGACGTAGTTGATTTGAAAACCGATACCTGTCTCTCTTAATTATTCTTCCAATTCCTCAATTACCGATTAATCCTTGAAGGTCTTTCCAATCGGCAATCGGCAATCGCAAATCGGCAATCTTCCTACTGGATCACTTCTGTAATCGTTCCGGCGCCGACCGTCCGCCCACCCTCGCGAATCGCGAAGCGCAGCCCCTTCTCCATCGCTATCGGCGTGATTAACTCAATGTCCATCGCCACGTTGTCTCCAGGCATCACCATCTCCACTCCCGCCGGCAACTGCGCCACTCCCGTCACGTCCGTCGTCCGAAAGTAGAACTGCGGCCGGTAGCCCGTGAAAAACGGCGTGTGCCGTCCCCCTTCTTCCTTTGTCAGCACATACGCCTCCGCCTTGAACTTCGTGTGCGGCGTGATGCTCCCGGGCTTCGCGATTACCTGCCCCCGCTCGATGTCCTTCCGCTCCACTCCCCGCAGCAACAAGCCGACGTTGTCTCCCGCCGTCCCTTCGTCCAGCAACTTCTTGAACATCTCTACTCCAGTCACTACCGTCGTCCGCGTCGCTTTGATGCCCACTACTTCCACCGTCTCGTTCACCTTCACTTTGCCCCGCTCCACCCGCCCGGTGGCCACCGTACCTCGTCCCTGGATCGTGAAGATGTCTTCTACCGGCATCAAAAACGGCTTCTCGACATCCCGCTCCGGCGTCGGGATGTACTCGTCCACCGCCGTCATCAACTCGTCCACCGTCTTCTCCCAGGTCGCGTCCCCTTCCAGCGCCTTCAACGCACTTCCGCGGATCACCGGGATCTTGTCCCCAGGAAACTCGTACGCACTCAACAGCTCCCGCACTTCCAGTTCCACCAGGTCCAGCAACTCCGGATCGTCCACCGCGTCGGCCTTGTTCATGAACACCACCATCGCCGGCACTCCTACCTGCCGCGCCAACAAGATGTGCTCCCGCGTCTGCGGCATCGGCCCGTCAGTCGCCGCCACTACCAGTATCGCTCCGTCCATCTGCGCCGCTCCCGTGATCATGTTCTTCACATAGTCCGCGTGTCCCGGACAATCTACGTGCGCGTAGTGGCAAACTGCACCTTCGGATTCTTCTTCCCCAGCACTCTCGTGATCGCCGCCGTCAGCGTCGTCTTCCCGTGATCCACGTGCCCGATCGTCCCGATGTTTACGTGCGGCTTTGAACGGTCGAATTTCTCTTTTGACATCTCTCTAACTCCTTTTCGAACAATGAGAGGAGGTGAATTTAGAAATTAGAAATTAGAATTTAGAATTTGAAATCGCAGCTAACTAAGATTCGCAAATCAAAATTATTCAAGATCTTAAATCCTACTAATTTCCAAATTCTAATTTCTAAATTCTAATTTCTAAATTCCTCACTTAGCTACTCCCTGAACTTTTGCAATAACCTCTTCCGCAATATTCTTCGGCGCCTGTTCGTAACGCTCGAAATGCATTGTTGAAGTAGCCCGCCCTTGCGTGGCCGAGCGCAAATCCGTTGTGTAGCCAAACATCTCTGAAAGCGGAACAAACGCCGTGATCACCTGCGCGCCGCCAACACGGGGCTCCATACTCTCGATCCTTCCGCGGCGTGAATTAAGGTCGCCATTGACTGCGCCTGTGTAATCGTTTGGCGTTACCACCTCGACGCGCATAATCGGCTCGAGCAATACGGGCTTGGCCTTTCTCACTGCGTCCTGAAACGCCAAAGAGCCGGCTATATGAAACGAGCGCTCGTCAGAATCAACTTCATGATAGTTGCCGAACACCAGTCGAACCTTGATATCCACCAGTTCATAGCCAGCAAGAAACCCCCGCTCCATCGCGTCCTTGATTCCCTGCTCGACCGGCTTGATATACTCCTTGGGGATTGCGCCACCCGTGATCTTGTTTTCGAATACAAAGCCCTGGCCGGGCGCCGGCTCAACTTCGATTTCTACGTGGCCAAACTGTCCCCGACCACCAGTCTGTTTCTTAAAGATTTCCTTGCCGGGTGCCGCCTGCGTAATCGTTTCGCGATAGGCGACCTGCGGTTTTCCAACGTTAGCTTCAACGCCGAATTCGCGTTTCATGCGGTCGACGATGATCTCGAGGTGAAGCTCGCCCATTCCGGCGATAATTGTCTGGCCGGTTTCCTGATCCGTTGAAACGTTGAATGAGGGGTCTTCCTGCGCCAGACGATTGAGCGCAATTCCCAGCTTGTCCTGGTCC
>WNGA01008291.1_pt1 | contig 14269 bp, 15 predicted proteins | sample 5400061 | NCBI WGS metagenome assembly WNGA01 (sample SAMN13153366, study PRJNA577476) | soil metagenome | isolation source: 100 cm soil or saprolite under grassland replicate 2 | place: USA:California | collected 2016-06-15 | reverse complement strand
CGCCGGCGATCGCCATTGCGCTCGATGCGGCAACGCGCCGGGGTGAGCCTTACGACGGCGTCGTGGCGCTCGGCTGCGTGATCCGCGGCGAGACCAGCCACTACGACATCGTTGCCGGCGAGTCCGCGCGCGGGCTGATGGATCTCGCGCTGTCGCACCGTCTTGCCGTGGGCAACGGCATTCTCACCGTCGATACGGAAGAGCAGGCGGTGGCCCGGGCGCGTCCCGACAAGTGGGACAAGGGTGGCGGCGCCGCCCGCGCCGCGCTCGCCCTGGTGCGGCTCAAGCGCCGCCTTGCCGCGGCAAGGTCGTGAGATGGCCCGCCCCGCTCACAAGGACGAGCGCAAGGTGAACCGCCGCGGCGCCGCGCGCCTCGCTGCGGTGCAGGCGCTATACCAGATGGACATCGCCGGCACCGGCCTCAATGAGATCCTCGCGGAGTTCGAGAGCCACTGGCTCGGCCGCGAGGTCGAAGGCGCGCAGTACCTGCCGGCGGAGGCCGCCTTTTTCCGCGACGTGGTCCAGGGGGTGGTGCGCGAACAGCGCACGCTCGATCCGCTCATCGACCGGACGCTGTCGGCCGGCTGGCCGCTCAAGCGCATCGAAGCCGTGCTGCGCGCGGTGCTGCGCGCGGGCGCCTATGAGCTCGATCACCGCCGGGACGTGCCGGCGCGGGCGGTGGTCTCGGAATACGTCGACGTCGCCAACGCCTTCGTCGACAAGGACGAGACCGGCATGGTCAATGCCGTGCTCGATGAGCTCGCTCGCCAGCTGCGCACGGGCGAGTTCGGGAGCGGGTGACGGCGGTGGAGAAGACCGAGCCGCAATCGGGCGAGGACCGCCTCATCGCGCAGTATTTTCGGCCGCTCGCGCGTCACCCCGGCGCGTTCGGGCTCATGGACGATGCGGCCATCCTCACGCCGCCCGACGGCTCCGACGTGGTGCTCAAGACCGACGCGATCATCGGCGGCGTGCATTTCTTCCCCGACGATCCGGCCGATGCGATTGCGCGCAAGGCCTTGCGCGTGAACCTCTCCGACCTCGCCGCCAAGGGTGCGGAGCCGGCCGGTTTCCTGATGTCGCTCGCGCTCCCAGCGGACGTCGATGAGGCGTGGCTTGCGGCGTTCGCGCGCGGCCTCGAGGCGGATGCCGAACACTATCGCTGTCCGCTGCTCGGCGGCGACACCGACAAGACCCCGGGACCCGCCATGATCTCGATCGCGGCCTTCGGGCTGCTGCCGCGCGGGTCCATGGTCCGACGCAGCGGCGCGCAGGCCGGCGATGCGGTCGTGGTTACGGGCACGATCGGCGATGCGGCGCTGGGCTTGCGTCTTCGCCGTGAGCCGGGTGCGGCAGCCCGGTGGGGCCTAGATTCCGCCATGCGGGAGCATCTTGCCGGGCGGTATCTCGTGCCGGAGCCGCGCAACGCGATCGCCGCGGCGTTGCGCACGCACGCTTCCGCCGCGATGGATGTCTCCGATGGCCTCGCCGGCGATCTCGGCAAGCTGTGCCGCGCCTCAGGCGTCTCCGCGGGAATCGAGATCGCGCGCGTGCCGACTTCGGATGCGGGGCGAGCCGTGCTCGCCGCCGAGCCGGCGCTCATCGAGGCGATCCTGACCGGCGGCGACGACTACGAGGTCCTGTGCACCATGGCGCCGGACAAGGTTGCCGGCTTCCGTGCCGCTGCCGCGGCAGCGGGCGTTGCGGCGGCCGAGATCGGGCGGGTGGGGGCAGGCGAGGGGGCTCGCTTCCTCGATGCGGCAGGGAAGCCGGTGACGTTTGCGCGGGCGTCGTATAGCCATTTTTGACAGAACCACGTACCGAGATGCCCGCAGGACAATGGCTAATATCGTGCCGACCATGGGCTATAATGCCCGGAGCGGGAGGTAATGGGCGATGCATGACGTGACGGCGGCGCCGGTCAAGAAAACGGCCGGAGGGAACATCGTCAGCGCGCACTATGAGGCGCTGCACCGCCGGTTCCCCACGGTCGACTATCTGCGGCAACGCGCGCGCCGCCGCGTTCCCAACTTCGCGTTCGAATACATGGACGGCGGCGCCGGCGCCGATAGCGGCATCGCCCGCAACTGGCGCGCGCTCGATGCGGTCGAGCTGGTGCCGCGCTATGGCATCAGCTCCGCGCTCCCCCCGGTCGAGACCGAGCTGTTCGGCCGGCGGTATGCCGCTCCCGTCGGCGTCGCCCCCATGGGAGGCCCGTCGATCGCCTGGCCCGGCGCGGACCAGTATCTCGCCGCGGCCGCGCAGCGCGCCCGCGTCCCCTATGCGCTCAGCACGGTCGGCGGCATCACCATCGAGCGCGCCGCCGAAATCGCGCCGGACGTGTTCTGGTTCCAGCTCTACCGGTTCGCCAAGGACGACCACGCGGTCGGCTTCGACCTGGTCCGGCGCGCCGATGCGGCGGGGGCGCATGTCCTGATGCTGACCCTCGACGTGCCGGTCCGCACCACGCGCTCGCGCGAAGTCGCCGGCGGCATCGTCTATCCGTTCCGCATCACGCCGCGCATGGCGGCGGGCGTGGCGGCCTCGCCCGGTTACCTCATGTCGCTGTGGAAGCACGGCATCACCCGCTTCGCCTGCCTTGCGCCCTATGCGGGCGAGGGCGCCAGCGTGAACGCGATGGCCAAATTCATGCAGGGCGAGCAGCGCGGCGCCTTTACCTGGGACGAGGTGGCGCGTTTCCGCGAGCGCTGGAAGCGGCCGCTCGTGGTCAAGGGCATCCTGCATCCGAGCGATGCCGAGAAGGCGGTGTCGCTCGGCGTCGACGGGCTCGTGGTGTCCAACCACGGCGGCCGCCAGGTCGAGGGTCTGCCGGCGGCGATCGACGCGCTTCCTGCCGTCGCGGCGGCGGTGGGCAAGCGCACCACAGTCCTGATGGACAGCGGCATCCGCTGCGGCCTCGACGTGGTCCGTGCGGTCGCGCTCGGGGCCGAGGCGGCGTTCGCCGGCAAGGCCTTCCTGTGGGGGGTCGGAGCGCTCGGCCCCGATGGGCCGGGCCACGTGATCGATATCATGGTCGACGAGATGCGGTCCGCCTTGGGCCAGATCGGGGCGCGCTCGCTGGCCGAGGCGCGCTCGGTGATCATCCGCCATCCGGGCGCCCTGAATTTCCAGTCCAACACGACGCCCTGACGCCGCCTTTCTAGAGCCGAGTCATTTCTGGTCTGCGCTTTCGGCAGTAGCGCCATGCTGCGATGACGGCTAAAAAGAGATTCTTCGTTCTCGCCGGCCCCATCCAGGAGAAATTTGTGACAGTCGTCGCGGAAACGAGCTTCGACGCGTCCGTCGACGACCGGTTGGCCAAGCGTAACGCGCTGGTGCTGGCGGTGGGACAGGCGCTGGCCGGCGCCAACAATACCGTGATCGCCAGCACCGGCGGCATTTTGGGCGTGATGCTCGCCCCCGACAAAGGGCTGGCGACGCTTCCCATCACCGTGATGGTGGTGGGGATGTGGTTCGGCACGCTGCCGGTCGGGTTTCTCGCCCGGCGGGTCGGACGGCGTTTCGCGCTGCAGGTCGGTTGCGCGTTCGGAATCCTGTCCGGCCTGATCTCGTGCGGCGCGGTGCTGCAGGGCTCGTTCTGGCAGTTCCTGGTTGGCACGTTCTGCGCCGGTCTCTACGCCGCCGGCCACCAGTCGTATCGCTTCGCGGCGTGCGATACGGCGAGCGACAGCTTCCGGCCGAAGGCCGTCTCTTGGGTGCTGGCGGGCGGAATCCTCGCCGGCGTGATCGGTCCCCAGCTCGTCATCTTCACCAAGGATCAGTGGCCGCCCTATCTGTTCGCCGCCACCTACCTCGCCCAGGCCGCGGTGGCGCTGATTGCGGCTTGCGTGCTGATGCTGGTGCGCGTCCCGCCGCCGGCCATGCGGAGCCCGGCGAACTCCGGACGGCCGTTGAGCGAGATCGCCAGAATGCCGCGCTTCATCGTTGCGGTCGCCTGCGGCGTGGCGAGCTTCACGATGATGAACCTGGTCATGACGTCGGCGCCGGTCGCCATGGTCGGCTGCGGGCATTCGGTGACCGACGCGACGCTCGGCATCCAGTGGCACGTGCTCGGGATGTATGCGCCGAGCTTCGTCACCGGCCTGGTGATCGTGCGCTTCGGCCTCGAGCGCGTCATCCTCGCCGGGCTCCTCTTGATCGCCGCCAGCGCCGCCATCGGCCTCATCGGACTGACGGTCGCCCACTTCTGGATCGCGCTGGTGCTGCTCGGGATCGGCTGGAACTTCGCCTTCATCGGCGCGACCACCATGGTGACCGAGTGCCATCGCCCCGAGGAGCGCAACAAGGTTCAGGCGTTCAACGATTTCCTCGTGTTCGGCGCCATGGCGGTCGGCTCGTTCTCATCCGGCCAGGTTCTGGCCGCCTTCGGCTGGACGGCGGTCAACGGGGTGGTGTTCCCGTTCATTCTGGTGGCGGGAGCCATGCTGGTCTGGCTGTCGCTGCGCAAGCGTCTGCGGATAGCGTGAACCGGGTGGGCAAAGGCGCGCTGATGTGGCCTATCGACGGTGGGCAAGATCGTCGGCGCGCCGTCCCTCGCCGCTGTGGCGGCTCGCCCACCATTCATGGTCCAGCTAGGATTTTGCCCACCCTACGCGGCTGCGCAAGCGCCTGCGGATGGCGTGATTGGAGCCGTCGACCGTTGCGCCGCGCCGGCATTATTGGCTATACCCGCGGCACTTCAGGTCGGGGCGCAATTGACGCCTCGATGGTCTCGTCCGCGCGGGGGCTTCTTAAGGCGGGCGAATTTTCAGCGAAACGAGGTTCATCATGACTGCTTTGTGGGTGATCGTCGCCTGCGGCGCGCTCTCGATCGTGTACGGCATCTGGGCCACCCGGTCGGTGATGTCGGCCGATGCCGGCAGCGAAAAGATGCAGGAAATCTCCGCCGCGGTCGCCGAGGGCGCGCAGGCCTATTTGAAGCGCCAGTACACCACGATCGCCATTGTCGGCATCGTGATCTTCGTCATCGTCGGGATTTTCCTCGGCTGGCTGGTTGCGGTCGGCTTCCTGATCGGCGCGTTGCTGTCGGGCGCGGCCGGCTTCATCGGCATGAACGTCTCCGTGCGCGCCAATGTGCGCACCGCGCAGGCCGCGATCCGATCGCTGGCCGATGGGCTCGAGCTCGCCTTCAAGGCCGGGGCCATCACCGGGATGCTCGTCGCCGGCCTCGCGCTGCTCGGCGTGACGGTCTATTTCGGTTTCCTCACGGGCACGCTCAAGCTTGCCCCCAACAGCCGCACCGTGGTCGACTCGCTCGTTGCGCTCGGCTTCGGCGCCTCGCTCATCTCGATCTTTGCCCGGCTCGGCGGCGGCATCTTTACCAAGGGCGCCGACGTGGGCGGCGATCTCGTCGGCAAGGTCGAGGCCGGAATCCCGGAGGACGATCCGCGCAACCCGGCCACCATCGCCGACAATGTCGGCGACAACGTCGGCGACTGCGCCGGCATGGCGGCCGACCTGTTCGAGACCTATGCGGTGACCACGGTCGCCACCATGGTGCTGGCGGCGATCTTCTTCGCCGGCACTCCCTTCCTGTTGAAGATGATGACGCTCCCCCTCGCGATCGGCGGCGTCTGCATCATCACCTCGATCGTCGGCACGTTCTTCGTCAAGCTAGGGCCGAGCCAGTCCATCATGGGCGCGCTCTACAAGGGGCTGATCGTGACCGGCATCCTTTCGCTCGCCGGGGTTGCTCTCGTGATCTGGTGGCTGTTGCCAAACCGCTTCGGCGCAATCCCCGGCGTGCCCTATACGGGCCTGAAGCTCTATCTGTGCGGCGTGACCGGGCTGATCGTGACCGGGCTGATCGTGTGGATCACCGAGTACTACACCGGCACCAATTATCGCCCGGTGCAGTCGATCGCCACCGCGTCGAAGACCGGCCACGGCACCAACATCATCCAGGGTCTGGCGGTGTCGCTGGAAGCGACCGCGCTGCCCACGCTCGTCATCATCGCCGGCATCCTCGTCACCTATAAGCTCGCCGGCCTGTTCGGCATCGCCATCGCCGTCACCACCATGCTGGCGCTGGCCGGCGTCGTGGTGGCGCTCGATGCCTTCGGCCCGGTGACCGACAATGCCGGCGGCATCGCCGAAATGGCCGGCCTGCCCAAGGAGGTACGCAAGTCGACCGACGCGCTCGACGCGGTGGGGAACACCACCAAGGCGGTGACCAAGGGCTATGCCATCGGCTCCGCCGGCCTGGGCGCGCTGGTGCTGTTCGCGGCGTATAACGAGGACCTCAAATACTTCATCGCCCATGCCGACCAGTATTCGTACTTTCGCGGCGTCCAGCTCGATTTCTCGCTCAACAACCCGTACGTCGTGGTCGGCCTCTTGTTCGGCGGGCTTCTGCCCTACCTGTTCGGCGCGCTCGGCATGACGGCGGTCGGGCGCGCGGCCTCGGCGATCGTCGAGGAGGTGCGCCGGCAGTTCCGCGAGAAGCCGGGGATCATGCAGGGCACCGACAAGCCGGATTACGGCAAGGCGGTCGACCTGCTCACGAAGGCCGCGATCAAGGAGATGATCGTTCCGTCGCTATTGCCGGTGCTGTCGCCGATCGTCGTTTATTTCGCGGTCTACTTCATCGCCGGCGGCGGCCCGGCCGGCAAGTCGGCGGCGTTCTCGGCGGTCGGCGCCATGCTGCTCGGCGTGATCGTGACCGGGCTGTTCGTCGCGATCTCGATGACGTCGGGCGGCGGCGCCTGGGACAACGCGAAAAAGTTCATCGAGGACGGCCATTACGGCGGCAAGGGCTCGGAGGCGCACAAGGCCGCGGTGACCGGCGACACGGTCGGCGATCCCTACAAGGACACCGCCGGCCCGGCCGTCAACCCGATGATCAAGATCACCAACATCGTGGCGCTATTGCTGTTGGCGGTGTTGGCGCACTGACAGCTGTTCAGCGCGCGGCCGTCATCCGCGATCGACTCCTGCCGCGGCGCGTTGCGAGGCAAGGTTGGCATCCCGGATCGGGGATCGCTGGCTCTTTGCGTGCGGCTCGCGCCACATGGTCCAGGTCAACGGTCCGCCCGACACCGTCTCGAACCCGTCACGCACCATGGTAAAGCCGACACGGCCATACAGCCGCGCGGCCCTGGGATCCTGGGTTTCCAGGTAGATCGGCCAGTTCTTGGCATCGACATTATTGAACAGGCACCTGAGCAGCGAGGGGCCGACATGGCTGCCCGGCCGCCCGGCGAGAAAGTAACCATGGCAATGCGGTTGTTTGGGACGACACCGGTTGAAGGTCGTCTGGGTGCGGAAGAGCCTCAGGATGCCGAGCGGGCTCGCCGCCACCATCCGCAGGTAGTCCGGCAAGTGCCGCAGGATGCGGCCGGCCGACATCGGGTAGCGGCCGGGCGGATACCAGATCAGCAAGCCCACGAGTTGGTGATTGTACGCGACCTCCACCCCACCCCACCGAAGTGCATCATCGACAACGAGGGCGAACAGCGTCAGCAAGATTCTTTGACGCGACGCGGCGCGGGGAAAGGCCCATCGAAAGAGGGGACTGTCGTCGAACGCGGACGCAAGCATCTGGGCCGCTTCCCGCCGTTCCGCGGCGGCAAGCGCCGTCATCATGGGTCGAAGCTCGATCTGCGACGTTATTGCTGCTTCGGCTGTGGCGGAAAGCGTCATGGGGATCGTCGACGGCAGGTCAGCGGAAGATTTGCTTCAGGACGAAGGTCAGGTAGTTGAGCTCCGTGCCGGAGGTCGGGGTGGTGCGGCTGATGAAGTCGAACACGAGGCCGTCCTTGAGTCCATAGTCGGCCAGGCGCTGGACGCGGCGGCTCTTGTCGAAGTAGACCGCGATCACGCGGCGGTCGACCTCCTTCATCGGCAGGAAGGCGGTTCGCTCGGTGCGCTGGGAGATGTAATAGAACACCTCGCCGCTCAGCGTGGCCACCGTGGAGGGCGTCCCCAGCACGATCAGGACCTGCTCCTGGCTCGCGCCGAGCGCGATCTGTTCCAGCGCGCCGTCGGGAACAACATAGCCGCGGTGGAAGGTTTCGGTGAAAATGCAGCCGGAGAGGAGCGTCGCAAGGGTCAGGGCCAGCATGCCGGCCCGCGCCGCGCCGGTACGCAGCCGGCCGACGCCTCGCGCCTTGAAAGAACCGACCATCCCCAACTCGCCCTTGCACCCGCTGGGCCGATGACGTAACCCGCGCTGCCGTCGTTTGCAACGTCCCCCGGAAGCGGCCGATTTCCCGCGCGATTCCAATGATGTTCCGGTCGTTTCGCCGCACAGACCAAGCCGGGACTATCGGTGCGCTCTATGGCGCGATCGTGGCGCAGGCGCGGCATCCGACCTTCTACCGATGCTACCGGGTGCCCGACACAATCGACGGCCGGTTCGACATGATCGTCCTGCATGTGGCCCTGTTCAGCCGCCGCATCCGAGGCGAATCCGGGGCGGTCCGCGCGCTCGGTCAAGCCGTATTCGATCGCTTCTGCCGCGACATGGACCACAATCTGCGGGAAATGGGCATCGGCGATCTTGCGGTTCCGAAAAGGATGCGGGATTTCGGCGAGGCGTTCTACGGACGGGCGCAAAGTTATGACCGCGCGCTCGCCTCCGGCGACGATCGCACCCTCATCGCGACGCTTGCCAAAAACGTGTTCGCGAGGCCCGGCGAGGCACCCCCCGAAGCCTCCCGCCTTGCCCGCTATGTGCGGGCAGCCGAGCACGTCCTGGCGGCGCAAAACGGCGCTGATTTCCTCGCCGGCGCGCTCGCTTTTCCCGCTCCGGATACTATATTTCCGGGGCAAAATGAGCGCAGCGGCATGCCGTCGGAATGATCGGGGTCCACTCGCGATCTCCTGCCGAAATCCAAGGTCGTGCTGCGGTCAAAAAAACCGTCGCCACAAGGCGTCGTTGAGTGAATGGTGATGAGCATGCCGTCTCGAGCCTGGCGCGTGCCAGCGCGGATTGAGGACGTTCCCGAACCTGGGCGGCGTTTCGAGCTTGCCGCCGACGCGGCGACCCGGGCCGCGCTGGCGCGCACGGCCGGCCTCGACGCGCTGCCGCGGCTGGAGGCAACTTTCGAGCTGACCCGCCATGGAAGCGACGGCCTGCAGGTGGTGGGCACCGTGTCGGCGACCGTGCGCCAGACCTGCGTCGTGACGCTGGAGCCGGTCGAGAACGAGATCGAGGAGCCGGTCAACCTCACCTTCGTGGCCGGGCCCGGTAACGCCGCCGCGCAGGGCGGAGACGCGGGCGATCTGACGCTCGCCGGGTACGAATCACCGGAGCCGCTCGTCAACGGCACCGTCGACCTCGGCGCGGTCGCGACCGAGTTCCTCATCCTCGGGATCGATCCTTACCCGCGCAAGGCGGATGCGGTGTTTGCCGCGCCGGGCGGCGGCGATGCGACCGGCCACCCCTTTGCAGCCCTGGCGGCGCTGAAGAAACCGGCCGGCTGACCGAAAAGTCTTTTCAACTTTGTCAAGTCTTTGTGTCCGGCCGCCGACACGCTATTGTCCCGGCTTCCGCGGCCGGTCATCGCTCCCGAAGGACCGATCTCCCGGCGCCTTGGAGGCCGAGGCCAGGGTCATCCATGCCCGATAAGGTGCGCATCGCGCTCGACGCCATGGGGGGTGACCGGGGCGCGTCGGTGGTCGTGCCGGGAGCCGAAATGTCGCTGCGACGCCATCCGGACGTGGAGTTCGTCCTGTTCGGCGACCGCGCGGTGGTCGAGCCCCTGCTGGCGGCCCATCCCGAGCTCGCGGCGGCGTCCCGCCTCGTGCACACCGACGTCGCGGTGAAGATGGACGCCAAGCCGAGCCAGGCGCTGCGCGCCGGACGATGGAAATCCTCCATGTGGCTCGCCATCGACGCGGTCAAGAAGGGCGAAGCGGACGTCGCGGTGTCGTCCGGCAATACCGGCGCGCTGATGGCGATGGCCAAGTTCGATCTCAAGACCATGGCGGGGATCGAACGTCCGGCGATCGCCGGCCTGTGGCCGACGCTCAAGGGCGACTCGATCGTGCTCGACGTCGGCGCATCGATCGGCGCCGATGCCCAGCACATCGTGGACATGGCGGTCATGGGCAGCGCCATGGCGCGGATCGTGCTCAACCTCGAGCGGCCCAAGGTCGGCCTCCTGAACATCGGCGTCGAGGAGATCAAGGGGCTCGAGGAGGTGCGCGACGCCGGCCGGATCCTGCGCGAGGCGCAGCTGCCGGACTTCGAGTATGTCGGCTTCATCGAGGGCGACGACATCGGCAAAGGCGTCGTCGACGTCGTGGTCACGGAGGGCTTCGCCGGCAACATCGCGATCAAGGTCGCGGAAGGCACCGCGCGGCAGTTCGCGGAGTTGCTCGGCAATGCGATCAAGCGGACGTGGCGGGCGCGGCTCGGCTACCTGCTGGCGCGCGAGGCGTTCGCGGCGTTGCGCGAGAAGATGGACCCGACCAAGGCCAATGGCGGGGTGTTCCTCGGCCTCAACGGCATCGTCATCAAGAGCCACGGCGGCAGCGATGCCGAGGGGTTCGCCTCTGCGGTGGATATCGGCTACGAGATGGTGCGTTACGGCCTGCTCGCGAAGATCAGCCATACGCTCGATCGCTACGTGCGCGGCACGAACGAGGTGCGGCCGGTCGGCGGAGTCGCCTCGTGACGGTAACGCGCTCGGTCGTACTCGGCTGCGGCAGCTACCTGCCGCAGCGCATCCTCACCAATGACGAGCTCGCCCGCAAGGTCGATACCAGCAACGAGTGGATCGTCCAGCGCACCGGCATTCGCGAGCGCCATATCGCGGCGCCCGGCGAGGTCACGTCGGACATGGGGCTCAAGGCGGCACAGGCCGCGCTGGCGGCCGCCCGCGTCGAACCGCTTTCGATCGATCTCATCCTGCTCGCCACGGCCACTCCCGACAACACGTTCCCCGCCAGCGCGGTGTCGATCCAGGCGGGGCTCGGCATCACCCATGGCGCGGCGTTCGACCTGCAAGCGGTCTGCTCCGGGTTCGTCTACGGGCTGGCGGTCGCCGACGGTCTGTTGAAGGGCGGTACCTTCAAGCGAGCGCTCGTGATCGGGGCCGAAACCTATTCGCGCATCCTCGACTGGACCGATCGGTCCACCTGCGTGCTATTCGGCGACGGCGCGGGCGCGGTCGTGCTGGAGGCGCAGGCGCAGCCGGGAACGCGCGAGGATCGCGGCCTGCTGACCGTGCATCTTCGCTCCGACGGACGCTACAAGTCGAAGCTCTACGTCGACGGCGGCCCAGCGTCGACCGGCACCGTCGGACACGTCCGCATGGAAGGACGCGAGGTGTTCCGCCACGCGGTGGCGATGATCACCGACGTGATCGAGGACGCCTTCAAGGCGACCGGCTACACTGCGGGCGATATCGACTGGTTCGTGCCGCACCAGGCCAACAAGCGGATCATCGACGGCTCGGCGCACAAGCTCGGCATCACGCCCGAAAAGGTCGTCACCACGGTCGACCAGCATGGCAATACGTCGGCCGCTTCGATTCCCCTGGCGCTGGCGGTCGCCGTCCGCGACGGGCGCATCAAGGCCGGCAATCTGGTTCTGCTCGAGGCCATGGGGGGTGGCTTTACCTGGGGCGCGGCCCTGGTGAGATGGTAGGGTCACGCCGTCGCGGTGCACACGTCCCCGTTGACCCTGCGGCATCTTGTTCATATCGTCGAATATTCAGCGGGGCAGGTGATCGCCGATAGCGGGGCTTGGCGATGGCGGGAAAGACGGTGACGCGGGCGGACCTGTGCGAGGCGGTCTATCAGAAGGTGGGGCTGTCGCGCACGGAATCCGCATCGCTGGTTGAGCTGGTCCTGAAGGAGATCACCGACTGTCTCGAACGAGGCGAGACGGTCAAGCTCTCCTCGTTCGGATCGTTCGTGGTGCGCAAGAAGGGCGAGCGCGTCGGCCGCAATCCAAAGACCGGAAAAGAGGTGCCGATCTCGCCGCGCCGTGTCATGGTGTTCAAGCCATCGGCCATCCTCAAGCAGCGCATCAACGCCGATCTCGATGGCGGGAAGCAATAAGGGACCGTTTGAGTTCGTCACAGTGGCTCTGAGCCGCGCGAGTAGGAGTAGGCCGCGGTGGACAAAGCGCCGGATGCATTCCGTACCATCAGCGAAGTCGCCGATGAGCTGGATTTGCCGCAGCACGTCCTGCGGTTCTGGGAAACGCGGTTCGCGCAGATAAGGCCGATGAAGCGCGGCGGCGGCCGGCGCTATTACCGGCCCGACGACGTCGACCTCTTGCGCGGCATCCGCCATCTCCTCTATGGCGAGGGCTACACCATCCGGGGCGTCCAGCGGATCCTCAAGGATCACGGCGTCCGGTTCGTGCAGACCGTATGGCAGGCGGGCGCGCCGCAACCCGCCAAATCCCCCGGCGACCTGGAGGAGGCCCCCGCCGAGAAGGGCGAGGGGGCGCCGGAACGCGCACGCGGGCTGTTTGGACTTCTGCCGGCTCTGCTCGGCAAGGACGACGACGCAGCGGCCGGGTCGCAGATCGCCGCCTTATCCACCGCGCGGCGCGAGCCGCCGATCGAGGATGTCACGGCGGTTGCTCCGGCCGAAAACGGCGGTGAAGGGCTCGGTACGGCGACCGACGTGTTGCCGCCGCAATCGCCGGCATCCGAGGGCAGACAGACGGGCGCATCCCGTGCCGGCCTGCCGCGCGAGGACGTCCGCAAGCTGCAGGCGACGCTGGCGGAGCTCACCGAATGCCGCCGTCTCATCGACGCGGTGCTGACCGAAGCTTCGTAACAGCGCTTGTCGCTTAACTCCTCGAAGTTTAGGCGATGCCTCCCTCGCGGACGGCATGACAAACCGGGCGCATTTGGTCATTCTCGCGCCAACGACATTGAAGCGTTCCGGCATCCGATGCGCAAAACATCGACACGACCGGGCATCGTCGCAACGGCAGTCCTCTTGCTCGCGGTCCGGCCGCCGCGCAACCGAGCGAGGCGGACTATCCGAACCGGACCGTCAAGATCGTCGTGTCGGCGCCCGCCGGCGGGGGGCTCGATATCGCCGCGCGGATCATCGCCGAAAAGCTGCGGCACCGTTTCGGACAGCCGTTCATCATCGAGAACCGGCCCGGCGCCGCTGGCAATACCGGCGCCGAGGTGGTCGCCGCGGCCGAGCCCGACGGCTTTACGCTGCTGGCCGCGCAACCGGCGCCGCTCACGGTCAATCATATCCTGTACAAGAAGCTCAATTTCGATCCCGCCGCGTTCGAGCCGGTGGCGATCATGACCGCGGTTCCCAATCTGCTGGTGGTCAGGCCGGATCTGCCGGCGGGCTCGCTCCCGGAGTTCATCGCCTATGCCAAGGCGAATCCGAGAAAGCTCAACTTCGCCTCCCAGGGGATCGGCACGACGCCGCATCTGTCGGGCGAGTTATTCAACCGATTGACCGGGAGCGAGCTTGTCCACGTGCCTTATAAAGGCACGTCGCAAGCGGTGAACGACGTGATCGCCGGCCATGTCGATTTGATGTTCCTGGAAATGGGATCGGCCTTCCAGCTGTACAAAGGCGGCCGGGCGAAGGTGCTGGCGATTTCGAGCGGCCAGCGCGTGCCGCAGATGCCCGAGGTCCCCACCTTCATCGAGGCGGGCGTGCCCGCGTTCAAGTCGGACACATGGAACGCCATCGCCGCGCCGCCCAGGACGCCGGCGGCCATCGTCGCCAAGCTCAACGCGGCCATCAACGATGTGCTCAAGATGCCGGACGTTCAGGACCACTTCGCGACGTTGAGCATGCACCCGGTCGGGGGAGCGCCGGCGGATCTCGCAAACCTGATGCAAGCAGAGACGCGCCGCTGGGGCGAGGTGATCCGGGCCGCCAACATCAGCGCCAATTAGGCCGAGCGCTGATTCATTCCGTCTCAGGATGACGGTCGACGACAGCTGCAGCCCGGATTGACCGACGTAAGACCCGAGTCGTCCGAAGCACCGCACCGGTTGCTTCTTCACTTGTCAAACAGCCGTCGTAGGGTGGGCAAAGGCGCGGCCGATACCTTCACGCCTGGATCGATGCCTCCGTTTCCGCGCCGTCCCTCGCCGCTGTGGCGGCTCGCCCACCCTGCGTTCCTTTGTCAAACAGCCAACGCTCCGCCGGTCCGGCTCAAGGCCCGAGGGCCTTAAAGCGCGCCGGGTGCGCTTCCTTCTTCGTCCCCTCGGCAAAGAGGGGGCAGAGCGCCGGTAGGCGCTGGTGCGGAAAGTGGCCGCACCCGTGGCGTGCCGGGGCACGCTATGACGCCGGGGCG
>WNGA01008580.1_pt1 | contig 14270 bp, 14 predicted proteins | sample 5400061 | NCBI WGS metagenome assembly WNGA01 (sample SAMN13153366, study PRJNA577476) | soil metagenome | isolation source: 100 cm soil or saprolite under grassland replicate 2 | place: USA:California | collected 2016-06-15 | reverse complement strand
GATCTCTTCATCGGAACCGACGACCGGGATTGGGAGAAGGTCGCGCGGGCGCTGGCGCCCCGCGTCGAATTCGACATGAAGTCGCTGACCGGAGCGGAGTCTTCGATCCGGGATTCGGCAGAGATCATTGCGGGATGGCGGGAGGGGCTACGACCTCTCAAAGCCGTACACCATCAGACCGGCAACTTCCGGGTACGGGTGGAGCGAGATCAGGCAGACGCGTTCTGCTACGGGATCGCGCTGCACTACCTGCCGAACACGTCCGGTCGGAACACCCGAACGTTCGTCGGGAGCTACGACCTGCACCTCAAAAGGGATGGAGGGCCGTGGCGCATCGATCGGTTCCGATTCAACCTGAAGTACATCGACGGGAATCTCGAGCTCGAAAAGAGCAGTTGAGAGTCCGTCCATGAGACCGGTCTTCGTGCTCTCCGCCGTCCGCACACCGATCGGTAAGTTCGGAGGCTCGTTCGCGTCGCTCTCGGCCGCGGATCTCGGCGAGGTCGCGGCCCGGGCGGCGATCGAGCGCTCCGGACTGCCCGCCGCCGCCATCGACGAGACGATCTTCGGGCACGCGCGCCAGGCGGGTGGCGGCCCGAACACCGCTCGACAGGTCTCCCACCGCGCGGGCATCCCCGACTCGGTTCCCGCTTTCACGGTCAACAAGGCGTGCGCGTCGTCTTTGAAGGCGCTGACGCTCGGCGCGCTCTCGATCGCCGCGGGCGAAAGCGAAGCCGTCTTGGTCGGCGGAACCGAGTGCATGTCGGCGACGCCTTACCTCCTGCCCCGCGCGCGTTTCGGATACCGCCTCGGGCATTCCGAGATCATCGACGCGATGTACCGCGACGGTTTTCTCTGCCCGCTGTGCGGCGAATTGATGGGGGAGACCGCGGAGAACCTCGTGCGGGAGTACGGGATCCTGCGGGCCGAACAGGACGCTTACGCCGCCGAATCGCAGCGGCGCGCGGCCGAGGCGATCTCTTCCGGCCGCTTCTCCGACGAGATCGCGCCGGTCACCATGGAAGGGATCAAGGGGAGGTCGGTGCTCGTCGAGAACGACGAGCATCCGCGTCTGGACACGACCGTCGAGGCGCTCGCGAAGCTGCCTCCGGTCTTCGATCCGGAGTCCGGCACAGTCCATGCCGGAAACTCCTCCGGGATCACCGATGCGGCGGCGGCGCTCGTACTGGCATCGGAGGAACAGGTCCACCGCGCCGGGAGCGAGCCGCTCGGCCGCGTCGTCGCATGGACGTCCGCCGGGGTGGAGCCGGAGCGCATGGGGATCGGACCCGTGCCGGCACTCAAGTCGCTCCTGGCGAAGCAGAAGCTCACCCTCTCGAAGGTGGAGCTGATGGAGTTGAACGAAGCGTTCGCCGCGCAGGTCATCGCCTGCGCGCGGGAGCTCTCCCTCGATCTCTCTCGCGTGAACGTCAACGGCGGCGCGATCGCGCTCGGCCATCCGATCGGGGCGACGGGCGCGCGGATCGCGACGACCCTGCTGCACGAAATGAAGAAGCGCGCCGCGAAGCGGGGCATCGCGACCCTCTGCATTTCGGGCGGGATGGGAATGGCGGTACTCTTCGAACGCTAGTCCCGTGCGCATCGCTCTCACCCTCGACAGCGACGTTCCGGCGGAAGAGAACGACTACATCCGCGCGCTCCTAGACGCGGGAGTTCGGCGCGAGGAGATCGTCGTGATGCGCCCGGGTGACCCGATCGAGGGGGAGTTCGACGGGGTCGTGATCGGCGGCGGCGACGACGTCGACCCGACGCGCTACGGCCGCAGGATCCTCGAGGGCGCGAACGTCGAGATCGACCACGGTCGCGACGCGGTCGATTTCCCGGTCTTCGAGGAGGCGTGGCGTACCCGAGTTCCGGTCCTCGGGATCTGCCGGGGCCTCCAGGTCGTCAACGTCGCCCGGGGCGGAACTCTCGTGCAGGACCTGCCGCTCGAGCGCCCGTCGGACGTCGCGCACCAGCTGCCGAAGAAGGAGAACCAACGCGATCATCCGGTCACGGTCGAGCCGGGCACGCGCCTCGCCCGGATCTCGGGAAGGTCCGAGATCGACGTCAACAGCCGGCACCACCAGGCGATCGATCGCGCAGCGGACGGATTCGTCGTCGCCGCGATCGCGCCCGACGGCGTCATCGAAGCGATCGAGGCGAGGGACGGACGCTGGCTGGTGGCCGTCCAGTGGCATCCGGAGAACCTGACGGACGATTCGGTCTCGCGGCGCCTCTTCGGAGAGTTCGTCGCGGAAGTCCGACGCAGAAGTTCCCGGTCCAAAACGAGTCCGAAGTAGAAGGAATTCGGCCAAAACTCTGCGGGTTTTGCGGCATTCGGAGATTCCAACGTCGATGACAGGAGCCGTTCGCATGAGATCTCGCGTCGCAATTCTCGTGCTCTCTCTCACCGTTCCCGCGCTCGCCGCGTCCGCGCAGGCGAAGCTGGCGGTCCAGAAGCTCGCCGATGGAATCTGGGCGGCGCAGCCGGACAAGGGCGCCAACGTCGGCTGGTTCCTCTACGGCGACGGGGTCGTCGCCGTCGACTCGGGAGGCGACGCGGCCACCGCGAAGGAAATGCTGAGCCAGATCACGGAGACGACCGGCGGAAAGCCCGTCCGTTATCTCGTCCTCACCCATGCGCACGCGGATCACACGACCGGGACGCGCGCGTTCGTTGCGGCGGGCGCGCAGGTGATCTGCCACGAGCACGCCGCCCCTTCCGTTTTGAACTACATCATTCAGTCCTCGAAGGACCCCGCCGATCCGCTGGCGGGAAAACGAATCTCGCCGACTCTGATGACCGTCTCGGAGAGGTTGATTCTCTTCGACGGGCTGCGACGCGCGGACGTTCAATACCTGGGTCCCGCGCATACTTCTGGCGATCTCGTCGTGCTGCTGCCCGCCGAGAAGGTGCTCTTCGCCGGCGATGTGGCGTCGAACGGACGCCTCCCCGACCTGCATTTGCCCGATGCGGATGCGGAGTCCTGGGCGAAGGTCCTGCCGCGGCTCGCCGCCGCGCCGGTCGAAAAGATGGTCCCCGGCCACGGCACGATCGGCCCGATCACGGGAATCGCCGATACTCTTGCTTACGTCAAGAGGTTGAACGAGATCGTTCAGAAGCTGATTCGCTCCGGGGTGGCCGAGGAATACGTCGAGGTCCGACTGCGGGAGCCGGACAACCAGATCCGGAACGTTCCGCTTTCCGAGTCGCACATCAACAACGCGCTCGCGGTCTACCGTCGGGAAAAGGAAAAACTGACGAAACCGGCGGCCACTCCCGCGCCGCCCGCCCGGAAGACTCCCCGCAAGAGCGCTTCCTGAGGTAAGAAGGGGCGTGCCGCTGCGCCTGGCCGCGACCTTGGGCCGCGCCGATCTCTCGATCGAGATCCCCCCGGTCAACGTCCTCGACGTCGCGGCCCTCGAGGAGCTCGCGCGGCTCGTCCTCGAGTCCGCCGGCTCGCGTGTGCTCGTCCTCTCCGGCCTGCCGCGCGCGTTTTCGGCGGGAGTCTCGGTGGCCGAGCATGTTCCGGAGCCGAAGGCGATCGAAACGATGCTCTCGGCCATGCGCAACGCGCTGAATGCCCTCGTCAAGACTCCGGCCGTGACGATCGCGGCGGTCTCGGGCGCCTGCCTCGGCGGTGGAGCGGAGCTGGCCGCGGCGTGCGACGTCGTCCTCGCGACCGAAGACTCGCGCATCGGATTCCCCGAAATCCGGCTCGCATGCTTCCCCCCGGGCGCCGCGGCGCTTCTCCCCGTCCGGATCGGCGGCGCACGCGCGGCGGAATGGATCCTGACCGGACGAACGGTGTCGGGTCGCGAAGCGGCGCAGGCGGGCTTTGCGGCGCGCGCGGTCGCGCCGTCCGATCTCGAGACGGAGACGGGTCGCCTCGTCGGGCTGCTTCTTTCGACGAGCCCCGCCGCCCTCGCCGCCGCTCGCGATCTCCTGCGCGCCGAGCGGCGCCGGGCTCTGGCGGAAGCGCTGCCCCACGCCGAGGTCGCGTATCGCCTGCTCGCCGGAAGCGAGGATCTCGCCCGAGCGGTCCGGGAGTTTCAGGCCGGGAAGCAGGAAACAGAAAACGGGAAACGACCGCGGGAGATCGGGGAAGACTAGGTCCGCGGCGTTCGCTTCGCGAACGGCGGACGGAGATTTCAAACGGGGGCTTTCGCACTCCGGCCTGGCGCGCGCTCCGCGTACAATCCGTTGCGTGATCGTCTACCTGAACGGCCGTTTCCTTCCGCGCGAAGATGCGAAGATCTCTCCCGAAGACCGCGGATTCCTGTTTGCGGACGCGATCTACGAGGTCGTTCGATTTGCGGCGGGGCGTCCGTACCGACTCGCGGAGCACCTGGTGCGCATGCGGCACGGTCTCACAGCGCTCCAGATCGCCGTGGAGCCGGGATTCTTCCCGGAAGTCGCGGTGCGGCTTCTCGAGGAGAACCGGCTCGGCCGCGATGACGCGCTCGTCTACGCGCAGGTCTCGCGGGGTGCCGCTCCGCGATCGCATGCCTTCCCGCCGGCCGGGACGCCCCCGACCGTGTTTGCATTCGCGCGGCTGACCGATCCACCTCCGCCTCCCGAAGGGGGGCGCGCGATCCTCGCGCCCGACGAGCGATGGGGTCGCTGCGACGTGAAGACCGTCATGCTGCTGCCCAACGTGCTCGCCTCCCAGAGGGCGCGAGAGGCCGACGCGATCGAAGCGATCCTCGTGCGGGACGGAATCGCCTGGGAAGGAACCAAGTCAAACCTCTTCGCCGTTTCGGGGGGGGTTCTCCGCACGGCGCCGAAAGGGCCTCGAATCCTTCCCGGGGTCACCCGTGCGGCTGCCCTCGAAGCGGCTTCGGGTCTCGGCTTCCGGATCGAGGAGCGGCCGGTCGCGGTCGAGGAGCTCTTCTCTTGCGACGAGGTCTTCCTCGCCTCGACGACGCTGTGGACGTACTCCCTCGTCGAGATCGACGGCCGGGTCATCGGGAACGGACGGCCGGGTCCGGTCGCGGTGCGGATTCGCGAGGCGCTCGAGATGGAGTTCCGCGGAGCGCGCGTCGGGCTCACGACCTGACTCGCGGGCGCAAGCGTGACGGAATACACGAAGGAGCATGCGAGGTCGGGACTCGACGCCGAGCTGCCGGCGATCGAGACGTGGCCGAACCAGTATTCCGACTACGAGATCGCGGTCGAGATTCCGGAGTACAACGCGATCTGTCCCAAGACGGGATTGCCCGACTTCGGGCACCTGACGATCCGCTACGTGCCCGACGCGCTCTGTCTGGAGTTGAAGTCGTTGAAGCTCTACATCGTCGCGTATCGCAACGTCGGCATCTTTTACGAGAACGCCGTCAACCGGATCCTGCGCGATTGCGTCGCGGCCTGCCGGCCGAAGAGGATGACGGTAACCGGCAGGTTCTTTTCGCGAGGCGGGATCTCTTCCGTCGTCGAAGCACACCACCCAGCCGACTGACGCGATGGAATGGCTGAAGGAGCTCTTCCACAAGCTCACCGACGTCGAGGCTCTCGTCCGTCTGGGAGGCCTGACCGCGATGACGGCGATCGTCTTCGCGGAGACGGGGCTCATGATCGGTTTCTTCCTGCCGGGTGACTCGCTCCTCGTGACCGCAGGAGTCTTCGCCGCCGCCGGCCAGATCGACATCGGGACCTTGAACTTGCTCCTCGTCGTCGCCGCGATCGCCGGAGACACCGTGGGGTACTGGTTCGGCCGGCGCGTCGGGCAGGCGCTCTTCAAGCGGCCGAAGTCGCTCCTCTTCAATCCCGCCCATCTCCGCCGCGCGCACGACTTCTACGAGAAGCACGGCGGCAAGACGATCATCATCGCCCGCTTCATTCCGGTCGTGAGGACGTTCGCGCCGATCGTCGCCGGAATGGGGGAGATGAACTACAGGCGCTTCCTGTCATTCAACGTCGTCGGTGGACTCTTCTGGGTCGTCTCGATGACCGGGATCGGCTACTTCCTCGGGAAGATTCCCGGCGTGCGCGAGCACATCGAGATCGTCATTGTGATCGTGATCTTCCTGTCGATTCTGCCGGGGATCATCGCCGGCGCGCGGGAGTGGCTGAAGAAGAGGAGGGAGCGACAGCCCGTCGAGCCGTGAGTTCTTCCGCTCCCGGTTCAGGCGAACACGGAGACCTGCGGGGGGCGCGTCGTCGGCGGCACGATCGAGTCCCGAAGTTCGCGGACGAGCTCGGCGATCTCCACACCATGGGCGCGGTCGTGCTCGGTCATCATTCGCGGGATGTCCGACAGCACGATCCGCCCGACGCCTTCCTGCCGTCCTGCCCGCCTCCAGTCGTCGGCCGAGGCGTCGCGCAGTCTCTGGAGGTTGCGCGTGCGGGCCGTCGTGAACGCGAGAAGCCCTTCGGCGAGGTTGCGCCGGTGATACACGCGCTCGCTTGCGACACGCTCTCCATCGAAGTTCGAAAGGAGCGGTTCGTCCTCCGTCAGCAGCCGGCGGATGCGAACGCCGTAGCCTTCGCGCTCGAGGTCGGCGAGGTGCCAGACGTGCTCGACTAGGGAAAAGCCTCCGGTCGTGCCCCGCTGTCGCACCCTGTCCTCCGGAAGCTCCGCCGCGGCCCGGGCGAGAAGCGCGGGCGTCGACTCCAGCGTCAGGAAAAATGTTTCGAGTTCGCGGCGATTCATTCGTGACTCCACCCTCTCTGTACGCATTGGACGTCCGAAAAGTTTCCGGGTTTTGCCTCGAATAACGGCCATTACCGATCGGGCTTAGACTCCCGAAATGGTCCTCGAAGCCCTGCGTTCTTTCTTTTCGTCGCGAGCGGTGGAGCCCGAGAACGGCGCGCCCGACCCCGTCGCGGTCGCAGCTTGTGCGCTCCTTCTCGAGATCGCCCATGCCGATTCGACGTTCACCGCCGACGAGAGGGAGAGAATCGCGCGCCACGCGCGCGAAGACTTGGGCGTCGCCGCCGACGACGTGCGGGAAGTTCTGCGGCTCGCCGAGGAAGCCCGCAAAGCGAGCGTGGATCTTTACCAGTTCACGAAGCTCGTGACGGAGAGCTTTTCCCGCGAACAGAGGCTCCGGCTGATCGAGGCGATCTGGGGCGTCGTTTACTCCGACGGCGTGCTGACCGCGGTCGAAGGGCAGCTCGCGCGAAGGATTGCCGAGCTCCTCGGTTTTCAGCATCCGGAAGTCCAGGCGGTTCGGGAGAAAGTCGCTGCGAAGCGGAGCTAGCTAGAACTTCGGCAGCACCCTCTTCTCTTTCGGGATCCGCTCAAACGGCTGCGGCACGTTCGCGGCGACCCACGTGAAAACCGCCACCGCCGCCGTCACGCGATCGAGCGACTCCGGCTCGATCTTGTCAAACGTGTCGTTCGCTGTGTGGTGCCAGTCGAAGTAGCGCGAAGCATCCTGGCGGACGGAGAAGAGCGGGACGCCGGCGAGAATCAGGCGGGAGATGTCCGCGCCTCCGGCTCCGGTCGAGGTGACGTCGGAGGCGCCGAGCGGGGCCAGCAGCGCGGCGATCTCTCGGACGAGCGGCTCGGCGGAAGGTCCGGCGTTCCAGGCGAGCCCAATCGGGCGGCCGCTTCCCAGATCGGCCTCGAGCGCCGCGACGTGCCGCTCGAGCTCGGCCGAATGCATCTCTAAATACTTTTTTCCGCCTGCCAGCCCGTTCTCCTCGTTGGCGAAGAGAACCACGCGGATCGATCGGAGCGGCCGCTTTCGGAGGCCCCCGATCAGCCTCGCGGCCTCGATCACGATCCCGCAGCCCGCTCCGTCGTCGATCGCCCCTTCTCCGAGATCCCACGAGTCGCGATGACCCCCCAGGAGGACGATCTCTTCCGGTTTTCCGCGCCCGGGAATCTCGCCGATCACGTTGGCCGACTCCGTCTCTCCCCGGTCGCGGCAACCCAGCGTGAACCGCACACGGACCGGCTTTCCCTCGCGGTCGAGGCGTTCGAGGAGATCGGCGTCGGGGTTCGAGAGCGCGGCGGCCGGGATCTTCGGCGCCCCCTCCTCGTATCGGAGCGATCCCGTGTGCGGGGTGCGGTTCGAGTCCGTTCCGACCGAGCGGATGAGGACGCCGATCGCTCCGAGCTTCGCCGCGCGCGAGGCGCCGGAGCTGCGCACCGGAACGGTTTCCCCGTAGCCGGCGCCGTCGGACGTGCGCCGCATCCGCTTGTTGAAGAAAACGATTTTTCCCCGGACCGCGGCCTCGCTCTTTTCGGCGAGCTCGTCGAGCGAGCCGACCTCGACCAGCTCCCCCTCGAGACCGGCCTCGGGCGTCGCGACGCTGCCGCCGAGAGCGGTCAGGAAGAGCTTGTGAGGAGAGGGCGCGGTGACATCCCCCGACTCGGTTCCACGCTGCCAGACGGGGACCATGACCTTCTCCGCTCGCACCTTCGCGAAACCGAGCGCTTTCAGAGTCTCGAGGCCCCAGGCCACCGAGGCGCGGTCGCCGGGCGAGCCGGAGAGACGAGGCCCGGATTGATCGATCAGGCTTCGAATCCATTCGGACGCGCGCGATCCGGCGAACGCCGTTTCGCGGAGCGACTCCGCGGTCGCCCGGATGTCCGGCGCGAGGATCGGGGACGCGTCGGTGCCGGGGGAAGGACACGGCAGCCCCGTTGCGAAGGTCAGCGCCAGCGCGAGAACGGTCATCCGTCTCAAGAGACCTCCTCATCGGTCCGGGAGGCGCGATCGTACCAAGCCCGCCGATCTAGAATTCGGGATCGTGGCCACCGAAAAGACGGCCGACCTCGCCGACGAGCTGGTCGCGGAGTTCGGAGACAACGCGACCTACGTCGCGGACCTCCTCTCCCGGTACCGGCAGAGCCCGGACTCGGTCGACGAGGAATGGCGCGAGTTCTTCCGGGATCGGTTGGGAGAGCCGGCGCCGTCGTTGACCGCTCCACCGGCTCCCGTCGAGCCGCCCCGCGCGCCGGAGTCGGCAAAACCGCCCGCGCCTTCTCTCCCCCGCGCCGAGGAAGCGTTCCCGCTTCGTGGCGGCGCGCTCACGGTCGCCTTGAACATGGAGGCGTCGCTCGCGGTCCCCACCGCCACCTCGCAGAGGCAGATCCCGATCAAGCTCGCGGATGAGAACCGGCGGCTGATCAACGACTCTCGCGCGGCGAACGACCAGCCGAAGATCTCCTTCACGCAGCTCGTCGCCTGGGCGATCGCGCAGGCGTTGAAACGATTCCCGCGTTTGAACGACGCCTTCGACGCGTCGGGTGGAGCGCCGGTGCGCATCCGCCACGACGAGATCCGCTTCGGGCTCGCCGTGGACGTCGAGAAGGCGGACGGCTCCCGCACTCTCCTCGTCCCGAACGTCCGGGGCGTCGAGAAGATGAGTTTCGCCGACTTCGTCGCCGCGACCGACGACGTGGTCAGACGCGCGCGAACCGGCAAGCTGTCCGTGACTGATTTCGAAGGCACGACCGTCTCACTGACGAATCCGGGAACCCTGGGCACGACTGCATCGGTGCCGCGGCTCCTGCCGGGACAGGGCCTGATCGTCGCGACCGGTGCCATCGGCTATCCCGCGGAGTTCTCCGCGATGGCGCTCGCGACGCTGTCGCAGCTCGCGGTCAGCAAGGTAGTCACGTTCACCTCCACGTACGACCACCGGATCATCCAGGGCGCGGAGTCGGGTGCCTTCCTCGGCCGGATCGAGGAGCTCCTGCTGGGCGCGGACGGTTTCTACGAGCAGGTTTTCTCGGACCTCGCCATCCCTCACAAACCGCTGCATTGGGCCGTTGACCGCAACCCCGCGTTCGGGCGGGAGGACGAGATCGAAAAGCAGGCACGGGTGCTCGAGCTCATCAACGCGTACCGCGTGCGCGGGCACCTGATTGCCGACGTGGATCCGCTGCGGATGGTCCCGGTGCACGAGCACCCGGAGCTGGATCTCGAGACGTACGGGCTGACGATCTGGGACCTCGATCGGGAGTTCTGGACAGGCGGCCTGAAGGGCGGCGAGCACATGCCGCTCCGCGAAATCATCGGCGTGATGCGCCGCGTGTACTGCGGCAAGGTCGGCATCGAGTACCGTTTCATCTCGAACCCCGGCGAGAAGGAATGGCTGCGTCAGCGCGTCGGCGCTGCGCAGGAGCCTCCGCCCCGCGAGGTCCGGCGTCGGATCTTCGAGAAGCTCCTCGCCGCGGAGACCTTCGAGCGATTCCTCGGCACGAAGTACCTCGGACAGCGCCGCTACTCGATCGAGGGATGCGAGGTAGTCATCGCGCTCCTCGACCAGCTCCTCGAAGGCACCGGCGAGCGCGGAGTCGAAGAAGTCACGATCGGGCTCACGCACCGAGGGCGCCTGAACATCCTCGCCAACGTGGTGGGCAACGCGACCGAGCGGATCTTCGCCGGCTTCGAGGGGACAGTGCACCCCGACTTTCCGGCCGACGAAGGTGACGTCAAGTACCACCAGGGCGCGGAGGGAACTCACGCGACCGCGGGCGGACGGAAGGTCGAGATCACGGTGCCATCGAACCCCTCGCACTTGGAAGCGGTCGACCCGGTCGTCGAGGGCATGGTCCGCGCCAAGCAGGACCGTCGCGGTCGCGGGCCGGAGGCGTGGGAGCGCGTGCTCGCCGTCATCCTCCACGGCGACGCGGCGTTCGCGGGGCAGGGGATGGTCGCGGAAGTCTTCAACCTCGCGCAACTCCGGGGCTTCCGGACCGGCGGGACCATCCACTTGATCGTCAACAACCAGATCGGCTTCACGACGCCTCCCGGCTCGGGGAGATCGTCGCTTTATTCGACGGATGCCGCGAAGATCAACCAGGTTCCGATCTTCCACGTCAATGCCGACGACCCGGAGGCGGCCCACCGCGTGCTCCAGATCGCGCTCGACTACCGTCAGGAGTTCCACAAGGACGTCGTGATCGACATGATCGGCTTCCGCCGGCACGGCCACAACGAAGGGGACGAGCCGACGTACACGCAGCCGCTCATGTACAGGCGGATCCAGGAGCACCCGGGCGTCAAGGCTCTCTACGCGCGGAAGCTGGTGAAGGAAGGCGTGCTCAACGAAGCCGAAGTCGGGCAGCTCGAAGACCGCCAGAAGGCGACGTATGAAGCCGCGCTGGCCGCCGCGAAAGAGATCGCGAAACGGCAGCCTCCCGAGCCGCCGCCCGCCCCGCGTCCCGTCTCCCGTTTCCCGTCTTCCGACGTGTCGACCGGCGTCTCCCGCGAGACCCTCTCGCGCATCGGCCGCGCGCTGACGACCGTGCCCGCCGGCTTTCACATCAACCCGAAGATGGTCTCGCAGCTCGCGCGACGCGCCAAGATGTCGGAAGGCGCACAGCCGCTCGACTGGTCGACGGCCGAGGCGCTCGCCTTCGGGTCGTTGCTACTCGAAGGCACGCCGATTCGCCTGACCGGACAGGACACCAGCCGCGGCACGTTTTCCCAGCGGCACATCGTCTTTCACGACACGTCGACCGGCGACACCTGGACTCCGCTCTCCGACCTCGACCCCGCTCAGGCGGCGCTCGCGGTCTACGACAGCCCGCTGTCCGAGGTCAGCATCCTCGGGTTCGAGTACGGGTACAGCGTCGAAGCGCCCGGCGCGCTCGTCCTCTGGGAAGCCCAGTACGGCGATTTCGCGAACGGCGCACAAGTCGTCGTCGATCAGTTCGTCTCTTCCGCCGAAGACAAGTGGCGGGAGGTGTCGCGTCTCGGGCTGCTCCTGCCGCACGGTTACGAGGGACAGGGTCCGGAGCACTCGAGCGCCCGGATCGAGCGCTATCTGCAGCTCTGCGCCGACGACAACATGCAGGTGGCGAACGTCACGACTCCCGCGCAGTACTTCCACCTGCTGCGCCGCCAGATGCGGCAGCCGCGCGGCAAGCCGCTCGTCCTCTTCACGCCGAAGAGCCTGCTGAGATTCCCCGCTTCGTTCTCGCCGCTCGACGACCTGGCGAGCGGAACTTTCCACACCGTGCTCGACGACGCCGAGGTCCCCGACCGTGCGGCGGTCTCACGCGTTCTCCTTTGCAGCGGGAAGGTCTTCTACGACCTCGCGGCCGCGCGGGGAGAGAGGAAGGATCTCGCGACCGCCATCGTTCGGGTCGAGCAGCTCTACCCGTTCCCGAACGAGACTCTCCGGCAGACGGTGTCCGGATATCGGTCGGCGCCTGAAGTGATCTGGGTCCAGGAGGAGTCGAAAAACATGGGCGCATGGACATTCGTCCAGCCCCAGCTCGTAGAATTGCTACCCGCGGGCACGACGCTGCGCTATGCCGGCCGCGCGCCGTCGGCGTCGCCGGCCACCGGCAACGCTTCCGTGCACAAGCGGGAGCTCGCCCGACTGTTGGAAGAAGCGCTCACACTTCGCGCGCGGTAGCCGTTCTGTTCGAGAACCGCTCGCAGCCGCTCGCGTCTCCGCGGGTCTTTCTCGTCCGGCTTGGCCGGAGCGTTCTCTTGGGAGCGGTCGTGGTCTTTCTCGCGCTCGGCATCGGAATGCTCGGCTACCATGGGTTCGAAGGGATGTCCTGGATCGACTCGTTCGCGAACGCGGCGATGATCCTGTCCGGGATGGGGCCGCTGACGCCGCTCGCGACGACCTCCGGGAAGGTCTTCGCGGGCTTCTACGCTCTGTTCAGCGGGCTCGTTTTCATCGCCGTCGCCGGGATCCTCCGGCACCCGGAACGCATCGACTGCTGCACCGGTTCCATCTGGAAAAAGACTCGCCGGAATCCTAGGTGGGGCGTCACCTCCGCTTCTTCCGCATCTTCTCGAGCGCTTCCTTGAAGACGTCCCTCGGGATCTTGCGGTAGTCGGAGAACTCCCCGGCACCGGCCAGCCACTCGCCCCCGTCCATCGTGATGCAGTCTCCTGTCTGGTAGGGACAGAGATCGCTCACGAGGAACGTCACGACGTTCGCGAGCTCCTCCGGAGTCCCGAGCCGTCCCAGGGGGATGCGGTCGATCGTGTTCTTCTCCGCCTCGGGGAACGCCATCAGCCGCGACCACGCCCCTTCCGTCGGGATGGGGCCGGGCGCGACCGCGTTCAGCCGAATACCCGCGTGTCCCCACTCGACGGCGAGCGAGCGCGTCATGGCGAGCACTCCCGCTTTCGCGCACGCGGAAGGGAGCGCGAACCCGGTGCCGGTCCACGCGTAGGTCGTGACGACCGAGACGATCGATCCCTTCGCCTTGCGCCCGAGCAGATGCCGTCCTACCGCGAGCGTGCAGTAGACCGAGCCGTGGAGCACCGTCCGGACGACGGCGTCGAATCCGTTGGGGGTCAGATCCTCGGACGTGACGAGGAAGTTGCCCGCCGCGTTGTTGACGAGCGAATCGACCTTGCCGAAACGGGAGATCGCGTGGGCGACGAGCTTCTCGACCTCATCGGGCTCGCGCACGTCCGCGGGAAGAAAGTCCACCTCGCCCCCTTCGCGGGCGACGTCTGCGATCTCCTGCGCGCCTTTCTCGAGCCGATCGAGCGTGCGGCCCGCGATCGTGACCTTCGCGCCGTGGGCGGCGAACTTCTTCGCCATGGCGAGCCCGAGCCCGGAGCCGCCGCCGGTGACGAGGACGGATTTCTCCGCGAGGACTTTCGGGTCGAACATGGCGGATCCCTCCGGGGTTACGATGACCGCAAGGGAGAAGATATGGCAGAACCTGATCTCGATCGGCGCTCCATCCTGCGATGGAGTCTGGGGCTTCCCGCGGCGATCGTGCTTGGTGCTCGGCGCGCCTTCGCCTCCGAGTGCGCGGCAACGCAACAGGACTTCCAGGGCCCGATGTACTTGCCCGGCGCGCCTCTGTCGAAAGCGCTCGTCGACGTCTGGCATGCCGACGCGAAGGGCGAGTACCACGGAGCGAACGAGTCGTACCGGCTGCGGGGTCAAATGCTGACGAACGATCGGGGCGAGTACGAATTCGACAGCGTCAAGCCGGGTAACTACGGCGACTCGAGGGGGATGCGGCCCGCCCACTTCCACCTGACGATTTCGAGCCCCGGGCACGAGTCGATGACGACGCAGCTCTACTTCAAGGGCGATCCGTATCTCAGCCACGACATGTGCGGCCCCGCGTGCCACTCCGACGACCCGCATCGGATCATCGAGCTCGCGAGGCAGGCCAAAGGTCTTCTCGGAACCTTCGATCTTGTTCTGAAGGCGGCGCGGGCATAGATCGGGTCAGTTCGGCTTCGTCTCCGTGATGCGGACCTCCGGCACGGCCGCCTTGCGGACGAGAAATGTCTCGTGGACGGCGGGCGCCTCGCCCAGTCGGATGCGCACCGCGTAGGCGCCTTCGATCGTCAAGAGCGCCGGACCC
>WNGA01009271.1_pt1 | contig 14272 bp, 12 predicted proteins | sample 5400061 | NCBI WGS metagenome assembly WNGA01 (sample SAMN13153366, study PRJNA577476) | soil metagenome | isolation source: 100 cm soil or saprolite under grassland replicate 2 | place: USA:California | collected 2016-06-15 | reverse complement strand
GGGAAGCACGCTACTCCCAACCCCCAACCCCTATCCCCCATCCCCCGGCGCTCAGCCCACAAACTTATACCCCATCCCATGCACCGTCAGAATATACTGCGGGTGGCGCGGGTTGGTCTCAACCTTTTGGCGCAGCCAGGCGACATGCACATCGACCGTGCGGGTCGAGACCAGCGCATTGTAGCCCCAAACCTCGTTCAGCAGCTCGTCGCGCGAGATAGTCGCGCCGCGATGCTCGATGAAGTAGCGCAGCAGCCGGAACTCCAGCGCCGATAGCTCGACCAATGTGCCGCTCTGCTCGACCTCGGCGCGGCGAAAATCGACCCGCACCGGCCCAAACTGGTAGACCTCGCATGGAGGCGCCGGGTCCGGCGCGGCTGGGGCGCGCCGCAGCAGCGCCTCCAGCCGCGCCAGCAGCTCGCTCATCTCGAACGGTTTGGTCAGGTAGTCGTCGGCGCCGAGCTTCAGGCCAACCACTTTGTCGACAATCTGACCGCGCGCCGTCAGCATAATCAGCGGGGTGGCAACGCCGCGCTGCCGCAGATCTCGGCAGACATCAAAACCGCTTTTGCGCGGCAGCATAAGGTCGAGAATGATCGCATCAAAGCGCTCGTTGGTGGCCCGCGCCAGCCCACTCTCGCCATCGTAGGTCGTCTCGACCGCGTAGCCTTCGTTGCGTAGCCGGTCGGTCAGCGTCATCACCAGCCCCGGCTCATCTTCCACGAACAGAATACGTTTACTCATCGGCTCTCATTCCCAAGTAGCGAGGACTGAGGACTGAGGACTGAGTGCGTTCAGCCATCCACCACTCAGTCCTCAGTCCTCAGTCCTCAGTACTCAGCACTCACCCTTGTTCTGCCGTCGGCCGGCGCCCTTCCACAGTCGGCTGGCGGCCGTCGTTTGCGGCGTAGGGCAGGTACAGTGTGAACGAGCTGCCCTTGCCCGGCTGGCTCTGCACGGTGATGCTGCCGTGGATCTGCGCAGCTACGACCTCGTGTGCGCGGTAGAACGGCTCAAAGATATGCGGCAGGTCGGCCGGCGGGATGCCGAGGCCGCTATCGCGCACCGCGATCGACACTTCACCGCCGCGCACGCTTGATTCTGCCTGCGCCTGGATTCCGATCCAGCGCTGATCGCCGCCATACTTGATCGCATTGTGAATCAGGTTTTGGAGCGCGCGCGAGATCTCAGGGGCATCGGCCAGCACCATCGGCAAATCCGGGTCGATGCGCTGCTCGATCACAAAGCCGCTGTCGCGCAGTTGCGGCCGGCAGGCCGCCACCGCTCGGTCGAGCAGATCGCGCACCTCAATCGGGCGCGGCGCCACGATTTTGCGACCCGACTGCGCGCCCGCGAACTCCAGCGCATGATCGACCATCTCGGCCAGCCGGCGGCCCTCGTTATGAATGACTTTGCCGTACTGCCGCGTGCGCTGCAAATCGGGCACGACGCCGTCGGCCAGGTTCTCGCCGGCCGAGCAGATCACCGCCAGCGGCGTGCGTAGCTCGTGCGAGATCGCCGCCACAAACTCCATCTTCTGCTGCGCCAGGCGCTGGGCGCGCCGCGTTGCGATCACCATGATCAGCATGCTGATTGCCAGCAGCAGCAGGATGCCGAAGCTGACCATCAGGTTTCTGAGTAGCAGATTGGAGACCGCCTGATCCAGCGAGCCGGCCTGATGATTGAGGATCAGCTTCCAGCGGCCGCCCGCGCTGCCCGCCAACGCCGTTCCCGAGGCCGGCTCCGCGATCGGCGAGCGACTCACCGCGATTCGCCAGGCGCGGCTGTCGCTCGCCGCCGGCAGGTCGCTCAGATCGAATGAATCGTCGAGCAGCAAGCGATTGAATTCATCCAGCCGTACACTGAACAAATTGACAGTCGCGTCGCCGCCTGACGGCGCTTGCTCATATGTGGTGGTGTTAGAGTGATAGAACAGCCAATCCGGATTCTTGCGGCTGACAATCGAGACGTTGTAATCGAGCTTGCCGTTGCTGGCGAAGTATTTACTTGCCAGGCCGGGTATGAATTCCTGGCGCAGATATGAAAGATCGAAGGTGACGACCGTGTAGGCCATGAGCGGGCCATTGTTCGCGATGCAGCGTGGGCAGCTCTTGCGCCTAAATACACTCTCGCCGAAGTCCAGATCGACATCGATCTGAGAATCCTGTGGATCGGAAAGCAGATCTATATGCGTGACAGGAATCACCACCGCCGGAATTTTATCGTCAATTGGCACGATCGTATTGCCAACCAGCACGCCATTCTCAACGCGAATTGTCTTAACCGATTGATCGAATCTACTGTGTAGGTCGGCCAGCGCGCCCGGCCATTCTGCCGGCGTGAAGCGGCGACTGCTCGGATGGAATAGCGACAGATTGATGCGCCCGTTCTGGTAGAGCTCGACCAGGTAGACATCGCCAACCAGCTTGCGATACGGCGCGTGCTGCATCCAATGGTCGTAGCGCTGCGCGTAGCGCTCCCATTGCCGCGCCAGCACCGCCTGCGCGTCGATCTGGAATGTCATATACATGCGCGCCACTTCCAGATCGAAATCCTCGCCAAAACGCACCGCCCCGGCATCGACAATCGACTGCATTCGGTCGCGATCGCCAGCGCTGACTTCGCCCAACCAGTAGTACTGGAGCGTCGCCAGCAGCACGAGCAACGCCAGGAGCGCCCCGATCAGCGCTTGGCTCCACGACATGTTGTTGATCCAGAGCTTCTTCACAATCGATATTATAGCATGCTCGAATAGCATTTGAATAGATCATCGTGAATCATTTTACATTTTTTACAATCGATCTTGGTCTCATTTTACAAATAGCTATTACGAGCGGACATCAAAATCGCGTTCTTTACATTTTTGACAAACACTTTTCATGAACTTAACCATTTTTTGCTTTTATTTGCTTATACTACGATCTAACCGAATGTATGGTCTACGCAAAAGGTGGCTTTCGTCTGCGACGGCAGGCACACTATATTCCTTGCATATTATTTTTCGCCCCGCAGGGCGAAAAATAATATGCAAGGAATATAAATTGGTCTTTCTTAGCTGTAAAGCGGTATTGAAACATGCCTTGTAAGCAAATGTGAGCGAAGCTGCTTTGAAAGGAGGTAAACCGACGCAAAAAGTACTCTATTTCGTCCTGCATCGCGGTTAATCCGAATTACACACCGAAGGAGATTGTATACGATGAAACGACACAATCAACCCGGCAGGCTGATCTTTGCCCTGCTACTGGCGCTGATCCTTCCGATTCTTGCCGCCTGTGGCGGCGGACAGCCAGCAGCCAACGCCCCTGCGGCCACCCAAGCTCCAGCAGCGAGCGCCCCCGAGTCCACTCAAGCTCCTGCCGCCGCGCCGGCAACCGCCGCGCCCGAAGCCGCCGCGCCGGCAACCGCCGCGCCCGAAGCCGCGCCGGCAACCAGCAGCGGCATGCTGCGCATCGCGGCCAGCACCGGCACCTGGCCGGATACGCTCGCCCCACAGAAAACGTCATTCTCGAACGAGATCGCGGTTCTGCTGATGAACTACGAAGGTCTGACGCGCTTCGACAAGGACCTCAAAACGGTTCCGGCCGCAGCCGAGAAGTGGGAGTACAACCAGGACGCGACCCAGATCACCTTCCACCTGCGCGACGGCCTGAAGTACAGCGATGGCTCGCCGCTCAAGGCACAGGATTTTGTCAACGCAGTCTACCGCACGCTCGACCCGCACAGCCCCGGCGACTACCAGACCTCGCTGAACATGATCAAGGGCGCCGACGCGATCATCAACACGGCGGTGCCGACCGACGAGGCCAAGCTGCCCGACCTGTTCAAGGCGCTGGGCGTCAAGGCCACCGACGACAAAACACTGGTCTTCGACCTGAACCAGCCGACTCCATTCTTCCATACGCTGGCCGGCATCTGGGTCATGTTCCCGGCTAAGCAGGAGCTGATCGACAAGGGCGGCGAGCAGTGGTACGAAGATGCCGCCAACCAGATCGGCAATGGCCCATTCCAGATCACCAAGATCGACAAAGCGTCCAACCTGATCGAGTTCAAGGCCAACCAGAACTACTGGCGCGGCCGGCCCAAGCTCGACACGGTGCAATACACCTACATCCAGGATCTCTCGGTAGCGCTCCAGGCCTACAAGAGCAACGAGGTCGACATCATCGCACCCGATCCCAACGACGTGCCGACGATCAAGAGCGACCCGGTGCTTGGGCCGGAGTACAAGGAATACGCCGGCGGCTGCACCTACGCGCTCTCGTTCAATATGACGAAAGCACCCTTCGACAATCCAAAGGTGCGCGAGGCCTTCGCCTACGCCTACGATCGCGAATCGGTCATTCGCGACGCCTACAAGGATACCGAGGTCAAGACCCTGACCTGGATTCCACCGGGATACCCTGGATATGAAAAGGACGCCAAGCACTTCGAGTTCGACCCGGCCAAGGCCAAGCAGCTGCTGGCCGAGGCAGGCTACCCCGATGGCAAAGGACTGCCGGAGCTGAAATATACCTACGGCAGCAACAACCCGGCCAACCAGCCGCGCGCCGAGTATATCATCCAGATGTTCCAGAAGAGCCTTGGCGTGACGATCACTCCCGACCCAATCGAGAACACGACCCTGACGAGCATGCGCAAGGATGTCAACACCTACCCGCAGATGACGCGCGCCGGATGGTGCGCCGACTATCCCGACCCGCAGGACTGGCTGAGCGTGGTCTGGCAATCCAATCAGGCCTTCGCCGCCGACATCGGCTACAAGAATGCCGAGGTCGACCGGCTGACCAAGGAGGGCGACTCGGTGGCCGATGAAGCCCAGCGCATGACCGACTACGCGAAGGCGCAGGAGCTGATCATCACCGATGTGCCGCAGGTGATTACGTCGAATACCAAGAATTACTATCTGATCAAGCCGTATGTGAAGGGCCTGGAATTCACTCCCCAGGATTCGGATCTGCCCGGCCAGATTACGAGCCTTTATGATGTGACGGTTGAGAAGTGACGGCTCTCATGGCCGAGGCGCCTGGGCTTCAGAGATTGCCGCCCCAATCTCGTTCTCCGAGGAGAACATGGGTGGTGTGTGGCCTGATGCTGCGCTTGCCTGTCCTAGCTCTCAGGTTGGTTCCTTCCACCGAACCAGCGCGCCACATGACCGAGACGATTTTACCCGGCAACGGATTGTGTACCGGAACCGCCAATCGTCTTTTGTTCAGGTGCGAACACCTGTTCGGAGTAAACCGCAAACGTGGTGGTGTGGCAATGCTGGGCTGAAACCGCTGAAGCGGCGCTTCATCCCACCGCTAAGCTGGTGGGCTTTTGCGCCTGAAGGAAAGCACCTGTAAGTCGCCGGATTTTGAATTTACGATTTGCGATTTACGATTGGGAATGCGTTCCTCTCGTAAGTCGTAAATCGTAAATCGTAAATCGTAAATGGAGCCAATATGCTGGCTTTCATTCTCCGCCGCCTGCTGTGGGCCATCCCGGTGCTGTTCTTCGTCGCGCTGGTATCGTTCTTTCTGATGCACCAGGCCCCAGGCGGCCCGTTCGACAAGGACAACAACAAAAAGCAGGTCGACGGCGCAACCCTCAAAGCGCTGAACACGCGCTTCGGGCTGGACAAGCCGCAGTATGTCAACCCCGCCGCCGTCGGCGCACAGTGGCAGCAGCGCGAGCGCAACCCGCTTATACTTGGGCGCGCCTACTTGGACAGCCAGTTCGGCAACTACCTACTCAACGCACTGCATGGCGATCTGGGGCCTTCCTACCGCCAGCGCGGCAAAAATGTGCAAGATATCCTGCTCAAGCAATGGCCCTTCTCGATGCGGCTGGGGCTGCTCGCGTTGGCCTTCGCGATAGTTGTCGGCATACCACTGGGGATCGTCGCCGCGCTCAAACAGAACTCGTGGATCGATTATCTCAGCCTGTTTTTCGCAACGATCGGGGTCGCGGTGCCATCGTTCGTCACCGGCCTACTGGTGATCATCATCTTTGGCACCACGCTGCAATGGATCTCGATCTCGAACAATAATTGGAACAGCTGGGCGCCCTACATCGCCCCGAGCCTGGTGCTGGGCATGGCCACCTTGTCGTTCATCATGCGCATCACACGCACCACAATGCTAGAGGTCAAGCGCCAGGATTATATCCGCACCGCGCGCGCCAAGGGCCTGGCCGAGCGCGCGGTGATCATGCGCCACCTGGCGCGCAATGGGCTGATACCGGTTGTCACGCTGCTCGGCCCGGCGCTGATCGACCTGATCTGCGGCTCGGTGATCACCGAGTCGATCTTTGGCATTCCCGGCATCGGCAGCTTCTTTGTCGGCGCGCTGTTCCAGCGCGACTATTCGATGATCATGGGGACGACACTGGTCTATGCGACGCTGATCGTGTTCGCGAATATGCTGGTGGATCTGAGCTATGGTTTCCTAGACCCACGCATCCGCAGCCAGGGATGAAGTTAAGGGTTAAAAGTTAAGCGTTATGAGTTATGTGCAATGCACTCTTAACTCTTAGCGCTTAACAATGGGACTTACGCCTGCCATGGATATTCATCCTTCGTGTGTTCTCTTTTCGCCCTGCAGGGCGAAAAAAGAACCCATCATAAAGATAAAGTACCATGCTGCCGTACATCCTGAGCCTGCCAGCCCTGAGGTGCCCCCTGAGCCTGTTGAAGGGCGTGTCGAAGGGGCGAAGGGCGTGTCGAAGGGGCGAAGGGCAGGCAAAAGCTATCTTTTGCGTAAGTCCTCAACAATTGAAAAGGAAAGACCATGGCGACGACGATCACGAATATTCGGATCGACCCGCGCGAGGCCGCGCTGCTGGAGCGTGCGCCACGCAGCCTATGGAGCGATGCGCGCCGGCGACTGCGGCGCAACAAGGCGGCGGTGGCCAGCATGATCTATATCGCATTCCTGATCGTGGTTGCGATCAGCGCGAGGGTGCTGGCGCCACATAATCCGATCGAGATCTTCCCCGGCCAGAGCTATCGGCAGGCGGCCTGGGTGCAAACCAACACCCCGGTGACGAGTGGCAGCTGGACGTTTCCACTCGGCACCGACTCGATCGGTCGCGATGTGTTCAGCCGTCTGCTCTACGGCACGCGCACCTCACTGGTGGTCGGCTTTATCCCAATGACGCTCACACTACTGATCGGTACGCTGATCGGTCTGGTCGCCGGCTTCAATGGCAGGTTCATCGATGGCCTGCTGATGCGCTTTGCTGATATCATTTACTCGTTTCCGGCCTTGCTGTTCTTTATTATTGTGATGGCGGCGCTGAAAGACACCCCAATCGGCAAATTCATGAATGGCTTTCTGATCTTGTTCGCGGCGCTCTCGCTGGTCGGCTGGGTGGCCGTGGCCCGGCTGGTGCGCGGCCAGGTGCTGGCGCTGAAGGAGAAAGATTTCGTGCTGGCGGCCCAGGCGCTGGGCGTGCGCCAGCACCAGATTCTGCTGCGGCACCTGCTGCCGAACTCGCTCGGGCCGATCATCATCGCCGGCGCGTTCATCGTGCCTGGCGCGATCATCGCCGAGGCCGTGCTCTCCTATCTCGGTATCGGCCTACGGCCAGCCACCGACCCGAACGCGCTCTTCCCGGTCAGCTGGGGAACAATGATCTTGGATGGCAAATCGGCGATCGTCGCACAGCCCTGGCTGCTGATCGCACCTGCGGTGGCGATCGCCTCGATCACGCTGGCGTTCACGTTTCTCGGCGACGGCCTGCGCGACGCGCTCGACCCGCGCGACCAGTGACGAGTGACAAGCGACGAGTGACAAGACGTGTCACATACTCGTTTTCGTAAAACCGCATTGTTATGCCCTAAATGACCCCAATCATAGGTGGCCTTAACAGGACACGACAGGGGGCCGCGCCCGCATGCACGGCCCAGCATCAACGAATAATCGTCAGCATAGCGATGCCAAAGAGAATCTGCACGATCAGCGAGGCGCCCTGGAGCAGCCGCGCGCCAAGCTGCTGTCGCCGATAGACCAGGATACCCAGCGCGATATTGACCAGCGTCAGCCCAAAGGCGGCCAGCGGCAGAAACAGGATCTGGTGGCGTGGCCGCAGACCGGCGATTTGTCCCGCTGGGTCGAAGCGCATCTGCAGCACCGGCGCCAGCGCGGAGTAACGCGCCATCAGCACACCTAACACCAGCAAATTCAGCATGAACGCCACCAGCAGCAGCCCGCGCACAGTCGAGTCGTTCCAGAAGGAATACAGAAACATCCGGCTCGGCTCGAACGAGGGTACCAGTGTCTGAGTCGCCCCCAGATTGCGGCGCTGCTCAAGATCCTGCACGAACGCATCGTAGCCTTCGGGCGATATCGCGTAGACTTCGTCGCGTATATGGATCAGCAGGCAGCGTTCAGGCGGCTGGGTAGCAAACAGATGTAGAAGCTTACCGTCGGCGGTACGGCCCTGGCCCCAGTAGTAGCCGATGCCCTGCACCGGGCGCCAGGGCATGCGCGCCGGCGCCACGCCCAGATCGACGCTCTGAATCTGATCGAGCGGAACAACCGCGCGATTGCCAAGCCAGATAATATACAGCCCATTACGGTCAAGCTCGTAGCTCAGCGTAAACGCGGCGAGCGTGCGGTAAGCCAGCGCGCCCGCAAGCAGAAGCAGAACCAGAAACCCCACGATCTGCCAGTACAGTCCAAGGGTGACCGGCCAGCCCTCCGGCGGGCCGCTCAAGGCCTGGGCCAGGCGTACTCCAAGCGCCGCGACGCCCGCGAGGGCGGCCAGCATGATCAGCAGCGCGATCCAGCGTCCAGGGGATGGTTGTGGTTTCCAACGTCGCATAGAGAGCACTGAGGACTGAGGACTGAGGACTGAGTGCCAGCGTTAGAACCTCAGCACTCAGTCCTCAGTCCTCAGTCCTAATTACGGCTTTGGCGTCGCCGTGGGCGTGGGCAAAATGGCGGTCGGCGCGGCGGTGCCTTGTGCCGGCACAGGTGTCGCCGGCGCCGTCTGCGCTGTAGGTGCCGCCAGCGATTCAGGTGTGGCGGTCAGCGTGATCGTGTTGGAAAGCGTGGCCGTACTGGTGGGCACCAAGGTCGCGGTCGGCGTCGACGCGAGCTGCACAGTGGGCAGCACGGCTGGCGTTCCGGTCGGTGCCACGGTTGGCGATGGCGTTTGCGGCGGGAAGTGCACAATCTCAAACGCGGTGCGCTTCTGCGCGAGCCATTCGTCGAACTTTTTGGAGCGCGCTGCCTGGAGTTGCGTCTCCTTACTGTCGACAGTCTTCTTCACCACCTGGATAATATGCCAGCCGAACGGCGTCTGGATCAAATCGCTGATCTCATTCTCTTTGAGCGCCAGCGCGGCCTTGACGATCGCCGGATCCATCTGCTGGCCCTCCTTGGTTTTACCATCCTTATCAAACGCGGCCAGATCACCGCCTTTATCACGGGTGGCGTAATCATCCGACTGCGCTTTCGCCACCGTCGCGAAATCAGCGCCGCCGCGCAGCTGGGCGAGGATGGCCTCGGCGGCTGGTTTACGCGCCGCGTAGGCGGCGTCGCGCTGCTGCTGCGTATCCGACAGCGTGGCGGTAATCGAGATCAGAATCTGGCGTGTCTCGATGCTGCTCGGGTCAGTTGTCGGCGTGAAGCTGGTATCGGGGATCAGCTGCTGCTCGACCTTGGTTGTGACCGCCTGACGCAGATACTGATCGTGCAGCGCGGATTTGAAATCGGCGATCGTCAGCTGTGCCTTCGCGCTGGGATCCAGCTTAAGAATCTCCTGCTGGTAGGCGTCGAACACGCGTCCAATGATCTCATCTTGCTGCTTGAGCGCGGAATCGGCCTGCGGAGTCGCGGTGGGCGGCTTGGTAGGCGCGGCGGTTTCGGTCGGCGCCGCTGTCGCGGTCGGGCCACCAGGCGCCGCTGTCGCCGCTGCCGCGCCCTGGGCGGTTGGCGCATTCTCAACCGCAGCCGCCGTAGCGCCGGCCGGCACAGCGGCGGTGGCGCTCAGCACGGCGGTGGGCGTCAGCGTGGTGGTGCTGGTTGGCGGTGGTGCGGGCGGGCCAAAGACGCGCCCGAGATCGCCAACCAGCGTCTGCGCCACCTCACCATCGCTGGCCTGGATCTGAAACTCCTGGGCCGCACTCTGCAAGATCACCTGGCGATCGATCCATCCACCGACCGTCTCGTCATCCACCGCAGCGCTGCGAATAGTTGGAAGTTGCGCATCCAGCTGGGAAATCTGGCCTTCGAACTGGCTAGCAAACTGGTTGCCGAACATACTGATCAGCTGAAGACTCTGCGTGAGCCGGCGGGCGATCTCGTCGCGGCGTTCGCGCCAATAATCGCCACGCGCCAGCGTTGCACTGCCCGCCTGGGCGATCGGGCGGCTGGGAATCCACAGGCGATCGTAGGCGACACCGATAAGCACAGCCAATAGCGCCAGGCCGATCGCAGTGCCAGCGATAATCATCACCAGGCGCTGCCGCTGCAATTCACGCTGGTGGCGGCTGCGCGCACGGCGAGTCAGCTGTCCCTGAGGAGCGGGCTGCGATGGTTTTTTGGGGGTCTGAGCCATATGCACCACATAAATACACGATGCGTGAAACGTGAGACGTGAATAGACAAATCACGAACCACGTATCACGCATCATAACAACGTTGCAACTATATTGAGCGAGACACTAACTGCGGGTGTGGGCGGCAGCAAAAGGTAGCAGCGCCATATGACGGGCGCGCTTGATCGCCGTCGTCAGGCCGCGCTGATGTCGCGCGCAGGTGCCGGTGCGCCGGCGCGGCATGATCTTGCCACGATCCGAGATATAGCGCTGCAGGCGCTTGACATCCTTATAATCAGCCGTGCGAATCTTGTCGGTGCAGTAACCACACACCTTACGCCGCGCAATGAACTTGCGGCGCCCGCCAGGGCCACCAGGGCCACCAGGGCCACCAGGGCCACCAGGGCCACGCCGCCGAAATCGATCGTCAGACATAGTATTTGCTTTCCTCTAGTATACGATTACAGCTGAGGAGGTTTGGATCGGCCGAAGGCTCCTCCAAACCTCCTCAGGTCGGGTGGGGGGGCGGCTTCACCGCCCCCCACCCTCTTTATCAAAATGGAATATCCTCATCGCCAATATCAGCCGAGCTCCGATTGCCCGAGCTACGCGCCGAAGAGCGCTGCTCGTAATCCTCATCCGGCGTACCATCACGCGGGCCACGGCCATCGAGCATGATCATATCGCTCGCGATCACCTCGGTGCGATAGCGCGTTTGGCCTTCCTGATCCTGCCACTGGTGCGTCTGCAGGCGACCTTCGATATAGACACGGCTAGCCTTGCGCAGATGCTCGTTGCAGATCTCGGCCAACTTATTCCAGGTGACCACATTGAACCATTCGGTCTCCTCACGCGCATCGCCGTTGCCATCTTTCCATTGGCGGCCAGCCGCGACACTAAAGGTCGTGACTGGGCTGCCGCCCGTGGTATAGCGCATTTCGGGATCTTTGCCGAGCCGCCCGATGATCATGACCTTATTCAGATCTTTGGCCATCTTGGTCACCTTTCGTCGTTGCTCGCGCGCAACACCAACCAGCGATGATCGGCAGACACGGCATCGAGCAAGCCGTTCTACTCCTCGTCTTCCTCGGCTTCGTCATCGAGCTCATCCGAATCATCGACGTCGAAGCTTCCGGCAGCGTCGGCACTTGATCCAGCGCCAGCCGCGACTGGCCGACCCTTGCCGAGTGTACGGGGATCAACTAAGGTCAGCAGGTAGCGCAAAACCGAGTCGTTCAACTTCAGAGCTCGCTCGATCTCGGGAATGCGTGTCGAAGCCAGATTGAAGTGGCACAGCACATAGATGCCCTCGTTGAACGGGCGGCGGCTGGCCTCACCTTCGGCATACTCGCGGATGGGGTAAGCAAACTTGCGGCGTCCCCAAGGCGGGGACTGATCCACATCGGTCATCTCGCCACCTGCGCCAGCGATTGACTGACGCACACGGTTGACCGTGTTGGCGATCTCGTCCTCGCTCGATCGCAAGGGCGAGACAATGAACAACAATTCGTAGTCGCGGCGACGCTCGCGCATTGATCCTCCTCTGGTGATGCCTCCCTCGTCATATGCGTGTGGTGATGCGCGTCGTCCACACGTGCGGGGAGGCAGAAGCATATTCGATTACAGCGGGTGATTATAGCATAGCCGTGCGATCGCCGCAAACGGCTTCTTCCGGCTGTATTTCTGTCTAAATAGTGCTTATACAAGCAGACAGATTTTTGCCTTTGGTATGTTCTTTTTCGCCCCGGCGGGGCGAAAAAGAACATACCATACATGTAAAGTACCATCTCAACCATTGACCGCATTGCAAATATATTGTACAATATCTGCACAGATGTGATCTTTCGCAGCGGTATTTCATCTTCTTTTGTGTTTCGTTTTTTGCGCTCTGCGAGCGCAAAAAACGAAACACAGATACAATAGGACGTAGGCGCATGATCCGCATCAATCGCACCCGACACATCGACGCAACGCCAGACGCCGTGTTTGCCGCGCTATCTGATCCGAGCAATCTTGCCGGCCTCATGCCGCGCGTGCGCCGGGTCCAGCTGATCGATCGCCAGCCCGATCGGGCGCGGATCGCCACCCAGATGCCGATCGGGCCATTCTTCAACATCCGCAGCGAGGGCGATGTGCGCTGGCATGCCGGGCGAGAGGTGGTGTTTAGCTCGCGCATGCCCCTACCAGTCGAGGCACGCTGGACACTCACGCCTTCCGGCAGCGGCACGGATGTGCAAGCGGCGCTCTCGCTCGATCTCGGTCCATTGATAGGAATGCTGGCGGCCTTTGTGCGCCAGAAAGATGTCGCCAACATGGTTGGGCCCGACCTCGACGCTGCCCTAGCCGAGGTCGCGCGGCGAGTCGAGCGCAAGCAGTAAGCTGTGCCGATGTTCTTGGGGAGGTACGGGAGCGGCTTCGCCGCTCCCGTACCTCCCCAACCGATGAGATGATATGCTATCATAGCGGCGAAATCGTTGCTGTGAGGCTTCAATGGTGCTCAATCTTCCCCGCATTCTCGCCGGTATCATTCTCAGCGCACTCATCGGCGGAGCCGCCTACCGGCGCGGCTCGCTCACGCCAAGCGGCTGGCTTGGCGCGATCATCACCGGCACGCTCACATTTGGCTTCGGCGGTTGGGCATGGGGGCTGACGCTGATCGCTTTCTTCCTTAGCTCCAGCGCGCTCTCGCACTTCCGCCAGGCCCGCAAACAGGCGATCGCCGGCGAGAAGTTCGAGAAGGGTGGCCGACGCGACCTGGCCCAGACCCTGGCGAACGGCGGCGCCGGCGCCGCGCTAGCGCTGGCCTATGGGCTGAGCGGCGCGCCGATCGGGTTGCTGGCTGCCTTCGCGGGCGTGATGGCTACTGTCACCGCCGATACCTGGGCCACCGAGATCGGCATCCTCAGCCTACGACCACCGCGTCTGATCACGTCCTGGCGAACTGTCGAGCCAGGGACATCGGGGGGCATCACGGCCTATGGCATACTCGCCTCCAGCGCCGGCGCACTCATGATCGGCTTGACCCTCATGCTCCTGGCGGCGATCGAGCTAGGCACCTGGTGGCTGTGGCTACTGCCGGCCGCGATCGTGGGCGGGCTGGTTGGCAGCCTTGCCGACAGCCTGCTGGGCGCGACGGTGCAGGCGATCTACCGATCGCCGTCCGGCGGCGAGACCGAGCGCCGCATCGGGCGTGACGGCGCGCCAAACCTAGCCCTGCACGGCTGGCGCTGGATGAATAACGATCTGGTCAATCTGCTCAGCTCGGTGGTTGGAGGGCTGGCTGCGATAGCCGTGTTTCGCTTGATCATGGCGTAGTCGTTCGTCCGAGCAATGTTGCTCGGCCGAACGACGAACGACGAGCGCCAACGCTGCCGACCTTCGGCGTTCGTCCTCCGTCCTTCGGCGAGAAGGGATGCGAGATTGGCGCTGCGAGCAGTCGCAGCGCCAATCTCCAAAGGTTCTAGCCATTCGATGTCGCCGGCTGCTCAGGCGCGGGCGCGGGCTGCTCGGGCGCAGGTGCGGGCGCGGGCTCCGGCGTAGGCTGCGGTGTGGGTTGGGCGCCAAACGGGATCAGTGGCTTGCCATCCGGCCCAATATCGGCCGGATTGAACACATAGATATTCGGCCAGGCGCGGAAGGTGGTCTGGAACAGCTCAGGCTGCTTGCGTACGCCATTCTCTATAATCGTTCGGTACACCGCAATCGTCATGCCGCCACGCGCGTGATCGCTCTGCCGGCTGGTGCCGA
>WNGA01014909.1_pt1 | contig 14273 bp, 14 predicted proteins | sample 5400061 | NCBI WGS metagenome assembly WNGA01 (sample SAMN13153366, study PRJNA577476) | soil metagenome | isolation source: 100 cm soil or saprolite under grassland replicate 2 | place: USA:California | collected 2016-06-15 | reverse complement strand
TCTTTCTGGCCCAGCGACGCGACTGCCGCCGAGTCCAGGTACTCCTCGAGCCGCGTGATGCGGCCGTCCTCACCGAAGCGGAGCACGACGCAGACGTCCGCGGTCACGTCGGGAGCGCCTGGGTGGGAGAACGTCACGGTGTGCTGTTCGCAAACGGCGTCTGGGCCCACCACCCGGCGGACGTCGCTGTAGGTCCACGGGCCGAGCGCGGCATACATGCGGCTGAGGCGGGGGAGCGCGTCGATGAACGGGCGCTCGACGCCGTCGGCGTTCTGCCACAGGACTGCGTGCTCGGCGATGACCTTGCCCGCGCGCTTCCAGTCGCCGGCCTCCGAGGCAGCGAAAAACTCGTCGACTGCCTCCTCTAGGCCACCAGGCGTGGTGTCAGCCATCGCTCCCCCTCCGTGCTCGGGTTCCACCATAACTGAAGTTGACATCAAGATCAATATATTGGTACAGTCGCCGTGTGAAGAGGGCGTCGGCAGCGCCGGGGATCGATGCGCCCTCGGCGGGTGCCTGGATCGAGCGGCATGCCGGCGCGGAACCGCCGCTGGGCTTCGAGCCATTTTCCGGCGGGCACTCCAACCTGACCTTCCGAATCGAGGACGAGACAAGGCGCCGGTGGGTGCTGCGGCGTCCCCCGCTCGGCCACGTACTCGCGACGACGAGCCGGGAATGCCTGCCTGAGGACCGACCTGCCGGGCTTCCCGTCGCGCGAGGAGTTGGCGGTCCGGTACTCGTGCCGGTCGGGCTCGACGTCTCGGACTCTCCTCCTACATCGCCTTCGGACACCGGAAGATCGCGTGCATGTCCGAGGGTGTGTTCTCTCGTGTCCGTGCCGGGGTCATTGGGGACGGCGACGTGGCCATGGGGCTTGCTCGCACGCCACGCGGCGGCGCGAGCCGAAGAGGCGCACCGAATCCTGCGGGAGCGCTGAGCGCTGGGTTAAGGGAGGTCTGCCATGGCAGAGCGAGTGACGGACTCGGGCACGATCGGCGGGACGCTGCTCGACCATGCATCCGAGCGACCTGGTGAACCGGCGGTCACGACCGGCGACGGCACCACGACCTACGCACAGCTGGCGGAGAATGCGAAACGCGCCGCTGCCGCATTGCGAGCGGCAGGGGTGCAGCGTGGAGACCGCGTCGCGATCCTGGCCCGCAACGGTCTCCCGTATGTCGAGCTCACGTTTGGCGCCTCGTTGGCAGGCGCGGTGCTCGTCGGACTCAACATTCGGCTTTCGGCACCGGAGCTGGCCGACATCATCGGCGATGCCGCGCCCGTCCTCGTCTTCGTCGAAGACGAGTGGGAGCACCTCCTCGCCCAGACGCCGGATGTGCCCACGCTCGTGTGGCTCGACCGCGAATACAAGCACTGGCGGTCGTCTGGGTCCGATGGCTTCCACGTACAGAGAGGCGATCCCGACGCCGTTGTCAACGTCGTCGCCAACGTCAGGGCCGTCTCGCAGGAATGGCTGATGGACGCAGCCAACCGTACCCTGTCCGTACTTCCCCTCTTCCACGTGAGCGGCACCGGCTTCGGGTACTCGACCCTGTACGCGGGCGGCGAGCTGGTCCTGCCGCGCGAAGCCACGCCGCCGCTCATCCTCCGCGAGATCGCCGAACGGCGCATCAGCCACAGCGCGCTGGTCCCCTCGATGATCGCCCAACTGCTGATTGACCCTGCGTGCGGCACCACAGACCTGTCGAGCCTGCGGGTGCTGGTCTACGGCGCGGCTCCTTCGGCCGGCACGACCATCGGGGAGGCGATGCAGCTCCTGCCCAACTGCGCCTTCTTCCACGGCTACGGCTTGACCGAGACGTGCGGAGGGATCGCCTGCTCGCCGCCTCACTACTTCGGCGACGAGGACGACGGCAAGCACGGCAGCGTCGGCCAGGCGATTCCGACCTACGACCTCAAGATCGTCGACCGGGACACGCTCGAGGACCTGCCCCCGGGCAAAGACGGAGAGGTATGGGCTCGCGGCCCCCAGAATACGATCGGCTACTGGAACCGGCCGGACGAGACCGCCAGTTTGCTCATGCCCGACGGCTGGCTCCGCACCGGCGACATCGGCGTGATGGACGAGGACGGCTACCTCTACCTCAAGGACCGCCTCAAGGACATGATCATCACCGGCGGCGAGAACGTGTACTCAGTCGAGGTCGAGAACGCGCTCGTGGCCCACCCGAGCGTGCTCGAGGCGGCCGTATACGGCGTCCCCGACGAGCGCTGGGGCGAAGCAGTGTGGGCGACTGTGAGCCTCAAACCCAAACACGAGGCGAGGGCCGAAGAGCTCATCGCGTTTACCCGTGAGCGGCTCGCCCACTACAAGTGCCCGAAGGTCGTCGAGGTCGTCGACGATCTCCCCAAGAGCGGTAGCGGCAAGATCCTCAAGCGGGAACTGCGCGACCAGCACCTCAGCGGCGCCCGCTAGCGCGGTGCATGCACGACCCCAAACCCGGTGGTTCCTTCGGAGAAATATTTTTGACATCGACGTCAACTTCGAATATGTTGGGCAGGGCCGGCACACCGCTGCCGTGTCCCAAAGGGGGAACCCATGGCCCGATTGACCCACCGGCCTTCCCTGATCATCCTGGTGCTCCTCGCACTGATCGCCGGCGCGTGCGGCAGCGACGACTCCTCCGACGTTGGCGCCAGGGACACCTCGGGAACCGACACCACGGCGGCGTCGTCCGGCCAGCTCGACGACAGCGACCCGGTCAAGATTCTGTTCGTCGCAGGCGCCACCGGGCCCACGGCGGCAAGCGTCGCCGACGCGAAACTGGGCATCGAAGCCTCGATAGCGGACATCGAGTCGAGGGGCGGCATCCTCGGCCGGACGATCGACTTCGAGGTGCTCGACACAGGTGGCGACCCGACCCAGGCGGTCAGCGTCTTCCAGCGCTACCTGTCAGAGAACGACTCCCCCGACTTCGTGATTCCTGGCATCTCCAGTGCCGAGGCGCTCGCCCTGGTGCCGCTGCTGACCCGGGAGAAGATCGTCAGCATGAACAACGCAGCGAACCCGGCCCTCAACAACCCGGACGAGTACCCGTACCACTTCGGTTACTCGGCGACCGCGGAAGGTCTCCAGAGCGGTCTTCCGGGCCAGCTCGAGGAGATGGGCGTCGAGAAGCTCGCCGTGATCGTTCCGAACAACGCCTACGGCACATCAATCGCCGATGCCGTGAAGAACGTCCTTGCTGACACCGGTGTCGAGACGACCGTCGAGTTGTTCAACCCGGTTCCAGGTCTTCACGGCGCCCGAGGACTACACGGACGTCCAGCAGCGGTTCTTCAAGAACATCGACGCCAAGGGAGGACTCACCAGCAACGTCCTCACGCCCGGCCTGTTCTGGGACGTGGCACAGGTGCTGGCCGCCGCCGCCAACGAGGCCGGCTCCACCGACGCCGACGCAGTCAAGGACGTCCTGGAAAGCGACTCCTTCGAGTTCCCGGAGCTCATGATGTGGACGCAGCACGGCTACACCGCCGACCGCCACTTCCCGGACCCGGCGCCCGAGGACTTCACCACCATCACGCCGGGCCCGATGGTCAACGGCATGTTCAAGAGCGGCGCCTGACCGGCCCATGACCGTCATCTGGTCGGGACTCGCCGTCGGAGCGGTGTACGCCCTGGTCGCCTACGGCTACAACCTGTCGTGGGCGTGTTCCGGTGTCCTCAACTTCGCCAACGCCCACTTCATCATGCTCGGCACGTTCTTGGCGGCATGGGGGCTCACCGAACTCGGCGTGCCGCTCATCGTGACGTTCCTGCTGTGCGCGGCGATTGGTGGAGTCGTCGGCCTGGTCGAGGAGAGCATTGCGATCGCACCCATGCGGTCGCTCAGGTTGCACCGGGGCGCCGGCGGGCACGGTGAGCTGGTGACGACCGTCGGGGCGGCGACGGTGATCACCGGGGTGGCATTCCTCATCTGGGGGTCCGACCCCAGGCCGGTGCGGCTGCTGAGCGACAACACCCGCGTCCACGTCCTCGGCGGCGGCGTACGGAAGACCGATCTCCTGATCATCGCCGTGGCGGTCGTCGTCGGCATCGCGCTTCACGTCTGGACACGACGCAGCCGGGTCGGCCTCGCCAGCCTCGCCCAGAGCGAGGACCGGGACGCGGCGATGCTCCAGGGGATCAACGTGAAGCGGCTCTCGTCAGGCGGCTTCGCCGCCGCCGGCGCCCTCGGGGGGATCCTCGGACCGATCGTCGGAGCAAAGACGCTGGCGGTCGTCACCATCGCCCTCGTGCTGGCCATCAAAGGCTTCGTTGTGCTGACGCTCGGCGGCGTCGGCAGTCAACTCGGAGCGCTCTTCGGCGGCGCTGCCCTCGGTGTTGCCGAGGCCATGACGGCCCGGCACCTGGGACCCGACTACCGCAACATCGCCGTATTCGTCATCTTCATGCTCGTCCTCCTCGCCCGGCCGCAGGGTCTCCTCGGGAGGGGGGAGGGGCGAGTCGTATGACGATGGGCCGCGTCGCGCGCTTTGGTGGCCGCGTCCGTCCGCTGCGCCTCGCTGCCGCGGTCGCCGTGGTCGCGTTGGGCCCGACACTCGGCCTCAACCGCTTCTGGACCCGGCAGGTGATCCTCATCGCCATCCTGTCGCTGATCGTGAGCGGGCTGAATCTCACGTTCGGCTACGCCAGGGAACTGGCCCTCGGTCAGGCGGCCGTCTACGCCACCGGCGCATACCTCACGGGCTACCTAGCCAAGAACGTGGTCAACGACATCGGCCTGCTCGTCATCGTGTCGTGCGCCGCGGCGCTGCTGATCGGGTTGATCACGGGCGCCCCCGGCGTGCGGCTCGGCGGCTGGATGCTCGCGATCAGCTCGTTCTTCCTCGTGCTCCTGATCCCGGACGTCGTCAACGTCATCGGCGACCCGATCGGGAGGTTCGACGGCCTGTCGGGCATCCCGCTGCCGAAGTTCTTCGGCCACGAGCTGACGACCAACGCGTTCTACGGCTTCGTCGTCGTGACGGCCGGCCTGTGGCTCGTGCTCCTTTCGAATCTCGTCAACTCCCCTCGGGGCGCGGAGTTCAGGGTGCTCGGCGCGGGGCGAACACTTTCGGCGTCGCTCGGCGTATCGATCTACGGCGTCAAGCTGCGGGCGTACGCGATCGGGGCTGCGCCAGCTGGCATCGCCGGCTGCCTGTTCGCCTACTTGGACGGGTTCGTTTCGCCGTCGTCGTTCGGCCTGAGCATCGCCATCGCGATCCTCGCGGCCTCGGTGCTCGGCGGCGCGCAAACCGTCTATGGCGCGGTCCTCGGCTCGACGCTCCTCCAGCTCGGCCCCCTCGGCAGCACCGCCTTCGAGGATTACGCGCTCGTCGCCTACGGCACGTTCCTTGTGTTGGGCGGCGTCCTGCTGCCGAAAGGCCTCGCGCCCCTGCTCCGCCGGCTCGTCGGGCTCGGGCTCGGCGCGGCCGGCGTGGGCCACCGCAGGCGGATCGCCACCGGAGCTCCCGGCGACCGCACGCTGCCGAGGGTTCCCGGCAAGGAGCTGGGTGTCGAGGGCGTCTCCAAGAGCTTCGGCGGCGTGGTGGCGCTTCAGTCCGTTTCACTGACCGCCGCACCGGGCAAGATCACCGCCCTTATCGGCCCAAACGGGTCGGGCAAGACGACGCTGCTCAACGTCGTGTCCGGCTACTACCCGTCCGACGCGGGGAGCGTCCGCCTCGACGCCACCGACATCACCCGCCTGCCGGCCCACCGAAGGTCGCGCATCGGCGTGGGCCGGACGTTCCAGACCCCGATCATTCCCGAGGACCTCACGGTGCGGGAGGTGGTTCGGACCGGCGCACTGTCCGGCGAGGTCAGTACGGTCGCGACGATGCTGCGCCTCCCGTCCTACAGGCGGCGCCAGCGCGACGCCGCGGCCGCGGTCGAGCGCATTCTCGCGGCGCTGGGCCTTGAGCAGAGGGCGGACGACGAAGCGGCCTCGCTGCCGCTGGGCACCCGCCGCCTGGTCGAGCTGGGCCGGGTGCTTGCCCTGGGCCCGGCGGTCATGCTGCTCGACGAAGTGGCCTCCGGTCTCGACCAGGACGAGGTGCAGGAACTGAGCGTCGTCCTCCGCCGCCTGCGTCACGCGGGAGCGACCATCCTGCTCGTCGAACACAACTTCGATCTCATCGGGGCGATCGCCGACCACGTCGTCGTCCTCGCCGAGGGCAAGCTGCTCGCGGCCGGGACAGCCGCCGAGATCGCGGCCGACGAGGCCGTGCGCGCCGAGTATCTGGGGGAGGCGCCGACCGAGCGCCCCGAGCTCGAGGCAACCGAGCTGCACGAGACCGAGCATGCCGTCGCAGACAGAGCGCGGCGATGAGCACACTGACGCTCTCAGGAATCACCAGTGGCTACGGCGACATCACCATCATCCGCAACCTCTCGCTCGCCGCCGAATCAGGAAAGCTCGTCGCTCTCCTCGGCAGGAACGGCGCGGGCAAGACCACCACGCTGCGCACCGTCGCCGGGCTTCTCCGCTCGTCGGCCGGCACCATCACGCTCGACGACCGCAACATCACGGCCCACCCGCCGTACCAGCGGGCGTCGGCCGGAATCGCCTTCGTACAGGAGGGCAAGCGGATCTTTCGGGCCCGCACAGTCGAGGAAAATCTCGTCCTCGGTGCATTCGCCACCCGCCTCAAGCGGCGCCAGCTCGGCGACCGTCTCGAGGAGGCCTACGACCGCTTCCCGATCCTGCGCGGGCGGAGACAGATCTCGGCGGGCGCGCTCAGCGGTGGGCAACAGCAGATGCTCGCGATCGCGCAGGCGCTGATGCGACACCCATCGGTGCTACTCCTCGACGAGCCCTCAGCCGGCCTCGCCCCGACGATCGTGGCCGACGTCTACGAGGCGATCGCGCGCCTCCGCGACGACGGACTCACGATCGTGCTCGTGGAGCAAGCCGTGGGTTGGGCCACCTCCGTGGCGGACCACATTGTCGTCATCGAGCTCGGCCACCCGATCTACGACGGCGTGCCGGTCGGCCCCGATGCCGAAGCCGCCATCGAGCGACTCCACCTCAGGAGCGAGCTGGCTCCAGAGCCGACGGGAAGCTCGTAATGGCCGACCTGGACTTGGCCAAACTCGCGCGGGAGGGAGAAGACGTCCTGCGCACTGCGCTCCGCTCCTGGCTGGCGGAGCACCGCCGGCCAGAGCTGGATGGCCTCGAGGGCTTCAGGCTGTACGAGTACGACGGCGACCGCGAGCCGACCATCACCGACGAGTACGGCGACGATGTCGCGGCGGCATACCGGGCATGGGAGGCCGACCTCCTTGCCGTCAACCTGATCTGTCCCCACTGGGACGTCGAGTTCGGTGGGCTCGGGTTCGGCCCGGTGGAGATGGCGATCGTCGATCGAGAGTTCGCCCGCGCTCGCATGCCCCGAGTGCTTCGAGGCATGGGCGAGGTGATGTTCGGGCCCACCCTGGTGCGGCACGGGACCCGGGAGCAGCAGGAGCGATACCTGCCGCGGATCATCACCGGCGAGGACCGCTGGTGCCAGGGCTTCTCCGAGCCCGACAGTGGGTCGGATCTGGCTAGCCTGAAGACGCGCGCCGTCATCGACGGCGACGAGCTCGTCATCAACGGCCAGAAGGTGTGGACGTCCGGAGCCACCCGGGCGAACATGATCTTCCTGCTCTGTCGCACCGATCCGGCCGCACCGCAGCATCGTGGCATCACCTATGTCGTGATGCCGATGTCGACGCCGGGCATCGAGGTCCGTCCGATCCGCCAGATCTCAGGGACGTCGGAGTTCTGCGAGACCTTCTTCAGCGACGCCCGTGCCCCGCTCGACAATGTGGTCGGTGAGCTGGGGGAGGGATGGCGCATCGCCAACTCCACCCTCGCCAACGAGCGCAACAACCTCTTGACTGAGTGGTGCATCCAGTTCGAGCGGGATATCGAGAATCTCTTTGCCGAAGTTCGAGCCAACGGGTATCTCAGCTCGCAGGTGATGCGCCACCGGCTCGTCGACGCCTACATCGACCACCGGTTGCTGCAGTGGCAGAACGACCGGCTGCTGGAGGCGGCCCGCTCTGGCGTGTCCGCTGGTCCGATTGAGCTCACCTCGAAGCTGTTCTGGAGCGAGGCCCACACCCGCTTGGGCGAGGTTGCGGTCGATGCGCTCGGCCCCGCGTCGACGGTGCGCCCCGCCGGTTCGGCCTACCAGGTCTCGCGCTGGCAGGACCGCTTCCTGTGGAGCCGTGGGCTGACCATCGCCGCAGGCACGAGCGAGATCCAGCGCAACATCATCGCCGAGCGGGGCCTGGGACTGCCTCGTGAACCCCGGTAGGAAGGAATTGACCGTGGACGAGTGGACATCCGGACCGGTACTGCGCAGCGTCGACGAGGGCCTCCTCCTCGTCATCTTCAACCGACCGGACCACGGGAACGCGTGGTCGTGGGACCTCGAGCAGAAGTACTTCGACACTCTCGAGGAGGCGGCTGACGATCCCGCCGTGCGCGCCATCGTTGTCACCGGCGCCGGTCGCAGCTTCTGCGTGGGCGCCGACATGAACACCGTCGAAGAAGAATTGGAGACCGGCCCCCGGCGCAAGATGACGCTTCCGCTCACCGTGCCGAAGCCGATCGTGGCGGCGATCAACGGAGGGTGCGCCGGCGTGGGGCTCGTGCAGGCGTTGATGTGCGACGTTCGGTTCAGCGCCCCGAACGCCAAACTCACCACGGCGTTCGTGCGGCGCGGCCTCGTGGCCGAGCACGGCATCTCGTGGCTGCTCCCGCGCCTGGTGGGCCCGGCGCGGGCCATGGACCTCCTCCTCTCTGGCCGCGTGGTCACCGGCGCGGACGCCGCCACGATGGGCCTCGTGAACGCAGTTGCCGACGACCCACTGGCCGCGGCACGTGGCTATGCGCACGACCTGGTGACTTGGTCGTCCCCGACGTCCATGGCGGTGATCAAGGGTCAGGTCTACGCCCACCTGGATCTCGACGCCGATGCCGCCCTCGAAGAGTCCGACCGCCTCACCGAGGAGTCCTTCGATCGGGTGGACATCAAGGAAGGCATCGCCAGTTTCCTGGAGAAACGTGAGCCGCGATTCCCGCCGCTCGGCCGCTGACCCTTCAGCCTTTGGTGCCGCTGGCTGCCTTGGTGCGACGGGTGGGGGCAGGACGCTCCTTGATCCCGAGCGCGTTGGCCCACAGCCGGGTGAGCTGTTCGACGGCCGTCTCGAAGTCGAAGGTTTCGTGGAGTCCGAACATCAGATACGCGAAGCGCGTCGCCATGTGGCTCAGCGCATGGGCGGCGTAGGTCGGCTCGATCTTCGGGTCCGCCAGGCCTTCCGCCTGCCACCGTCGGAGCGCCTGCTCGACGCGCGCGACGAAGTGCTCGTTCCCCCACGCGCGGACCATGTGGCTGAACTCGTTGTCGAACGCCGCCACCTGCTCCCAAAGGGCCAGCAGTGCGGCGTTGTCGCGGTAGACCTCGAGATACCGGCGGTTGGCGGCCTCGATGGCGGACCAGGGGTCGTGGTCAATGTCACGGAGCTCGGGCCGCTCGAGGATGGTGGCCTGCACGTCCAGGAAGACCTCCCGGAAGATTTCTTCCTTCGAGGTGAAGTAGGTGTAGAACGACCCGTGGGCGACTCTCGCCTCCTCCGCGATGTCGGTGATGCGTGCGCCGAGGAAACCGTCGCGCTCGAACACCCTCCGGGCGGCGACGAGGAGTTGCTGGCGTGTTCGCACGCCCTTCGCCTTCAGCGCCGCGGGAGCGACCGGCTCCTCGCCGTTCGTCGACCCGGCGTGTGCGTTGCCCTTCACGAATCCTCCCAACGCGGCAGCATCCTGTCCAGAGTACAGGATTCGAACTTGACGTCAACATCATAATTCGAGTTGGATGCCGAAGGAAGTCTGCCAGCGCCGAGGGGGATCTCATGAGCAACGCGTCTCAGGGCACGTCCGGCGTGCAACTCACCATGGACCTGCGCGGCAGAGCAGCGGTCGTGACGGGCGGCTCCCGTGGCATCGGTCGCGCGATCGCCTTCGCCTTCGCCGCCGCGGGGGCCGACGTCGTCGTGTCGTCTCGCAAGCAGCACGACCTGGAAAGGGTCGTCGACGACGCCAAGGAAGCCGGCCTCCCGGGCCGCGTCGTGGCATTCGCCGCCAACGCCGGAGAGCCCGAACAGGCGGCGGCGTGTATCGAGGCCGCCATGGACGCCCTCGGCTCGGTCGACATTCTCGTGAACAACGCGGCGACGAATCCGTACATGGGCGACCTCCAAGGTCTCGATCTCCCCCGGGCCGAGAAGACCTTCCGCGTCAACCAGTACGGCGTCGTCTCGTGGGCGGGCCTCGCATGGCGGGCGTGGATGGCCCGGCACGGAGGCGTGATCATCAACATCGCCTCCGCCGGCGGCTTGACCGTCGACCGCGGGATCGGTTTCTACAACTCCACCAAGGCCGCGGTGATCCACCTCACGCGCCAGCTCGCCGTGGAGATGGCCCCACACGTCCGCGTCAACTGCATCGCGCCGGGGTTGGTGAAGACCGACATGGCCCGGGCGCTCTGGGAGCCCCGCGAGGAAGAGCTCGCCCGTCGCATGCCGCTGAAACGACTCGGCAAACCGGAGGATGTCGCGGGCGCCGCGCTGTTCCTCGCCAGCGACAACGCCTCGTGGATCACCGGCCAGACACTTGCCGTCGACGGCGGGGCGCTCGTCGCACCGCTCGTGGAGGAGTGATGGAGTACCAGGACATCATCTACGACGTGAGCCACGCGCCCATCGGGCGGCTGACCCTGAACCGGCCCGACCGGCTGAACGCGTACACGTCGCAGATGTGCCGGGAGATCCTCGACACGCTCGACCGCTACGGCCGCGACGACAGCTGCCGCGTGCTCGTCCTCACGGGCGCCGGACGTGGGTTCTGCTCCGGAGGCGACGTGCGATCCACCGATGAGGTCGAGGAGGCCGCCGGCCGCCAGCTGGGCCAAGGCATGATCATGCGGGAGTCGATGCACGCCGTGAACCTCGCGCTGCACCGCCTCGACAAGCCGGTGATCGCCATGATCAACGGCCCCGCGGTCGCGGGCGGCCTGACGCTGGCGCTCCTGTGCGACCTGCGCATCGCCGCCGCCTCGGCCCGGCTCGGCGACACGAGCAGCGTGGCGGGGCTCCTGCCCGACGAGGGCGGCGCCTGGGTCTTCCCGAGAGCCGTGGGTCTCGAGGCGGCGCTGCGAATGACGTGGCTGCATGAGGTCTATGGCGCGGAGGAGGCCCAGAGGCTGGGGCTGGTCGGAGAAGTCGTCCCGGACGATGAGCTCGAGGCGCGTGTCCTCCAGGTCGCGACGGCCATCGCGGCCGGCCCGCCGCTCGCGATCCGACTCGCCAAGCGCATGATGCGGCGAGCGCAAGAGCTCACGTTCGAGCAGGCGCTCGGCGACGCAGAGCTGGCGGTGCACTTCCTCAACGCGACCGCCGACGTGCAGGAAGGCGTGGCGGCGTTCATCGAGCGCCGCCCGGCGGTGTTCGAGGGCCGATGACCGCGACGCCGGGACGCCGGGTGCCCGTGGCCGAGGGGATCTTCACCTGGCCGTCCGCCGACCCGCGGCTGATCGGCAGCCGCTGCTCGACGTGCGACACCACCACGTTCCCCAAGCAGCGGTCGTGCCCGTGCTGTGCAGCTTTCGACGTCGAGGAGGTGGTGCTCCCAAACGAGGGGACGCTCTGGAGCTGGACAGTGCAGACGTTCCGCCCCAAGCCGCCCTACCAGGGTCCTGAGCCGTTCGTGCCCTACGGGGTCGGCTACGTGGAGCTTCCCGGCGCGGTCATGGTCGAGGCCCGGCTGACCGAGGCCGATCCCGATCGGCTTCACATCGGTGACGCCATGCGGCTGGTGCTCCTGCCGTTCCGGACCGACAGCCAAGGACGCGACGTGGTCACCTTCGCGTTCGAGCGGATGTGAGGAGGGTGCCGTGGCAGATGTGGCGATAGTCGGCATTGGGATCCATCCCTTCGGCCGACACGAGGGCGTCTCGGGCCGGCAGCAGGGCGTCGTTGCGGCGCGCGCGGCCCTCGCCGACGCCGGCATCGGCTGGCGCGAAGTGGAGTTCGCCTTCGGGGGGAGCGACGCCGCCGGCAACGCGGACGCAATGGTGACCGACCTTGGGCTCACCGGGCTCCCCTTCATCAACGTGACCAACGGGTGCGCCACCGGCGGTAGCACGCTGACGCTCGCCGATCGGACGATCCGCTCCGGCGCACACGACATCGGCCTCGCCGTCGGGTTCGACAAGCACCCGGCCGGTGCGTTCAACCCGGACCCTGAGCTGTACTCGCTGGACCCGTGGTACGGCGAGACCGGGCTCATGCTCACCACGCAGTTCTTCGCCATGAAGATCCAGCGGTACATGCACGACTACGGCATCAGCGCGTCGACCCTCGCCAAAGTCGCAGCGAAGGCATACCGCAACGGCTCGCTCAACCGGAACGCATGGCGGCGCCAGCCCCTCACCGAGGAAGAGATCCTCGCGTCGCCGATGATCAGCCATCCATTGACGAAGTACATGTTCTGCTCGCCGGCGGAGGGCGCAGTCGCCTTGGTGTTGTGCCGGGCAGATCGGGCCGGCGAGTACAGCGACACCCCCGTGTACCTGCGGTCGGCGGTGCTGCGGTCGCGGGGCTTCGGCTCGTTCGAGGTCTTCGCTCCGAGCCTTGCGCTGGAGCGCGGCGGTGCGCCGACCGTGGCCGCCGCCGGCGCGGCATTCGAGGCAGCCGGCATCGGCCCAGACGAGGTCGATGTGATCCAGATCCAGGACACCGAGTCGGGCGCCGAGGTGATGCACCTGGCCGAGTGCGGGTTCTGCGAGCACGGCGAGCAGGAGAAGCTCGTGCGCGACGGGGCCACCGAGATCGGCGGTGCGCGTCCCGTCAACACGGACGGCGGCTGCCTGGCGAACGGCGAGCCGATCGGCGCGTCCGGACTTCGCCAGGTCTACGAGACCGTCCTNNNAACCCGTCAGTCGGGTTCACCCACGTGTACGGCGCGCCGGGCGTCAGCGCCTGCACCGTCCTTTCACGCTGACCGGCGGACGAGGAACAGGAGGATGCCGCGTCCGACCATAGGCCGCTTCCGTGTGGAGGCGCGGACCTGGCTGGCGCGCAACGCTGAGTTACGGGACGAGCACGGCGACGACACGCCGGCGTCATACGCGATCTTCCACAATCGGACCCCCTGGACGAGCGTGCCCTTCTCGAGGCCGCTGGCGCGTGGCAGCGGCGCGAGCTGGAGGCGGGCTACGGCGCGATCGCATGGCCGGTGGAGCATGGTGGCGCGGGCCTGCCGCCCGAGTACGAACACGCCTTCCGCGAGGAGGAGCAGGCGTTCCGTGCGCCACCGACCACCGACCTGGTGACCGTGACACTGGAGCTGGTCGGCCCGACGATCCTGGTGCACGGCGACCACCACCAGCGGGCCAGCTTCCTGCCGCCGATCCTCCGGGGTGAACTCCTCCTCGTGTGCCAGCTCTTCTCCGAGCCCAGCGCCGGCAGCGACCTCGCGTCGCTCCGGTGCCGGGCCGAGCGCAGCGAGGGCGGGTGGCTCATCAACGGGCAGAAGGTCTGGACGTCGGGGGCCCGCTTCGCCGACTACGGCGAGCTCATCGCGCGCACCGATCCGACGGGCGGCCACGGCCGTCTGACCGCCTTCCTGCTGCCGATGGACTCGCCCGGCGTGGAGATCCGTTCGATCCGCCAGATGACCGGCGGCGCCTCGTTCAACGAGGTGTTCTTCACCGACGTCTTCATCCCCGACGAGCTGCGACTCGGCGACGTCGGCCATGGATGGGCGGTCACCTTGACCACGCTCGGCTTCGAACGGGCCAGCTCGGGCTCCGGCACGGCACGTACCGGCGGTTCGTTCGCCGATGCGCTGCGGGTGGCGGCCACGCTCGGACGAACCGCTGACCGATCGTGCGCCAACGCCTGGCCGCTCTGCACACGACCACGAGGGCCCAGGAGCTGCTCGCCGCCCGTGTGGGCGAGCTGGCCAGATCAGGGAGGCTCGGATTCGAGGGTTCGCTGCTCAAGCTGCTCTGGGTCCGGAACCTGACCGCGACATCGAGCCTCATGTCGCTGCTGCTCCGCCCTCATGCGGGGGGCCCACGCGCCGCTGCGAATCCACGACCTCTCAAGCCAGACCGGGTGTTACGACTTCGCCCTCGAGGTACGGCGCTAAGGGCTCGAGGTGCGCTGCGTCGGGGTAGCGAGCGACAAGGCCGACTCTGACGCGCCAGATCGCCGG
>WNGA01011648.1_pt1 | contig 14276 bp, 15 predicted proteins | sample 5400061 | NCBI WGS metagenome assembly WNGA01 (sample SAMN13153366, study PRJNA577476) | soil metagenome | isolation source: 100 cm soil or saprolite under grassland replicate 2 | place: USA:California | collected 2016-06-15 | reverse complement strand
AGGCGACCGGCGTGCAGGCCGCGCTGGATGCGTGGAACTCCTCGCAGTTTCGCGGCGAGCGGGCCAGAGACTCCCTCTACGCCACTGCCGAGGAGGTCTTGCACGTCTACGGCAACGAGCGGGTCGCCGCCTGGACCGAAGGCCACAACCTGGACGTGGACTACTTCCTGGCCGGCGACAACACCATCTACCTGTACGCCCCGGCCCACCAGCAGCGGCTGCTGCGCCCGCTGTTCGAGACCATCACCCAGCAAGTGGTCGCCGCCGCCCAAGAGAAGGCCGCGCGCTCCCCGGATGGGATGCTGGACCCGCGGCTGGGGCTGTTCCTGGACGAGGCCGGCAACTGCGCAGCGCTATCGGAGTTGGACGTGCTGGCCACCACCGCACGGGGGCAGGGCATCCAGCTGGTGACCGTGTGGCACGACCGGAGCCAGCTGGAGGCCCGCTACGGCGCCAAGGCCTCGACCATCCTCAACAACCACCGCGCCAAGCTGTTCCTGTCGGGGCTGGCGGACCTGAGCGCGCTGGAGCTGGGGTCGAAGCTGATCGGCGACCGCCAGCAGGTCGAGCAGTCCCGGTCGCTGGGCTCGGACGGGCGGCACTCGCTGAACGAGTCGCCGCAGTATCGGCCGCTTTTGCCGGTAGAGGATCTGCGACGGCTGCGGACGGGTGAGGGGGTGCTGCTGTACGGGCACCTGCGCCCCACCCCGATCCGGCTGCGCCCCTTCTACACGCCTGGTGAACGCCGGCGGCGTCAGCGGCTGGAGGACCGCGCCGAGCGGCAGTTGCGCCGCGGCGAGCGGCGCCGCGAGCGGGCCACCATGCGGGCCCGCCAGCGGGCCGAGCAGGCGGGCTCCCCACAGCCGTCGTTGGCCGGGCGGCTCAACCACTGGCTGGCCGGTGGTCGGCCGCGGGCCGAGCAGCAGGGGGCGCACGATGACCGCTGAGCATCCTCCTTTCACGGCGGCGCCGGTTGCTGAGTCGCCGGTGGACCCTCGGCCGGCGTGGGAGCGCGTGGCCTACACCTGGCTGGCGCGTGAGGTCGACGGCGGCCACCAGGTGGACCCCGCCGCGCTGGCCGCCGAGGTCAGCGTCACCCCCCGGCTGGCCAACGACCTGCTCCGCGTGCTGCGGGCGCAGCGTCAGCGCGACCCCGACCTTGGGGAGCTGCGCGGCCGGCTGGTCCGCGATCGGATCACCGACGCCTACCTCACGCGGGAACTGCGCGGCGGCACACCGCTGGACGCGGCCGCGGTCGCCGGCGAGGTCGGCACCACCGTGACGATCGCGCGGCAGTGGCTGCACACCCTGCGGGCCGCCCGGTCGGGTGACCCGCGCCTGGCGGGGCTGCGGACCGAGCCGGCCAGCCACGGCCAGCCAACCGCCGACCAGCTCGCGGCGTTGCAGGCCGCCTACGCCGACGGGGGCCGCCCCGACCTTGAAGCGGCGCAGCCGGCGGGTGGTCCGTTGGAGCGCATCGAGCAGGCGTGGCGGACCCGTGAGGTTGGCCACGGCGAGCACCTGGAGGCGGCCACGCTGGCCCGCGAGGTCGGTGTGGGCCGCGCCTACGCCGCACAGACTCTGGCGGCGCTGCGGGGCGGGGAGCTAACCAACACCGAGCGGATCACCCAGCTCTGGCGGGTGGCCGAGCGCGACGGTGGCCAGCGCCTGGACGCCCCGGCGGTCGCCCGGATGCTCAGCATCCGCGAGGGCCGTGTCCGGCAGGTGCTGGGGCCGCTGCGCACCCAGCAGCGCCACGCCGCCGACCAGCAGCCCGCCCAAGCTGCGCGGTTGCCGCTGATCCCGAGCGAGGGCTGGCTGGCCTGGATGGACGAGGCCGCCTGCAAGGGCATGCCCACCGACCGGTTCTTTCCCGAGACCGGCGAGGGCCGCAAGGCCAGCGAGGCCAAGGCGATCTGCGCCGGCTGCCAGGTCCAGGAGCCGTGCCGGGAGCTGGCGGTGCGTGGTGCCGACTCGCTGGACACCGATCACGGCGTCTTCGGCGGGACCGTGCCAACCGAGCGTGGGCATCTGCGGCCCAACCGGTTCCCCGAGCCCAGCGCCTACCGGCAGGACCGGCAGGTGGCCGAGCGCGCCCACGAGCTGGCCAGCCGAATCGGGCTGCGGCAGGCCGCCCAGGAGCTGGGCGTCAGCCGCGAGACGCTCAAGAACGCCTGGGCGCGCTGGAGCCTGCCCCAGCCCCAGCGTAAGCCGACCAACCCGCCCAGCCGGTTCCTGGCCGACCGTGACGAAGCCCAGCGGGCGTTTCGGCTGGCCGAGGAGCTGGGCAGCATCAACGCCGCCGCGCGGGAGCTTGGCACCACCTGGCCGTCGCTGCGCAAGGCGTTCCAGCGCCACGAGCTGGGCATGCCCGAACCCAACCCCGCGGCGGTCAACCAGCGCAAGAGCGCCGTCCAGCTCGCCCGGCGCGGCGGCCAGCGGCCCGCCGTGCCGGAGCTGGACCCGACCTTCGTCCAGCTCAACCCCGGCAACGTGCCCCGACCACGCGGGCACGCCGGTTCGCCGGCGGTGCGGCTGCGCCGCGCCGAGGAGATCGAGACCCTCGGCTACCAGGTGGTGGCCGACATGAACACCGAAAGCCGCCCCGACCGCCGCAGCGTCCGCCAGCGCGCCGTCCAGCACCGCGCCGAACGCGCGCAACGGCTGCTGGCCGAGCGCACCCAATGGCAGGCCCGCGCTCGCACCGAGCGGGCGGAGCGGTCCGCCCGCCCCCACCATCGCCACGGCTACCGCGACGAACGCTGAGTTCTCGGCTCCTGACAGGCCCCGGCGTCCGCGTCGGGGCCTGTCTGCTGCCCCGGCTCGGCAGACCAGTCCGGCCGCGCGCGGCCGGTTTACAGGAAGTGCTCGTCCGAGGGGCGGGGGCTGGTGGGATGCAGCCACCGCAGGTAGTGGCGGCTGACCTCCCCGGCCAGCCGGCCGCGGAGCTGCTCACGCAGGAAGCCCATCGGCGGTCGGCCGAGCGCGCGGGCCTCCTCCACGCTCACCCCACCAAGCTCCAAACCCTTGAGGTGACCGGCGCGCCAGCGGTCCACCACCACCAGCAGGGCCGCCTCGGGGCTGACCCCCACCGCGGTCCAGGTCTGCTGTGGCCAGGCCCGCAGCTCCACGGTGAGATCGGCCAGGAACACCAGCTCGCGCGGTGCCCGGTCGGGATGGCCGGTCAGCAGGTCGTACAGCACCTGCCCGTGGGGCTGGGGGATCTCACGGTGCAGCAGGCCAGCGGGGGCGACCACCAGCACGCGGCCGGGCTCGGGCGCGATCTCGGCCAAGGGCTGATCAAGCAGGATGCCGAGGTAGCAGTCAGCGACCCGGCCGGGCTGGAGCTGCTCGCCGTAGGCGTTGGGGCCAAGCCGCAGCACTGGCGCTCCTTGATCTGAGGCTCCCCACGGCAACCAGGCTACCCGGCCACCGTCGCCTCGTCTCCAGCCAAGCATCTGCGGGGGGCGCGCTCCACCCACATGGAGAACACGGGGCTTGACTTGTACCAGGGTGAGGCTGCTGTGTGCTGTCAAGCCGCCCGGAGGATTTCGACGCCAGGCTGGTCGTAGCGTTCGAGCAGCCGGAACAGCTGGCGTGCGATGACACGTCGTAGTCATCGCTTGGCGTCGCGTCGGCTCTTGCCCTGGGTCGTGCGGCGGGCCATGTGCCTGCGCTGCGGGCGCCGCCAGGAGGGCGCCGACCGGTGGGCCGGTGCCGGCTGGGCGGGATGGTCTCCGGTGCTGCTGGAGCAATGCCCGCATCCCGCGTCCGAGCGGATCGCCCGGCCGTGGGGATCCTCGTGCGGGGTCTGCGGGAAGGCCATGGGCAGGATCGCCGGCTGAGACGCCCGGGTTCTTCCAGACACAGCGACCGCTCCTAGTTGGGCGGCCCGAGGCCGAGGGCTTGGGTCACCGCGATGATCTCCTTGGGCTCCAGGAGCGGCTGGAGCGCGCGCAACAGCTCGGCATCGGGCATACCCCAGCCGGCCAGGATCACCAGGCGGCGGGGCGCCTCGGCTGGGTGGCGTTCGACGGCAACGCGGCGCCGCCGCGGGTTGTAGATCGCGACGATCTCCATGACCGGTCCCTACCCGTGGAGTTCACCATCAGCCTCGGCGGTTGTGCGCACCTGCTCGACGTTCTTGAGCGTCTCGTCGCAGTGGCCGGGTGCCTTGGCCACCTTGCGCGCCGCCCAGTGCGGAGTTACGTTCTAGTACGTAACTGTGCGACAGGTGCAAGCAGCGGAAACGGAGGTGAAGGTGGCATCGCCCTTCCTGCACGCCCGCTTCGAGCCGAAGCTCTACGAGCGCGTGCTCAAGGCCGCCGACGCTGAAGGCTTGAGCCTGTCGGAGTTCCTCCGCGCGGCCGTGGAGGAGCGGCTCGGCACGCTGGAGGGGGAAGCCGCGGAGCGTGCGGCGCTGCTGGCCGACGCCCGCAGGTCGAGAAATGATAACCAGCATGGTTCTCCCTGCCTGGCCCGGCGGCCTGGCGATTCGGCCGGCGTAGGCCCCGGCGCAGGTGCCCGACCGTCAAAGTCGACCGCCCGGACCTCGCTACAACGACGAGGACCGCCGTTTTGGCGCCTACCTGCCGGCTTGTCGGCCGACAGCCAGGGCAAACTACTGGACCAACCAGCAGAGGACCGGCCAGCGGGCGTGGGACCACGCCAGCCCGGCGCTGTCAGGATAGTGGTCAGAACACGATCTCCAAACCGCCGAACTGGTCGAAGGTTTCGGCGGTGCCCGGCACCCCAGGGCTGTTCTGGGTGAACAGCCGCCCACCGGTGCTGGTCAGCCCGCCTGCCGAGCCCGGCAGCACGCTGACCGCGCCGGCCTTCTGCACCGTCCCGACGTCTTCGGTTGGGGCGGCGGCCGCCAAGTCGGCGAAGCCGTCGTGGTTGAAGTCCCCGCTGGCCAGCTGCTCGCCGAACTCGTCGCCGGCCTCCACGGCGCCGGCGACCTGGGTGAACAGCCGCCCGCCGGTGGTGGTTAGGCCCCCGGCCGAGCCCGGCAGCACGCTGAGCGCCCCGGCGTCACCCACGGTCCCCACGTCCTCGAGCGGGGCGCCGGCGGCCAGGTCAGCGAACCCGTCATGGTTGAAGTCCCCAGCCGACAACGCAAACCCGAACACGTCAAAGTTCTCGGGGGCGCTGCCCAGCTGGGTGAATAGCCGCCCGCCGGTGGCGGTCAGCCCCCCGGTTGAGCCCGGCAGCACGCTGACCGCGCCCGCATCCACGGTGCTGCCGACCTTCTCGCTGGGGGCGCCGGCGGCCAGGTCGGCGAAACCGTCGTGGTTGAAGTCCCCAGCCGCCAGCGCTGCCCCAAACTGGTCGCCGCCCTCGACGGCGCCGCCGACCTGGGTGAACAGCCGCCCGCCGGTCGCAGTCAGGCCAGCAGCCGAGCCGGGCAGTACGCTCACCGCGCCCGCCCCGCCCGCGCTCCCGACGGCCTCACCTGGGGCGCCGGCCGCCAGGTCAGCGAACCCATCGTGGTTGAAGTCGCCAGCCGCCAACGCCCACCCGAACTCATCGCCGCCCTCGACCGCGCCACCAACCTGGGTGAACAACCGCCCGCCGGTGGTGGTCAACCCTCCGGCCGAGCCGTACAGCACGCTGACCGCGCCCGCCGCGAAGGCGCTGCCGACGGTTTCGTCCGGTGCGCCGACGGCCAGGTCAGCGAACCCGTCGTGGTTGAAGTCCCCAGCCGCCAACGCCCACCCGAACTCATCGCCGCCCTCGACCGCGCCACCAACCTGGGTGAACAGCCGCCCCCCGCTGGTGGTCAGCCCAGCGGCCGAGCCGTACAGCACGCTCACCGCTCCGGCGTCAGCGATGCTGCCGACGTCCTCACCTGAGGCGCCCGCGGCCAGGTCGGCGAACCCATCACCGTTGAAGTCCCCGGCCGCCTGCGCCGACCCAAAGCGATCGCGGAATTCGGCCGTGCCACCGACCTGGAAGAAGACCTGCCCGCCGGTGCCGCTCAGCCCACTACCAGCCCCATACAGGACATTCACCGCCCCGGCGATATCGTTCTCGCCAGGAACCCCCACCGCCAGGTCGGCGAACCCGTCGTGATTGAAGTCGGCCGCCACATCCGAGGGGTTCGACGCGGTCGGCTGGGCCGACGCGGGGCTGACCGTTGCGGTGGCCACCAACAGGAACAAGCCAACGACCAGAGCTGTCCGTCGCATCGTCACCATCCCCCTCAGCCGTGAAGACCGGCACCGGCGCCACCCGACAGGACATGCATTCCGCCCGAGTATCCCCCACCAGCACAAACACGACTAGCGCCAATCCGTTACGCCGCGGACCTCGAACCAGGAGCATCAGCGGCAAGATCGCTCGCTGCATCATTAGCTGTGATGCGCTGTGCGAACGATGACCGGTGGCTTCCCTGCCCCTCAGTCCGCGCTCGGTCCGTGCCGCAAGGGGTGACAGTTGCTGGGCGGGCCGCCGGGTCGTGGGGGCCGGGCGCCGAGTGGTCGGGGCCGAGGGTTACGTGCAGAACCTTTGGGAGGGCGCTTAGAGGACATTCCGGAACCGGGGATGTGGGGGCTTCGGGGCTGCTGCGGATCGCTGACCGTGCTGACCCACCGGTTGTAGCAGAGCCGCGCGCAGCCCAGCATCGCGAACGCAAAGAACCGCTCGGAGTCCCGGTCGTAGCGGATGCGCAGCCGGCGGCAGCCGGCCAGCCAGGCGATCGTGCGCTCCGCCTTCCACCGGTGGCGGCCCAGCCGGGTGGACGACTCGACCCCACGGCGGGCGATGCGGACCTTGATCCCGCGGCGGGTCAGGTAGCCGCGGCAGCGGCGGTTGTCGTAGGCCTTGTCGGCGTGGACCTTACCCGGCCGGCAGCGCCGCCCACCGCGCGGCGTCCGGACCTTGGGGATGTCGTCCAGCAGCGCCTCGAACACCGCCGCGTCGGGGGTGTTGGCCGCGGTCACCAGCAGCGACAACGGCATGCCACCACCCTCGTTTGCCAGGTGCAGTTTGGATCCCCGCTTGGCCCGGTCGACCGGATTTGCGCCGGTGTGGTCCCCCCCCTTGTGGCGCGCAGGCTGACCGAGTCCACACTGACGCGGGACCAGTCCAGCGCCCCGGCCGCGCCGAGCTCGTCCAGCAGCAGCTCCTAGAGCCGCTCGAACACCCCCGCGTGGGCCCACTCGGCAAACCGCCGCCAGCAGGTGGTCACGCTGCCGCAGCCGAACTCGCCGACGGGCAGCAGGGCCCAGGGGGTGGAGGTGCGGGCCATGAACACGATCGCGGCCATGCAGGCGCGGTCGGGCACGGTGCGGGGCGCACCGCCGCGGGCGTGGGAGGGTGGCGGTGGCAGCAGGGGCTGGATGCGCTGCCACAGCGCCTCGGGCAGCAGACGGTCAGCGAGCGTGGTCATGGGCGAGGAGTATCGCATGACAGCCAATCCGTGCAGAGCGGCCGACCAAGGCTCCACAATGTCGTTGTCCTGGAGCGCCGCCAGCCACGGCACCTGCGAGCTGTTCGAACCGCTGGTGCTGATGCGGAGGCGAATAAGGTGGAGCCTGCTGTGACCTGCAGCGGTCGTCCGCGTGGCGGACAGCGGCTGGGCCGGGCGGCCTGGCCGGGCTGCTGCCTTGCCATCGCGCTGACGGTCATGCTCGCCGGCTGTGGTGTCAGGGCAACGTCGTCGGCCCCCAAGCACAAGCCGGGGCCCGTCTTCGAGCTGCGGCTCATCGACAGCCGGCCCTGCCCGACCGCTGCCGACCCGCAGCTGGCTTGCTTTGCGGTCGAGCTGCGCAACATTGGCGAGAAGGCCGGGAAGGGAACCTGTGTGATTCGCCACTACGTGCGCAGCAGTGGCGACGCGCTGGTGGGCGAGGGCCCGTCCTTCCGGGCTCGGCTACGACCAGGGGAGGTGTTGCGGGCCCAGGGCCAGGTACACCTGACGGCCCCCTTCACGGCGCTTCGGTTCACCTACCACTGCAGTCCTGGGGGAGGCCTAGCCTGACCTTCCTCCATAGGGAATCAGACGAGCAAGCAGGCAGTCGGGAGGTTCCAGCCAGGGCAGGAGGTGCAAGCCACGAGACTGGTGGCCATGTCAGACCCTGGCCGACGCCACATACCCGACGCAGCAGTTCCGGAATGTCCTCTTAGGCCGGGTACCGGCCGGCGGACCCATCTCCGCCGCCGACGCCACCGCCGCCAGAGCCGCCAAGAGCGTCGCCTCATGGTTCGGCCCTCCTGGTGGTGCGGTCCCTTGCCAGGTTGGTGGAGACCACCGTCCGCCAGCGCTCCGGGTGCTTGCGCAAGCTGGCCTCGGTCTCGCGCTCCAGTGCCGCCCGGAACGCCTCCGCCTACGGCCACAACCTGCGCAGGGTCGCGGGTGACCGTGCGGCGCCGGGTGGTGGTGGTCGTCCAGCGATCCGCCGCCGGGTGGGACGCACGAGCGCGCTCTCGCTCGGCGACGCGCCGGCACCGCGACCCGCAGTAGCGGGCCGTTGCCGGCCGGCCCTTCAGGGACTCGGAGCATCCCGGGCCGGCGCAGATGGTGGCGGTCGGCGCCGTGGCGGTCATGGTGCTGGCCTCCTGGTGGTGGTCCCTACCGGATGTCGATATCCCTTTCAACCGCCGCGCCAAGCAGGATTGCCAGGCGCAGCGCCGCCTCTGGGGTCAGGTACAGGTTCCGCCGGCCAGCGTCGTAGCTGAGCTGGACGCCGTCGTAGGGGTCGCCCTTGAAGCGGCCGACGACGATGACGCCGTCTCCCTCGCTGTCCTCGGGACGCTGGTCAGTTAGCACGGAGCCAAGCTGCGTGTAGCCCTCTTGCATGAGCCGTACCTTCTTTCTGGTGATCGTCGCGGCCCTGGCCTTGTGCTGGGGCCGCGCCGCAGCCCGGTCCGGCGCAGGTGCGCGCGTCCTGCCTGGCCTCGCCGAGGCGGGCCTGGGTTGGCTGAGGAGGCATCCGGCGCTTCCCGACCCGTCACGTATCGACCGCCGTTCGACAACCGGGTTTGGCACCAAACGTCGCGTAGTCGAGGAGGTCAGGAGTCCTGGTCGAGTGCGCCGGCCACCGCCTCCTCCAGGGCTTGAAGCGCGGCATCCAGATCGTCCAGGCGCCCACGCTGCATGGCGGCCGCGCGCCGCTCCATCCAGGCTGCCGCCTGGTCGTGGTGTTTGGCATACCAGGCCGCCATCCGGTCGTGCTCGACCGCGGTCCGCTGGATCTGGACGCGGACCTCCTGCAACCCTGATCGGACCAGCTCAAGAGCCTGTCGGATCTGGTCTTGTCCCATTGTTATCGCCTGCGATCCCGCGGCAGCGCCGTCATGGCGCCTAGCCTTGCCGCCCAGCACGCTCGGCGATGCTGCACCTGGCCTGGGGTTTTCCTCAACCCACGGGTGTCGAGCGGTCGGTGCATCTGGTCTGAACAGCGCAGATACGCTCGGTGGCGTTACCTCTGGCCACCGGTCGCGGGCAGGCGACCAGACCCGGAGCGCTGGTGAGTGGTTGCGACCAGGCAATGGGTTTCCGCCCAGCGCGGCGGGGTAGGAAACGCATGCGGCGGGGTATGGCGCGGGCGCTGCTGCATCGACGTGGATGTGGGCTGTCGACGCCCTTTCGGGGGATGGGGCGGATCGTGGCGCCGGTTTGACCTCCCGCCGCACCATGCCTGACCGCAGCTCGTGTCAGCAGCGAGCAGCTCCCCGAGCGCACTCAGGGCCGCGACGACCGCGAGCAAGTCGGGCTCATGTGGCTCGCGTCCTGCGTCGGGATTCGGCCAGTCTCACAGACACACGCAGGGCGCGTCCCTCTGGTTCCTCCGATCGGTGGTGGGGTACAAAGCCCACCACGCCAACGACGGTCGCAGACGGGGAGGACGCGCCGTGCAGGTTGAGCTGAGCCCTGTCGCTACCCCGCGATCACCGCTCGGTCCCGGTCGCCCGCCATCTGGTGCGCGCCGGCATGCTGATCCTTGGCGTCGACGAAGACTGCACCAACGACGTCGAAGTCGCGTTGAGCGAGGCGTGCACCAACGTGCTCCAGCACGTTCGACCCGACCGCCGACTACCAAGTCCAGCTGCACCTGGACGACCAGCGATGGCTGCTGCGGATCAGCGAAGTTCGACCGTCGCCTTGCCGGCGCCTTCGGATGGGAGCCGCCCCCAGCCATCCGACCAGCAATGCCGAGCACGGCCGCGGACTGGTCTTGACGCGGGCGCTGATGGACCGGGTGGGGTTCCGATTGGTGCCGGGGGCCGGCTCGGTGGTGTCGCTGGAAAGCGCCTCACCTACACCGACACCGAACGCCCCGACCAGGCGCCGGGCCAGTAGCCGCCCAGCGCCAACCGTCGCGCTGGTGTGGTGGGCCGGCGACGAGCACAGGGGGGAACTGCCTCGCCGCCGCGCCCTCCACAGGCCAGCACCAGGCACCGCGGGGGTCGGCTACGGCCCGCCCGCCAGCGCTGGCCGGGAGTTCACGCCAAGCGGGCAGTCTGGCACGATCGCCCTCGGCAGTGAAGCCGCCGAGTGCGGTGCCGCCATCCGCAAATTGCGGTAGCCCGCCGGCGTTCCACCACCCGCGACCCGGCTCAGAATGCCGGCGCGATGGTCGCTTGCGTGGTCGCCCGAGTGGTCGCACGACAACCGACTACATGGCGCGCTCGTGGTCGTGGTCGCGTTCGCGGTCGCGGTGGTCCGGTCGCCGGTGGTCCCGCTGGTCGCTGCGACCGGTCGCCTCGGTGCGGCCGCTCCGCTCGGTCCGGTCGCTGGCCAGGTCGCGCAGGCGACCAACCGCTCGGGTGGCGTGCCGCCACGCGCGCCGCTGCGGCAACGAGGCGCCGGTGCCGTGCGGCTCCCGCCCGAGAGGACGCTCGGCGTCAGCGACGTTCCAGCGCTGCCGGTACTCGATGGTCTGCTCGACCGCCCGGTCCCAGGTACGGCCGCCCTTGATGGTGGCGGGCGGCTGGCCCAGCTCCCGCGACCATTCGGGCTGCAACAGCTCGACCGCGCGGGCGTCGGCGCGGTTGCGCCATGCCTGCACGCGCAGCAGCTCGTGCCGCCGGTCCGCCAGGTCGGGGTGGGCCTCCTGGTGAGCCTGGTGGTGCTGCTGCTCGTGGCGGGCGGCGCGTTCGCGGTCGGCGGCCCGGTCAGCGGCCTGCTGGGCGACCTGGTAGGCCTCCCCTGCCTGCTTGGCCTGCTCACGCGCTCGGGCGAGGTCGCCTCGGCGCAGCCACCGGGCCGGACCCTGCTCCAGGCTGGCCAGTAGGTCGCGGGGAGCAGGCGGGACTGGTCGCGTGGCGCGCTGTCGATCAGCCGGTTCAGCCGGTCCAGACGGCTCATTCGCCAACCGAGGAGCAGGCACCGTGCGGCAAGGGCAAGAGATGACGGCGGCGCCTGTCGCCCGCGCCACCCCGACTATCCCGTCCCCGCCGGTGACGGCCGCGACTGGACCGAGGCGATCGGACGGCTGGCCAGGTACTCCAGCGCCTGCCTGGCGACGGGGGCAGCGGCCGCGGCGCCGTAGCCGGCCTGGTCGATCGAGACGGCCATCACGTAGCGGGCGCCGCTGGTGGGCGCGAAGCACGCGAACCAGGCGGCCGGTTCGCGATCGGTGGCGCTGGCGGTCCCGGTCTTGCCCGCAACGGAGAGCGCCCCAAAGGGCATTGTTGGCCTGGCGGTCGCCGCCTCGGCTCAGCCGGTGGCGGACGGTCTTGCCCGTAGAGGCCTCCACCGGGCTGGGCGTGGACAGGGCGGCCTTCTGTGGCGTCAGCTGCGGTCCGAAACTGGGGACCTGACGGCTGCGGTGATCTGGTCGGCGATGCGCTCGGCATCCCTGCCGACCCCGCCGAGCAGCGAGGAGGTGAACCCGCTCAGGAACCACAGCCCGATGAAGTACAGGCCGGGCTGGGATGCGACCATGCCGCGGTCGTGCCGTGGGAGGCCGTCCTGGTCGAAGACCGGCAGGTCCACCCATTCGAAGTCGGGCCGGGCCCCCGCGCACCAGATCAGGTTGGCCACCTCCATGACGCGGCCGTCCTCCAGCACCGGGAGGCCGTCGCGCACCCCGACCGTCCGCGGCACCCGCTCGACCCCGGCGGCGGCCAGCTCCTTGGGCCGCACCCGTTCCAGGGGCGCGGGGGTGACCAGGGCCTTGGGCCGGACCTTGCGGCCGACGGGGGTGTCGACCGTGAGCACGTGCGAGGCGAACCACCAGAACGGCGGGGTGACCAGGTGGTCCCAGCGGCTGCCGGTGCGGACCGGGATGTGGCCGGTGTCGGGGCCCGACAGCCAGGTCGGGTGGGCGCCCGAGACCTCGTAGGCGATCTCGGCCCCGGAGTTGCCGGCCCCCACCACCAGCACCCCGCCGGGGCGCAGCTGGGAGGGGTTCCGGTACCGGGTGATGTCCAGCTGGACGATGCCCGGGTCGAGCTCGGGGGCGAAGGCGGGGACCCGGGGGCGTTGGTAGGCGCCGCTGGCCACCACCACCTGTTGGGCCTCCCAGCGGCGGTCGCCGGCCACCACCAGGAAGCGGCCGTCTTCTCTGGCGAGCCGGTCCACGCGGACGCCGTTGCGCACCGGGAGGTCGAAGCGGGCGGCGTAGGCCTCCAGGTAGTCGGCGACCTCGTCCCTGGTCGGGTGGGAGAACGGGGGCGCCGGGAAGGGCCAGCCGGGCAGGCCTGAGTAGCGGGCGGGAGTGAACAGGCGCAGCGAGTCCCAGCGCCGTCGCCAGGCGTCCCCGGCCCGCTGGTCGGCGTCGAGGATCAGGAACGGCCGGTCCCGCCTGGTCAGGTGGTAGCCGACGACCAGGCCGGCTTGCCCGCCGCCGACGATCACGGTCTCGACCCGCCCCCCGTCCGAAGGGCCCGGGCCGCGCTTGGTCGCGTCCTGCTGGTTGCGCATCGCCGCCTCCATCAGGCGCTCCCGAGCGTACCGCGCACTGCCCGCAGGAATGCGTCGGGCTGTTCGACGGCGGGGTCGTCGGCGGCCTGCTCGATCACGTGCAGTGGCCAGCCGTAGCGGGCGCTGGCGGCCTCGGCCAGCCCGAGCCGCACCTGCCGGTCGTGGCGGCCCCAGATCAGGGTGGTGGGCACGGCGATCCGGGCCAGCTGCGCGGGCGGGATCGCCGGCACCCCGAGCTGCGGCATCAGGTGCTTGAGGGCCGCCTTCATGGCGGGGGTCCGCGCCCGGTCGAGCGCGTACGCCTCCAGCAGCTGCCCGCGCTCGCCCAGCTGCTCGCGCAGCCCGTCCAGGTCGAACGCGCACTGGCGGAACAGCCGCTCCTGGGTGCCCTCGGTTGGTCGGGCGGCGAAGGCGAGCATGGCGAGGGCGTACCTCGGCGTCGGCCAGAAGCGGCCGAGGCCGTAGGTGTCGACCAGGACCAGCCGGCGGAGCCGGTCCGGGTGGTCGATCGCGAAGCGGGCGGCGATGGCGCCGCCAAGCAGGTGCCCCACCAGCGCCGGCGGCGACGGGCACGTGCGCTCGATCAGCTCGCCCACCCAGGCGATCACCGATTCCGCGTTCAGCGGCTCGCCGGCCAGCTCCGAGGCGCCGTGGCCGGGCAGGTCGGGGGCGATCACCCGATGGGCCTTGACCAACTCCGGGATCACCCGCATCCAGCTCGCCGCGAACTCCCCGGCGCCGTGCAGCAGCATGACCGGCTGCCCGTCGCCGCCCTCGAGGACCGCGGTCTGATGGCCGGCCAGTGCCAGCCGCCGCTCGCTGACGGAAACCCCCTCGAGCAGGCGCTCGCGGATGCCCTCCCCGGCGGCGGGCTGGGCGCGAACCTCGGCGCGGGACCTGTTCATGGCGTGCTCCTCCTGGCTCTTCTGGTGACTCCTGCATCGCCACGATGGGGCCTGCCCGGAAGGCCGCGCATCCGCCGAACCCGCCAGCTCGCTGGACGGCCGGATGGGTGATTGCCGCCAGGATGCTCAGATGAGCCCGTGCTGGTAGGCGTGGGCGGTGGCCGCAGCCCGTGAGGAGACCCCAAGCTTGGCGTAGATGTTGCTGATGTGCCGGTCCACGGTCCGCTCGCTGACGAACAGATCGGCGGCGATGGCCTTGTTGGTCTCGCCCGCCGCGACCAGCCGCAGCACCTGCAGCTCGCGCGCGGTCAGCCCGCCCGCCCCGGCGTCCGCCCTGTCGGACAGCGCCTCCACCCGAGCCAGGTCGGGCGCGGCCGCCAGCTGACGGAAGACCCAGCGGGCGGCGTCCAGCTCCATCTCGGCGCCGTCCTGGTCGCACAGCTCCCGGCAGGCCAGCCCGATCAGGACCCGGACCCGCCCCGCCTCGTACGGCACCT
>WNGA01018655.1_pt1 | contig 14277 bp, 14 predicted proteins | sample 5400061 | NCBI WGS metagenome assembly WNGA01 (sample SAMN13153366, study PRJNA577476) | soil metagenome | isolation source: 100 cm soil or saprolite under grassland replicate 2 | place: USA:California | collected 2016-06-15 | reverse complement strand
CGTGGGACGCGGCAGGTTGCCCCAGTTCCAATTGGACTGCGCGGATTGACTTTATCTATTGGACAAATGCGACGATCTCTGTTTACGATACAACCACAACCCCGTGGACCTTGCTGAAAAGACAGGATTATCTTTGCACAACCACTCATGATCCCGATAGTGTGACGTGCACTCTGATTAACTAACCTGCTTTTGTTTTGACCTAAATACACGACACCGGAACTATCCCGGTGTCGTGTATTTTTTGTCTCTTTCTGGATCCTTGGCCTGTAGGGATAAAAAGGCGAAAATCAGCCGCTAATAAATACTGATGGCTGGTAGCTAATTGCTGAATGCTAATATGTATAAAACCCTCTTCCCGTCTTTCTTCCCAAATAGCCCGCGTCTACCATCTTCCTCAACAAATACGCAGGGCGATATTTATCCTCGCCCAAATCTTTCTGCAAGACTTCCATTACAAATAGTACAACATCCAAACCAACCAAATCAGCTAAAGCCAATGGACCCATCGGATGATTCATGCCAAGCTTCATTACTTGGTCAATTGCTTCCGGTGTGCCGATGCCCTCCTGCAAGGCAAATATCGCTTCGTTGATCATCGGGCACAGGATACGATTAGAAATGAACCCCGGCGAGTCATTGGCCTCGACGGGTTCCTTGCCCATTACTTTGCAGACCTCCATCACAGTTTGAGTCGTTTCGTTGGAAGTACCCAGTCCGCGAATGACCTCGACCAATTTCATCAGTGGCACCGGGTTCATAAAGTGCATGCCAATGACTTTATCCGGGCGTTTGGTCGCCGCAGCGATTTTAGTAATGGAAATGGATGAGGTGTTGCTTGCAAGGATCACACCTTCTCGGGCGGAAACATCCATCTCTTTGAAAATCTTGAATTTCAAATCCGGGTTTTCAGTTGCGGCTTCGATCAGCAGATCGGCTGTGTTAGCGATATCGAGATTGGTCACGAAATTGATCCGCTCGGTGCTGGCTTTTTGCTCGGCGGTGAGAACTCCTTTTTCGTGCAATTTGGCGGCAGATTTCTGGATGGTGACTTTTGCCTTTTCAAGCGCGGCCGGCAGTACGTCCATGCATGTGACCGTGTACCCGCTTGTCGCTGCGATCTGTGCAATCCCATTGCCCATTGTCCCTGCGCCGACTACGAAAATGTGTTTGATGGTCATGTTGGCTCCATGTGGAAGGTAAACAAGTAGACACGTAGACAGGTACATACTGTTTACTTGTTTACCTGTGTACTTGTCTACGTTTTCCTACCCCTGCCTATCCCGCCAAATTTTATAATTATTCTTTATCTGCTCGATATGACCTGGAATGTGGGCTGAATAAATATCCAGCCACTTCTCAAATGTATAAGGTTCCTCATATTCGGGATGCTTTACGGTATGCTCGAATACCTCATCGGATTGTTTTTTGAGCAACTCATAGGTTGTCTTGCGAACAAGCCTTACGATTTCCAGCGCATCCTCATAGCTATGCTCGTGATAATCCAGATCAACTGCCCATTTGTCCTGATCATATCCCATCAGCGTGCCGCCCGGCTCGACGATCAACTTGCGAGCGCGCAGTGCTGCATTTGATTCAGAGTCCGCCAGGTGGATAAGCACCTCATGTACGCTCCATTCTTTTGGCTCAGGCTTGAATTTCCACATCTCGCGTGGAATGTTTTTGAGCGTTTCCATCAGCATGTCGAACCCGCGGCCGTAGAGCTCGAGCTTTTCGTTGCGTTCATCGGTTTTCATGTTTATGTCTCCCAATGTAAATAGGTAAACAGGTATACAAGTACACACGTTTCTCCATGTTTACCTATATACGTGTCTACTTATAGACTTACTCCATCTCCACTGCCATTGCTACCGCTTCACCACCGCCGAGACATAATGTGGCAATCCCACGTTTCAATCCGCGATCTTTCAAGGCATAGAGCAACGTGGTCAGCACGCGCGCGCCGCTTGCACCCAGTGGGTGACCCAACGCGATCGCGCCGCCATGGACATTCACTTTGTTCCAGTCCCAGCCTTGATCGGCAAGAGCATAACCATCCGCGAGCACCTGTGCAGCAAAGGCTTCATTAATTTCGATCAGGTCAACATCTTTCAACGTCCAACCGATTTTCTCGAGCAATTTAGGTATGGCCTTAGCAGGCGCGGCGAAGAGATATTTTGGCTCTACCGCGGCCTGGGCATAGCCAACGATCTTAGCCAGCGGTTTAAGGCCTTTTTCCTCGGCATAGGCGCGTGACGATATCACCACCGCGGCCGCGCCGTCGTTCATGCTCGAGGCATTCCCTGCGGTCACTTTGCCGTCAGGCTTGAACGCAGGCTTGAGTTTCGCAAGAGATTCAAGTGATGTATCTTTTCTTGGGGTTTCATCTTTATCTAAAATGATTACTTCGCCTTTGCGGCCGGGAATTTCGACAGGGACAATTTCTTCCTTGAATTTTCCCGCTTCCTGGGCAGCGACTGCCTTTTGATGACTCTCCAATGCGAACTTGTCCATCGCTTCGCGCGTGACCTCGTACTCTTCTCCGATGAATTCAGCCGCATTGCCCATCCCCCAGTTTTCGAACGGATCGTGCAATCCGTCATTGAGCAGGGCATCGGTCAACTGTGTGTTGCCGAATTTTAATTCTCCCGTGCGACCGTTGATCAGATAGGGCGCGCGGCTCATAGATTCAAATCCGCCTGCCACAAATAAATCTGCATCACCGGCGCGCACAGCCTGCGCAGATATCATCGCGGCCTTCAAGCTTGAGCCGCAGACTTTATTTATTGTGGATGCACCGACATTGGCCGGAATTCCACCATAGATGGATGCTTGCCGCGCGGGGGCCTGTCCAAGCCCGGCTTGGACAACATTCCCCATAATCACTTCTTCGATATCATTCGGGTCGATTCCCGCGCGCTCCACGGCGGCCTTGACCGCGATTGCTCCCAACTTAGGCGCAGGGATGTCACTCAAAGTGCCCTGGAATTTTCCGCTAGGCGTGCGTGCCGCGGAAAGGATGACAGCTTCAGTCTCCTTGCTCATGGCTCCTCCTGTGTGTAATCGTACAAATCAATTATAAATCTAAACTTGGTGCCTTCATGATTAGTTACATTGACTTTATTTCGAGCCTTCCGGTGGGTAGAATATTACCTTCCAAACGCCTGGAGTTTCTTCCTTCACGGTCGAGAAATCAGTAACGATCAGCACCCAGGTATGACCTGGCTTGAGCGCCGCAGGAGTGCCGTCCAGATTCAGGAATTGGATCGGGCGACGTAAGCCAGTTTTCTGTTCATATTCGCCAGCAATTGTGCTCCATTTGATCTGATACATTTTTCCATCACGAAAAAGGAAAGCAGGCTCGATATTGCCTTGTTCAAGATGAATATTGAGATTCGTGGGTGAAATCACTTCATGTTCTGCAAAAATCACAATGACATTCTCAAAGTGCAGTTGACGTCCTGTCAGTCGGTCAACTTCGGGGTGAAGAATGCCTGCAAGCTCCGGTTTCGACGTGTCCACATATCTCAGCCAAGCTTGATATAACGGGTCATATTTCCAACCTGATTGATTCAGGAGAGCGTAATGTACATTGATTTGTGAGGCGGGGACGCCTCCAGCAGGAGGCTCATTAGTATAAAGATTGCTGGCGTAATTAAATTCATTCTGGTTTTTGCGCGCATTATCTTCAGCGATGGCGCGCATCCGGTCTAGCCCAAGCATAAAACCACCACCTTGAACTTCGTGAGTTACAAACGAGCATTTCGGGATTCGCTCAAGCACCTCTTCGGAAGCAAAAGCATAGATCAAACAGGAATCCTGAAAGAACGCGCCGATATGAGCATAGAGCAATCGCCCCGATCGAACGGGCCCTACCTGGGCTTTGGGCATAACGGCTGAAGGCGTGGACGTCACTTCGGATGACGGGATCAGGCCTGCGTCGAGATCGAGAAGCGAGGATGAAACCTCCGCATCCATCTGCCCTGTGGTAAGGTCTGCGTCACTATCAACTTTTTCATCTCCGACGTTTTGTCCAGTGAAATTCAGCCAAGTAGGTTTGAGCACTTGAACAATGTAATGACCCGGCTCGACGTTGAATCCATAATAGCCATTTGAGTCTGTTGAGGTTTGCCGGAGCATGCCGCCTGATGCATCATATAAGTTGACGCATATACCACCGATCCCGACCTCGCCAGGATTTTGAATCCCATCTGCATTTTCATCCAGCCAAACTTGATTACCTAGGAGCAAGTTGGTTTGCCCGAACTCTCCCGTACGGACATTGCAATCACCTTTGATGGGGATTTCAGGCTTGGGAAACTCACCATAAAAAGCCGTCAGAAAACGCGTAGCGCCTTCCGTGATTGAGAACTCAAACACATATGGTGCGAACGATAACCCTGCCTGCGGACGCGCCGTGGCCGGGAAATGTGATATGGAAACCAGGAGCGCAGGGATATCGAGAAGTAGCGGATCAGCTACTAGTTGGCCAGTGAGAGGATTGTATCCTTCCGGAAAACCTTCTAGATTCGGGCCGAGGGTGTCAGGTGCGCCATTCGGTTGAGGAGTAGATGTGGGAAGTATTTCGGTTGTCGTAGTTGCTTCTGAGGTAATATCCGGATCACTGGGTTGCGTAGACATTGGCACTGTAGTAACGGGTATTGTTGACTGCTGTGTGCACGCGTTGGCGGTGAGCAGGACAAAAATTAATACAAGAATGTAAATACGCTGGGACATGTATATCTCCATAAACAATAACGATAAAGTTAAATGGAATATCGATATTTATGTTTCCCCCGAAAGTCTTATTGCTAATAGTCCTTTCTACGAAGAATCTGGATTAGACGCCGGGGGCTGCGACTCGAGCCTATCCTGACTCTCACTTGGTGTTAAGAAACCATCTCTGATACGGTGGTAAGTATCTTCCAGGAGTTCGGGCAGTACGCGCGTATCTGCCAGAGAAGACATAAAGTTCGTATCGCCTCTCCAGCGCGGGACAACATGAATATGGACATGTTCCTTAACACCCGCGCCCGCGGCTTCGCCGATGTTTGCGCCCATATTGAAGGCCTGTGGATTATAAACATTTTGCAGAACGGTCATGCTCTGTGAGGTCAACTCCATCATTTCGGCGCGCGTAGCGGAATCAAGTTCTTCGAGATTCGCCTTGTGATCAAATGGAACAACCATCAAGTGCCCGCTTGTGTAAGGGTAGCGGTTCAGAATAACGTAGGCCAATGTGCCGCGGTAGGCGATGAGATTCTCAGGCCCATCCGCTTTGGCTTGTGCGTTGCAAAAGATGCAACCGTCTTCTTTTTCGTTGTTTTCTATGTATTCCATACGCCAGGGGGACCAAATGTGATTCATGGTGGATAGGCCTGATTGTAGCAGAAAAATTTGGTTGGAGTCCAACGTCTCCCAACGTTGGAGATAGGGATAGTGTTATGGTGAAGGCGGCGGGGCTTCAAGCAGGATTTTTACTGCCTTCTCAATCAGTTCGATCATCTGAGATTGAGATAGAATTGTTTCGTCACTACTCTTGAACCAGATCTGTGTGAACCAATGCTCATAATATCCAAAGTAGACACATGAAAATCGATTTTCATCCCAATTAAAGCATTTAAGGGAAGAATTGATGTCGATTTTTAGCGGGAGATCTACTTTATAAAACTCAGTCAAAGTGTGTTCATGCTCTCTGTCAAAAAATATATAATTTTCATCAATAAAAATATTCTCAGGTTCATCCCAAGCCCTTTCCGCATCGAGAGGATCTGCATACCAGACAGTTTCTTGTATGAGTAATGCGCCGTCGAATCCTCGTGAGCCGCTATCCCCTATCTGTAGTCGGGTTGCATATCTGTAATTCACTTTGTCAGGTTGTTGAGTTTTTGCAGGTGATTCACTAACTCTGTACAAAGTTTTGCTACTTCTCCATTCGCGACTTGATAACACTGGTGGGCGAGGAAACATGAGCCAATATATATCCTGCCAAACACCAGTTACAAACATAGTTCCGAGTAAGATGAGAAAACATATGCCAATAAGCTCACTGTAGAAATACAGTTTGCTTGTATACGATTTGGCTGAACCCATAATGCTTTAATCCGAAAGAGCAAAAAAAGCGAGAGATATGATCAGATCGATCAAAAACGGGCTTGCGATTAATAACGTAAATATTATTCCAATAATTATCCAGGGATTACCAGTCAAACGTAGCCAAACAGCCCCAAAGCAATATATGCCCAAGATTTCAAATGTGTTTTCCTTATAGCCACCCAGGAATAATACTATTGAAACATATGACATAACTGACCATGTAAGAATGAGATTCATCATTTTCACCCACTGTGGCAATCTATCTAAGCCAAGCAAGCCATTATAAGGTTTTTCACTCATGACACTCTTCCTCCTCCATAGTCAAATTTACTTGCACCCTACCGTTTATGTTATCGAGGCTAGATTGTAAATGCTGATTTTATCCTTTACAATCCCCCCTCACTTCGGTTATCCTCGCCGCAATGTCTCAGCCTTTATTATTCTCTGCCCCTCATTTAACGGTTTCCCAACTGACTTTCCGCATCCGCAAGCTATTAGAAGGTGATCTTGCATTGCAGGATGTGTGGGTAGAAGGGGAAATATCGAATTTATCTCGGCCAGCCTCTGGTCATCTGTATTTCACGCTCAAGGATAAAGGTGCGTCGTTGCGTTGTGTAATGTGGAAAACAGATGCCATACGCATGCGCCTCGCGCTGAGGGATGGCGCTGCGATCGAAGTGCATGGACGTATCAGTGTGTATGACCAGGGTGGGCAGTACCAACTCTACGCCGATATTATCCGACCGGTAGGAGAAGGCGCTCTTTACCAGGAATTTCTGCGACTCAAGGCCATGCTCGAAGCCGAGGGGCTTTTTGATGTAGCACGCAAGCGTCCCATTCCGGAATTGCCACGTAAGATCGGCATTGTCACTTCTGGGACGGGTGCAGCCCTGCGCGATATGCTAAACACACTGCGCCGTCGTTTGCCGCTTGTGCAAGTGATCCTCGTGCCTACACCTGTTCAAGGTGCGGAGGCTCCGCCAGCGCTTGTCAATGCACTTGCATCTATTAATCGCCAAGGACCGGATGTCATACTGCTTGCACGCGGTGGCGGCTCCATCGAAGACCTATGGGCGTTCAACGACGAGCGCGTTGTCCGTGCCGTAGTAGATTCACAGGCACCTGTTATCTGTGGCGTTGGCCACGAGACCGATTTCACGCTCTGCGATTTTGCAGCAGACTTACGTGCTCCGACTCCCACAGCCGCGGCTGAACTTGCCACACAGATCACTGTCTATGATTTGACGGGCCAAGTCCAAAATATGCATGACCGTCTCTCTACTTTAATTTACGACAAAATTGCCGATCAAAAGGTTGTTATTTCCTCTATTGTTTCGCGGCTGAGATATGTTTCTCCTGCCCGTCGCATTCAATCTGAAGGACAGCATCTTGATGAACTCGCACGCCGTGCACTTTCCGCGCTGGTTCATCGCAACCAGTTGCAGTCTGCACACGTAATTGGATTAACACACCGGCTGGAATCTTTGAATCCGATGGCCGTGCTTAAGCGTGGTTATGCTGTAGTGACGCGCAAACAGGATGGAAATTTGGTATCTAAAGTGAAACAGGCGGAAGGTGTAATGAACGTCCGCGTCAGCGATGGTGAATTTGAAGTAAAACGGAATATGTGATTTTTAAGGAGCTGGAATGGCAAAATCAAAGGTTGTGGAAAAACCCGTAGAAGAACTAAGTTATGAAGAGGCACTCGCTGAACTGGAGCAAATCGTTGCTACGTTAGAGGAAGAACAGAATCCTCTTGAAGAGGCAATGAAGTTATTTGAACGCGGACAGGCACTGGCTACCCGCTGTGGTGCTCTGCTCGAAGCCGCGGAACTCAAAGTGCAGAAGCTGGCGGGGGAGTCTGTCGTACCATTTGAAGAAGAGTCTGAATGAACTTTATTGCCATTTTGGAAAACAAAGCTTTGATCGCCGGTGTTTCTGGCTGGGTGATTGCACAGATTCTAAAAATTCCGATGGAGTATTTGCGCTCGCGTCGCTGGCTCTGGGCAATGATCTTTGCCGCTGGGGGCATGCCTTCATCTCACTCAGCGCTCATGGTGGGGACGACTCTGGCCGTTGGCCTATACCTCGGAGAAGAAGATCTGCGTGAAGTGCTTGGACATACGCCGTTGGAGGTAGCCGGGGGGGTATTGTTGGGTCTGATTGTTGCAACAGTGCAATGGTTGATCTGGCCGTGATAATTTCGAAAACAAGTACACACGTAAACAAGAGAAATCTGTCTACTTACTGATCATGGTCAGCCACGTTGCGGAACACAGGGGAGCAACGTCGGCTACACCTAATGTCGGGCGGTGTTACGGGCTCTACAGACCTAAACATGGAACTTAGGCTCATACTGCTTTCCAGCCAGGGACACCACGCTGCGCCAAACTCCTTCAAGTTCGTGGACAGCATGTGTGAGTTCCTCCACCGTCTGGCCTGGGTGAGCCAAAAGGCGCATCACATGAAACACGTAGTCTATCGGCAAGACGGAGAAAGTTGCGATTTCCTCCATGACTCCTTTGTCTCGAATAAAATATCTTTCATTCAGTGCAAAGAGTGCTTGGGTCAAGTTCGAGGTCACGCGCGTCAAGCAACCTGTAGTGTTATAGACATCCCCTCGAGCGGCAAAGTCACGCGCAAAAAGGATGGTGAATTCGGCACTCCAAAGTGAGTCCGCGATAATCTTCCCTTTGAGCTTGGGCGGATACATCTCCACTTGGCGCTTGAGGTTGGCGAGATGCAAATCTGGGTCGAAGAGAGGAACACAGATATGGATCTCGGCTAGATAAATCACACTATAGAACCCATATGTCGGCTGCTGATCATAATCGTGGAACGTGCGGCCTTGATGGGCTTCCAAGATGGTCTGTTGTAGCTGATTGAGGTTACGATAGAGAAAATCAACCTTGCCAACGTTTGTTTGGATCCAGGCGCCCCCGTTGACCCACGGCCCCCATTCATAGAGGTCGGTGACAGTCGGAATGCCATAGTTCGAAACTCTATCAGCGATGTGTCGGATATCTGTGGCAGAAAAGGGCTTGGCTTCAAAGTAATACAGGCCGAGGTCGATATCAGACATAGCGTGATGCCTGCCACTGGCATAGGAACACCTAAGGCAATCGCGGCGATACCGGGCACCTGACTGAGTTCAGCAACCAACTGTTCGACCAGGGGTCGCTTGTCCTCAGGAACATTCGCTAGGGTTGTCAATCAAACATACCTCTTGTGCTTTTGCGCAAACGAATTGAGAGTACGCTGCCTAACTACTTGTTTACCTGTCTACTTGTTCGGCTCTTGATGCCATTCACAATAAACGACAGTTCAGGCGTATGCAACATCCACATAGATAGCGCGTAGATTCCGCCGCCTATCGTTACACCTCCAAGAGTGATCAGAAAAATCCCCCAATCTTTTGCAACTTGACTCCATGCTAACAGCCCAAATCCCATGGCGCATACTGCCACCGCGGAGGCTCCGAAACCCTTTGCAAGATGTTTGCCTTCAATTCCATTCAATCTTTTGCGCATCATAATAAACAGGGCGGTCGCTTCCAAAGCGGTGGCAAAGGAATTCGCGAGTGCAAGTCCGCCGTGGGGCATCCAACCAATTTGTTCGAAAAGTTTCGAGAAACCAACACTGAAAATGACGTTCAATCCCATTGCAATCGAGCCAATGATCACAGGAGTCTTTGTGTCCTGTTGTGCATAAAAAGCGCGCGTTAGCACTTCCATAATGGAATGGCCAACGAGACCTGCCGCATACCAGAGTAATGACCATGCCACAAGCTGCACGGAGCGTTCGTCAAATTCCCCACGCTGGTAAAGTAGTGAGACCAACGGCTCGCGTAAAAGGATGAGTCCCACACTGGCAGGAAGTGCCAAAAATATCACACCACGTAAAGCAGCGGCGAGTGAGGCGCGCATCTCGCTTTGCTTGCCAAGTGCATATTGCGCGGAAAAGGTCGGCATTGCGGCAATCGCTACTGATTGGGCAATCGCAGCCTGCGCCATGAGCATGAGTGAGAAACCGTAGTACAAACCGGTTACGCTTCCAGGCGCCATTTGCGAAGAGTACAAACCGGTTACGCTTCCAGGCGCCATTTGCGAAGCCAGCCAAGTATTGACCCAAAAGTTGAGTTGAACAACTGCTACACCGAGCAAACGCGGCCCCATGAGGATGAGAACCTGACGAACGTTTGAGTCGTGAAGGCCAAGACCCCCACCCGTCCTCCCCCAAACCCACAACAGATATTTGGAATAATTATTTTGATTTTTTATTGTGGATTTCGGGGCACTTACAGTGTGCTCACCTGCAATTGCGCCAGGTGCAAGTGTCGCGAAGGTGTCCGTAGGACGGAGGGGGTAAATGAGTTTGAATAAACTGGGAATTTGTAAAAGCAAATACAATGCTGCACCAATTACCACGCCCCAAGCGAGCCCGTAGATTCCTATCCTTGGTGCGAGCGCCACTGCACCGAAGATAATCCCAAGTTGGTACATCGCTGGCGTGAGCGCAGGGAGTAAGAAAATTTGATGTGCGTTGAGAATGCCAACGACCAGCCCGCCAAGACCAAATAATATAGCTGCAATTAATTGAATACGAAGCAATGAAACCGTCAATGCGAAGAGTTGCGGATCTGTAGAGAGTCCCGGTGCAAGCGCGTAGCGAACAATTTGTGGAGCAAAAACTGCCGATAAAACGGCGAGCAGGCTGAGGATTAGTGTGACCACCTTGGCCAAGGAGGAGGCGAGTCTCCAGGCGGAGTCGGTTTCTTTTTTTGCAAGCAGTCCCGTAAACATGGGAATAAAAGCAGAGCCGAGCGCACCGCCAGCAACGAGCAGGAAGAGAGTCTCTGAAACGCGGTTGGCGGCGAAGAATGCGTCGAGTTCTGGAGACGCACCAAACGCGCGAGCCACAAGAATGCCGCGCACAAGTCCAGCCAGTTGGCCGAGGATGATGGCAATCATCACTGTACCCGCGGCGCGAGCGATTTGTCGGTTTGCGTTTGTTTCACTCATGCGGGCGTGATTATATCAGGCGAAGTTATGCTAAGATTGGCACATATGGGCTAGCCAGCAGTTGTACTGCTGGCTATTCTTGCCGCAGTGCAATAGCGCAGCATCCCCGTGGGACTGCCGCGAAAACATACCAATAGAGGCTACATGAAACGACTCTTCTTCATTTTGATTCTCCTGGCATGGACTTTATCCGCTTGCACAACTATTTCTCCGCCCGTAACCAATACGCCCACCACACCATCGTCTCCGCCCTTGACCGGTACACCTGCTTCCGGTTTAACGGAGATTCCACTCGGCGCGGGATATGGTGTGCGCGGGGCGTGGTTCGAGTTGTATTTTACGAATCCTTCCAGTCCATTGGCTTCACAAAAGACAGGTGGACCTGATGGCCCACTCGCGGCAGCAATTGACGCAGCACGCCTGACAGTGGATGTTGCGGTGTATAGCTTGAGCTTGAACAGCATCCGCGATGAGCTCTTGCACGCGCATGACCGGGGTGTACGCGTTCGTGTTGTCATAGAAAGTGATAACCTCGACCGTTCTGACCCACAAGCTTTGGAAGAAGCGGGCATTCCTGTGCTTGGTGACCGCCGCCAAGGCTTGATGCACAATAAGTTCGCGGTGATCGATAACTCTGAAGTATGGATGGGCTCGATGAACTTTACGGATTCCGGTACATATGAAGATAACAACAATCTAATGCGTATTCATTCGGTAAAAGTAGCCGAAGATTACACCAAAGAATTCGAGGAGATGTTCATAGACGATAAATTTGGGCCAGACGTGGTAGCCGAAACGCCAAATCCGCGTGTCACGATTGACAACACGCCACTGGATATTTATTTTTCACCCGATGACGGCGTAGCAAATAGTTTGATTGATTTAATTGCAAACGCACAGAAAAGCATTTACTTCATGGCTTACTCGTTTACATCCGATGAACTAGGAGAAGCAATACGTGAGCGTGCTCAAGATCATGTGACTGTCGAGGGTGTGATGGATGCTGATCAGGTCGCATCCAATGTCGGTACGGAATACGATGCGTTCAATCAAGCGGGTCTGGAAGTCTATCAAGATGGCAACCCTGGTCTAATGCATCACAAAGTAATCATCATTGATGAAGAGATCGTAGTATTTGGCTCTTATAACTTCACAAATAGTGCCGAGACGCGTAACGACGAAAACCTAATTGTGATCTATAACCCTGATATTGCCGCACAATTCATGGCTGAGTTCCAGCGGGTGTACGCCGAGGCTTTACCATAACGGAATAAAAACTAGGCTCTTCCCATTTTCTTCCGGAAATTTAGCAGATTTCTTCCATCGTTTTCTGCATAATTTGCCTGCGCTCTACGGTGAGCTAGCTTACTCGACGGAGAATCCACATCGAGGGTTTTTACCTGCCTGTTGGGCTGAAACTGTCCACCAGGTAGGATTTTCATTCGCGGGTGACAGGAAAATTGGGGGCTGAAGCCGTAACCTTTTAAGCTCTCATGCGACTACTAAGATGAAACAGCCTAAGAGAGATGATGCGAAGACTTCTTTATCTGTCCATGAAGGATATTTCCTCGAATGATGATGGGAATGGCAACTACTGCGGATAAGAATGTAGCTAAGACTAAAAAGTTAGGTAGATTGCCTTGGTCAAGTTCCTTTTGACCGGGGTGGTATACTCCGATGGAAGCGCAAGCGGTTTCAAATTTTTTTCAATCGGGTGCGGTGTATATCATGTCTACTTATAATGAGCGTCGCGCGCTGGATGGCCTGCAGAAGCTGGATTCGCAGGCCATCGGCGCGATATATGACCAGTTTTTTTCAGAGGTCTATCGCTATGTTCTTTATCGCCTCGGCGAACAGTCTCTTGCCGAAGATATCGCCAGTGACGTATTTGTACGCCTGCTGGAAGCTGCCCAGAGCGGGCGCGCCCCGCAACCCAACATCAAAGGCTGGCTGATTGTGACTGCTTCTCATGCGGTGATGGATCATCTGCGTCGAAAATATCGCCGACCAGTAGAAGCGATCTCCGAATCTATGCCGGACCTTGGCCTGGGTCTGCATGATGAGCTCGATCTACGTGAAAAGAATCGTTCTGTCCAGCATGCCTACGCACAACTTACCGAAGAACAACAGAATGTGCTTGCCTTGCGGTTTGGCCAGGGTTACTCACTTGAAGAAACCGCATCTCATATGAAGAAAAATGTCAATGCAATTAAGGCTCTCCAGTTCCGTGCGCTAGCTGCACTCCAGCGCCAGATTGGTGAGGTGATTTATGAATAAATTATATGATGCTCTAGAAATATGTCTACAGGCTCTTGAAAAGGGCTCAGATATTGAATCCGTCCTTTCGCGGTATCCTGATCTTGTAGACGAATTGCGTCCAATTCTTGAGGCGTCCTTGCAAGCACGCGCGATAGCTGTGCCAGAGTCTTCACCAGAAGTGATGCGCCGTGGACGAGTAAAACTTCTCCAACGTGCGGCGGAAATGCGCGAGGCGAAAGCTCCTGTAGCGCGCAGGGTGATCCCAGTCTTTCAACGGTTTGCAATTTCATTTACCCTAGCCGCAGTGTTTCTGCTAAGTGGCACCGGCTTAGTAGGTGCTTCATCTTCGGCGTTACCGGGTGAGAATCTATATCCCGTCAAACGCACATGGGAAGGTTTGCGCCTGTTTTTCGTTTTCGATAAAAAATTGCGTTCCAATCTCGAAACCGAGTTCGAAAATGAACGTCTGCATGAAGTTAATGAATTGCTGACCGAAAAGCGTCATCAGACCATCCAATTTGCAGGATTGTGGATGGAAGTTAACGGTGAAAATTATGCCTCTGGTATTCGTGTGGTCATCCTGGATTCCACGCAACTCCCGGTCAGTGCTTTGCAAATTGGGGAGGCAGTGGTTGTGACCGGGCATACTAATGAGGCAGGATTCGTGGAAGCTGAATCGATTGAATTGCTTCCGACAGGAGCGGTTGTTCCAGCCGGTGAGCCATTGGATGAAGTAGAAACGGAAAATCAGACCTCACCTAATCAGGATTCGAGCAGCATTGACGTAAATGATAACTCCAACGCCAACTCGAATGAGGGTACAAGTATTGAGAACAGCAATACTAACGATAATAGTAATAGCAACATTGAAGATAACAATAATGGTAGCAGCACTGATAAT
>WNGA01014642.1_pt1 | contig 14280 bp, 16 predicted proteins | sample 5400061 | NCBI WGS metagenome assembly WNGA01 (sample SAMN13153366, study PRJNA577476) | soil metagenome | isolation source: 100 cm soil or saprolite under grassland replicate 2 | place: USA:California | collected 2016-06-15 | reverse complement strand
GGACCTGGCGAGGTCGGCGCCTACTTGGCCGCCTGAACCGCGGTGACTTCAATGGTTTCACCGTTCAGATCGCCCGTGATTTTCGCCGTCTGACCGGCGAGCTTGTCGAGTTGATCTTTGGTGGCGTCGCTCGATGTCTTCAAGGTGTACACCTTGTCCTTGACGACGAGCGCGTAGTCGGAGCCCTTCTTGATGCACGCGCGCGTGCATCCAGCTTCGTCCCCCGCCATCATGTGCTTGGCCCCGCACATGGCGTCGCCAACCTTCCCGGTCACGGTCGTCGTCTTGGCGCTGAGGGCCGCCGAGCCGAGTATCAGCGCCGCCGCGACCGTCCACACACTCATCTGACGTCTTGCTGTCGTCATGGCATCTCCTTAAGAATGAAATCGACATCCTATTAGACCGTGCGGCGAGATTCGAATGGGCCCGATGTGCTGCAACTGTGGAGCGGCTCACACTTCTCAACCACAATCGGGACGCCGCCGGCTCCGTATGCCGAAGTCCAGCAGCGACCCGATCCGGTGCGCCGCACATTGGCTACGGCAGGACGTTGAAGACGAGTCCTCCGTAGACTCGGTGACCGTACCGAGTCTCCAGACCAAAGAAGGCCGGGGCGTCATCCCTGGCACGGACGGCGAAGAATCGATAATCGCCGCGCACGCCCCAACGGTTGTTGAAGTGGTACTTGACGCCGCCACCGACGTTGCCCGTCAGAAACGTCGTCCGGTCGTCCACCCCGAGCTCGGGTCGCTCGAACGTCGTCAACCCGCCGATGCCGCCCGTCGCGTACGGAACGAATGCACGATTATTCCCGGCGGGGTAGACAATCGCGTTGCCGCTGTAGGCGAGCGTGTTCGGCGGTCGCACCGACCGCGTCCCGCTCCGCAAATCGAGGCGCTGGTCGATGCCGAATGACCCGCCGCCTTCGCCTTCGACGCCCACGAACCGGTTGAAGTTGAAGGTGAATGAACCGCCGAGCGCGTAGTTGCCGAACTCCGGTGTACCGCTGTTCTCGGTGAAGAGAATGCCGCCGCCCGGAAACGCGCTCACTTCCGCGCGACCGCCGCCGGCCGTGGATTCCTGCGCCGATGCGAGCTGTCCCGCGAAAACCAAACCGACCACCACCGCGAATGTCCCGACGATACGTTTCATGACGACCTCCTCGGCGCTTGATGCGCCCATGGATGAAGTCATCCGAACAGTATGGTCGTTACACGTAACGTTCCACCCTGTGGCCGAGACTCTCTGTTTGGGGCTATCGTCGTCGCATCGTTGGCCGCACCCAGCCACTGTGTGCCGTACGTCACAGTTCCGTCGGGTTCGTCTGTATCGTGACGGTTCGAGCGCACAATGACATTTATGATGTACCGGTACAGACATGTCGATTGGCAACCCGGATCACAGTTAAGTAAGCCGCTCTCGGCGGCACGTGTGGCGGCGATCACGTCTGCGGGTTGCTACCTTCCGGACCAAGCACCCTTTGAGGCATCAGCGAGGGGAGGCGACTGTTCGTACCGAGTGATCGCCGCGTCTGCGGACGTCGACACGCTGCGCATCGGGAACCGCAGCGATGCATTCGATTCGAGCGGCATCGAACTCGATAAGAACCTGGCATTCCCGCTCGATCGCGTGCGCGAACTCGCGTTGGAGCGGGCGATCGGCTCGGCAGCGCCGCGTCACTTCAGCATCATGGGATCGATTACCGCGCCAGGGAGGCTGGTGTCGCGAACGGCCCCAGAGATCACGGCAATGCTGCGTCAAGATGATGTCGATGCAGTGCTGCTCGTTCCGGTGTGACCGATGTGCCATCAGTCGGTCGGACTGATCCAAAGCGTCATCGAAAAGGCAGGAATCCCCACCGTATCAATCACGCTGTTGCGCGAAGTGACTGAACGTGTTCGACCGCCGCGCGCGTTGTTCGTCGATCGTCCCCTCGGATTTCCGCTGGGGGAACCTCACAACGTCCGACTGCAGAAAGCGATCGCGATGTCCGCACTCGCGATGACCGCAGAGCCGGTCGATGACCTTCTCCTCCGCGAGATGGTCGAAGGGGCTACGACACCGCCCGCAGACGCGTGGGATCGATGATCCGTATGTTGCGCCGGCCTGCCTCGACGAGGCCACGCTGCTTGAAGTCCTGCAGGACCGTGTTCACGGTCTCACGGGCGAGTCCGACCAGGTTGCCGAGATCGGCCTGATTCAACCGGAGAGGCACGAGTATGCCCTCATTGTCAGGGATGCCGTAATCGGAAGCAAGATCGAGCAGCGTGTGTGCGATGCGCGCATGAGCGCTTTTGTACAGGAGCTCCTCGATTCGGGTTCGAAACCGTTTCAACCGGAGACCCATCACCTTGGTGATCTGGTACCCAAGCGCAGGCGTTTCGTGAGCCATCCGCAACAGCAAGTCTCGACTGAGCGCGCAGAGCACGACATCTTCATGCGCGGTGGCGAGGTGATCGCGCGGTGAGTCCTCGATCATGGCAAGTTCGCCAAAAATATCGCCAGGATACAGAAACGCGAGGATGGTCTCTTGCTGATCGGCCGCAGATGTCGAGATCTTGACGACCCCGACCTTGAGCAGAAAGAGCTGATCGCTGGGATCCCCCTCCAGGTAGATGCGCTGCCCGCGCTTCACCTCCAGCATGCGCGTCATGTTCATGACCATCTGCATCTGCGGCGGGGTCATCGCGTCCAGCAGGCGAAAGCGCTGGAGGTACCAGACCTTCGAGTGCGCAGGCATAGTCGCGAGTATACGCCGGGTGACCGCTTCGCCAGGCTACGCCAATACCGGCGCGCTGGCCTCAATTCGAGCCTGCAGCTTCTGCGGGTGCGGGATGCCGTACAAGACCTTGCTGCGATCGATCACGAATGCCGGCGTCGCGATGAGACGGTATTCCGTCGCCAATCGATAGCCGGCATCATCGTCGATATTGCGCTCGATAATGACAATCTCAGGGTGTTCTGATGCCAACCGGTGAAGGAGCTGTCGTGCCTCCGGACAGCCGAAGCAGTGCTCGCTGTAGAACAGTTCAACCAGATGAAACACGCCTTAAACATACGGTAGGCCTTCTTCTCATACTGTGACCAGCCTCACAGCGCGCAGACATTCTGGATTCGCGGCCGCGCGCTGGGGGCCACAATGGCCGCGAGGAGGGCTGAATGAGGGTCAAGGGGACCGTCTCATGCGCGTGACGACGTATCCTGCGTTCTGGTTCGGCTGGTACGGTTTTTTTCCGAGTACCGATGTGTGGAAGAAATGACGCGCACCTTTGATCTCATCGTTATCGGATCAGGTTCGGCGGCTGGCGCCGTTGCGTCACGTTGTCGTGCGGCCGGTTGGACGGTCGCCATCATCGACAAGCAGCCGTTCGGCGGGACCTGCGCGCTGCGCGGGTGTGATCCGAAGAAGGTGCTCGTCGGAGCCGCGGCCGTGGTCGACGTTGCGCGCGCCCTATCGAGCAAAGGTGTGCGCCCAAACGGTCTAGCCATCGATTGGGCCGAGTTGATGCAATTCAAGCGGACGTTCACGGATCCATACCCGCAAAAACGCAAATCCAGCCTGGCGCACACCGGTATAGAGACCTTCGACGGCGTCGCGCGTTTCATCGGTCCGTCACGGTTGACCGTCGGTGAATCGACGCTCGAAGCCACGCGAGCGATTGTGATCGCCACCGGCGCCAAGCCCGCCGACCTGTCGATCCAAGGACGTGAACACCTCGTGACGAGCGACCAGTTTCTCGAGCTCGCATCATTGCCGCCGACGTTGACGTTCATCGGTGGTGGATATATCTCGTTCGAGTTTGCGCATGTTGCCGCTCGCGCCGGCGCCCGTGTCACCATCATTCATCGTGGAAAGCGACCGCTCGCGCGGTTCGATCCTGATCTGGTCGACCGGCTCGTCGTTCGAACAGCGGCCGCGGGCATCGACGTCCGTCTGGCAGCCGAGGTGCGGGCGATTGAGAGACTGGGCAGCCTATGCCGTGTGACATTTCGCGACGCCCAAGGTGACGCCTTCGTCGATTCCGATCTGGTCGTGCATGGAGCGGGACGAGCGCCGGATATAGGTGATCTCTCTGTGGAAACCGGAGATATCCGTGCTTCTCCCGCCGGCATCGAGGTCAATCAGTACTTGCAGAGCGTCTCGAACGCGATGGTCTGGGCGGCCGGTGATTGCGCCGCGACCAGCGGTCCGCCGTTAACTCCTGTGGCGGGGTACGAGGGGCGGATTGTGGCGACGAACCTCCTCGAAGGCCCGCATATGACTGCGGATTACCGCGCGATCCCGAGCGTCGTGTTCACGTTGCCTACGCTCGCTGGCGTCGGCCTGTCGGAAGAGGAAGCGCGGGAACAAGCGCTCGATTTCACCACGAATCACCAGGACACGGCCTCGTGGTACTCGTCGCGGCGGGTGGGCGAGGAGTTTGCAGCGTTCAAAGTGCTCGTGGAGAACCGCACCGGCCGCATTCTCGGCGCGCATCTGCTGGGCCCGCACGCCGACGAAACGATCAACGTGTTCGCCCTGGCGATGCGGTTCGGCATCTCAGCGGACCAATTGAAGCAGATGCTCTGGGCTTATCCTACCCACACGTCCGACACGTCGTACATGGTCTGAACCGTGGGCCCGCCGCTTGTTTCAGTCGTGGTTCCGATCCTCAACGATACGGAGTCGCTCGCGCGCCTTCTTCCCACCCTTCCAGCCGGTCCCGACACCGAAATTATCGTGGTGAATGGAGGCGCACTGGACTCGCGTCTTACCACACTCGTCGATCAACATCGCCACGTCTCTCTTCTGTCATCGCCGGCCGGCCGCGGACGTCAAATGAATCTCGGTGCTCTGTCCGGACGCGGTCGCTGGTTTCTCTTTCTCCACGCGGATACCCAGATCCCAGCGGAATGGTTGAAGGAGCTGCAGCGCGCCGATCGCGATCCGTCAATCGTCGCCGGCAGTTTTCAATTCCAGCTGGATTCCGGCGCCTGGCAGGCGCGCGTCATCGAGCGCGCCGTTCGATGGCGAGTTCGTTCGCTCGACCTCGCGTACGGCGATCAAGGGTTGTTCGTTCGCCGCGATGCCTTTCATGCAGTCGGCGGATATCGCGAGTGGCCGCTGATGGAAGACGTCGATCTGATTCGCCGATTACGACGGGTCGGCCGCTTGTATCACTCGCCGCTGCCGGCCGTCACCTCCGCCCGCCGCTGGGAGCGCGACGGCTGGTGGCGCCGCAGCGCTCAAAACCTCCTCCTGCAGGCGTTGTTCTTCGCAGGGGCGTCGCCGGCCTGGCTGGCGCGGCGGTACCTGCGCCGCTCGAATAAGGCTACGAAAGGTCAGGCGCTGGTCGTCATGGCACGAGCGCCGTCCGACGTGCGTGGAAAGTCGCGGCTCATGCGCAGTGTTCCACGCGATCAGGTCGATTTGAAACGCGCGATTCTGCTCGATACGCTCGATGTCGCCCGGCGAGTGACGCGCGCGGACGTGTTTGTGGCATTCGAGCCTCCGGCTGCATTGGGGGAGTTCGAGGCGTTCGCAGGTGGCGTGGCGGCGTTATTTCCACAACAGGGACAGACGCTCGGCGACCGGATGCGCCACGTCTTCGCGCACGTGTTCGCTCTGGGCTACTCGAGCGCGGTGCTGATCGGGTCGGACCTCCCCACACTCCCTTCCGCACATGTGGAGCAGGCACTCGATTGCCTGTGCGACGGCCCCAGCGCGATTGCGATCGGGCCAGCAGCAGACGGAGGCTATTACCTGATTGGGCTTCGCACGCTCACGCCGGAGCTCTTCGATGCGATTCCGTGGAGCACGTCAGAAGTCCTCGCGACCACGTTAAAAGCGGCCCAGAGCGTCGGCGTGTCTGTGTCGGTCGTGCCGACGTGGTACGACGTCGATGGAATCGACGATCTGCGGCGCGTCATGGCTGAGAAGACCGCCGGCAGGCGGACCCGAGCATGGATTGCCGCACACGAGGACTTCAACCAACTCCCGCACCTCAAGGGGTGAGAATGACGTCACTCTCGTCAACGCCGCGGATTGCGCGAAGACATTTATGCCGCCTCCTCATCATCGTGACGCGATGCTGGTTGCCAGGCCTTTCACTATGCTTCCAGCTCTCCAGCCGGCCGTCTCTGTTCGTGCTCTCCGGGCTCGCCGTTGCCGGCGAGCAGACGCCATTCGCGCTGTGCGCCGAATGGGAGCTCAATGCTCTTCTTCAGCGTCACGTCCTCTGGGTCGAGGTAGGCGGGCACGCCGACGATGACGTCGCGCTGAGGCACGTTCAGCCGCAAAGTGCCATGCAGCCGGTCCCACAGCGTGAGGCCGCTCGACCAATTGGAACTTGTCTCGTCCGGAACAATTGAATGATGGATGCCGTGCATTCGGGGCGTGACGAATACGCGCGCGATTACGCGCTCGACGCCGACGGGAAGTTCCACATTCGAGTGGTGAAACAGAATCGAGACGAGGAGCGCGTTCTGCCACAGCGTCAGGGCGTCTGCTGTCACGCCAATGGCGACAATCTGCGCCGCTCGCCATGGGATCGACACCGCCAGCTCGCCGAAATGAAATCGCAGTGCGGTCGACGCATCCAGATCGAGGTCGACGTGGTGCACGAGATGAAACCGCCACAGCCACGGTACTCGGTGTACGAGCACGTGCCACACGTACAGCGTGTAATCGAGCAGGACGACAGCGAGCGTGACGTGCAGCGCTCGCGGCAATTCCCACGCATAGAGGATTCCCAACCGGCGTCGCTCGACGAGACCTGCAAGCGGCTGAACGACGGGCCGCTCCAGCAGATTGACCGTCGCCGCGGCCAGGCCGGCAAACACCAGGTTGCGCGACACTCGACGGAACTTCGACTCGTGCTGATGCCGGAGCGGGCGCCGGCGCTCGAACGCCGTGAGCACCACAAATGTCCCGAGGACAACCAGACCAGCGAGCCTCCGGATGCGACTCACGGCATTCAGGCGGGCGCTGTCACGTGCCGCGGAAGCGGTCTGCCGGATGATGGTAACAAGGTCGTCAGAGCGCGCCGTGCTTCATCGACGACGAGCGGAGCGGTCGTAAAGGTGGCCGCCGCAACCTCGAATCGCTCGAACGCTTCGGCCGATGCGTCGACTTTGTCGGCGTCCAGCGCCGGCAGCGGCGGCTCAGGTATGTGGCGAATCACACCCGATTGATACAGCGTGATCAAGCCCATCGATCCCGCAGCGGCCAGCGACAGCCCGATGACGCCGCGGCGGCGGCTCATTGTTTCGTCCCTGGTCTCGCGGATGGCCTTGCTGAGGTCCTCTGGCCGCATCTCGTTTCGCTACGCAAACGGGGTTCCGCTCGAGAGCAAAGCGGGTTCATGTGAGCCACTTCACAGTCACATGGTTCGAACGGAATCAATATTGGTTCAGAACATGTTTATGGTGCCGACCAGCACAGCTGTGCCTGAATCATCTGCCGTAGAGTCTCTGATCGCGCCGCTCGACGTAGCGAATCAGAGACTCATCGACGCTGTGCACCCGCAGCACTGGATCAATCCTCAGCCACGCAACATCTACGATCTCGTGGTCATCGGTGGTGGGACGGCCGGGCTGGTCAGTGCCATCGGCGCAGCCGGGCTTGGCGCCCGCGTCGCGCTCATCGAACGTGGCCTTCTGGGTGGCGACTGCCTGAACGTCGGCTGTGTCCCCTCGAAAGCACTGCTGCGCTCGGCCCGCGCGATTGGCGAAGCACACCGCGCGGCGACGCTCGGCATACGCGTCGGCGCGCCTGAGGCGGATTTTGATGCGGTCATGCGACGCATGCGCGAGCGGCGCGCGGACATCAGCCCGCATGATTCGGCCGAGCGGCTGCGCCAATCCGGCGTCGACGTGTTCTTCGGCCAGGGCCGCTTCACGAGTGGCCGAACGGTCGCTGTTGACGGTCAAACCCTGCGATTCAATCGCGCCGTTATTGCGACCGGCGGCCGGCCAACGGCGCCCCCGATCGCGGGACTGGACCAGATTCGCTATCTCACGAATGAAACGGTGTTCTGGCTCACCGACCTGCCGCGGCGCCTCCTGGTCATCGGCGCCGGCCCGATCGGCTGTGAGCTCGCGCAGGCATTCGCGCGATTTGGTTCCGCGGTCACCGTGTTCGATCAGGCGCCACGTGTACTCCCAAACGAGGACTCCGATGCGGCCGCAATTGTGCACCGGAGTTTGACCGAGGACGGGGTCACGTTCCACCTCGGCGTGCGTCTGATTGAAGCGGCCGAGAACAGTGGAGGTGTCCAACTTCGATACGAACATACGAACGGGATGAGTCAGGCTGTCGGCGATCGCATTCTGGTTGCGGCCGGTCGAGCTCCCAACATTGAGACGCTCGACGTCGATGCCGCAGGCGTTCGCGTATCGAAGCAGGGGGTGATCGTCAACGATCGGCTGCAGACCTCGAATCCCCGGATTTATGCGGCCGGTGACGTGTGTTCCCGCTTCAAGTTCACACATGCCGCTGACGCGATGGCCCGCGTCGTCATCCAGAATGCGTTGTTTTTTGGCCGCCGCCGCGCGAGCGCACTCGTCATTCCCTCGTGCACGTACACCGACCCCGAAGTCGCGCACGTGGGTTCGTATGAGGCCGGGGCTCGCGAGCAAGGGCGAAGCGTCGAGACCATCACGATCCCGGCGAATGAGGTCGACCGCGCCATTGTTGACGATGAACGCGACGGGTTCGTGCGCGTGCACCACGAACGAGGACGCCTGCTCGGGTGCACGATCGTGAGCGCGCATGCCGGCGAGATGATCGGTGAAGCCGCCTATGCGCTGACGCATCACGGTACGCTCGCGGACCTGTCTTCGACGATTCATCCGTACCCGACTCAAATCGAAGCGCTGCGTATGGCCGGCGATGCCTATCGCCGATCGCGGCTTACCCCACGCGTCCGACGCTGGCTGGAAAGGTACTTCCGATGGACCCGGTGAACCCCGCTCTAACGCTCGATAACTCCGTCTTACTGCGTGCCCCTGCGTATATGACGGCGAAGCTCCCTGGAGGTATCCTCGCGCTGGATCCCGCCTCGCCGAACTGGATTACGACCGACGATCGCGGCGCGAGACTTCTGGCGTTGTTTGACGGCAAGACGCCCCTGACCGAGATCGTCACGCGCTACGCGGCCGAGATGCACCTGGATATTGCGCACGCATGGCTGCATGTCGAGACATTCGCCCGTGATGCCCTTCGCCATCGGTTCATCTCGACGGACGGCGCTGTCCCACTTCCGTATCTCGGGCGCGCCGCGTATCTCGAAACCGATCGGCTGCGTGAGCTCTGGCTGCACGTCAACGATTTCTGCAACCTGTCGTGCGCGCACTGTCTCGTGTCCTCCGGCCCCGATCGCGGCCAGGGTCTATCGACGAAGATGCTCCTTGACGCCATCGATCAAGGCGCGTTACTTGGTGCCGAGCGGTTCTTCTTCACCGGCGGTGAACCGCTCACGCGTCCCGACGTCGTCGAACTGGCTCGCCATATCGTCGCCGATTACCAGCGCGAGCTCGTGATTCTGACGAACGGGACGGTGTTCAAGGGGGACCGTTTCAAACAATTGCTGACGCTTGCGGGAGAACGGCTGCGCGTCCAGATCAGTCTCGACGGTGCATCATCCCAGACGAATGATCCGATTCGCGGTGACGGCACGTTCGAGCGCGTGCTCGAGGGAATTCGGGCGGCAGTGGCGGCGGGTCTCCGGCCAAGCCTCACGATGACGTTGCTGCACCGGAACCTGGGCGATGTCGAGCCCTTCGTGCGGCTGGCGGCCTCACTTGGCGTGCAGAACGTGCACCTGCTCTGGCCCCATCGTCGCGGCCGGGTGCTCGACGGCCCCTTTCGCGCTCGAACGGCCGCCAGGGAAGTGGGTGTGACCGTCGACAACGTGGAGGAGTTCCGTCTCCGCATGGATGGACGGGCAGGCGTGAAGAACGATCTCGCCGGCGCCGGCTGGAACAGTCTGTGTGTCTATACGGACGGCTGCGTCTATCCGTCCGCATCGATGGCTGGCGTCCCCGAGCTGCGTTGCGGCGATCTCGAGTCCGCGTCGCTCGAGGCGATCTGGAAGGAGAGTCCGATTTGTCGCGAGTTGAGGGGGGCGACCGTTGAGCGCAAGCCGCGGTGTCGCACCTGCGAGCTGAAGTTTCTCTGCGGCGGCGGTGATGTCGAACATGGCTATTGGGCGTCAGCTCGCGGCAGCTTTCTTGGGCACGATCCGTACTGCGACCTCTATAAGGGACTCGCCGCCGACGCGTTCGAGGAACTCGCGGCCGAAGGCCAGGCGACAGTACAGCCGCGATCCGGATTCGACCGGCCTGTCGTGTTTCGCGCGATGGGTGAACGTACAGTCCACGACGAGGAGGCGATCGTTCGAACGACCCATTCGGCATGCGTGCTCTCAGAGGAGGTGATCGAGCGCTCTCGCGGCATCGTGCGCGAATTCTATGGACACGCGGCGGATGAACCACAAGCGGCACTGTGCTGCCCGGTTCAACCTGACGCCGAGGATCTCGCCCACATTCCGAAGGAAGTCGTCGAGCGATTCTACGGCTGCGGCAGTCCCGTCACCGCTGCGGCCCTGGCGCCGGGCGAGACCACGGTCGATTTGGGATCCGGCGCCGGCATCGACTGCTTTATCGCCGCGAAGAAGGTGGGTGCGACCGGACGCGTGTACGGCGTGGACATGACCGAGTCGATGCTGAAGGTTGCGAACGACTGCCGGCCGAGTGTGGCCCGGGCGCTCGGATGGGATGTCGTCGAGTTCAAGCGCGGGTTCCTCGAAGCGATTCCGCTGGAGGACGCGAGCGCCGATGTTGTCACGTCGAATTGCGTGATCAATCTCTCACCCGACAAGCCGCGCGTATTTCGGGAGATCTGGCGCGTGCTCAGGGACCACGGTCGTGCCGTCGTCGCCGACATCGTCGCGGATCGCGAGGTGCCGCCGAAGATGCGCGCCGATGGGAAACTCTGGGGCGAGTGCATCAGCGGCGCACTGACGGAGGACGCGTTCCTCGCATCGCTGGAGCGCGCCGGTTTCTACGGCGTGTCGATCCTGAAGAAGACGTTCTGGCGTGAGGTCGAGGGCTGCCGGTTCTTTTCGATCACCGCCCGGGGATACAAATTCGAAAAGAAAGCTGGCTGCACGTACGTGGGCCAGTACGCCATCTACCTGGGACCGCTCAAGGCGGCAGTGGATGAAGAGGGGCACCTGTTCCCGCGTGGCACGCCGGTCGAAGTCTGCACCGACACGGCTGCGAAGCTCTCGCACGCGCCGTATGCCGGATCGTTTGCGATCGCGGGCGGAACGACCGCGCACGTTCAAGGCGATCGTGAGGGGGACTGCTGCGGCCCTGGCGGGTGCTGCTGATGCTGCTCGCGCTGCTGACGGTTGGCTGTGCCGCCGCCGTTGCATGGGCAAACGGCGCCAATGATGTGTCGAAGGGTGTTGCGACCCTTGTGGGTAGCCGTCTGGCCACCTATGCGATCGCTCTCCGATGGGGAACGCTGTGGACAGTGGCGGGGGCGATCAGCGCGCTGGCGTTGACGACTGCGATGGTGAAGACGTTCAGCACCGCCCTCGTCTCTGCAAGCGTCGCTCACACGCCTGGGTTTCCGCTCGCAGTAGCCGCTGGCACGTTCGCGTGTGTGGCCGTTGCATCCGGGACGGGGTTGCCAGTCTCGACCACGCACGCGCTGACCGGCGCCATCATCGGAACGGCAGTGGCGGCGGGCGGAATCGACGGGATCGATTGGTCGCTCGCCGCCACGTCAATCGCGATGCCGCTCGCGTTCAGTCCGGTCGCATCCGGCCTCATCGCATATGGCACGTACGCCGTGGTGAATCGACGGCTGACCGTCGCCTCGCGCTACTGCGTGTGTGCGCGAGAGCAGCCCCTGGTGATTCCGGATTCACCCGTCGCCGGGATCGCGGCAGTGAGAACCATCATGCTGCCGGTCGTCATTCTGGATCAGGAGGGGGCCTGCGCCGACGGCGAGAGTCTCAATCGGGGAGTTCGATTGACCGATGCCGCTCACTGGAGCACGAGCGCCGCGCTGAGTTTTGCGCGTGGTCTCAACGACACACCAAAGATCGTGGCCTTGGCCGCCGCGGCGGCCGTCTCGATCGGAGTGGCCGCGCCATCCCTGTTTGCCATCGGCGCGATCGTGATCGGCGCGGGCAGTCTCCTTGCCGGTCGTCGCGTGACGCGCACGCTGGCCGAGCGCGTGACGGATATCGATCCGCTGGAGGGCCTCGCCGCGAGCGCAGTCGCAGCCGTACTCGTCCTCGCCGCGTCCGTCGTTGCGCTGCCGGTTTCAACGACGCACGTGGCGTCGGGCGCGATCATCGGCGCGGGATTACGGTCAGGATCCGGTGCCGTTCACTGGCGGACCGTCTGGAGCATTGTCATTGCGTGGTTCGTGACGCTGCCTGTCTCGGCTGTGGCCGCGGCGAGCGTCTGGCTTGTGATCGGGGCATAGACGTGTATGTATGTCAACCTTAAGTCGTTCGGCGCGTTGGCGCTGGCTGTCGCTGTCCTCTCCGCGCTAGTGCTGCTGCTCTCCGGTCCTGGCTACCGAGTCGGTGCGTGGTCGCTGCCGACAGCGTTCATGCTGCTCCGCTGGGGCGCGTACGGCGGCATCCTCGCCGCAGCCATGGCAAGCGGAGCGCTGTGGCGGGTGCGCGGACGATCGGTGTTCGCGGTACTCGCGCTCATCATCGGCGTGACGACGGTGGGGATCCCGCTCCGGCTCCAGCGCGCCGCCGCCTTCGCTCCGCCCATTCACGACATCACGACCGATACGGCGAATCCGCCCACGTTCAAGGCGTTGGTGCCGGTACGCGCCAACGCGCCGAATACACTGGAGTACTCGCAGGAGGCAGCACGCCAGCAGCGCGAACGCTACCCCGATATCAAGCCGCTCATTCTTGAACTGCCGGCGCCGCAGGTATTCGAGCGCGCTCTGCAGGCGGCGCGGAACGCCGGCTGGGAAATCGTCGCAACCGACGCGGATGCAGGGCGGATCGAGGCGACGGACACCACCACGTTCTTCGGGTTCAAGGACGACATCGTCGTGCGGCTTACTCCCATCGGCAGCCGCAGCGTCGTCGACGTCCGTTCGGTATCGCGAGTGGGCCGGGGCGACGTGGGGACGAACGCACGGCGCATCCGCGAGTATCTGAAGCGACTGTCGCAGGTCTGAGCAGACAGGCCCTCCGATTCCGCCGGGACAGGCGTCGTGGGCTATCGCGACTTCCAGGCACGCCAGCGCATTTGCATTCTGCGAGGCCGATGTTGCGACAACCGAGCCCCATCGACGAACACGCGGCGACTGGGGAAACCGCGCGCATCTACCACGACATTCGCCAGACGCTTCGCGTCAGCGGCGTCAGCGCGGATGATATCCCGGGCACGCGATTCGAGCCGATACCAAAGGCGAGGCTCTTCGTGATGATCGATCGCCCTCGGGTTGTCGTCGGTCTCCTGCTGGAGTTTCTTTCCGGATCAGGCGCCCGAGCTTAGTGCGGCCGCGCGCGTTTCAGTTCTTCGTCGAGCATGCGTCGCGCTGCTTTGGTGATGAAGAAGACGGCGACAACCGTCGCCGTGAGTCCCGCAATCGTCAGCGCGAGACGTGCAGGACCTCCCCCTCGGCTCGCCTGAGTGAGCCCTACAGCCGTCGTCGCCAGCGACCCTAGATACACGTACAGCCAGGTGCCCGGCAGCATGCCGACGAACGATGCGACGACGTAGCGTCGAATCGGGACGTCCGAGACGCCGAGCGCGTAGTTCAGCACGTTGTAGGGAACGGCTGGCGACAAGCGCAAGAGCAGAATCAGCTTGAAGCTGTTCTGGCCGATGGCGCGATCGATCGCGCGCGTTGTCGGAGATCGGGAGATCTTCTTCTGAACCCACCCGCGGAGAGCTGTTCGGCCCAGCATGAATGCGATTGTGGCCGCGAGGACGCTTGCCGGCGAGGCGACGAGAAGACCACGAATCGGGCCGTACGCAAAGCCAGCCGCCATCGTGAGCAGCGAGCCCGGCACCAGCGCAACTTCGGCTACGACGTAGACCGCGATGAAGATGAAGACGCCCGTCGCTCCGGCGCCGCGGATGCGTTCGGCCAGCGCGATCGTCCACTCCCGCACGGGCAGAAACCACGCGAGAGTGGACGATCGCGCTGGCCGAACGCATCCGCGGCGCCGGAGCGACGGGCGTCTTCATCTTCATCGCGGTCTACGTCGTAGCCGAAGTTGCGCTGGTGCCGGGCTCGCT
>WNGA01014261.1_pt1 | contig 14280 bp, 12 predicted proteins | sample 5400061 | NCBI WGS metagenome assembly WNGA01 (sample SAMN13153366, study PRJNA577476) | soil metagenome | isolation source: 100 cm soil or saprolite under grassland replicate 2 | place: USA:California | collected 2016-06-15 | reverse complement strand
CGACGTGACCCGCTCCGCCACCAGCTCAACGGCCGGTGGCACATTGGTCACGTCAATCGCGTAGCGCTCGGCGAGGACGGAGCGATCAGCCGCGGTGCCGAACGTGCCGCGGACGCAAGCGCCGACCATTCGTGAAGGCCGGAAGCGATGGTGCGATTCCACAACCAGCGCGCCAATCGAGCCTGGACGCGCACGACCGTCGGTGGGAGCGATCGTCACCTCTCCACGCTCCACCTCCCAGAGCGCGGGGCGGATGACTGGCGCGCCACCCTCGAACCAGCAGGCGTAGCCCCGGGATACGCCGGCCAGCCTGCGGCTTACTTCCGCGGGCACAGCCGGCACGCGCGCCGCCTGCGCCGCCGGGAAAGCCCACACGTCGAGCACCTCCGCGTGGGTCGGCCGCAGCCGCAGCACGATTCGGTTGTACGGCAGCCATTCGCGCGGGATACCTGCAAGGTCCAGCACATAGCCGGCGACGAACGGCGCATTTCGCAGCGCATATCCGGCCATCCCCATGTACAGGCCCGGACCCTCAAGGGCGGCTCGGATCTGATTGCCGACCGAGAGCGGGTCGTAGATCTCGAGGGTTCCTCGCACCAGGACGGCTTTGGAGCCGCCGTCCACGAAAAAGCCTGCGCGTGGGTCCCGTCTTGCGATCAGGTTCTTGGCCGCGTATCGGGAGGTGGTCATCCAGATCGAGCCCGCGGCGAAGCTGAAGGCCGCCGGGTTGACCAGCGGCAGGCGGCCCGCCCGCATCGCCAGCATCCCGATGCGGGCGCCGCCGAGGATGTTGCGCGCCTCTCGGCTCAATCGCACGGTTTCAACTCTAGTGGTGTGTCCTGGGAACAAGCGTGACAAGGCGACTTCCCGGAGGCACAACTAATTCGGAGGCGTCTCCAGCACGTCGTGGATGCGCTCCAGAGCTCGCTGCAGCCGGCCCCGCACGACCCCGTCCACGCGGCGGGCCACGGCCGCCCCGATCACCCAGGCGGGAGGCTCATAGCTGATGTGGAGCTTGATCCGCACGCCCTCCGGCACATCCACGAAGGTGAACCCGCCCTCCTGCCGGATCAAGCCTGTTTCCGACACCCAGGCGATCTCGTGGGGCCGCCGCCAGCGGTCGATCCGAAGCGTGCTTCGGAGCGGCACTCCGAGCACATTCAGCTCGACGGCATAGAGCGCGCCGGCGCCGGTCGTGCGAGTGCCGACAGGTTCCCACCGCGTAACCCCTTCAAGAACCTGGGCGACGTGGTGATGGTCGGCAAAGTAATCAAACGCACGCTCCGGCGGACAGCGCACCGTGACTTCCGCGGTGACCTCGAGCCGAGACATCAGGAGAAGATATCCCTGACATGCGCTGGGCCGGTGGTCGGGTCACTGTCGAAGACTCCGTCGCCATGTCTCGTGCCGTGACCGGGAAGGAGCTTCGCGACCGCTACGTCATCGACGTCCCCAAGCTGACACTCGGGCTTACGCGCATCGAAGGCGGCTCGATGCGGCTGGGCTCGCTGGAGCTGCTGCGCTTCGGCCGGCCGAAGGTGACACGGGCACGCGTCGACTGGCCGATCGAAGGGGGCCTGGCGGCAGGAGCGCCGGGAGGGCGCTTCACCATTGCCGCCGCCGGCGGCAACCTGGTGGCGACACTGGACGGATATCGACCTCCGGTGCCCGTGTGGGTCTATGCGCTCACCCAGCTCCAGGTCCACCACCTGGTCACGCGCCTGCATCTCCTGCGCGTGCGTGGGCGGCAGCCAAGCCCCGGCGTCCCGGCCGAGCCGGCGACGCGCCTGGCAGCGGGCGCCATCGACGCGGTCGTGTGCGGAGCGCTCGCCCTCTTCGCGGGACGAGGCAGACGGCCGCGCGCGTTCATCGCTGTCGCCGCCGGCTACCACGTCGCCTGCTGGAGCGTGTCGGGGCGCACGCTCGGCGGCGCCGTCATGGGCCAGCGGGTGGTCGCCGTCGACGGCTCCAAACCAAGTCCCGGTCAGGCGGCGCTCCGGTTCGTCACCCTCCCGCTGGCGGCCTTTCGAATGAAGGCCGTGCATGACGAGATTGCGTGCACAGAGGTCATCACCGGCTAGCCCTCTACGATTTCGCAAATGGGAGCCGCTGTCGACCTGGTCGTCTTCGGCGCGTCGGGCGACCTCGCGCGCCGCAAGATCTTGCCCTCACTGGGAAGACTGGCCGGGCGCGAAGGTCTTTCGCTTCGCGTCATCGGCGCGGGACGGAGCGCCAAATCGACCGACGAGTTTCGCGACCTTGTCAAAGAGGGGAGCGGCAGCAGCGAGCTCGCGGCCACGGCCGCGTGGGTGCAGCTGGACTACGGTCATCCTGCCAGCTTCGCGCCCATCAACTCGCTGATCTCAGGGTCGAAGACGGTCATCTTCTACCTCGCGACTCCGCCGGAAACCTTCAGCGACATCGTGGCCGCCATCGCGCACTCCGACATGGCGACCAAAGGTGACCCGTCGCGCCGCATCGTGCTCGAGAAGCCCCTCGGCCACGACCTCAAGTCGGCCCGCAAGATCAACGCCGAGCTCGGCGAGGCATTCGAGGAGGAACAGATCTACCGCATCGATCACTACCTCGCGAAGGACACCGTCCAGAACGTGCTCGCGCTGCGGTTCTCGAACTCATTGTTCGAGCCGGTCTGGAATCGCACGCTAGTCGAAACGATCCAGATCACGGTGGCCGAAGAGGAAGGCATCGGCCAGCGTGCGGGCTACTACGACCAGACCGGCGCGGTGCGCGACATAATCCAGAACCACGTCCTCCAGCTGCTCGCCTTGATCACGATGGAGCCCCCGACCACGTTCGACGCCGACTATGTGCGGCGCGCAAAGCGAGCGGCACTGCGCGCCATGTCGCCGATCGACCCCGCCATGGCGGTGCGGGGCCAGTACGACGGCTACCTGGAGGAGGATGGCGTAGCGCCCGACTCCAGGCGCGAGACGTTTGTCGCCGCCCGCGCGTCGATCGAGAACTGGCGTTGGGACGGCGTGCCGATATTCGTGCGCACCGGCAAGTCGCTGAGGCGGCGGGCCACCGAGGTGGTGATCAAGCTTCGTGATGCGCCCATGCTTCGCATCGGCGGCCGGCGGCAGCGGGGCATCGCGACGCTGATCGTGATTCGGGTTCAGCCGGATGAGGGGATCACGCTGCGCATCGGCGCCAAGCGGCCCGGCACGCGCTTCGAGATGGTGCCGGCGGGCATGAGGCTCGACTACGCACGCTTGACCAAGGCTGCGCTCCCCGACGCCTACGAGAACGTCCTGGCCGAGGTGCTCGCCGGCGGGCACTCAGCCTTCCCCGGCGCCGAAGAGATCGAGCTGCAGTGGGAGATCGTGGATCCGCTGATCAGGTCATGGGAGTCCGAGGGCCACCCCGAGATCTACCCCGCGGGGTCCTGGGGCCCGCACGCGGCGGACGACCTCGTCGCGGCAGGCGGCGGCGGCCGCTGGATTGTCAGTGGAGACGAACCCGGAACGGCCTGAACTGATCAGGTCTCTTCGACGTCCTCCAGCCAGGTCACCTCGCCGCACGTGACGGCGAGATGCGTCATCGCGGTGTCCGCCGCGGCGCCGTGGCGGTGCTTTTCACCCGGTGGGCTGATCGCCGTGTCTCCGACAACCAGCTCGTGCATCTCGTCCTCGTCCCAGGCCTGAACCCGGGCTCGGCCCTCGACGATGTGAAGGACCTGGCCACCCGAATGCGTGTGCCAGTGCGTGTGCGCTCCGCCATCGAATCGGACAAAGCTCGTCCGTGTCTGGCCGTCTGATTCATGCAGCAGCTGCTGCATCGCTTGTCCGTGAAACCGGCCGGTCGGCGGCCGGGTGTTGTCGCGCAAGCGCTCGCTCGCCTTGATCACCTGCATCTGTGCATCTCCCCCAACAAAAGAAAAGGGGGGCGGTGTGCCCCCCTTTGGTCTAGATCGATGAGCTACCTGGCCCTGCTGGCCATGCCTCCCATCATCCCGCCGCTCTTGCCTGACATCCAAAGCTCTTGCTTGTTGGGGTACAGGGCGAGCAGAAGGCCGCCGACGAGGATGGCGATGATGAAGGCAACGATGTCGAAACGCGCGATGGTCACCTGGTTGAAGATCTGGTAAACGACCTCCAGGATTGCGTACAGGATCAAGGCGCGAACCCAGGTCACATTGGCGATGGGGTCAAAGCCCGCGATCATGATTCCGGCTCCAAACGCAACCCCGGCCACGGATGCCGATACGCCGGCCCTGGCGCCGATGAAGCCGAGGCCTGATCCCATCACGATCAGAACTCCCATGACCCACATCAGCAGCTTCAACGCCAATGGGTTCCATTTAGCGAGTTGGTCCACTAGTCCCAATCCTCCATTTCGACCGCGGTAGAGTTCGAACTTGTTTGAGCTGCGGTCATGTAGCCCCTACTTGTACCCTATGTGCACGCGACTTGCAACGGCAATCAAGCCAAAACTTGTGTTCCGCCGCGCCACACGCGCCGCGGCTTCAGACCGTAAGCCCACGCGAAAGCGCCTTCGTGATCGGCCTCCCAGAGCACCAGGTCGGCGAGCATCGAATGCGCGATAGACCCCCGATCTGAGCGCGAGATCGACAGAGCGCCGCCCACGGTGGCCGCGATCAGCGCCCGCTCCACGGACATCTTGAAGGCGGCTACCGCCATCGCCACGACCAGGCTCATGCTGACGGTCCCGCTGGTTCCGGGGTTGTGGTCGGTGCCGAGCGCGATGACAACCCCGGCCTTCGCCAGCTCTTTTACCGGCGGCATTCTTCCTATGGAGAGCGCGGTGATGGGTGCGAGCGTGGCGACCACTCCGGCGCGCGCAAGCGCGACCGCATCATGTCGGTCGGCGCACAGCAGGTGGTCCGCAGATACGGCGTGCAGCTCCGCAGCCAGGCGCGAACCTCCGGTGCGTGCCAGCTCATCGGCGTGGAGGCGTGGAATCAACTTCGCAGCGATGGCTGCCTTCAAGACGCGGCGCGACTGGGCGACCGAAAAGTAACCCTCGTCGCAAAACACATCGCAGAATCGCGCCCCAGCAGCGTGCGCGTCGCCACACCACGTCGACACCTGTTTTGCGTACCTGTCCAGTGTTGCGCCGCGGTCCGGCGGTTTGGCATGCGCCGCCAGGAACGTCACCTCAACCCGAGGTAGGTCGTTGCGATCGCCGAGGCGCTTGAGGATGCGCGTGGCGGCAAGCTCGCCATCACGCTCGAGGTGATAGCCCGTCTTGGCCTCCACGGTAGTCGTGCCGCCCGTGAGCCACGTGCGCAATCTTCGCCCGGTCGCCCCCTCCAGATCGGCGACGCTCGCCGCGCGGGTCGCCCTGACCGTGGCGGCGATCCCCCCACCGGCTTTCGCCACGTCCTGATACGAAGCTCCGGCGGCTCTCATCGCCACCTCGGCCATGCGATCGCCTGCGTAGACCGGATGGGTGTGCGCATCGATGAGGCCCGGAGTCACGAGCCCGCCCTCGCAATCGTCCTCATGGGCAACGTATCCCAGCAGGTCACGCGGCTCTTCACCCTGCGGCCCGCACCACTCGATGCGGTCGTCATCGCAGATGACTGCGGCTTTTTCGATAACCCCGGCTGAGCCGGCGGTGAAGAGACGGCCGATGTTGTGGAGTCGTCTCACCTGGTCATCACGGTCTTGCCGCCGACGACGACGTTGGTCACATCGCGGCCGGAGCAGCAGAACATCAGGTAACCGGCGTCGACCGGTCTATTGCCTGCGTAGCGAGGCGTGATCGTGACGAAATCGGCGAGCTGGCCCGCCCGCAGCTCGCCTGCTTCCCAGCCGAGCGCACGCATGCCGTCCGTTGTGGCCGCCCGCAGGATCTCCTCGGGCTTGTGAATGCCGCGCTGCCCGGTGGCTCGTCGCTGGTCGAGCTCAAGGCCTCGCGCGTCCTCGAGGATGTCGATGACCGCGTTGGAGTCGCTGCCCACGCAGAGCCCGCACCCGGCCTCCACCAGCCTGCGCATTGGGCCTACGTGATCGCCGAGGTCTCGCTCGGTGCTCGTGCACCCACATATCGAAACCTGGTGTTGGCCGAGCAGCGCGATGTCCTTATCGTCGACGTGGATGGCGTGCACCGCTGTCAGATCCGTGCCGAGTATCCCCTCTCGCGCCAGAAGCTGCGCAGGCGTGCAGCCTAGTTCCGCTCTGCATTCATCGACCTCGGCGGGCTGCTCTGCAAGGTGGATGTGGAGAGGGGCGCTCCGCTGCCGCGCCCACGCCGCCACGGCGCGCATCGAGGTGGGGTCGACCGCGCGGACGCTGTGGATCGCCGCGCCGATGCGAGCTCCTTCTGTGTCCTTGAGGTCATCCACCCTGCGCGTCCAGCGCTCGACGTCGCCATCCGAGAACGTCTGCTGGACGCCTTCGAGCGGCCTTCCATCGATGTCCCCTCGCAGATAGCAGGCGTCGAGCAATGTGATTCGGATGCCGACCGCAGACGCGGCCTCGATGAGAGCCCGGCCCAGCTCGTTGCCATATCGGTGCAGGTAATGGAACTCACCGACTGCGGTAATCCCGGCCTCGAGCATCTCGCGAAACACCAGGCGCGAGTAATCCGTGTAAGTTGCCGGATCCCACATGGCCGCCGCTTCATACATCTGCCGGCGCCACGCCCAGAAGTCGCCCGCATTTGATTCCGTGGTCCCTCGGAGCGAATGCTGGAACGCGTGGCTGTGGACATTGGCCAGCCCGGGGATCGTCCAACCATGGAGCTCCACGCTTCCGGCCGGTGCCGGCACCCGCTCGGTCACGGCTTTGATCCGTCCGCCCTCGACTTCGATCAGCACGTCGCTCGCGCTCCGGCCTAACCAGGCCTGCTGCGCGTGCCAGACGCCGGAGCCGTTCAATTAGGGCTGCATTGGGATGCGAACGCCTCGCTCGCGCGCGACATCGAGCGCGCGCTCGTAGCCGGCGTCGGCGTGCCGCATGACGCCGCTGCCAGGGTCGTTGGTGAGCACCCGTTCGAGCTTGCGGGCCGCCTCTTCGGTGCCGTCAGCCACGACCACCATGCCGGCGTGAATCGACCGGCCGATGCCGACCCCGCCTCCGTGGTGCACACTCACCCATGAGGCGCCGCTCGACGTGTTCAGCAGCGCATTCAGGATCGGCCAGTCGGCGATGGCGTCCGAGCCGTCGCGCATCGCCTCTGTCTCGCGATAAGGAGACGCGACCGATCCTGAGTCGAGGTGGTCCCGCCCGATCACTATCGGCGCCTTGACCGCGCCCGTTCGCACCAGCTCGTTGAACCGCAGACCGGCACGCGCCCGCTCGCCGTAACCCAGCCAGCAGATCCTGGCCGGCAAGCCCTGGAACTTGACATGCTCGCCCGCGGCCTTGATCCAGCGCACGAGCGCCGGGTCATCGGAGAACTCTTCGACGATCGCCTGGTCGGTGGCGGCGATGTCGGCTGAGTCGCCGGACAGCGCGACCCATCGGAACGGCCCTTTGCCTTCGCAGAAGAGCGGCCGGACGTACGCGGGCACGAAGCCTGGAAACTCGAAGGCGCGGGCAAATCCACCAAGGCGCGCTTCGGCGCGCAAGCTGTTGCCGTAGTCGAAGACCTCAGCGCCGTGGTCGAGGAAATCGACCATGGCCTCGACGTGGCGCACCATGCTCTCGCGGGCGCGCCCGATGTAGCCGTCGGGGTCGTCGAGTCGAAGCTCCTGCGCATCGTCGGGGCTGAGGCCGGCAGGGATGTAGCTCAGCGGGTCGTGCGCCGGTGTCTGGTCGGTGACGATATCGACGTCGAAGCCGCGTGCCGCCAGGGCGGGGAGCACCTCGGCAGCATTGCCGTGCACACCGATCGACAGCGGCCTCCGCTCCTTCTTGGCCTCGGCAGCCAGAAGCAGCGCATGCTCGATGTCGTCGGCGCGGACGTCGAGGTAGCCGTGGTCGAGCCGGCGCTGAATACGCTCGGCGTCCGCCTCGACGCAGATGCCGACGCCGCCGTTGAGCGTGATGGCCAGCGGCTGCGCACCTCCCATGCCGCCTAAGCCGGCGGTGACCGTGATCGTGCCCGCCAGCGATCCGCCGAATCGCTTGCGCGCTATCGCCGCGAAAGTTTCGTACGTACCTTGCAGGATCCCCTGGGTGCCGATGTAGATCCAGGAGCCCGCGGTCATCTGGCCATACATGGTCAGCCCGAGCGCCTCAAGCCTGCGGAACTCATCCCACGTCGCCCATTCGGGGACCAGCAGCGAGTTGGCGATGAGCACTCGCGGCGCCCATTCATGCGTGTCGAAGATGCCGACCGGCTTTCCCGACTGCACGAGCAACGTCTGGTCGTCCTTGAGCTGCTGCAGCGAGGCCACGATGGCGTCAAACGCTTCCCAGGAACGTGCTGCGCGGCCCGTGCCTCCGTACACGACCAGATCCTCTGGGCGCTCGGCGACCTCGGGGTCCAGGTTGTTCATCAGCATCCTCATCGCCGCCTCCTGGGGCCAGCCGAGGCAAGAGAGCTTCGAACCGCGCGGCGCGCGAATGGTGCGGCTCACTGCAGCGGACCGATAACGCTCTGCGCCGCCTCGGCCACCGAGCCGCTGCGCAGCAAGGCATGGGCTGCGGCCAGCTCGGGCGCGAGCACACGATCCGGCCCTGAGCCGGCGACGTGCTTGCGAACCAGATCGCGGACGGCGGCGGTGGCCGGCGCCGGCTTGAGCGGCGCCCGAAGATCGAGAGCTCGGGCCGCCGCCAGAAGCTCCACAGCAAGGATGTGCTCTACGTTCTCGAGCACCGTCCGCAGCTTCAGCGCCGCGCCCCAGCCCATCGAAACGTGATCCTCCTGCATGCCCGACGTCGGGATCGAGTCCACGCTTGCCGGCGCCGCAAGGCGCCGGTTTTCGGCCACCAGCGCCGCCGCCGTGTACTGCGCCACCATCAGGCCAGAGTTCACGCCCGGCTCCTCAGCGAGAAATGGCGGGAGCCCCTCCGAGCGGTGCGGATCGAGGAGCCGGTCGAGCCTCCGTTCCGAGATCGCCCCTACCTCGGCGGCGGCGATGGCGAGGAAGTCCGCCGCGAAAGCAAGCGGCTCGCCGTGGAAGTTGCCCGTCGACTCCACGTCGCCGTTCTCCAGCACGACCGGGTTGTCGACGACGGAGAAGAGCTCGACGCCGGCTGTTCGGCGCACGAAGGCGAGCGTGTCCCGCGCGGCGCCGGCGACCTGCGGGCTGCAGCGCACCGAGTACGAATCCTGCACCGCGTGCGCGGAGTGTCGGTGCGAGGCGACGATGCCCGAACCTCGCAAGAGCTTGACGAGGTTTGCGGCACTGGCGACCTGTCCCGGGTGAGGGCGGATCTCGTGGAGCTGTGCCTGAAACGTGCGGTCGGTGCCGAGCAGCGCCTCCGCAGACATTGCGGCCGTGATGTCGGCGGCGCGGAAGCAACGATCGGCGTCGGCGCAAGCGAGCACCAGCATGCCGAGCATGCCGTCGGTGCCGTTGATCAGGGCCAGTCCCTCTTTGGTCTCCAGCTTCACCGGCTTGAGCCCGCCGGCGCGCAGCGCCTTGACCGCCGGCTGCATCGAACCATCCGCTCCGGCGACCTCGCCTTCGCCGACCAGCGCCAGCGCGATGTGGGCCAGCGGTGCGAGGTCTCCGCTGCACCCGACAGAGCCGTACCGGGGCACGACGGGAGTGAGCTGCGCGTTCAGCATCGCGACCAGGGCCTCGGCAATGGCCGGCCGCACGCCGGAGAGGCCCATCGACAGGGTGCGCGCGCGCAGGAGCATCGTCGCCCTCACCACCTCGTTCTCGACCGGCGGTCCAACGCCGGCGGCGTGGGACCGGATGAGCGCCAGCTGCAGCTCGGGCTGCCGGAGGGGGGCGATGCGCGTCCCGGCCAGCGCGCCGAACCCAGTCGAAACGCCGTAAACCGGCTCGCGTGATGCCGCCGCGCGCTGGACGCGCGCCCGGCTGCGCTCCATCTTCGTGCGCGCCGCCGCGCTCAGCGCGACCTTCTCGCCGTGACGCGCCACGGCGACGACCTGATCCTCGTCCAGGCCGGCGCCACGCAGCGTGACCGTCACGCGTGAAGGCTAATGTTCTTGAGAGCCTCGCGGTGGCTAATGCCGCTCAGCCGGGTGTACCGTTTCGCGCTCGTGGCTGTCATGGAGTCGTCGACTACGACGGTGTTCGCAAGACCCATAGACATGATGCAGGTCGCTTCAAGCACAGCCCATCCGCAACAGACGGATTCGCGTCCTTAACCTGAGCCGGGGGCGCGACGAATCGGCCTTCCCGACGTCGGGAATGAACGGTCGATCGTCCTGACGGGTTTGTGCCGACAGGCAAACAAGCCGGTGTCTCCTGGCATGTCCGGAACCATTTCTTAATGGCCTTGACGGAGCTTCGTTAATTGGTGTTAAGTCTTTACTTGACAACACTGGATGCCCGAGCTAGCCTGGCCTCGTAGACGAGTAACTACCGGGTCCGGAAGGGGATAGCATCTTTGGGCGAGCTGGCACCGAGTAGGCGTGATCACCGCAGCGTTCTGGCGTTGCTTATCGCGTCTGCCATCCTGGCGGTCGCTGCCACGCTAACGATTGCCACACCGGCAGCGGCCACGTACCATCAAAATTACGGCCTCTGGCACGATCTCTATTACTTAGACGGTGTCTGGGTCGGCACAGATCTCAACCAGGTGAACTACTACACCTGGAGCGACGGCACCGAGAGCGTTTCAGACATCTATGGCGGCCTCTACCGAAGCTACAACGACCAGGGGCTGTGCTGCATGAGATGGTACAACCCCTGGCTGACAAACCGCGATGGCTCGGTTCCGCTCTCCCTCTCATGGACAAGGTACGACTGTGGTTACGGATGCCAATGGGTACAGAAGGTGTGGTCAGGATGGGTGACGGTTCGAGCTAACTATGACTATGGGCTCGATCAGCACAATACAGCCTTAGCTGCCGCCAGGTGGGCGCCGTATCTGGTCTTGTATTGGCCGTGAGACGCCCGCCTTCTGAGATGCTGCATCGGCTCCGTTTCGTAGCCATTACCGTGGGCGGATTGGCTGTATTGCTTACAGCTCTTGCAATTGGACAACATGTTGCGCAGAGCCAAGGGTCGAACAAATCGCCGCTCGAACAGTTGCAAGTGCAGGGCGCCCACCACCGCCTGGGTATCGTAACGGTGAATGCCGGCGGCAAGCAGTTGACCATCGACGACGTGGTGGTGGGGAGCGATCGAATCGCCGTGCACTATCACGCCACAGGGGTGAAGGGCATAAGCTTCAGTCAAGTTGCTCAGGATCCTCGCTATCGCACCGAGTCGCCGACCCTCATCCACGTCACAGTGGACAGTCATCTGCTAACCCCTCTGGACGCTTGGACGCAAGGCGAGCAGGGAGGCACGACTAGGGAAGGTCAATTCATAGTGCGTTGGGCCGGCGGCGCACCTCACCACATCCATATCTCCGTGGAAAGAATCGAAGGCGACCTGGAAGCCAAGTGGGAGGTGGATGCGGACCTCTAGGTCTAGATTTGTTGGCGATCGCGACGGACCGCCAGGCATTTGAGGTTCCCGGCATCCACACTCATGAACTCGACCGCGCGCGAGCAATAACATCTCCGCACGCGTCGTTATCACGATGGCGGACGTCTTTCAGGTCGACTTGTCGACCAACCCTACTCCCCAGAATCTCGTAAAGCCAACGCAGCCAAGAATCGACCTGACATCATCCGCGAGCGTTCCGACACCCATGGTCACACGCTCACCAACCACCGCCACTCGTACGTCGCTATCGTCGTAAGCGGCGAAGGGAGGTTGGTGAGCCTTGTAGCGATCTGGCCAGGACGATGCTGTTCTATCTGGACCATCCCCTATTCAGAAGCAGGCAGTCCCATCGTTATTCACCTGGGCGTTAAGCACTCCGTCCAAACGTGCCAAGTTGATGGCACCTCCCCGCACCGAAGCGGAGGCGATCGGTGATGTCGCACGACGTGTGTAAATCCAGACGTGTGGTCGCGTATAGATTAAGCCGACTCCTCGTTCGCCCGTACGTAGCGCGCCACTTCCGTGGGGTCTGTCCAGGCGTGCTGTCGGAGCGCCCAACCGATGGCCTTGCGGACGAAGAGGTCGCGGTCGGCCAGGTCCGGTTCGATGTTGGCGTAAAGAAGGTCGAGGTCGGTGTCCTGCTTGAACTGGAGCTGGCAGATGATCGAGACCCGACGCTTCCAAAAGATGGGCGTCCGTGCTCCACGCGCGCACGACGGGGCCGCATCCGCTCGGGATGCGACCGGAGCAGCCGGCCGACCAGCATCGCCAGCTCGTCGACCAGGTCCCACCAGGCGCCGGCGGTGATCGTGCTTGCTCACGGGGCCAGGAGGAATCGCGCTCGCACCGGCTCGCCGTCCTCGACGGTGACCATCCAGGTCGAGCCCTTTTCGTAGCCGCCCTCACCAGGCTTGATCACGCGGCGGCGCACGAGGTCCTCCACCAGCTCCCAGACGATGTCCCCGTGCGTGCTCAGCACGACGTCGTCAAGCTCGCTTCCATTCGCCAGCTCCAGCGCCCGTTTCAAGCCTCGGCCTTCGGCGAGCGCGGAGGTCTCCTGGATCTCCAGCTCTCGATCGCGCGCGAGCGGCTCCAGCGTCTGCACGCACCGCAGGTAGGGGCTCGAGTACACGGCGGAGATCTTGAAGGGCTTGAAGACGTCGATCAGCCCCTCCGCCTGCTTGACCCCCTTCTTGGTCAAGGGACGCTTCCGATCGTCGCCCTGCCAGTGGCCGCGACTTCCGGCTTTCGCGTGGCGTACGAAATACAGAACAGTCATCTGCTCCACCTCTGGTGGCGTGGCTTGGCCGCAAGAATGGCGTCGCAGGGGCGGCCGGGTTCAACCCGGCCGCGACTTTGTGTCCGAGTCAGCCAATCGTGGCGAGGCGAAATCATTTAGGAGGAATGTCTACAGAGGGAAAAAGAGCAGCGCGGCGACAATCGTGCTCCGCTGGGGTCCCCGCGACGAAGTCGCGGGAGCGCGTGAGAGAAAACCGGCAGGTTGTCTCTCATCCTTTCATGGCATCCATTTGCGGAGGCGCTTGCGGTCCAAAGATTTCCAGACCTTCGGCCACCTGGCCCGCGCCTCCAGCGCGGCCACGTGCTCCATCGCGATCAGCTCGCCGGCCACGAACGCCCGCCGCCCGGTCACGCGCGCGCTGCGCAGCCACGCTTGCGCGGTCACGCTGTCCTGATGCTCTCCCAGGACGGTCTGGAGCTTGGCCGCCGCGCGCGCGAATGCCGTCGCGACCGGGCCCACCACCGGCGCCACCGCCTCGGCCGCATAGCGCGCCCTCTTGGCGAGGATGCGGATGCGATGCAGCTCTGAGTCGCTCGGCGGATCGGGCAGCTGCCGCACTGCTGAACGCAGCCGCCGCCAGGGCCCGACCGAAAGCTGGGGCAGCACGTTCGCGGCCGGCTGATCTGCTTCGAGGAGGGTCATGGGGGCGTGCGCGGCCGCCACGAGCTTTTCGAGCAGGTCCACGTAGCGTGAGGAGTCGAGGTCGGCGTGGAGCTTCTTCCGAAGCGTCTCGATCTCCACATCGAGGATGTGCAGAAGCGATCCCGCCGAACGCGAATCGCTCGCCGGCAGCGACTTCGCCGGCTCGCGCAGGCGCTCGAGAAGGACCTCGCGATCGCGCACCGACCCCAGGCTCATCGCCAGCCAACCCAGCTCCGAACGCAGCGGCTCGGTCCACTCGGCGTCGAGCAGGGGCCCAAAAGTGCGAAGGTGAGAACGCAGCTTGCGTGTCGCGACGCGCGCCTGATGCACGGCCTCGGGGTCAGCGCTCGTGCGCACGAGCGGGTCGTGATGGAGGATTGCTGCCACCGATTCGGCCAGCACGTTGCGGATGACCTCGCGGGCAGGCGATTCGGGCGTGACCGGAAGCGCGGCGACCTCCGGCGGTTCCATCGCCCGCGGACCAAGCGCGCGGATGTGCTTGGGGGTGGGATCCGGAGCGCCCGCACCCGCGCCACGAAGCCGGTCCAGCAGGACCAGGACCAGGCCATCGCCCGCGCCATTTCCGGCGACCTCGACCTCGATCTCCCGAAAGCGCGCCGCGACCCTGCGCCCGTCGCGCACCGAGACCTGGTCGTCAACGACCTCGGCGAGTCGAGCTCCGGCGGAATCGACCAGGCGGACTCGCCTGCGGATGGTCGAGAGCCGCGCTATCGGCATCAGCTGCGCAGTGCGCACGTAAGCGCGAACCAGGGTGATCGCGGCCGTGGGGGGTTTGTTGGGTGCTTCCGGGAAAGTGATCTCGTTC